>Ga0137375_10007870_pt1 | contig 12681 bp, 15 predicted proteins | sample SagtaG_24_FD_104936 | JGI IMG/M metagenome (GOLD analysis project Ga0137375, IMG submission 104936) | Vadose zone soil microbial communities from Sagehorn Ranch, Mendocino, California, USA - Sage1_R_113_16 metaG | ecosystem: Environmental > Terrestrial > Soil > Vadose zone | place: USA... | reverse complement strand
TGCGCTGCGTGGGGTCGATCACCTGCTCTGCCACGCCCTCCAGAATGACCGCTTCATCAGTCTGTTCGGGACACACCACACAGTTTGGGTTCGCCGCGAGGTTGCGCGCCTTCCGTGAACTCGCGATGGTCCCAAAGTAAAAGGCGTCGTGCAGCCACACGCCCCAGACGACGGCCACATGCGGGCGGCCGTCAGGCCGCATGGTCGTGAACCAGTATCCCCGCGAGCGTGCCAGGCGTTCGGTGGCCCAGTGCCACGGCAGCAAGCCCTGCCCCTCCGTTTGACCCAGAATACCGTACTGCGGCGGTAGGGACGGTCGACTCGCCTCCGGTTCTTCTTCATCATACACGTCGTTTGACATCGCTGCACCTCAGTCGCGCACATCTGCAAGCACAGGTAGCGACAGGTGTTTCATGATACCGCAGAGAAGGGGGGCGTCAAGTCGCTCTTTCCTTTTTCTTACTTGACTCCCCCACTTTCCTTTTACAATCGGTGTGGTATTCGCCCCGCCGATGCGGATAAAGGTAAATGTATTGTTAAGTGACAATGATGGAGCCCTTGACAATGCCCAAGCGCGGGTATATCATGTCCTATAGGCGCGGCTTCCGCGCCCACCATAACCTTATAGGAAGTATGAGGACGAAAGGACTTGCTAGGAATAGTGAGACCTTCGAAATCAGAGGACCTATGAGGCGAACGCGTGGCACTGGGTGTAAACCCGGTGCCACGTTGCTGTTACGGAGGGCTGATACTTTGCCGATCGGGTGGTCCAGCCCGTCTACTCAGACCCCTTAAGCGATAGTCGTTGGGTCTATTCATCGTGGATGAACCCGTGTCCGTACCGTATCCTGCACCTCTAAAAGACTACTCGTAACACAGCACGAGCATCCTACCCGCGTGCCCGCGTCGCTGGTCTGCCTGCTGCTGACAGGCGTCCGCGCAGAAGCGCCGCGGCCGAGGCGTGGGCAGTCCGGGCAGTGCGAACGCAGCTGCAGTTCATGCGCTACTGAGCGACCTATGCGGCGGCCGCGGCGTGGGGTTGGGTACCCGCTGCGCCGGAGCCGGCCAGCACCCCGCCAGCGCAGCTAGTGGGCGCTCCAATGGTCCCGACGAAGAACGAAAAGGAGGCACTCCCGATGGTGAATGCGGTATGACCACCGCAGCAGCCGCGCCCGCCGACACGGGCGATCGCTGTCCGGCCGCGATCAGCAGTCACGCGGTCGGGCGCGACGATCGATTCGCCCGCCGGTAGCGCGCGGTGGAAGCGCGCGTGGCCGCACGCGGCCGCGGGCTGACCGCTGCAACGATTTGAAGAGTTGGGAGCGGTTGTGCGCGAGGTGGTGCCGCAAGCGGGCAAACCGCCTCGCCATATCTATCACCTGACCGAGCGTGGGATCGAGCTGCTACAGGCTTATCTGGCCGATTTTCCGCCCAATCTGGCCGGCAATGATGCGGAGTTCTTCACCCGTGTCGCATTCTTCGACTACCTCGAACCTCAGGAACGGCAGGAGATCCTGCAAAAGCGGCTGGCCTATCTTCAAGGCGGTCTGGAGTATCTGCACAAGATGCAACAGCTGGCCGATGCAGCGTGCCCGACGGTGTATGCCCAGCGTGTCCTCGCCTTTCAGCTCCAGCGCGTTCGCAACGAACATCAATGGATCGCCACATGGCTTGAAGAGATGCAGGGCAACGCCTGAGCATACTGATATGTCCACCTTGCTGGAAGGCTGATACACCATCAGGAGACACCTATGGCTCAAGACACCTTGAAGTGGGCGCGCACCGCCCGCGTGAAGTTCGCAGTGGCCACGGCGATTGCCATCAGCTTCCTCGTGGCGGCGGCCTCGTGGGGCGGCACGGTCGGCGGAGCCCGGTTGCTCGCGTTCTGGCTGGGAGTCGCCGTGCTGATTGCAGTGCTCTGTGGCTTTGCGTTCGCGTTCTGGCACTTGCTGGTGCGCCCGCTGCCAGCCGCACACAACGCACCAGCCGCGCAGCGCATCAAAGCCAGCTACCGGCAAGCCATCGCCCTGCTGCTCGGTATCGCCAGTATCACCATTGTGGTCGGTGGCTTCTGGGATGAGGTGTGGCACCGGCGGTACGGTGTCCCGTTCGGGCCGGATTTCTTCTGGCGCCCACATCAACTGATGTACTTCGGCTTTCTGTCGGTTTCGGCGTTGGGGTTCGCGGGGTGGTACATCATCGCGCGGCAGCTGCAGGGGACATTCCAGCAACGCTTCCGTGCGATGCCGATCCTTGGCCTGCTCGTCCTGGTGGCCGCCTTTCTGGTGTATGTGCTGACAGCCGACCCACTCTGGCACGCGATTTATGGCCCAGACCTGACGGCATGGAGTATTCCGCACGTGCTGCTGATCGTCAATTTTACGACGATTATGTTGATTGCAGCGACGATCCAGCTTTCGCTGGTGCCAGTGCGGGAATGGCGCAGCCTGACGCGCATCACGCTGTACGACGTTCTGCCCTTGCTGATGTTCGCCTGCGTCATACTGACGAATCTCCAACTGTTCACCACCGAGTACGACCAGGTGCATGCGTTTACCAACCGGATTCTGCGGGCGCGACCGGAGTGGGTGCTGCCGTTCATGATTGGCGCTGTGGCGTCGTTGAGTGGCGTGCTGGCGAACCACAGCCTGCGCGCTGTCGGCGCGGCGACGGCTGCCGGACTGGTAGCTCTGGGCCTGCGCTACGCGCTCATTCAGACGTTTGACGCCGAGATGCTGCGCGCGAGTGGGTGGATGCTGGCGCTGCTGCCGCTTCTCGCGATTGACCTCTGGTATGGCTACAGTGTGCTGCGGAAGCGCACGCCGACGTGGATTGGCGGCGGTCTGGCAGGGGCGGTTGGGATGCTGGCGGCGTACCCGTTGCTGCCGCAACTGTACCCACAACTCGTTATTGCCAACCTGCCGGTGATGGCCGTGATGGTGCTGGTGGCGAGCGTGAGCGCAAGCTGGCTGGGAGCGCAGATCGGTGAGTACGTGGGAACAAGCAATAAGCAGGTGGAAGAGGACAGTGTGCCAGTGATAGTGCTACTGGCATCGATGGGCGTGCTGGTGGTACTGGCCGGGTTTATGCTGTTCTTCGTCACCACCGCCACACCGCCCGGTTAAACCGCCTCCCACACGCAGCGGGCGAATTGCGTATCGTCTGTGGCATGGTATGCCGCGTCGAGTGGCGCGTGCATGACTGGGTGGTGTGTGCGCACGACGCACTCGCTTGAGCGGATGAAGATGGAATGCCGATGGCGGCGAACGAATGAAGCGCAATGGGTTCCTGGAGCTGTCTGAGCGGTACATCGAGGCGACGTATGAACGAGCGTGGAAGCATTGCACCAGCCAACCAAAGTGTGGCAAAAGGAACTATGCAACGACTCAAAGACCGCTTTCAACAGCAGAAGGTTTCTGGTCAGTCGTTAGTGGTGCATGATCTCAGGCTGACACCGCAGTCCCAGGTGCTCATCATTGGCTTCCCTTGGGGCGCCTGGGTCTGGAATCGGCCAGCTGCCATGCTGGTGGAGCAGCATGGACAGGTGGACTATCTTCCAATCGTCGATCGCACCCGTCGCATCCAACTGGGACTCTTTGGCCTGGGTCTGGTGATCAGCATCGTCCGCTTCGTGCAGTTCGCGCGAAGAAAGGGGAACGCATCATGAGTGATACCACGAGCCATCTGCTCACCCTGGCCGAGAAGCGCGAAGAACAGATCGCCAGCGTGTTGGAGAAGATCTACGCAGCAGCTCAGTCTGGTGCCGTGTATAGCGAACCGGTGACCAGCGGCAACTATACGGTCATCACAGCGAGCGAAATCGCTGCTGGCGGCGGCTTCGGTTCTGGGTGCAGTTCGTTCTCGACACCGGCTTCCGGGTCACCCAGGTTCAGCAGGTCAGCGGGGGGCTCCAGCCAATGCTAGTCCTCCGCGCGACCCGTCTGGAAACGCATCAGGATCTGCTACCACAAAGTAATACCGTGCGGTGAGCCAGGTGACAACCATGCCTGTGTACCGCGATCATGTCTACCCCCAACTTGTCCGCCTGCTGGGCAATCCCAAACCCATTCAGGACATTCGCCAGCGGATCATTCCTTTGGCACGCGGGACCGTCCTCGAGATCGGCGTCGGTTCGGGCGTCAACTTCATGTACTACGATCCCGCATGGGTACGCAAGCTCTATGCGCTCGAACCCAACCCAGGCATGCTTCGGCTAGCCGAACAGCAGCGGCGCCGTACGACGCTGGATGTTGCGTTTCTCGACCTGCCAGGGGAACGCATCCCCCTGGCCGACGGCACAGTCGCCACGGTGGTGAGCACCTTCACGTTGTGCACCATTCCCGACGTCGTGCAGGCCATTCGCGGGATAGCACGCGTCTTGAAGCCGGATGGCACGCTGATCTTCTTTGAGCTCGGGCTGGCGCCCGATCCCGAGGTGCGCCGTTGGCAGGCACGATTGGAGCCGATCTATCGCTGGCTATTCCAGGGCTTGTACCTCACACGCGACATTCCTGCACGCATCACGCAGGGCGGCTTCGAGATCGCGCAGCTGGAGGCGGCGTACATCGCCGAATTCCCAAAGTCGTCGACCTACTGCTGGTGGGGTACTGCGATCCCGCACTCACGCTAGCCACGCTTGCTGGGCATCGCCTAGCATTCACAATCCCGTATCGCACCTATGGGTCAGCTGCTCCTGGAGCTCCTTCCATTGCCGGTGGTAGGCTGAGGTAACTGAGCGTCAGACCGACGACACCAGCCAGGAACGGCCCGCCCAACTACATATGGATGCGCCACCGGATGCCGCTGCTGGGCATGAGCGTCGCGAAATAGAGCACAAAGAAGCTGAAGGGCGTCGCGAAGCTGAACACACGCATCGTCCGCACGCGCGACCGACGGCTTCAGTACGGCTAGCAGCGTGTCAGCCAGGATACCGCCGGCCAGGGCGGCCAGGAGAACCGGCCAATGCTGACCGGAATAGCTGCTGCCCAGGCTAAACATCAGCCCTGCATTCGTGGCCAGCAGGATGAAGCCCATCATCAAGGCGGCCGGCACCAACACGCCGCTGATGCCGGCGACATTCCAGAAGTACGTCTCCCCATCCGGGCCGCGCCCAGCGATGATGTTGGCGTGGGTGAAGGCGTTGGCGTACTGTGTGAAGAAGGTGAAGAGCGAGAAGACGCTCAGGAGCGACAGGAGTGCCGGCAGCAGCTGCACCCAGCCCGCGCGTTCGTCTGAACCCGCACGTCGCAACGCTGCGCGCAGCGGGCCGCTGGTCAGCAGCACGCCTTCCAGATCCGGCAGGCGCAGCTCGAACAGCAGCGCGCGCATCTCCCCAAGCGCCTGCTGCGCCATCCGTCGAATGGTCCGCAGCTGCTCAACAGTTTGAGCAGCTGCTGGGGCTGCCAGTTCACGCGCGGCCACTTCGGCCTGCAAGGTCAGACTATACAAGGTCTGAGTCAGCGAGTCGTGCAGCTCGCGCGCTAGGCGATTGCGCTCGTCCACCGCTGTCAGGTGCTCGACCTGTGCCGCATAGTCCTGCAATTGGCGATGCGCCTGCTGAAGCTCGCTGAGCAGCCGCTGGCTCTCGGCGCGAGCAGCCTCGGCCTGCGCTGTGACGAAGACATAGGACGCGACGAAAACATATCCGGCCCCATACACCAGGAGAAATGCCAGGCCGTCGAGCCATCCGTGCGTGACGAGCAGTGTGCTCGCCACCGCGAGCGTGAGCGGGCCGACCCACCGGAAGCTAAGAGAACGAGGCAATGCGCGCAGCGCCTGGGCGCTCAGGGGCAGGCCCAGGGCGACAAAGAAGTCGAGATGCGGCGGAAGCAGGAGCAGCGTGAGGATCAGGCCGGTCTGGAACGCCAGGTAGCTATAGGGCTACCAGGTCCAGCACCGGCTCAGCAGCCGCTCGGTTGTCAGCAGGACGCCAAAGATGAGCAGCGACCCTGCGACAATCCAGCGTGATCCATGGCCGGCAAGAAATACAGAACCGAGCCCGCGGAGAGCGACGGCGCCCGCGACCATGGCGCTGAGGAGATAGAAGATGGTCGAGGTATGTCGCACAAGCGGCAACTCACGCAGCATTGTGTCCACCGCAAGTCTGTCGCTGTTCCCAGTATAGCGCGGGACGCCAACAATTGCGAGGCACTGGATGAACGTGACAGAATGGCGTAGAATACTCCCACTTCTGTGCACGCGTGCCGCACCCTGGTTCGATGGAAGGGACCGAGCCGATGGCAGCGACCACAACTTCCATCCGCATTTTCCTTCTGGGCCGTTTCGAGGTCATGCGCGAGGAGCAGGTCATGCCTGCCGCAGCCTGGGCCCGCCGGAAGGCCGCTGCACTGCTCCAGCGCCTGGCCCTGGAGCGGCGTGTCCTGAAGGATCAGGCGATCGAGTTCCTCTGGCCGGAGACCGACCCCGCCTCCGGCGCCAACAACCTGTACCGCACCCTCCACGCCCTGCGCCAGACCCTCGACACGACCCTCGGCCCTGGCACAGCCGACGCGATCCTGACGTTCGCCGATGGGGTGCTCAGTCTCGCCGAGACGGTCTGGGTCGACACCCGGGAGTTCGAGCAGCTGTGCGCTGCGGCGTCGGGCGCTCCCAGCACGCTGCAGCGAGCGCATCTCGAACAGGCGCTGGCGCTGTATGTGGACGACCTGCTGCCCGATGAGCGCTATACCGAGTGGACACTTGCTCCACGCGAGGCGCTGCGGAGCCAGCGCCGCGAAGCGAGCCTGGCGCTCGCCGCCGAGTGGCGCGATACCTATGAGTATACACGCGCGATCGGCTTGCTCACCCCATTGCTCGCCCAAGACGTAGCCGACGAGACGATCCACCGCGAGCTGATGCGCCTCTACGCCCTGGCCGGCAGGCGTCACGAGGCGCTGCGCCAGTACCAGGCCTGTGTAGACGCACTGGCGCGGGAGCTCGACGTGCCGCCCGAGCCCGAGACATCCGCGCTGTATTCGCAGATCCTCGACGGTGAGCTCGCATCCCTATCCGCACCCGTAGCATCCGCCTGGGTGCCGCCCGCGCCCGTCGTACTGGCAGTAGAGCAGGCCGCCCCACTGGTCGGCCGCTCGACCGAACTCGACACGCTGCGCGATTGGCTCCATGCTGGCTGGCGCGGCCACGGCCAGACCATCCTGCTAGGTGGCGACTCGGGCGTGGGCAAGACCCGCCTGGCGTTTGAGGCGCTGCGTGCGGCGGCGGAAGCGGGGATGACCACGCTGCTCGGTGCCGCCTATGAGCAGGAGGGGCAGCTGGCCTATCAGCCGTTTGTCGAGGCGTTTGATCGCTATCTGGCCGAGCATCGGCACGCGCCCACCGATCACCCGATCAGCCACTTCCAGCGCCGTGGCCTGAGCGACCCGCAGCAGGAGCAATGGGCGCTGTTCAACGCCACAGCCACGTTCCTGAGTGGGCTTGCGGCGCATACGCCGGCCGTGCTGCTGCTCGACGATCTTCATGCTGCCGACCCGGCCAGCCTGCAGCTGTTCCACTATCTGGCCCGCCAGACGCGCACGACACCGGTCATCCTGCTGGCGACATATCGCAGCGACCTAGCTGACGCGGCAGCGGCGCCATTCAATGCGCTCCTGTCCGCGCTCTATCGCGAGCGCTTGAGCGAGACCCTGGACCTGTCGCCACTCCCAGAGGATGCCGTCGCTGGGGTCGTGGCCCATACCCTCGGCAGCGCCGCAGCGCCCGACCTGGTGCGCGCGGTCTACGAGATCACCGAGGGCAATCCGTTCTTCGTCGAGGAGATGACGCGCGCGCTGCTCAAGGCCGGCCAGGTGGAAGCACCCGCCGGGCAGTGGCAGTTGCGGCAGAACGCCGAGCTGCGCATGCCGGCCGACCTGGCCGGGCTGCTGCGCGAGCGCGTGCGGCGGCTTGGGGTGCCGGTCGCAGAGGCGCTGACAGCGGCGGCGGCGATTGGGCGCGAGTTTCGTTTCGACGTGCTGCGCGGTGTGACCAAACAACCCGACGGCAACTTGCTGGACGCGCTGGACGCTGCACTCGCCGGTCACGTGGTCGAGGAGACAGCCGAGGGCTACCGCTTCCGCCACCCGCTGACCCGTCGCGCGCTCTACGACGCGCTCAGCCGGGCGCGACGGGCGCATATGCATGGCCAGATTGCCGAAACGATCGAGGCAGTCGGTGGCCACCAGCCCGGCGGGCTCAATGCACTTGTCGAGGATCTGGCCTTTCACTACGATCAGAGCGACCGCCGCGACCGCGTGCTGCCCTATCTGCTGCGGGCCGGCGAGAAAGCCGCCAGCGTGTATGCCTTCGAGAGCGCGGTCAGCTACTTCGAGCGAGCGTTCGGCCTGATGGATGCACTGCATCTGGCCGATCCCGCGCGCCGCTGGATGATTCTGGAGCCACTGGGCTGGTGGGGGATCATCCTGGCTGATACGCCGCGCGCCGTGGCCCGTTTCGAGCAGGCCCTGGCGCTCCTGCCAGGGGCGGGCTGGCAGCCGGCGCGGCGTGACCGGGCGCGGCTGCACCGCGGCGCGGCGATCACCTTGTTGACCGCGGGGGACACCACGGCGGCCGAGGAGCACCTGCTCTCTGCCCTGGCCGAAGTCGACGAGCGCGAGGACGCCGCCGACTATGCCTACGTCCTCTACAACGTGGCCCAGCTGCACTGGCACCGCAACGAATACCAGCAGGCCTTCGACGTGGCCCAGCGCAGCCTGGCGATCGCCGAGCGGCTGAATGACCCGACGGCGATCGCCCGTGCATTCGAGATGCTCGCGTTGGCCTGTCACTCACTCGGCGAGTGGCAGAGTGGCATCAGCTTCGCGCGGCAGCGCGCCGCGCTGGCTGGTCCGAGCCTGGACGTGACCGAAGCCTTCGACGTTCATTTGTGACTGTGGGAATATCACCTGTACGGTGATATGGGCTACGCCGACGTGAAGCAGGCAGTCAGCACGACCTACGAACTGGCGCGGCGGATGGGCGCGCCGCGTGCAATCGCGCTGTGCCAGTGTTTCATGGGCGCACTCGAATTTCAGGCCGGTCACTGGGCCGAATCCGAAGCTGCGCTGCGTGAGTCGATCCAGCTCTACCGTGAGATCGGCGCAGCCTCCGGCGAAGCGCTGGCCTGTCAGCGGTTGGGCGTGCTCCAGACGGCCCGCGGCCAGCTCGATGAAGGCCTGGCCACACTGGAAGAGGGCGTGGTTGCAGCTGAGCGCGCGCTGATGCGTGCGCACTGTCTGACGCGCCTGTATGCCGCGATGGCACGCCATCACCTGATCGCAGGCGACGTGCATGCTGCCGACCAGACACTGGAGCTCGGCCTGGCCATGAGTGCGCGCCACGGCCACTGCACGACCTGCGACGCGCTGCTGCTCCCAGCAGCGGTGAGCGTGCGGGTGGCCCAGGGTGATCTCGTCGCAGCCGAGACCTTCTGTCGTCAATTGGACACAGCGGCGGAGCAATACGCCAGCCGCTTGTGGGTGGCAATGGCGCGGCAGGCGCGCGCGGAGCTGGCGGCGGCGCGAGACGAGATCGATGAGGCGCTGCGCGCGTACGCCGAGGCCCAGGCGGGGTTCGCCGCCACCGGGCATACCTACGAGTCGGCTCGCTGCCTGGCCAGCGCTGCCACACTGCGGCTCCGGCGCGGCACACCAGACGATCTTGCACTGGTAGGCGCCGTGCAGTCGGAAGCTCAACGGATCTTCGAGCGGCTGGGCGTGGCTTGACCTGCAGCCCGCCATCGGGCCAACGCTGACACCTGCACGCCGGGACAGACGTCCCGGCATTTTGTTGCCCGGAAAGGTCGAGAAACTCATGCCAGGGTAAGGCCGAAGTAAGATTTTTGGGAGGTGAGCGCACTAGTATGTACTCAATAAATCAATCGAATCATTGAATATCTCCGGACAACAGGAAAAGACATCCATCTACCTCGACGCGCTGGTCTTGCTAATCGGCACGGTGCTGGCGTACCGGGCACTTAAGCACTGACAGGTACGTTTGCTTGAGTGGTGTCCGCATGCAACCTCGCCCCCGCCCTGACTGTACAGCCTGAATCTCCCCCGATGTATTTTCACTTGATAAGGAGAGACCATGAGTACACCAGAACCCAGCAACACGCCCCGTCCGGTCGCTGTCCCAGACCTCGACCTCCACGAACTACGTCAGGCGATCCAGGCTGAGTACGCCGAGGTCGCGCAGCACCCGACCAAAGGCTTCCACTTCCACACCGGCCGCCCGCTGGCACGCTTGCTCGGCTACGCCGACGCGTGGCTGGCGGGCCTCCCCGAAGGCGCGATTGAGTCGTTCGCCGGCACTGGCAATCCGTTCAGCCTCAGCGCGCTGCGCCCCGGCGAGCACGTGGTGGATGTCGGCAGTGGCGCAGGCATCGACAGCCTGATCGCCGCGCGGATGGTTGGGTCGGACGGCCACGTCATCGGAGTGGACATGACCCCCGCGATGCTCCACAAGGCACGACGCAACGCCATGGAAACTGGCCTCGGCAATGTCACGTCTCGCGAGGGCTACGGCGAAGCGCTGCCGGTCGACAGCGATTGGGCTGACGTCGTGATCTCCAATGGCGTGCTCAATCTCTTCCCCGATAAGCTAGCCGGCCTCCAGGAGATGGCGCGGGTGCTCAAGCCGGGCGGGCGGCTGCAAATCGGCGACATCCTGGTGCAGAAGGCAGTACCTGAGAGCGCCAAACGCAGGATCGACCTCTGGACCGGCTGAATTGCCGGGGCTCTGCTGGAAGCAGAGCTCGAGGCCACGGTCGTGGCCGCCGGTTTTGTCGATTTTGAGATCGCCTGGCGAGCGAATGTCTTTAGCGGCGCGCCCCAATCGAGCAGCGCGGGCAACTATGGCACGCTGGGGATCAATTTCCGCGCCCGCAAGGCCGCAAATGAAAAAGAGTGGGCCGCGGCACTGGCCGCCCTGAGCTACGAGGTACCCGAACAACCCGCATCACTTCTCGGCGCTGACGCCTTCTACGATGCGGGAGACCAGGGCTGTGCCGCCGGCCCGCTGGAGGAGATCGCCGCGCAGATGCGCCAGCTGGCGCCCGGCCAGGCCCTGGAGGTGCGCGCCACCGATCCCAGCGTGGCGAATGACCTGCCGGCCTGGTGCCGGCTGGCGGGCCACGAGTTGGTGCAACGCGAAGAGGACCACTATCTGATTCGCCGGAGAAGTTGATGGCAGACGCCACCCTGGACGCGGGAGCCGAGAACTGCGGGCGGCTGATCGCCCTGGTTGCAGAGGCCATTACTGGCCTGGCGCCAGGCCAGACGTTGCGCGTGGTGGCCTACGATCCGAGCAGCCAGGTCGACCTGGCGGCCTGGTGCCGGATGACGGGGCACGCGCTCCGGGCGGTTGTTCCGCTGTCCGACCATCTGGAATTCGTGATTGAAAAAACGCAGCACGCAAAGGAGATACGCTATGGGACACGTCATGATCCACAACACACGCGGCAAGGATGATGTGGAACGAGCCTCGTTGGCCTTTCTGGTCGGCAATGTGGCGCTCACCTCGGGCCAGGAGGCGACGCTGCTGCTGACGATCGAGGGGGTCTGGGCGGCGACCAAGGGCTACGCGGACGGGCTGCAGGCGACCGGGTTTGACCCGCTGAGCGAGCTGGTGCAGAAGTTCGCGGCCGGTGGCGGGCGGATCTGGGTATGCGGCGCCTGCGCCAAGCCGCGCGGCATCACCCAGGAGCATCTGGTGGAGGGCGCCCAGATCGTCGGCGCGGCGACGGCGGTGGAGGCGCTCGTAAGCGGCGCACAGACGCTGAGCTTTTAAGTGCCAGAAGGAGGAGAGCATGATCGTCGTACGCGATGTCTTTCAGGCCAAATACGGCAAAGGTGGCGACCTGGTGGCGCTTTTCAAAGAGGCGCGCGAGCGATGGCCGGAAGCAGCCCGCTACGGCCGGCGCATTCTCACCGACGCCAGCGGCACCTTTTTCACGGTCGTCACCGAGACTGAGGTGGAAAGCCTGGCCGCGTGGGAGAAGCTGCTGTCAGAGGTCTTCGCGAACCCAGAGTTCGCTGCGTGGTTCGGCCGCATGGAGACGCTGGTCGTATCCGGGCGGCGCGAGTTCTACAACATTGAAGGGTGAGTGTGTCACTGGGTGTCACTGGCGATGAACGGCATCAGTTCCCTCGCTGGTGACACGCTCCACCTCTCTATCGGCCACCGTGGAAGGTTATCGTCGAGCCACGCCTTAGCAACACACTGCGATGCAGTACGTCAGATATGAGGTTCTGCAAACGTGCTCTGAAGACATGCGCTGGCCGTATCATCCGATACGACCAGCGCATGCCACGAAGATACGTTTGGAGACGCGTTGTCTAGCCGTTCTTGGGCTGCTCGGTTGGGAACCCGGCAGCCTTCCAGGCTTCAATGCCACCTTCCATGTAGCTGACATTGGTAAAGCCCATGTCCTGGAGGGTCTTTGCCGCGATCGCACCCAAGGGCCCAACCACACAGTGGGTGATGATCGGGCGCGAGCGATCGTGCAGCCGTGCGTCGCGCCACGCTTCCGGGACCTCATTGTCCGCCGCGAAGAGCAGGTTGCCGTAGCCGATGTTGATCGCACCCGGGATGCTGGCCTCACGCGCGGCAGCGCTATCACGCACATCGATGACCAACGTGTTCGGATCGTCCTGCATCCGCCCTCGCACGTCCGCGACGCTGACG
>Ga0137375_10007865_pt1 | contig 12682 bp, 10 predicted proteins | sample SagtaG_24_FD_104936 | JGI IMG/M metagenome (GOLD analysis project Ga0137375, IMG submission 104936) | Vadose zone soil microbial communities from Sagehorn Ranch, Mendocino, California, USA - Sage1_R_113_16 metaG | ecosystem: Environmental > Terrestrial > Soil > Vadose zone | place: USA... | reverse complement strand
GCCAGCGGCGGGGCGCTCTCCCGGGCCGGGACGGTGTCCACGGCCGTGCGGGCCGGGCGGGCGGCACTGGGCTGCGTCGCGGCCCGGGCGGGTGCGGGCTGCGTGGAGGGGCCGCGCCATTCCAGGATGGCCAGCCCGGGCCGGGTGGCGGCCGCCGATCCGGCGGTGCCCGGCCCCGTATGGTCAGCCCCCGTGTGCTCGACCGCCGTGTGCTCGGCCGCGGTGTGCTCAGGCCCGGGGCTTTCCGGTGCCGTGCTTTCCGGCGCGCGGGGCGTGGCCAGCACGGCGGCCTCGGCCACGTCCTGGCTGGCCCCGGCGGCCCGGGTGCGGCGGAACTGCCGCAGCATCGACAGCAGCAGGCTGAACGCCACCAGCAGGAGGACCCAGGGGAGCACGGCGATGGTCGCGGCGGCGGGTTTGCGGGGGATATGCGTGCCGGTCGCGTGCACGGCATCCGCGGCGGCCACCGCGGCCAGCAGCACGAGCGTAGTCAGCCAGGCGTAGGTGCGGTGCCACCAGTTCGCGGCGCGCAGCGACAGCACCGCGGCGCACGACACCACCAGCATCGCGTCGAAGATGACGGGGAAGATCCGGGCCATGCTGGCCGACACCCCGGCGGACAGGGCGATCTTGTGGATCCCCCCGTAGGAGAGCACGAACGCGGCCGCAGCCAGCACGATGACCCCGGTGATCGCGGCGATGAGCGCGACCAGGCGGAGCGCGGCGTAGGGGTCATGCCCCCGTGAGCCGTTCGCTCGGGGATTGCCGTTCATCGGGGCTACTTCGTCCTTCCTGCGGTGATGCTCTGTGACTCCCGGCCACGACCAGGGACCGGGAATCGGTGCGCGCCCCCGCCGCGGCCGCCGCGATGGCGGCCACCGGCGCTGGCGGCCATGCCGGCCGGAATGCGGGCGGCTGCAGGCCCGTGCCCGCCCGCGCGATCTTTGCCGTCTGTGATCGAACGCCTGGGCTATCTCACGTCTCTGCTTCTAACGTCAAGGGAGACGATATTGCGTATGGCCCGTGGACTGGGGATATTCGAGGCAAGCCCAGGTACCCGGCGTGTTGCAAGCCGTGTCGGACCTGGGTAATCCCGGCCGCGCGCAGGCCGGCCGCGGCGCCCCGGGCCGGCCCGGCGGCCGCCGGGCCACCGGCGGCAGGCCAGGGGTGTGCCGCCGGCCGCCAGGCCGCCCGGGCAGGCCACCTGATCCCGTAGCCTTGCTCCGTGACGCTCCGCCTCTACGACACTGCCGCGCGCACGGTGCGCGACTTCACGCCGGTGACGCCCGGCCAGGCGTCGCTGTACCTGTGCGGGGCCACGGTGCAGGCGCTGCCGCACATCGGGCACATCAGGTCCGGCGTGGTTTTCGACATCCTCACCCGCTGGCTGCGGGCCAGCGGGTACCAGGTCACGTTCTGCCGGAACGTCACCGACATCGACGACAAGATCATCCGGGTCGCCGCAGCCGAGGGGGTCCCCTGGTGGCTGGTGGCCCAGCGGAACGAGCGGGCGTTCAGCCGCGCGTACGCGGTGCTGGGCTGTGTCCCCCCGGACGTCGAGCCCCGGGCTACCGGGCACGTGCCCGAGATGATCACGCTGATGCGCCGGCTGGTCGGCACGGATCACGCCTACGCCGCCGACGGCGATGTCTACTTCGACGTCCGCTCCTACCCGGCGTACGGCGCGCTGTCCGGGCAGCGGGTGGATCACATGCGCCCGGCCGATGACACCGAGCGCAACGACGCCAAGCGTGACCCGCATGACTTCGCACTGTGGAAGGGCGCCAAGCCCGGGGAGCCCGCGTGGGACACCCCGTGGGGCCCGGGGCGGCCCGGCTGGCACCTGGAGTGCTCCGCCATGGCCACCAAGTACCTGGGGCCCACGTTCGACATCCACGGCGGCGGGCTGGACCTGATCTTCCCGCACCACGAGAACGAGATCGCCCAGTCCCGCGCCGTCGGAGACGGCTTCGCCCAGTACTGGCTGCACAACGGGCTGGTCGGGGTGGCCGGGGAGAAGATGAGCAAGTCCCTCGGCAACTCCCTGCTGGTGGACGCCATGGTGACCCAGGTGCGGCCGGTGGAATTGCGGTACTACCTGGGGCAGGCGCATTACCGCTCGGGGATCGAGTACTCAGCGGAAGCGCTGGATGAGGCCGTCGCCGCCTACCGCCGGATCGAGAACTTCGTCACCCGGGCGGCGGAGATCAGCCCGCAGGCCGGGGCGGGCGCCGGCCTGCCTGCCGCGTTCCGGGCCGCCATGGACGACGATCTGGCTGTGCCGCAGGCCCTGGCGGTCGTGCACGACACGGTCCGGGTCGGCAACAACGCACTGGCCGCGGGCGACACCGCCGCAGCCTCGGCCGCGCTGGGCGACGTCCGGGCCATGCTCGCCGTGCTCGGCCTCGACCCGCTGTCCGAGCCCTGGGCGTCGGCCAGTCCCGGTGACGACCTGCACGCGGTGGTCAGCGCGCTGGTCACGGTGGCCCTCACGCAGCGGCAGGCCGCCCGCGAGCGCCGCGACTACGCGGCCGCCGACGCGATCCGGGACGACCTGCACGCGGCGGGCATCCTCATCGAGGACACCCCGCAGGGGCCGCGCTGGGAGCTGAAGCGGTGAGTGGCGGAGCGGAGGGCGGCGCGGCCCGGCCCGGCCGGGGCGGGCGGACCAAGTCCGGCAAGCCGCGGCCCGGTACCGGCGGCTACGGGAAGCGGAAGCTCGAGGGCAAGGGGCCCACCCCGCCCGCCCACCTGCGGCCCGGCCACCCGGCGCAGCGCCGGGCGGCCGCGAAGGCGGCCGGCCGTGCGGGCCGCGGCGCGGCGCCCCCCGACGGTTCCCGGTCTGACCGGGGAGCGGACCGTGACAGCCGCGCCCCGGGTCAGGGAGGGTTCCCCGGCCAGGGCGGCCGGGGACCGGGCCAGGGCGGCCGGGCGGCGGACCGGGCCCGCGGGGCCGGCGACGCCCCCGAGGTGGTAGCCGGCCGCAACGCGGTGCTGGAGTCCCTGCGCGCCCACGTTCCCGCCACCGCGCTCTACGCCGGCCCCCGGGACGGCTCCGACCCGCGGTTCAACGAGGTGATCCGGCTCGCCGCCGACACGGGGATCCCGGTGATCGAGGCGGGCCGGCCCGAACTGGACCGGCTGACCGGGGGGGCGGTGCACCAGAGCCTGGCCCTGAAGGTCCGCCCCTACGACTACGCCCATCCCGGTGACCTGCTGCAGCGTGCCCGGGCCCGCGGCGAGGAACCCCTGATCGTGGCGCTGGATGCGGTCACCGACCCGCGCAACCTTGGCGCGATCGTCCGCTCGGTCGCGGCCTTCGGGGGCCACGGCGTGCTGGTGCCGGCCCGGCGCAGCGCGCACGTGAGCGCGGGAGCCTGGAAGGCGTCGGCCGGGGCGCTGGCCCGGGTGCCCGTGGCCTGGGCCCCGAACCTGGTCCGCGCGCTCACCTCCTACCAGGAGGCGGGCCTGTTCGTGGCGGGTCTCGATGCCCAGGGCGACACCGATATCGGCGACCTGGGCGTGGCCGGCGGCCCGCTCGTGCTCGTGGTCGGCTCGGAAGGCCGGGGCCTGTCCCGCCTGGTCGCGCAGCGCTGCGACGTGCTGGTGCGGATCCCCATCGCGGCGCGGACCGAGTCGCTCAACGCCGGCGTGGCGGCCGGCATCGCCCTGCACGAGGTAGCCACCCGCCGCGCTCGTTAGGAGCTCGCGAGGAGAGGTGACCGTGGACCGGTTGCGGATCGGGACGCTGGGTGCCGCGCGGATCACGCCGGGCGCGCTGCTCAAGCCCGCACGCCACATCCCTGAGGTCACGGTGGCCGCAGTGGCCGCGCGTGACCCCGAGCAGGCCCGGCGGTTCGCGGCGAAGCACCGCATCCGCCGGGTGCATGACTCCTACCAGGAACTGATCGACGACCCCGCCATCGACGCCATCTACAACCCGCTGCCCAACTCCCTGCACGCGCAGTGGACGCTGCGGGCCATCGAGGCGGGCAAGCACGTGCTGTGCGAGAAGCCGTTCACGGCGAACGCCACCGAGGCGGCCAGGGTCGCCGCGGCGGCCCGGGCGTCCGGGCTGGTCGTGATGGAGGCCTTTCACTACCGCTACCACCCGCTGGCCCGCCGGATGCAGGACGTGGTGCTGGGCGGGGAGATCGGCCCGCTGCGTTACCTGGAAGCCTCGCTGTGCTTCCCGCTGCCGCGTTTCTCCGATATCCGCTACTCCTACGCCCTGGCCGGCGGGGCCACGATGGACGCCGGCTGCTACGCGATCAACTGGCTGCGCATGCTCGGCCCTGGCGAGCCCCAGGTGCTGTCCGCGCGGGCCAGGCTGCACGGCCCGGACGTGGACCGGGCGATGTCCGCCTCGTTCCGGTTCGACGGCGGGGTGCTGGGCCGGATGACCACGTCACTGTGGTCCGGCCAGGTGCTGCGGCTGGACGCGAAGGCGGTCGGGGACGCGGGCGTGATGCGGGTCTTCAACTACGTCTCGCCGCAGCGCTACAACCGGCTGACCGTGACCGCTGACGGCTACACGCGGCGGGAGCGGGTCAGCGGTGAGCCGAGTTACACCTACCAGTTGCGGGCGTTCGCCGCCGCGGTGCGGCACGGGGATCCGGTGCTCACCACGCCCGAGGACGCGGTGGCCAACATGACCGTGATCGACGCGGTGTACCAGGCGGCGGGCCTGCCCCGGCGCGGGGCCTGAGCCGGGGGCATCCGGCGGCCGCCGCCTACCCCCCGGCGGCCGCCGGCGCCGTGCCTACCGCCCGGCGCCGTGCCTACCGCCTGCCTACCGCCCGGCGCCGTGCCTACCGCCCGGCGGCCGTTGGCACCGCGCCGGTGGGCGCGCTATCGTTCGCAATGTGAACACATCAGGCCGTGGCGCCACCGTGGAGGAGCCGGAGGAGCCCGGGGCGGAGCCCCGCACTGCCCCCGGCCGGCCTGCCCCCGGCCGCCGGACGGACTTCGTCCAGTCCCTCGACCGGGGGCTGGCCGTGATCCGGTGCTTCTCCTCCGAGCGGCCGTCGCTGACGTTGTCCGAGGTGGCCGAGCGGACCGGGCTGACCCGGGCGGCGGCCCGCCGCTTCCTGCTCACCCTGCAGGAACTCGGCTACGTGGGGAGCACCGGACGGCAGTTCTCGCTGCGGCCCCGGGTGCTCGCGCTCGGCTACGCGTACCTGTCGTCGTTCAGCGTGGCCCAGATCGCGCAGCCGCACCTGGAGGACCTCGCCGAGGAACTGCACGAGTCCTGCTCGGTGAGCGTGCTCGACGGGGACGACATCGTGTACGTGGCGCGCGCTTCCGCCAACCGGATCATGACCATCGCGCTCACGGTGGGCACCCGGCTGCCGCCCTACCCGACGTCGATGGGCCGGGTGCTGCTGGCCAGCCTGCCCGCCAGCGAGCTCGACGCGCACCTGCAGCGCACCAGCCTGCGCAAACTGACCGAGCGCACCGTCGTGGATGAGGCCGAGCTGCGGCAGATCCTGGTCACGGTGGCCGCGCAGGGCTGGGCCGCGGTGGACCAGGAACTGGAGGCCGGGGTCCGGTCGATCGCGGTGCCCATCCGGGACAGCTCAGGCCGGGTGGTGGCGGCCATCAACGCCAGCGCGCACGCGGCCCGGGTGCCGATGCGCACGCTGGAAAAGCAGTTCCTGCCCCGGCTGCTCGACGCCGCGCAGCAGATCGACGCCGAACTCGCCAGCCGGATGGCGGTGGGCGCCCGGGCGGTCCGCTGAGCGGTCAGCTAACGGGCCCGACCGGTTCTCCAGCATCAGCACCACGATGTGCTCGACCGAGGACAGGCTGTTCTCACCGGGCATCGCTGCCTCCGTTGGTGCCGGGAATCGGGGGTAATCTGCGGCGGGCCACGCCTCACGCGCGCGCACCATCGTGGCATGGCGGCGCCCGGCCGCGCAGTGACGCGGCCCGGTAGGGTCATGAACATCCGCCTCAGTCATCCACCTCTGGTCACCCGCTTCAGTCAGGGAGAGGGCACATGCAGCTGACCAAGCTCGAGCACGCCTGCGTCAGGCTGCAGAAGGACGGGGCCACGCTGGTCATCGATCCGGGGGCGTGGAGCATGCCGCGGGCGCTGGAGGGTGCCAGCGCGGTGCTCGTCACGCACGAGCACTTCGACCACTTCGATGCCGACGGCCTGCGCGCCGCGCTCACCGCCGACCCGGGCCTGCAGCTGTGGACCAACGCGTCGGTGGCCAGCGAGTTCGCCGGGTTCAGCAACCAGCAGGTGCACGTGGTGGACGAGGGCGACACGTTCACCGCGGCCGGGTTCGACGTGCACGCCTACGGTCACCTGCACGCGGTCCTGCACCGGGACATCCCGGTGGTCGAGAACACCGGGTTCCTGATCGACGGCTCGGTCTTCCACCCGGGCGACTCGTTCACGGTGCCGCAGGACCCGGTGCAGACCCTGCTGCTGCCCGCCAGCGCGCCGTGGCTCAAGACGGGCGAGATGATCGACTACGCGCGCGAGGTGGCCCCGCAGCGCGGGTACGTCATCCACGACGCCCTGTTCGGGGACGTCGGCCTCATGGTGCTGAACAACTTCCTGCCGATGTGCGGGAAGGCCGACACCTTCTCCCGGGTCGGCGTGGGGACCACGGTCGAGGTCTGACCGGGCGCGTCAGCCCGCCGGGGAGAGCAGGCCGCCGGCGGCCGGCCTCCCCGGCGCGACGGATCCGTCCCGCCAGTCCCGGCCCTCCTGGTACAGCCGCTCCACTTCGGGTCCGCGCAGGCCGGGCAGCCGGGGCGCGATCGCGTAACCCAGCCCGGACTGCAGGTAAGCCAGGTGCCGGTAGCCGTCCGGGAACCGGGCCAGCTGCCCTGGGTCGAGGGTGAGCCGGGCCCCGGGGTCCACCGGGTCGAGCCGGTCCTTCTCGTAGATGGGCTGCCGCCGGACGATGCCCCAGGCCCCCGCGCGCTTCTCCAGGAAGTCGTAGAAGCGCCCGGTGCAGGTGACGTCGGCGGTGATGCCGTGCACCGCGGCGCGCTGCTGGATGGTCGGCGACTGCCCGGTCCCCGGTCACCTCGCAGCGGGAACCGCCCAGGAAGTGCAGGATGTTCACGCCCGCGGCGAACCCGTCCTTGCTGGCCTGGATGAAATCGGCGGCCGGCCCCTGAAACCAGGTGGCCGTCATCCAGCCGCCGGGGTGCCACACCGACGCGAACCCGGCCCAGTCGCCGGCATCCCTGGTCAGCGCCCACTTCTCGACCAGCTGGCGGATCCGGAACTCCTCCGCCTCCTGTTCAGTCAGCATGTCGGCCCTCCTGCCCGTCTGGCCCGTCAGTTTGAGGCGATTCTCCCGGGGCAGTCTGCCGCGGTGAAGATCCAGGCGCGAGGCCGGCTCCAGCGGTGGCCGGCCTGCAGCGACGGGCCGGTGATGAGGACAACTGGCGGGCCAGCGCCCGAATACCCCCGGGGGCGCGGGTAGCGGGGCACCTGGCCGGGGCCGCGGTGAGTGCGGCTCGCTCCCATCAGGCCCCACTGGCCCCGCCGGTCACAGTCCTTGTTCGTGATCATGACCTTGGTGTCGCTACAAGATCGGCCAGCTCAGGTCCTGAGCGGGACGCTAACCGGACGGTTCCGACCGGTCCGCGGGTGGCCGGCGGCGCTGACGCGCTGCGCGGCTGCCCGCGGTCGCGTCCGGGTCGAGCGGCAGCCCGCAGGGCGGCTTGACCTCGGCCAGCCGCAGGTAAGTGATCAGCCGCTGGCCGCCCCGGGTGGACAGCCGGGTCAGCACCTCCTGCAGGTCGGCGACGTCGCGGGCGACGATGCTGAGCAGGTAGTCCATCTCCCCGGCGAGGTTGTCGGCCGCGATGATCTGCGGCAGCGCACGGACCTGGTCCTCGAAGATGCGGGTGGCCCGGGGGTCATGCCGGCCCAGCGCGGCGAACACGTAGAGCTGCAGCGGGAAACCGGCCGCCTCCGGGTCGAGCTGGGCCCGGATGATGCGGATGACCCCGGACTCCTTGAGCGCGCGCACCCGGTGCAGCGTCGCCGCCGGGGACAGCCCCACCAGCCGGGCCAGTTCGACGTTCGTCCGGTCCGCGTCGGCCTGCAGCGCAGTCAGCAGCTTGATGTCAACTTCGTCAAGGTTAACGGCCATAGTGCTTAATAATATTCATCCAGACGACCACTAGGGCTAATTTTGAGTTGCGGGGACGCATCCTGGGTACATGAACTTCGACCGCCGCCGCGCCCTCGTGGCGCTCACCGTAGCCGGGCTGCTGTGGGGCAGCACGGTACCCCTGTCCAAGATCGCCCTGGGCTGGCTCCCGCCCGGCTGGCTGACCGCCATCCGGTTCGCGGTGGCCGCTGCCGTGCTGCTCGCCGCGACCCCGAGGTCCCGGCTGCGGGCCGCGTGGAGCCCGGCGGTGCTGGCCTGGGGCGCGGCGGGGTACGGCGGGACGGTCCTGCTGCAGAACTCCGGCATCACCCGGACCAGTGTCAGCCACGCGGCGCTGCTCATCGGCACCGCCCCGGTGATGGTCGCGATCATCGCGGCGGTGTGGCACCGCAGCGTGGCGCGCCCGGTCGCCTGGGGCGGCTTCGCCGTCTCGCTCGCCGGGGTCGGCCTGGTCGCCGCGGGCGGCGGTGGTGGCGCGGACCTGGCGGGCGACGGCATGGTGCTGGCCTCGGTCCTGATCTCGGCCGTCTTTACCGTCGGCCAGACCCGGCTGCTGCACGGCCGTGACCCGGTCGCGGTCACCGCGGTGCAGTTCCTGGGCGCGGCCCTGGTCACGGCGCCGTTCAGCGCGCTGACCGAGAGCATGCCTTCCGCCCCCGCGCACACCAGCAGCCTGCTGGCCGTGGCCGCGCTGATCGCCGGCGGGACCCTGCTCCCGTTCACCCTGTTCGCCTTCGGCCAGAGCCGGCTGCCGGCCGAGATCGCCGGGGCGTTCCTCAACATCGAGCCGCTCGTCGGCGCGGTGGCGGGTGTCGCCGTCTTCGGTAACCCGGCCGGCCCTGCCCAGCTCGGCGGGGGCGCGGCGATCCTTGGCGGCATCGCGCTGAGCAGCGTGCGGCGGCCCGGCCGCCGGGGCCGCCCGGCCGTGGCGGCGCCGGCCGTGGCGGCGCCGGCTTCGGGGGCGCCAGCGGTCAGCGCGCCAGCCGTCGCGGCGCCAGCCCTGGCGGACACGGTCCGGGCCGGAGTGGCTGCCGGCCCGGAGCGGCCGGACGTGCTCGGTCTCCGGTGGGCCCCGGACCACCTGGACGTGCGGGCCGGCCGCCATGTACTGAGCCGCCATGTGCTGAGCCGCCGCGACGGCAGGCGCTGCCGGCTGCCCGCCGCTGACCGCGGGTGCCCGGTGGAGGCCGCGCCGGCGGCCGAACGCCACCCCGCTGGCTTCCTCTGCCCGGGCCGTGGCCACGGGGCCGTCCCGTCCCCCCGGATCGGGCGGCGGCGTCCCCGCGGGCCGTTCCGGCCGGGGGGACGCCAGGACACGCATCGCCCCGGGCCGGAGCGGCCCGGGGGTGGCCCGCCCGGAGACGGCGGGCGGGGTGCCCCCCGGCGAGCTGGGCGTTCCTGACCTGGCCAGCATCAGTACCCGCATACACCCCATCACAAACTTTTTTTGAAAAGCCGGAAGCCCAGTAGCCGCAGGGGCTTCCGGCTCCCAGGCGGGCGATCTTGCTCCCGACCGACTTGCGTCCCTGACCAGGCCTTGCATACCTTGGGCCGCTGTGACCAGAATCCGGACAAGGAGCCTTATGAAGGTACAAACGCGGATAATCACGGCAGCGGGCGCCGGCATCGTCATGGCCGGACTGGCCGCTGGGCCGGCCCTGGCCAGCACGCACACGGTGCAGGCGGGTGACACGCTCAGCGGCATCGCCGCTTCGGCGGGCGTGCCGCTCAGCAAGGTCGAGGCGGCCAACCGGTGGATCAAGAACCCCAACCTGATCTACGTGGGCCAGATCATCAAGGTGCCGGACGGACGCTCCGGGATCACCCCCATCGCGCCGACCTACTACCAGGCCCCGGCGGCCTCGGGCACGTCCTCGGCGGGCTCGGACACGTCGGACGCCGGATCAGACACCACGGGCACCACAGGCACCTCGCCGGCGGCCACCTCGGGCACCTCCTCGGTCAGCTCGGGCACGTCGGCGAGCTCCGGCACGTACTCGGCGAGCACCGGCGGCAGCGCGCCGTCGTCGTTCCAGCAGTGCGTGGCCTGGCGTGAGTCCGGCAACAACCCGACCGCGTCGTCGGCCGGCCTGTACGGCATCCTGCCGAGCACCTGGGCCAGCCTCGGCTACTCGGGCACCGCCGGCTCGGCGTCTGTCGCCCAGCAGAACCAGGCGTTCCAGCGCCTGTACGCCCAGGACGGCACCTCGCCGTGGGCGCCCTACGACGGCTGCTGATCAGGCACCATCCTGATCGCAGCAGGTCTTTATTACACCTGATTCTGGTCGCACCGGCCCTCCTCACGCCCCCGAGATGAACGGCTGAGAGAGCCACGCGCGAGCCCCGGCCCGGGAACCCCATCCCGGCCGGGGCTCGGTGCATCCGGCGATGGTTACCCCGCCTGGCTGAGCAGCGCCTCGATCAGGTGCGGGCCCGGCTCGGCCAGCGCACGCCGCAGCGCATCAGCGAACTCCCCGGCGCTGGCCGCGCGGGCCGCCGGGACTCCCATCCCGCGGGCCAGGGCAGCGAAGTCCAGGTCGGGCCGGGACAGGTCGAGCAGGCTGCGGGCCGCGTCCCCGCCCGCCACCGCGCCCACCCGCTGCAGCTCCAGGTCGAGGATCGCGTAGCGGCGGTTACTGAAGATCACCGTGGTGACGTCGAGCCCTTCCCGCGCCTGCGTCCACAGCGCCTGGATCGTGTACATCGCGCTGCCGTCCGAGTCCAGCGCCAGCACGCTGCGGTCCGGGCAGGCCACGGCCGCCCCGGTGGCGACCGGCAGGCCCTGGCCGATCGCGCCGCCGGTGAGCGTGAGCCAGTCGTGCGGGGGTGCGCCCGCCGTCGCGGCCGGGAGCGAGAGCCCGGAGGTATTAGCCTCGTCGGACACGATCGCTCCCTCGGGGAGCAGCGCGCCGATGACCGCGGCCACCGTCTCGGCGGTCAGGCCGCCGCCAGGCAGCGCGGGCCGCTGCTCCGGCTGCGGTCGCGGCCGGGCCTGCGGGGCGACCCGCTCGGCCAGCGCCGCCAGCGCCCCGCACACGTCCTCGCCCGGCCGGGCCAGCGTGTGCACCTGCACGCCGGCGGGCACCAGCGAGCTGGGCAGCCCCGGGTAGGCGAAGAAGGACACCGGCGCCCGGGCGCCCGCCAGGATCAGCTGCCGGGTCCCGGCCAGCTGTGCCTGCGCGAACTCCGCCAGGTACGCCAGGCGCTCCAGGCCCGGCAGGCCCGCGCCGCGTTCCAGCCGGGCGGGAAAGGTCTCGCCCAGCAGCCGCGCCCCGGTGGCGGCGGCGATCCGGCTGGCCGCCTCCAGCCCGGGGCGGCGCAGCGCGGCGCCCCCCAGCAGGATGACGCTGGCCCCGTCCCGGAGCGCGCTGGCTGCCTCGCCGATCACCGCGTCCGGGACCAGTGACGGTCCCCGCGGCGGCACCGGCGGTGCGGGCTCGGCGTCCCCGGACCACGACACGTCGGCGGGCAGGACCAGGGTGGCCACGCCGCCGGGCGGCCCCAGGGCCGCGGCCACGGCCTCCGCGGCGTCGGCCGCGGCGTCGGCGGCGCGGGCCGTGCGCCGGATCCAGTGCGACACCGGCCGGGCCAGCGAGTCGATGTCGGACTCCAGCGGCGCGTCGAAGCGCTTGTGGTACGTGGCGTGCTCGCCGACCACGTTGACCAGCGGGGTTCCGGCCCGGCGGGCGTTGTGCAGGTTCGCCAGGCCGTTCGCCAGGCCCGGCCCCAGGTGCAGCAGGGTGGCCGCGGGCCGCCCGGTCATCCGGCCGTAGCCGTCCGCCGCGCCGGTGGCCACCCCCTCGAACAGGCAGAGCACCCCGCGCAGCTGGGGGACCGTGTCCAGGCTGGCCACGAAGTGCATCTCGGAGGTGCCGGGGTTGCTGAAGCAGACGTCCACCCCGCTGCCGGCCAGCGTGCGGATCAGGGCCTGCGCGCCGTTCACGGAATCCTCCCGGGCGCCGGGAGCCCGGCGGTCATCGCGCCGTGCCGCGGGCGCGCGGCCCCCCGGGCCGGCGTCCCCGCGAACCGGGAGGGACAATTTCTGCGTGTTACGGGCATGTGGCCAATCGTGGTCACGTCTACCCAGCGCCACCTGCGCAAGCGATACTCGCGATACGGGCTAAAACTCACAGTGGGTACGGTAACCGCTTCCTATCCGGAGAGAGGGCGCATGATCAGGGGCCGCCTCATCGGGCTGGGCATGATGCTGCTCGCGCTCCTGGTGACCGGATGTGCCGCGCCGCAGTTCACCTACGTGACGAACTCGGGTGCGCATACCTACTTCAAGGTGCCCGAGCGCTGGAGCCAGATCGGGAACTCCGCGCTGTACGCGGCGGTCAAGAGCACGCCGCAGAGCGGGGTCTGGTCGGTCGGCTACGACGGCGACACCAGGCCCGCCGCGAACCACGTGCTCGGCGCCACGGACGCGGCGCCGTTCGTGTACTCGGTGGTCGCGCCGGTCAACCAGGCGACCACGAACTCCCTCTCCTACAACGAGCTGCGGGACTTCTTCCTGCCGGTCACCGCGGCCG
>Ga0137375_10007861_pt1 | contig 12683 bp, 10 predicted proteins | sample SagtaG_24_FD_104936 | JGI IMG/M metagenome (GOLD analysis project Ga0137375, IMG submission 104936) | Vadose zone soil microbial communities from Sagehorn Ranch, Mendocino, California, USA - Sage1_R_113_16 metaG | ecosystem: Environmental > Terrestrial > Soil > Vadose zone | place: USA... | reverse complement strand
GACCACGCTCGCCGGCGGCGGCGCCAACACCGTGAAGGCGCTGGCCGCACTCCTCGACAAGATCGGACCCGCCATCGTGCTGGTGCACTCGCAGTCCGGCGCCTACGGCCTCGACCTCGTGCGCCTGCGCCCCGACAAGGTGCGGGCGTTCGTCGACGTCGAGGTCAATTGCGCGCCGGTGAGCGCCGACGACATCGCCAAGGCGTTCGTGAAGGTGCCGATGCTCGCGGTGGTCGGCGACAACACCGTGGGCGCCGCCGGGCCCAATGGCGACGAGCGCCGCAACGGCTGCATCGCCACCACCGATGCGGTGCGCAAGGCCGGCGGCACCGCCAAGTTCCTGCTGCTGCCCGAGGCCGGCATCAAGGGCAACTCGCACATGATGATGATGGACAAGAACAACCTGGTGGTGGCCGACCAGATCATCGGCTGGCTCGCCGAGGCCACCAAGAAGTGAAACGGCGGCGCTCTCTTGTCTCGCTATCGGCATTTGACTACATAGCGCGTTCGCAATCCGTTGCGGCGGATTCGCGAACCTTGTTGCCACGGAGAGGTGGCTGAGTGGTTGAAAGCACCGCACTCGAAATGCGGCGTACGGGTAACCGTACCGGGGGTTCGAATCCCTCCCTCTCCGCCATCCTGCTTCGCGCTGACGCGCCTCGCCGTGCGAGCGGCGTATAACTCCTTGACTATAAATACATTTCTTGCTGCTCCGATTGTCCCCGATTTGCCGTATCGGCCCGCTCACGATACACCTTCGAGAGCTCGCGTCTTAACTCCCCCGCATAGCCGCACCGGGTGCAATGACCATGCGTCGCATCGCGTCGAACCTGCTGGCGCTGCTCGTGTCCCTCGTCATCACCGCCATCGGGCTCGAGCTGCTCACCCGGCTCGTCGCCGACGACGGCATGCAGTTCGACCTGGAAATGTGGAAATACGCGCGCGAGGTAAAGCAGGTCGCGGCCGATCCGCTGATTGGGCACGAGCATGCGCCCAGCCGGCAGGCGCGGCTCATGGGCGTCGACTTCCGCACCAATTCGCAGGGGCTGCGCGACCGTGAGATTCCCTACGAGCGCGTGCCCGGCAAGCTGCGCATCGCGATGATCGGCGATTCGCTGACCGTCGGCTGGGGCGTGCCGTTCGACGACATGTTCTCCAAGCGCGTCGAGCGGCTCTACGCCGCCGCCGGCATCGACGCCGAGGTGATCAATCTCGGGGTCGGCAACTACAACACCATCCAGGAGGTGCAGGCGTTCCTGGCGACCGGGGCACGCTACAAGCCCGACGTGATCGTGCTGAACTACTTCGTCAACGACGCCGAGCCGCTGACGCCGACCCATCCGCCCTCCGCGCTGATGCGCATCTGCGCGTCCTGCGTCTTCGCCGCCGGCCGCGTCGACGGGCTGAAGCGGCAGTTCTTCGGCAAGATGGATTACGCGCAATACTATCTGTCGCTCTATGGCGACGGGCAGAGCCAGGGTTGGCGCGACTCCAAGGCCGCGATCGGCCAGCTCGCCGACTACGCCAAGGCCAACCGGATCGCGCTGCTGGTCGCCAGCCTGCCGGAGCTGCACGATGTCGGCAACTATCGCTTCCAGCGCATCACCGACCTGGTGCGGCAGGCCGCGCAGGAGAACGGCGCCGCGTTCGTCGACCTGCTGCCCTATCTCAAGGACCAGCCGTCCGCGAAGCTCTGGGTCACGCCGCCCGACCCGCATCCCAACGCGTTCGCCAACGAGCTGATCGCGAAGGGCCTGTTCGACGCGCTGCAGACGCTGCGCGCGAAGCCGTGAGCCGTGCTTTTAGCCAAAGGCACCGAACTACGACCGTCATCCTGAGGTGGCCGCGAAGCGGCCCTCGAAGGATGCGGCCCCGATGCGTGGTAAGACCCGTCGCCCTTCGAGGCTTGGCGCTACGCGCCTCGCACCTCAGGGTGACGGTCGTGGGTCAACGTGCGTCGCCTTAACGAAGCCAGGCGACCGCGCTACGGCTGCAACGCGCCGGAAGCCTCGGGAGTCGGCGGGGGCGTCGCATGCGTCTGCGACGACCAGCCGAGGATCGTCGGCAGCCAGTCGCGCACTGCCGGATGGATCAGATTGGCGGCGTGCTCGTTGCCCTTCGCGGTCATGTGTCCGAACACGCCGTCGTCGTAGTTGTAGTAAGCGCGGATGACGTTGGGCGGACCGCCGAGCACGATCTGGCGTAGCGACGCGAACTGGTCGACCACGCGAATGCCCAGCGTCCGCGCGCATCCCGCAACCGCCTGCGAGCTGGGGCCGGGCCGGTCCGAGTTGAGGATCAGCTGCGCGTAATATTGCAGGACCAGCACCATGCGGATGCCGTCCTTGTCGGTTTGCGCCTTCAGACGCTTGAGCAGCGCGCAGGTGACCACGACGTCGTCGTTGTCGGCCTTTTGGTAGAGATCGTCGCCGCCCTTGCCGTACCAGTAGTTCGGGTTGAGCCGCGCGAACAGGTAGTCCGCGAACGCCGAATAGCCGAGCACCTCGCGGACCGCGTAGGCGACCGTCCAGAACAACGTGGTGTTCTCGCGCGGCTCGACGAACGTCGGCGGATGGTAACGCGGCTCGCCGCTCTCGAGCGTGAAATAGGGCTTGGGCGCGCCGTAGATCGAGTAGCCCGCCCGCTCGATCGCGATCTCGTGGAAGCCGAGCAGTAGCAGCTTCGGCTTCACGATCGGCAGCATCTGCTGCGCGCGCAGGATGGTCTGGTCGGCCCCGTAGCCGCCGGTGGCGGCATTGACCACCGGCAGGGTGGTGAATTTCTCCAGAAAGGCCGGCCAGCTCTCGTGGTCCTTCACCTGCCAGCCTTCGGTGAACGAGTCGCCGACCGCGAGCGCCGCCCCGGTGCGGATCGCGGTCTCGTCGAAATTCTTGCGCACCCCGTATTCGATCGTGGTGTAGCCGTCCTCGTGCACGTTGAACGGCTTGTTGGTCCAGCCCAGCACCGGATCGGGGATCGCCTTGAGCTCCCCGAGGTTGACCATGACGACTTGCTCGACCCGCCAATTGGCGAGCCGGAAGACCGGCAGCCCCTTGGCCAGCCGGTAGCCGACTTCGATCATCAGGAGCGAGGTCAACAGCGACACCAGCAGCAGGGCGACATTGGCCCAGCGGGAGCCCGGCTTGGCGGCCGGCGGCTGCTTTGCGTTGCCGTCGCGGCTGCCCTCGGACATTTGCATGAGGCTACTCCTGTACGCGCACCGACTCCTGCTTTCTAGCACAAGCCGATACTGCGATGCACGTCCGCTGCCTTGACCGCGCCGCCGCCGCCATGGTCAATGCGGCACCTTCGACGCGCGGGCGGAATCATGTCTGTTGGCGGCCTTCTGTTCGATCATCCGGCACGGCCGCCGGCCGCCGGCCGCGGCGCGCCGATGCGCGCGCTCATCGCCCTGATCCTATGCGCCGCGATTGCGGCGCCGGCCAAGGCCGAATGGCCGGACCGGCCGGTCCGCCTGGTCGTGCCGTTCGCGGCCGGCGGCGCCGCCGACGTCATCGCCCGCCTGTTTGCCGACAACCTGAGCGTCGTCTTCAACCAGCAATTCGTGGTCGAGAACCGCGCCGGCGCCGGCGGCATCGTCGGCGCCCAAACCGTCGCGCGCGCCGATCCCGACGGCTACACCCTGATGGGCGCCGGCATGTCGTCGCACGTGCTGGCGCCCGCCACCAACAAGAACCCGGGCTACGACCCGATCCGCGATTTCACGCACGTCGCCTTCTTCGGCGGTGCGCCGAGCGTGATCCTGGTGCATCCCTCGCTCGGGGTGAAATCGTTCCCGGAGCTGCTGGCACACGCGCGCACGCGCGCGAGCCTCGAATACGTGTCGTCCGGCACCGGCACGGTCGGCAACGTGCTGGTCGAGTACATCGCCTCGAAAGAGCGGGTCAAGCTCGTGCATGTGCCGTACCGCAGCGGAGGCGGCGCGATCATCGATCTGCTCGCCGGCCGCGTGAAGCTCGGCGCGTTGAACTGGTCGACGGCGCGCGAGCATGTCGGGGCCGGCAGCCTCATCCCGGTCGCGGTGTCGTCGGCCAAGCGCCTGCCGATGTTCGGGAGCCTGCCAACGCTGAGCGAGCTCGGCTATCCCGACATGATCACTACCACCTGGCACATGCTGTCGGGTCCAACGGGGGTCCCCAAGGAGATCGTTGGCGCGCTCAACCGCGAGGTGGTCCGGATCGTCGACCGGCCCGACATCCGCCGGCACTTCGAGGTCGACGCGATCGAGACCGCGGCGATGACGCCGGCCGAGCTGACGGCGTTCGTGCGTGGCGAGGTCGAGAAGTGGACCCCGGTCGTGCATGCGATGAAACCGGAGTAGGTTCTTCTAACCGCGCGGGACTTGCTCCGTTTGGAGCGCTGACCGCGCCGCGGGTTACCCTCTCCCCTTGCGGGAGAGGGTGGCGAGCCGTCGAAGACGGCGAGCCGGGTGAGGGGTCCGCTTCCCTGGAGTCATACGAACAGAACCCCTCACCCGCCTCGTTCGCGCTTCGCGCTCACTCGGCACCCTCTCCCGCAAGGGGAGAGGGTATCCGAGCTCGCGGCTCGGGGCGTGCCGAAAACTCACAACCGCGTCACGCAGGCGTGCAGGATCGCGGTGCGGCCGCCGCGCACCGCCTTGAGACAGCGCTCGATCGCGGCCGGCACCTGCGCCGGATCGCTGATCTTCTCGCCATAGGCGCCGAACGCCTCGCCGACCTTGGCGAAGTCGACGTCGATCGCAAGCTCGGCCGCGAAATAATCCTCGGCCTTGGCGTCGCCGTCCGGATAGACCCGCAGCGTCGATTCCTTCACCGCCGACCAGCCGCCGTTGTCGAGCACGATGGTCAGGATCGGCAGTCCGTACTGCTTCGACACCGCGAACACCGAGTCGGTGACGTTGAAGTAGAAGCTGCCGTCGCCCACGATCTGGATCGCCATGTGCTCGGGCCGCGCCAGCTTGGTGCCGAGCGCCATGCCGCCCGACGAGCCGAGCCCGCCGCCGCCGACGCGCACCACCGTGCCGGGCACCGAGCGCGGGATCTGCTGCTGCACCGCTGGGGTGTTGCGGGTCGCCTCGCTGAAGATCACGTCCTCGGGCGCAATCCGCTTGCCGAGCTCGCGGCAGAGATAATGCGGATTGATCGCGCCCTGCTTGCCTGGGCTGGCGGCGAGTTCCGCCGCGCGCGCCAGCCGCTTCTCGTTCTCCTGCGCGAACTGCGCGAGGCGCGCCGCGGCTGCTTGCTTGAACGCCGAGGTCGCCTTCGCCTTCACGGCCTCGAGCACCTGTTCGAGGATGCGGCCGCTGTTGCCCTGCAGGCGCAGGTTCGACGGGAAGCTCCACATCGGCGAGCCGCCCTTGACCACGTCGACGTCAATCTGCGCCCAGAACGTCGTCTCGCTCGTCTTGGTGTCGCGCGGGAACCAGGGCACGTCCACGTCGACCAGCAGGCCGACGTCGGCCTGGCCGATCGCCGGGCCCGCCATGAAGCCGCAGAAGCACGCGGAGGCATGCGAGATGTTGCTCACCATGTTGGCTTCGTAGACGCGGATGCCCGCGAACTCGGCGAGCGCGATGATCGCCTCCGATGCGCCGGGCGTGCGGCCCGCGTATGACGTGAGCAGGATCGGGCTCTTGGCCTTGATGATCGCGTCCGCGAGCTGATCGACCAGCCTCGGGTCGACGCCGCTCGACGCAACGGTACCGAACCGCTCGGCCGGATAGGAGCGCACCTCCTGCTCCGACCACATCTCGGTCAGGGTTTCACGCGGCAGCATCAGGTAGACCGGGCCCTTCGGCTCGCTGTGCATGACGGTGTGGGCCCGGCGCAGCGCCTCCTTCACCACCACGCCCGACGGCAGCGTCCATTCCCACTTCATGTAGGGCCGCACCAGGCTGCCCTGGTCGAACGGCTCCTGCACGAAGTGCACGTAGTTGTCGCGCGTGCCGGTGAGCTCGCCGTGGCTGGTGTAGGGCGCCTTGCCGGCCATCAGCAGCACCGGCAGCCGGCTGCGATAGAGGTTGTGCATCGCGTTCGAGGTGTTGGCGGTGCCGACGTCGACGTGCACCAGCACGCCCTGGCCGCGGCCGGTCGCCAGCGCGTAGCCGCCGGCCATGTGCGCCGCCGTGTTCTCGTGCGGGCACACGATCACCTTCGGCAGCGTCTGATTGCGCTTCTTGCGCCCGGCCAGCGCCTCGATGATGGGTGCGTGATCGGTGCCCATGTTCGAGAACAGGTAATCGATCCCGGCCTCCTGCAATCCTTCGAGCAGATAGTTCGCCGCCGAGTAGCTCGCCGTATTGGCACCCGAGTCCATCAATCACTCCCAACCTTTGTTTGTTGCCAACGGTGTTGCAACTTGCACCGTCATGCCCGGCCTTGTGCCGGGCATCCACGTCTTGCTTTCAATGGGGCGTCGAAGGAAGACGTGGATGGCCGGGACAAGCCCGGCCATGACGCCGCGGTGAAGTCGGATTTCTTTTTCACGACGAAACCTTCATCCGTTCGACGTTGCCGCCAGCCGCTGCCGATGCTTCGCGCGCGATCATCGCCGCCAGAAGCTTGCGGCCCTGGATCGGGCCGGCATCGACGCGAATCGAGACCGGGAACGCCACGCTGTCCGGGTCGGGCCCGAGCGCGCGCTGCTGCGCCTCCAGCACCGCCTTGTCCTGGTCGAAGGGTGCGCACGATGCCCTCGCGGATCGCGTCGTCGAGCGCGCGGTCGTCGAGCCGGAACTGGCGCACGATGCCCCAGAAGTAATGCGACGTCGTCGTGGTCTCGGGCGTGATCAGGTTGAGCACCTTGCGCTCCAGCGCCTGGGCCTTGTCGCGCGTCTGTGCCGGCATCGATCCGTTCTCGATCACGTGGAAGCCGGGCGGGGTGAAATGGTTGGTGTGCCAGCGGTTGATGCGGCCCACGAAGCCGGTGGTCCGCTTGTAGAACGGCGGCGCCTCGATGTCGAACATGTCGCGATGGACGCGCACCATGTCGCCGTGCAGCGTCACCGACGCGGGTGACTCGGCGACCGACTCGTTGCCGATCGTCTCCTCGTGCACAAAACTCTCGTGCGAGAGATCGAGCAGGTTGTCGTTGACCAGCTGATAGTTGGCGGCGAAGTGATGATAGCCCGGCACGCAGGCCCAGGCCGGATCGTCCATCCAGTGGAAGTCCGGCACCAGCGCCGGGTCGGCGAGCGCGGCGTCGCCCATCCAGATCCAGGCGAAGGTGTAGCGTTCCACCAGCGGGTATTTGCGCACGCGCGCCCGCGCCGGCACCTGGTCCTGGCCGGGCACCCGCACGCAGGCGCCGTCGCGGTCGAAGCACAGTCCGTGGTAGCCGCACTGGATCTGGTCGCCCACCACGCGGCCGAGCGACAGCGGCGCAAAGCGATGCGGGCAGCGGTCGGCGAGCGCCACCGCCTCGCCGGCCTCGGTGCGGAACAGCACGATCGGCTCGTTGCAGACCGATCGGGCGAGCGGCGTCGGCCCGATCTCGTTCGCAAAAGCGATCACCTGCCAGCAGTTGCGCATCCACATGACGGGGCTCCCGGATAGGGACGGGAGTGTAGCATACACCCGCCGCGAACTCCCAACCCGTGTCCCGGCCAAGCGAGCGCGCAGCGCGAGCGCAGAGCCGGGACCCAGGGGCATCAAGCGCGCTCGCGATCGTGTTATCGCGCTTCGCTACGCTTTTGCGCTGGGTCCCGGGTCTCGTTCCGCTCGGCTGCGCCTCGCTGCACTTGCCCGGGACACGGCGGCCTACGCCCGCGGCGGCGCTCGCTTGCCGCCGATCACGGTCTCGACCGGAAACAGCCGCTGGCGGCCGGTGCGCTTGCCCTCGTAGTTGTCGAGGAATTCGAACGTACCCTCCCGCAGCTCCAGCACCGCCACGTCCGCCGGCGCGCCCACATTGAGCGTGCCGCGGTCCTCGAACGCCTCGAACACGCGTGCCGCGTTGACGGTCGCGGCCGCAATCACCTTGTCGAGCGGCATGCCGAGCAGCAGGAACTTCGACATCACGTTCGGAAAGTCGACGACGCCGGTGCGGCGCGATTCCGTATTCCAGTCGGTGGAGAGGGTGTCGGGCCAGAATCCCTGCTGCATCACGCGATCGGCCACGTCCCACCGGATGTGGTCGTTGCGCTCGTTGGCGACGTCGAACCAGACGCCGCGGCGGCGCGCGGCCAGCACCTCCGGAAAAAGCCGGCCGTTGTCGTCGATGATGGCGCTCGGCGGCGGCGCAAACATATGCGTCACGACGTCGCCGCGCTTGAGCAGCGCCAGAATGGCGCGCATCGGCGAGTGGGACTGGCCCATGTGGATCATCACCGGCAGATTGAAGGGCGCGGCCGCCTCTTGCGCGCGCCGCAGCGCTTCGAGATCATTGGCGCCGACGACATTGGCCGACAGCCGGGCCTTGACGCCGATGACAACGTCGCGATGCCGTGCGATGGCGCCGCGCGCGAGCGACATGTCGGCCCGGCTCATATCCATCAGCTCGCCGCCGGAGATGACGCCGGTGCGCGCGATGTTGATCAGGAGGCGGCCGTGGTTCGGCCCCGCCTTCGCAACCGCGACGGCCGCGTCGATGTTGTCCGCGCCGGCCGAGCCGGCATCGACCCACGCGGTCACGCCGTCCTGCAGCGCGAGCGCGGGGCCCTCCTTGGTACGGGCGGCGTGGACGTGGATGTCGATCAGGCCCGGGACGACCAGCTTGCCGCGCGCGTCGATCGTCTCCTTGGCCTCAGCCGCAATGTTGGCCTCGATCGCCGCGATGCGGCCGCCTGAGATTGCGACGTCGCGGTTCGCGTCGATCCCGAGCGAGGGATCGATGACGCGCCCGCCCTTGATGATCAGATCGTAGGCTTGTGCGAGCGCATTCGGAACGCGGGCGAACATCGCAGCGCCGGCGGCGGCTGCGCAGACTAACTGGCGCCGGTTCAACATGGTCAACCTCCCTTGGGTGCTTCTTTTGGTAATTGAACAAGCGACAGGTTCGCACAGGCGGCTTTCCCTCGCCACGGGGGCGTTGCTACTCTTGGGCGCCGCCGGTGCGGAGATACGGCTTCGTAGGATGGGTTGAGCGTCAGCGAAACCCATCGCGGACGCCACTACAAGATCGAGATGGGAGGAGAGATGATGGGTTTCGCTTCACTCAACCCGTCCTACGCGCTGGCGGTGGCACTCTGCCTTACGCCGACGGCGGCCTTCGCCCAAAGCGCATCCGATTTCTACCGCGGCAAGCAGATCCGCCTCGTCAGCGGCCATCCGGTGGGCGGCGACTACGACGTCGGCGCGCGCTTCCTCGCCAGGCATCTCGCGCGCCATATCCCCGGCCAGCCCGTCATCGTGGTGCAGAACATGCCGGCGGCCGCGAGCGTCGCGGCGGCGAATTTCATCTACAACCAGGCGCCGCGCGACGGCACCGTGATCGGCTCGTTCTCGCGCAACTTCGCGAGCCAGGCGCTGATGGGCCAGCCCAACATCGAGGCCGATCCGCGCCGCTACAACTGGCTCGCCGGCTACTCGCTTCCGGCCCGCGTGTGCGTGAACTGGCACGCCTCGCCGGTGAAGCGCGCCGAGGACCTGTTCGCGCAGGAACTGATCGTCGCCGGCGGCGGCGCCACCTCCTCGCTCAGCATCGTGCCGACCGTGCTCAACCACGTGCTCGGCACGAAATTCCGCGTCGTCGAGGGCTACAAGGGCATTACCGAGGCGGCGATTGCGATCGAGCGCGGCGAGGTGGGCGGCGTGTGCACGTCGTATGCGCAGTTCAACAACTACCAGCAGCTCATTCGCGAGGGCAAGTTCCGCATCCTCTTGCATTTGGAGCAGACCGCGCCGCCCGACATGCCGCCGCAGGTGCCGTCGGTCTACAGCTTCGCCAAGATCGACGAGCAGCGCCAGTTCCTGCACTTCGTGTTTTCCTCAACCGAGTTCGGCCGGCCCTACGTATTCCCGCCCGAGGTTCCGTCCGATCGCGTCGCACTCATGCGCCAGGCCTTCATCGACGTCGCCAAGGACCCGCAGATGCTGGCCGAGGCCGAGAAGAGCAAGATCGACATGACCTATATTGCGCCGGCGCGGCTGGAGGAGCTGGTCGAGAACCTCTACCGCACGCCGCCGGACCTGATCGAGGCCGTGAAGCGGCTCGTTCCCAATTTGCAGTAGGCGGATGCCTTGTCCATGGACACGACACACTCAAGCTGTCGTCATTGCCGGGCTTGACATCGCAAGTCGGGTTTACCCGACTTGCGACATATCGTATTGCGGACCTCGGGCAAGCCCGAGGTCCGATGCAATCCATCTTCTTACGAAAGAAGGATGGATGCGCGGGTCAAGCCCGTGCATGACGTGGAGGGGCCGTGCAAATCAATTGGAAATCGCAGTAACATGGCGGCCCATCGGAGGATTGGGTAATGGCGTCGGAAATTGAGGTCTATCTCGATGAATTTGAGGGCGTGCAACGGCTGCTCGTGCAGTTGGCGGTCGTGGTCGACAAGATCAACGGCGTCACCGACGCGATCGCCGACGACCCGCGCGACGCCGCCGCGATGATCCCGAGCGATTGGCCGACGCGCGATCAGCTGCGCGAGCTGCTCGAGCAGGTCGCCAACTCGAAAGACGAGCTGGCACGGAAATGGAGCGCAGTCCCCGAGCGAATCCGCAACGCGATGCCCAACAAACGGCCCGACATGGTCGATGAGGATTGGGAGGAGGACAGCGAGTAGCCGCGCTGCACCGCCTCAGTCCGGCGCCACCGCCACGATCTTGCGCGTGCGCTCGATCACGTGCTGTGGCGTCGCGTAGAGCCGCTGGATCACCCGCTCGGCGTCGTCGCCCCAGGTCGGATCGATCGCGAGCTTCTGCCGTTCGGCGTCGGCGCGCAGCTCCGGGTCCTCGACCGCCTTGCGGAAGGCCGCGCGCAGCAGCGTCACCCGATCGGCGGGCACGCCCGGCGGCGCGATGAACGGCCGGCCCAGCGTCATGCGGTCGAGGATGAGCTGCACGATCTGGCGGTCGTCGGCCGCGCTGACGAGCTGCATGATGGTCGGCGTGTCCATGTGCAGCGGGTCCTGCTCGGGCGCCATCTGCACCAGCAGCCGCATCTCGCCGCGGCTCATCTTGTCGCGCACATAGGCGCGGCCCGGCCCCGACCATCCGCTCATGAACAGCCCGTCAAGCTCGCCCTTCTCGACCGACTGGAATTCCTCGGGCTGGCCCTTGTAGCCGTGGATCACCTTGATCTTGGTGCCGATGAGATCGTTGACCAGCCGCACGAACATGGCCGGATCGGTCTCCGGCCCGGTCGAGCCGAAGAAGATCTCGTGGCGCTTGGCGTCGTCGATGGTCTTGACCACCGAGCGCGCCGCCAGCACCCCCATGCCGGTCTCGCGCATCAGGCTGCCGATCCAGGAGAACTTGACCGCATCGAAGCGCGCCTGCGATTTGTCGCCGTAAAGCAGCGGCGCGGTCGGCATGCCGCGATCGATCAGGCTGTAGACGGTGCCGTCCTTCGGCGCGACGTTGTAGAGGAAATTGGCGGCGCGGATGCCGCCGCCGCCCACCATGTTCTGCACGATGATGTTGGGATTGCCCGGCACATATTTCGACATGTAGCGCGCAACAAGCCGGCTGTACTGGTCGTAGCCGCCGCCGGCCGACGAACTGGTGATCAGGGTGAGTTCCCGCTTGCCGCGGTAGAATTCCTCGGCCGGCTGGGCGCCGGCGGCCGTCAGCCACAAACTTGCGGACGCGATGACGGCAAGGCCTATGAAAGGCCGGTAGGACGCCATGCGGGCGCTCCTCTGCGGACGGGGGTCTTCGCGGAGCTTCATTCAAATAACGGGCCAACTCAAGGCTTCCGGTGCGGCGCAGCGTCGCCGGCCCACCTGTTGCGCGATCGCAGCACTCGACCGCAAATGCGCGAACGGGGCTAACGACCCGCAGCCCGCCGTGCTATCACTCCGGGCATGGTCATCCTGAGACAGGCCATTACGGCCATTGCCTTCGCGGTCACCTCGGTTGCGGTCGCCGAATACATTTTGTGGGCGGCGAACCAGTGAGCCTCGCCGCGCGCGGGCTGTCTTAAGGCTCAGCATAGCCGGCGGGGTGTGGCGGTGCGCTGGCGCGCGGTCGATGCCAAGGACGCCTCTGATATTCCAGCGGGCTCCACGGCGCTGCCCACGGACGGCTTCAAGGTCGTCAATCTTGACCGTGATTATCGGGCCAACGAGGATGTGATCCTGGCCTTCGGGTCGACAAACCTGTTCAACGGGTACGACGTGCGCTAGCTTGATCTGCGCACCCCAGGGTCGAACAATCTAGTGCCGTCGCCGAGCCCCGGCATCGCGTTGAAGGGTTCGCTCAAGGTCCGGTTCGGCGACGCGTTCTTCAAGCTGGGCTGACCGCGCGAGTTTGTAAGGCGAGAATGACGGGACGGCAGCACAGTAGCCTCGGCGACCTGGTCGCCCTGCGAACGCAGGACCCCGATAGCGTCGAAGACCTCGCCGCCGCGGTCGTGCGCGCTCCCGATCCGTCGTCGTCGCCGGCCGCCGATCTCAGCAATGTGATCCCGTTTGCGCGTGCGCGCCGCACCGGCGCCGAGTCGAGCATGCCGCCGGTGACGATCAGGGCCGACGACCGGCCGGCGGCGCCGCCGCCGGCCGCCGGCGCGCGGCG
>Ga0137375_10007859_pt1 | contig 12685 bp, 7 predicted proteins | sample SagtaG_24_FD_104936 | JGI IMG/M metagenome (GOLD analysis project Ga0137375, IMG submission 104936) | Vadose zone soil microbial communities from Sagehorn Ranch, Mendocino, California, USA - Sage1_R_113_16 metaG | ecosystem: Environmental > Terrestrial > Soil > Vadose zone | place: USA... | reverse complement strand
GCGCAAGGTGGTCGTCCTCTCGTCGGGAAACGTCTACGGCCCACGCCCGGACAACTCGAACTTCCTGCCGGAGGAGACGCCGCTCATGGCGGCGGAGCGGTTCAGCGAGATGCGGGACCTCATCGAGCTCGACATGTACGCCCAGTCGTTCATGTGGCGGCACCCCGAGCACGAGACGGTCATCCTGCGGCCGGTGAACATCGTCGGCCCGACCGTCCGCAACGCCCCCTCGAACTACCTGCGCCTCGCCCGGCCGATCACCGTCCTCGGGTTCGACCCGATGGTGCAGCTCATCCACGAGGAGGACGTCTGCCGTGCCCTCGCGCTCGCGCTCCGCCCCGGGTTGCGCGGCGTCTTCAACGTGACCGGCCCGGGCGAGATTCCGCTCTCGTCGGTGCTGCGCGAGCTCGGCCGCCGCCCGGTGGCGATCCCGCACCCGCTCGTGCGCCCGCTCGTCCGCCGTGCGTTCGAGGCGCACCTCACCGGCTTCCCTCCGGAGGAGGTCGATCACATCCAGTACCTGTGCGTCGTCGACGGGGCCCGCTTCGCGCGCGAGGCGGGCTGGGCACCGTCACGATCGCTGCGCGAGACGATCCGCAGCGTGACGTGACGTTCCGCGGTAAAGAACAGCCGATGATGGACCGGCTCTGCCGCGGAACTTTCCCCTCGCGCGGGCTCCGCGCCGTGTTCGTGCGCGTCGGCGACACCGCCCGGATGGCTCGGATGCTCCACGGGCTCCATCCGACGAGCGCCCGCCTGTTCGCCGAGGCGCTGGCGGCGGGGGCGCTCCTCGGTGCGCTCCAGAAGCAGAAGGGGCGCGTGAACCTGCAGCTCCTGTGCGACGGGCCGCTCGGTGGGCTCTTCGTCGACGCCGACCCCGACGGGAACGTCCGGGGGTACGTGCAGAGACCGGCCGTGAACTTCCCGGGCGACCCGACGCGCGGGGCGCGCGCCGCGCTCGGCGGGTCGGGTACCCTCTCGGTCCTGCGCGACCTCGGCGGGGGACAGCACTACCGGAGCGCGGTCCAGCTCGAGGCGCTCGACCTCGCCGGCGACCTGCGCCGCTGGTTCGAGGCGAGCGAGCAGGTCGCGACCGCGCTCGAGCTCTCCGTCGCGCCCGCCGGAGACGAGTCGCTCGGCGAGGTCGTGGGACTCCTCGTGCAGCGGCTGCCGGACGGCGACCTCGCGGCCGTCGAGGAGGCGCGCCGCCGGATCGCCGACGGCGCCGTCCACCGCGCGGTGGCCGCGGGGCTCGGCGCCCAGGAGGTCATCCACGCCGTCGCGGGCGACGGGTTCGATCTGCTCGCCGACGTCGAGGTCGCGTATCGCTGCGGCTGCAGCGTCGAGCGGGCGCGCGTTGCCGTCTCGGCGCTCGGCGCCGACGGCGTCGCGGACGTCCTCGCGAAGGAGCGCGAGGCGGTGATCACCTGCGAGTTCTGCCGGACCCGGTTCGTCGTGACCGAGCCGGAGCTCCGCGACATCCGGCGCCGCCTCCTCGAGCGGCAGCAGACGAACTAGTGCGCCGCACCAGGACGGCCGCACCGTCGCGGGGGGGCGCGTGGTAGATTCTCTCTTTCCGGCCGCACGCCCGGCCGCCCCCGGAGGCCTCGCCATCGCCACCGCGAAGAACGCGAAGAAGAGGAAGACCCGCGCGTCCGCGAAGCGCACTCGCACCGCCCGCCCGCGTGCGCGCGCGACGCGCCGCGACGCCGACTCCGATCACCCGATCGGCGAGGGGGTCGCGGATGGGTTCGCGCTCGATCGGCTCGCCGCGCCGGCGCGCCTCAAGCGGGCGCCGAAGAAGGCGATGCGCGAGCTCGGCTGGGCGGCGTTCGGCGAGGTGGCGCGCACCCTCGCCGTCGAGATCGGGCGCAAGTTCCGGCCGTCGGTCGTCGTCGGGATCGCAAAGGGCGGGGTCTTCGTCGGCGGGGCGCTCGCCGCCGCGCTCGGGACGGACTTCTACCCGATCCGCATCGAGAAGCGGCGCCGCGACGCGGGCGCGCTCCCCGAGCCCATCCAGGAGCTGCCCGACCTCACCGGCAAGCGGGTCCTCGTGGTGGATGACGTCGCCGCGACGGGCGCCACGCTCGCGAAGGCGCGCGCGCTCGCGCGCAAGGCCGGTGCGCGCGAGGTCCGCACCGCGGTGCTCGTCGCGCGTCCGCGCGGCGCCCGGCCCGACTTCACGGCCTTCGCGACCGACGAGCTCATGCTGTTCGGCTGGGACTACCAGCTCGACGCGGCCGGCTCCGGCCCCGATGACCCCGGAGAGGTGGGCGTCTAGAGCGTCCCGCTCTCTGGCGCGCCGCCCGTGCGGGCATGAAGCGGGTCGTCCTCGGGACCGCGGGCCACATCGACCACGGCAAGACCGCGCTCGTGCGGGCGCTCACCGGGATCGACACGGACCGGCTGCGCGAGGAGAAGCGGCGCGGCATCACCATCGAGCTCGGGTTCGCGCACCTCGCGCTCCCGGACGGCTCGGTCGCGGGCGTCGTCGACGTCCCCGGGCACGAGCGGTTCGTCCGCGCGATGGCCGCGGGAGCGGGCGGGGTCGACCTCGTCGTCCTCGTCGTCGCGGCGGACGAGGGGGTCATGCCGCAGACCCGCGAACACCTCGACATCTGCCGCCTGCTCGGCGTCCCGCGGGGCCTCGTCGCGGTGACGAAGGCGGACCTCCTCCCCGCTCTCGGCGCGGACTGGCTCCCCCTGCTCGAGCAGGACGTCCGGACCGCGACGAAGGGGACCTTCCTCGAGGCGAGCCCGATCGTGCCGGTGTCGGCGACGACGCGGGAAGGCCTCGACCAGCTCGTCGCGGAGCTCGGTCGGCTCGCGGCGGAGGTGCCCGAGCGCCCGGCGGACGGCCCGACCTTCCTCCCGATCGACCGCGCCTTCTCGATGAAGGGCTTCGGCACGGTCGTGACGGGGACGCTCCTCTCGGGCCAGATCGGCGAGGGCGACGAGACAGCGCTCCTCCCGCCGACGCCGGGCGTGGGGCCCCTCCGCGTCCGGTCGGTTCAGGTGCACGGGAAGGCGACGCCGCGGGCGCTCGCGGGCCAGCGCACCGCCGTGAACCTCGCCGGCGTCGATCCGGCGGCGATCCGGCGGGGCCAGGCGCTCGTGCATCCGGGCGTCGTCCCCGCCTCGTCGATCCTCGACGTCGAGCTCACGCTCCTCGCCGTCGCCGCGCGGCCGCTCCGCCACCGCGCGCGGCTGCTGCTCCACGTCGGCACGGCCCAGGTCTCCGCCACCGTGGCGCTCCTCGACCGCGGCGAGCTCGCGCCCGGCGCGACCGCCCTCGCGCAGCTCCGGCTCGGCGAGCGGGTGGCGGCGCTGCCCGGCCACCGCTTCATCCTGCGCGGCTTCGCGCCGCTCGAGGGGCGTGGCCGAACCGTGGCGGGCGGGCGCGTGCTCGCGGTCGCCGCGCCGAAGCGGCGCCGCGGCCGGGCGGAGGTGCTGCGGCAGCTCCAGGCGCTCGCGGGGGTCGACGCGGACGCGCGCCTCGAGGCGGTCCTCGAGACGGCGGGCCCGGCGGGGCTCGACGTGCCGGCGCTCGTCGGGCGGACGGCGCTCTCGCCGAAGGCGACGCAGGCCGCGCTCGAGCGGCTCGGCTCCCGCGGCGGTGCGCTGCTCTTCGATCGCGACCGGCGCGCCTGGGTGGCGGGGCCGGTCGCGCGCGACCTCGCCTCGCGCCTCGTCGCGGCGGTGGACGCGTTCCACCGCACGCACCCGCTCGCGGCCGGAATGGGACGCGAGGAGCTGCGCGGCCGACTGCCGCCCGTCACCGACGCGCGCCTGTTCCAGCGCCTGCTCGCCCAGCTCGGCGAGCGCGGGGAGCTCGTCGTCGAGGGGGACCACGTTCGAAGGAAGGGACATGAGGCGGCGGGGTCGAAAGGCGCGGGCGCGGCGCTGAAGGACGAGGTCGCCGCGGCGCTCGGGCGGGGCGGCCTCGCGCCGCCGCGGCTCGCGGAGCTGCCGGCGGCGGTGCACGCGACCGAGGCGGACGTGCAGGCGGTGCTGAAGCTGCTCGCCGCCGAGGGCCGCGCCGTGCGCGTCTCCGCGGAGCTCTGGTACGACGCGGCGCAGCTCGCGGCGCTCCGCGCCCGGCTCGTCGCGTTCCTGCGCGAGCGGAAGTCGATCACCACCCAGGAGTTCAAGGACCTCGTGGGCGCGACGCGCAAGCACGTCATCCCGCTCGCAGAGCACTTCGACCAGGAGAAGATCACGCTCCGCGTCGGCGAGAAGCGGGTGCTGCGCGGGGAGGGGCGGACGTGAGCGAGGCGGCCGCGCGCGCGGGGACGCTCATCGTGCGAGGCGAGTGCGTCGTGTACGCGAGCGACGGCCTCGCGGCGCTCGCCGGCCGGGCGGTGCGCGAGATCGTCGGCGGCTCGCCGCTCGACCTGCTCGTGCCGGAGGACCGCCCGCGTCTCGTGGCCCTGCGCGCGCGCGGGGCGGCGGGCGAGCCCGTCCCGAGCTCGCTCGAGCTCACGCTGCTCCTGCCGGATGGCGCGCGGCAGCCGGTCGAGTGCCAGGTGGACGCGGACGGTCCGGAGCTCATCGTCCACCTCCGTGATCTCGGCGCGCGGGAGGCGCGCCGGCTCCGGCTCGAGGCGCTCGCCGCGGTTGCCGCCGAGATCCGGAACGAGCGGAGCGTCGAGGCCGTCCACGCCCGCGTCCGCAGCGAGCTCGAGAAGCTCGGCGTCGCCGCAGCGATGCTGCGACACGGCCCGGCGGGCGCGCAGGTCGTCTGGATCTCGGTCCCGGAGCCGCTCCGGGCGGAGGTCGACGCGCGAACGGGCGGCGCGCCGGAGGGCTTCACGGGGCCGCTCACCGCGTTCGGTCGCGCCGTCGTCGCCGACGGCGGCGCCTTCACCGACCGCTGGGCGGCGGACGTCGCGGCCTTCGTCCCGCCTGGGCTCGCTCCGGCGGCGCACGCGCTGCTGCATCGCGAGGGCTTCTCCCGCGCGGTGGGCGTCCGGGTCGAGGCGCCCGGCGAGGGCGCGCTCCACCTCGTCGTCGCGGCCCCGTGGCTCCGCGGGGAGGACGTCCCCGCGATGCGCCTCTTCGGGGCCCAGGTCGCGGCGGCGCTCGACGCCGCGCGCACGATCGCCGACCTGTCGCGGCGCAACGCCACGCTCGGCGTGCTCGCGCGGATCGCCGAGCTCGCGGGTGAAGCGACCGACCTCGCCGCCTTCTTCGCGCGCGCGTCGGAGGTCCTCCGCCCGGTGGCGGGGTACGCGGGCTGCGCGATCTACGTGCCGGACGAGGCCGGCGGCGCGCTCCTGCGCGTCTACAGCGAGGGCGGGCCGCCGGAGCTCGAGGAGCGCAGCGAGCGCCTCCCGCTCGCCGGGCCGCTCGGCGACGTCGTGCGCGAGCGCGTGCCCCGCGTCACGGCGGTCCCCTACCCGGGCGGCGATCCGGAGCACACGGGGAGCCTCGGGTTCGAGGCGCTCGCCTGGATCCCGCTCGTCTCGCAGTCGCGCGGCGTCGGGGCGCTCGTCGCCGACTTCCGGGGCGACGAGGCGCTCGCGCGCGCCGCGGTGGACCTTCTCTGCGCCGTGGGCGCCCACTTCGCGAGCGCGATCACCTCGCACGGGCTGCTCGGCGATCTGCGCCGCCGCCTCGGGGAGCTCACGCTCCTCGTCGACGTCGCCCGGGCGTCCGCGCAGCTCGACCCCGCCCTCCTCCTCGACGCCTCCCTCCGCCGGATCTGCGACACGATCGGCGCGGACGCGGGCGCGGCGTTCCTGCGCGACGGCGACCGGCTCGTCCTCCTCTCCGCGACCGGGCTCGATCCCGCATGCGCCCAGGCGGTAGCCCAGCTCGAAGCGAGCGACGGTGCGCCCGGCCTGGCGATGACGCGCCGCGCGCCCGTCCTCGCGGCGTCCGGCGACGCCTTCGGCGGCCGCTGCCCGCACTTCGGCGCCGCCGGCGCGGGGGGGGCCGTGATCGCGGTCCCGCTCCTCGCGAAGGCGGAGGCGGTCGGCGCGCTCGTGCTCGGGCGCAGCGGCGGGGCGCCCTTCTCGGAAGGCGACTCCGCCCTCCTCTCGTCGATCGGCGTGCAGCTCGGGCTGGCGGTCGACGCGGCGCGCCTCTTCTCGGACGTCCGGCGCCGCCTCTCGGACCTCGAGGCCGTCCACGCCCTCGCCCTGCGCGTGTTCGCGAACGCGCCGGGCGACGCGCGCGCGCTCCTCCAGGATGCCTGCAAGGAGCTCGTGCAGGCGCTCTCGGCCCGCGCCGCCGCGATCTTCGTGCCCGCCGGAGACGGGACGCTCCGCGTGGGCGCCTCGGTCGGACTCTCGACCGCGCTCGGCGGGGTGACGGTCGACCTCGGCCGCGACGGCGTCTCGAAGGAGGTCATGCGCACCCGCCTCCCGGTCGTCTCCGAGGACGTGACGCGCGATCCGCGCTCGCAGCTGCGTGGCCGGGCGGACATCGAGCCCCTCGCCGTGCTGGCGGTCCCGCTCGCGTCGCGCCAGGACGTCCGCGGCGTCGTCTACATCGGGGACCGGGCCGGGCGCACCTTCAGCCAGGCCGACGTGGCGCTCGCGAACGCGCTCGCCGGCGCCCTCGGCGTCGGCGTCGAGAACGCCGAGCTGTACGCGGACGCGCGGCGGCGCGTCGACGAGCTCTCGCTCCTCAACGAGGCGAACGCCCGCCTCTACCTCGAGACGCGGCGCCGCGCGGAGGAGCTGGGGCTCCTGCACGAGGTCGGCCGCTCGCTCGTCGAGACGCTCGACATCGAGCAGGTGCTCTCGGCCGGCGTCCGGAACCTCGCGCGGATCGTGGACGCGCCCGACGCCTACCTCGCGCTCGCCACGCCCGACGGCGCCCACCTCGAGCTGCGCGCGGTGGCGGGCGCGCGCCGCGATCGCGTCGGGCAGCGCGTCCCGCTCGAGCCGCCGACCCCGCTCCTCGCGACCCTCGTCTACCGGCTGCGCGAGCCGATCCTCGTCGAGGACGCGCTCACCGATCCGCGGGTGGCGGACGAGCTCCGGCTCGCGTCGGGCGCCCGCGCCTACCTCGGCCTTCCCCTCATCGTCCGCGACCAGGTCATCGGCACGGCCGTGATCGTCGAGACGCGCGGCCCGCGGCTCTTCACGCCGGCGGAGGTCGAGCGCGCCGCGGCGATCGCGAACCAGCTCGCGGTCGCCGCCGACAACGCGCGCCTCTATGAGGACCTGCGCCGCAGCTACGCCGACCTCGCGCGCGCGCAACAGCAGCTCATCCAGGGCGAGCGGCTCGCGGCCCTCGGCGAGCTCTCGGCGGTGGTCGCGCACGAGGTGCGCAACCCGCTCGGCGTCATCTTCAACTCGATCGGCTCCCTGCGGCGGCTCGTGCGGCCGAGCGGCGACGCGAAGATGCTCTTCGACATCGTCGAGGAGGAGGCCGACCGACTCAACCGCATCGTCGGCGATCTGCTCGACTTCGCGCGCCCCTCCACGCCGCAGGTGCGCCCCGAGTCGCTCGATCGCGTGGTCGAGGACGCGGTCGGGGCGGCGCTCGCGCAGCACGGCGCCGGGGTCGAGCTCGCGCGCGACCTCGACCCGGAGCTGCCGCCCGTCGCGATCGACGCGCGGCTCGTCCGCCAGGCGGTCCTGAACGTCGCCGTGAACGCGGTGCAGGCGATGCCGCGGGGCGGCCGGATCACCATCCGCACGCGGCGGGAGCCGACGGCCGCGCGCGTCGAGATCGAGGACACCGGTGCCGGCATCCCGGACGAGGTCCGCGAGCGGATCTTCGAGCCCTTCTTCACGACCAAGGCGAGCGGCACCGGCCTCGGGCTCGCGGTCGTCCGGCGGATCGTCGAGGGACACGGCGGCCAGGTGGCGGTGCGCAGCACGCCCGGTTCCGGCACCATCTTCGTCCTGCGCTTCCCGCTCGGCGGGCCGCCGGTTGAAAACGGGGCGGTGATGCGTTGAGATCCCGCCGGTGACCACCGACGCCGCGCCCGGGCTCCCCCCCCGAACCGAAGTACAGCCCGGCGACGGGTCCGCGCCCGCCCCGACCGCCGACGCCGGTCGCGGCAAGCTGCTCGTCGTCGACGACCAGCGGAACATGCGCACCACGACCGCCATCGTCCTGCGCAGCGCGGGGCACATCGTCGAGGAGGCGGAGGACGGCGCCGCGGCGATCCAGCGGATCCAGCAGGAGGCGTTCGACGTCGTCCTCACGGACCTCCGCATGTCGAGCGTGGACGGCATGGAGGTGCTGCGCGAGGCGCAGCGGCTCGCGCCCGAGACGCAGGTCATCGTCATGACCGCGTACGGCACCATCGACTCGGCGGTGGACGCGATCCGGCGCGGCGCGTACGACTTCCTCGCGAAGCCCTTCAAGGAGGACGAGCTGCTCCTGCGCGTCTCGAAGGCGCTCGAGAAGCGGCGCCTCGTCGGCGAGGTGAGCCTGCTCGCCGGCGAGCTCCGCCGGCGCTACGGGCTCGAGCACATCATCGGCCGCTCCGGCGCGATGCGGGACCTCCTCGATCGCGTGGTGCGGGTCGCGCCGACCGACGCCACGGTCCTCATCTCGGGCGAATCGGGCACCGGCAAGGAGCTCGTCGCGCGCGCGCTCCACGTCTCGAGCCGGCGCGGCGAACGCCCGTTCGTCCCGGTGAACTGCGCGGCCATCACCGAGACCCTCCTCGAATCCGAGCTGTTCGGCCACGCCAAGGGCGCCTTCACCGGCGCGTCGCGCGCGCGGCGCGGCCTCTTCGAGGAGGCGCACGGCGGCACGCTCTTCATCGACGAGATCGGCGAGACGAGCCCGGGCTTCCAGGCGAAGCTCCTGCGCGCCCTGCAGGAGGGCGAGATCCGGCGCGTCGGCGAGTCGAGCCCGGTCCAGGTGGACGTGCGGGTCATCGCCGCGACGAACCAGGACCTCCGCCGCGCGATCTCGGAGCGCCGCTTCCGCGAGGACCTCTACTACCGGCTCGCGGTGGTGCCGATCCGGATCCCGCCGCTCCGCGAGCGGCGCGAGGACGTGCCGCTCCTCGCGGCCCACTTCCTCGCGCGGTTCGTCCGGCGCACCGGGGCGACGAAGACGCTCTCGCCCGAGGCGGTGGCGCTGCTCCTCGAGCACGCGTGGCCGGGGAACGTGCGCGAGCTCGAGAACGTGATCGAGCACTCGGCGGCGCTCTCGCCCGGGACGGAGATCCGGGCCGGCGACGTCCAGATCGAGCCGCACGGCGCGCCGGCGCTCGCCGACGAGGCCCGCACCCTCGCGGCGACGATCGAGGACGCGGAGCGGCGCGCCATCGAGGCGGCGCTCCTGCGGGCCGCGGGCGATCTCGGAAAGGTCGCGCGCGAGCTCGGCGTCTCGGCGACGACGCTCTGGCGGAAGATGAAGCGGCTTGGCCTCGAGGCGAGAGGCCCCGGGAACCCGGGGCCATTGCACACCTGAAACGAGTATTTCAGCCCTGCAATGGCGCGGGGTTCCCAGCGCGGGCGCGCCGGCCGCCGAGCTCGCAACCACCCGAAATCAGGGCAGCGCGCAGCGCCACGGCGGCCGCAGCGCTTGGCACCCCTGTTGCTCTTCCAGCTGGACAGAAGTGCAAAGCTGCCTGTTGAGGTCGGTCCCCCCCCGCCACTTCAGCTGCGCTTTGCACTTCGTTTTTTTTGGGTGCCCCATGCCCGCGTTCCTGATCGTCGACGAGGACCGGAACTTTCGCGACGCGCTCGCCATCGGGTTGCGCCTCGACGGCCACATCGCCGTCGCGACCGGTGACGCCGAGGACGCCCGGGCGCGGCTCGCCGCCGGCTGGTTCGACTGCTGCCTCGTCGACGCGCACCTCGCGGGGGCGGACGAGCTCCTCGAGATCGCCGCGCGCGCTGGGCTGCGCGCCATCGCGACGGGCCCGTATGCCGAGCTGCTCACGGCCGCCGCCGCGCGCCATCCGCACGCGCAGGCGCTCCCTAAGCCGTTCCGCGCCGCGGATCTGGTCGCGCGCGTCCAGCGCGCCGCGAGCGCGGCTTAGCTCGACGTGAGCCCTACAGCAGGATCGCGCTCGCCGCTTGCGCGAGCTTCACCACCGGGTCGGCGATGAGGCCGAGCCCCACGACGACGGCGACCGCCGCGGCGAGCGCGACCGAGGTCGTCGGCGCGGAGAGCGTCTCGCTCTCGCCCTCGGCGGGGCGCATGTACATGTAGACGATGACGCGCAGGTAGTAGTACGCGCCGAGCACGCTCGTGAGGACGCCGATCACGGCGAGCCCGTAGAGCTGTGCGCCGACCGCGGCCTGGAAGATGTAGAGCTTCCCGAGGAACCCGGCGGTCGGGGGGATGCCGGCGAGCGAGAGAAGGAAGACCGCCATCGCGAACGCCAGCACCGGGCGGCGCCGCGCGAGCCCGGAGAACCGCTCGAGGTCCCAGGTGTCGGCGGGCTCGTCCTCCGCGCGCCCGCGCCGCTCGACAGAGCCGACGACGGCGAAGGCGCCGATCGCGGTCGCGCTGTAGGCCGCGAGGTAGAAGAGGATCCCCCCGAGCGCCTTCTCGCGCGCGCCGGCGACCGCCGACGAGACGATGCCGACGAGCAGGTACCCGGCGTGGGCGACCGAGGAGTACGCGAGCATCCGCTTCACGCTCCGCTGCGGGAGCGCGAGCAGGTTGCCGAAGATCATCGTGAGGACGGCGAGCGTGGAGATGATCCCGCCGAACGCGGTCGCCTGCGCGGCCGCCCCGCCCTCCGCGGCGAGGAAGATGCGGGCGAGGAGCGCGAAGGCCGCCGTCTTCACGCCCGCGGCCATGAACGCGGTGACCGGCGTCGGCGCGCCCTCGTAGACGTCCGGCGTCCAGGAGTGGAAGGGCACCGCCGCGATCTTGAACGCGACGCCCGCGACGACGAGGCCGAGCCCGGCGAGGTAGAGCGGCGAGCCCTGCCCGCGCGGAAGCGCCGAGAAGAGCGTCGAGCCGGTCGCGCCGTACAGGAGCGCCGCGCCGTACAGCAACAGCGCGGAGGAGATCGCGCCGAGGACGAGGTACTTGAACGCCGCCTCGGCGGGCCGCCGGCCGCGGCGCAGATAGGCGGCGAGCGCGTACGTCGACAGGCTCATCGTCTCGATCGCGATGAAGGCGACGAGGAAGTCCGAGGCCATGCCGAGGAGCGACATCCCGGCCGCGCCGAAGAGCGCGAGGGCGTAGAACTCGCCGCGCTCGGCGTCGCGCGCCTCGAGCCAGCCCGCCCCGACGAGCGCGGAGAGCGCGAGCCCGGCGCAGACGATCACGGTCACGAACGCGGAGAAGCCGTCCGCCGTCGCCTGCCTCCCGAAGACGGGGCCGGCCGCGGGCGCCCAGGCCGCGAAGAGCGCGGCGGCGGCGGCGAAGCCGACCGTGAGGAACGCCTGGTACGTGCGCCGCCCGGAGACGAGGAACACCTCGGAGAGGAGGAGCGCGATCGCGCCGGCGGTCAGGATCGCGACCGGCACGAGCGCGACGAAGTCCTTGGTGGGAAAGCCGGGCATGTCAGTGGACCTCGGGGGCGGCGTGCTGGGTCGGGAGCGGCGCGGGCACCTGGAGCAGCTCGCCGAGCGGCGCCGCGCGCGGCGGCAGCGCCGGGCGCGCGGCGATCGCGGTCGTCTGCGTGCCGACCGTGGTCGGAAGCCCGAGCCGCTGCTCGGTGGCCTGGAACCGCTGCACGAGGCGATCGACGGCCGGCTTCGCCGGCGCGAGGAACGGCTGGGGCACGAGCCCCATCACGACGATGAGGGCGATCATCGGGGCGAGCACGAACGCCTCGCGCACCGAGAGATCGCTCAGGTGGCGGTTGTGCTCGTTCCGGAGCTTGCCGAAGAAGACGCGCTCGACGAGGAGGAGCATGTAGACGGCGCCGAGGATGACGCCGAGCGCCGCGAGCGTCGAGAGGAGCGCGGAGGAGCGCATCCGGGAGAGCCAGGTGCCGGAGAGGATGAGGAACTCGCCGACGAACCCGTTCGTCCCCGGGAGGCCGACCGAGGAGAGCGTGACGATGACGAACACCGTCGCGATCGCGGGCACCTGCTTCGCGAGGCCGCCGTACTCGGAGATGAGGCGGGTGTGGCGCCGCTCGTAGAGCATCCCGACGAGGAGGAAGAGCGCGCCCGTCGAGACGCCGTGGTTCAGCATCTGGTAGACGCCGCCGGTGAGCCCCTCCGGCGAGATCGCCATGAGCCCCAGCATCACGAAGCCGAGGTGCGAGACCGACGAGTAGGCGACGAGCCGCTTCATGTCCGTCTGGACGAGCGACATGAGCGCGCCGTAGATGATGCCGATGACGGCGAGCACCGCGATGGCGGTGCGGTACCGGAGCGCCGCCTCCGGGAAGAGCGGCATCGCGTACCGGAAGAAGCCGAACGTCCCCATCTTGAGGAGCACGCCCGCGAGGATCACCGATCCGGCCGTCGGGGCCTCGGTGTGCGCGTCGGGCAGCCAGGTGTGGAGCGGGAACATCGGCACCTTCACCGCGAAGGCGAGGGCGAAGGCGAGGAAGAGCCAGCGGCCCGCCTCGGGGGTGACTTGAAGGGCGCGGCGCGCCTCGAGGTAGTCGAAAGTCCCGCCGTCATGGAAGTAGACGTACAGGATCGCGAGCAGCATGAGCACGCTCGCCGCGAAGGTGTAGATGAAGAACTTCACCGTCGCGTAGAGCCGGTTCTGCGAGCCCCACACGCCGATGAGCAGGTACATCGGGATGAGGATGAGCTCCCAGAACACGTAGAAGAGG
>Ga0137375_10007856_pt1 | contig 12690 bp, 8 predicted proteins | sample SagtaG_24_FD_104936 | JGI IMG/M metagenome (GOLD analysis project Ga0137375, IMG submission 104936) | Vadose zone soil microbial communities from Sagehorn Ranch, Mendocino, California, USA - Sage1_R_113_16 metaG | ecosystem: Environmental > Terrestrial > Soil > Vadose zone | place: USA... | reverse complement strand
GTTGCTGGATCGATGAGTTTGACGTTCAGCGGCAACGGCATGGTCACGCGAACGAGCCCGTTTTCCACCAGGTTCGAGAAGTCGCTTGCGTTCTCCCCGTTCACGCGGAAGTCGTCGGCGTCCACAGGACGGAAGAGCGGATCGTCAGCGTTCTCGTTATGCACCCGTTGCGCCTGCAGCGCCTCGAACCGTGACCTGGCCGCCGCGGGAGACAGTTGGAAGTTCTCCGATGGCATATGGCAGTCAGCGCAGGCCCGGCCATTGCCGCCGAGTTGGTTGAGATTGCGATCATTGAACGCGGCACGGCCTCGCGCCACCGCGTCGCAGGGAGGCGCGTCGCAATTGAGATTGATCGCGCCGTTTTGGTTGGGGTCTTGCCCGAAGATGGTGCTCGGAGTGATGATGGCAATCACGCCGAAGAGCGCGAGCAAGGCGAAGAAGGCGATCAGCTTAAATCTGTTCATATTGTTCTCCTTCAGACAAGGCCAGGTAAAATGAGTTAAACCGAGGCACAGGCACCAGGTTTAAAGCTGATTCCTGTGCTCGATGTGGTCTTCGTTATGACCTCCAGCCCTGTGCTTTGCTGAATCAATTTCGAAAGAAACACACCGAAGAAGAGTCTGAGCGCTTGCTTTCTCATACGACCTCCTTGCTTGGTCGATGGCGTCAGTGAAGATTCACTCCCGCCAGGTTGTCCGCAAGACGCCCCAGTTGGTCCGCCTCGCCGGGAGTAACTCTTCGCTCCCACCTACAGAAACGGGAGCGGTCCCAGAAAAGGGTCACGACTTCGTAAAGTTTCTTGGCTACCGAAGAACCTGGGGGCCGGATGGTATAATCCGCTGCAACAGAAAGAGGGATCAGCGTCCGAAGTGTGAGCTTGATGACAGCCTCGCCGCACCAAATCAGCCACTTGCTCGCTCGCTACAGCAACGGTGATCAAGCAGCACTAGATCAGCTCATGCCGCTGGTGTACGGGCAGCTGCGCAAGATGGCCAAACGCTATATGCGAGCGCAGCCAATAGGTCACACCCTGCAGACGACGGCACTCATCCACGAGGCCTACCTGAAGCTGGTGGGTCAGGAGGAGAAGGGCTGGCAGAACCGTGCGCATTTCTTTGGGGTGGCTGCGCAGGCCATGCGCCACATCCTTGTGGACTATGCGCGGGCACGCCACGCGGCCAAGCGGGGAGGAGAAGCGCACGAGGTGTCATTTGATGAGGCGGCGGTGGTGACAGCGGAGAGAGCCGCTGAGGTGGTGGCGCTCGATGATGCGCTTGACGGCCTGGCAGATCTAGCTCCGAGACAGAGCCGGGTAGTGGAGTTGCGCTACTTTGGAGGGCTGAGCGTGAAGGAGACCGCTGACGTTCTGAAGGTGTCGGCTGAGACCGTGAAGCGGGATTGGCGGATGGCGAAGGTGTGGCTGCTTCGGGAGTTGCAGCGGAGCAAAGATTGATGAAGCCTGAACGGTATAAGCAAATCGAGGAGCTTTACCATTGGGTGCTCGGGCGCAAGCCAGAAGAGCGAGCGGCATTCCTTGACCAATCGTGTGGCGTGGATGAAGCGCTGCGCCGCGAGGTGGAATCACTGCTCGGTTATGATGAGCGGGCGAAGCAGTTCATCGAGACGCCGCCGGATGATGTGGCAGCAGCGATGCTGGCTGCCGAGCAGAAGCAATCAATGGTAGGGCGGACACTGGGCCATTATCGGGTCGTGTCGCTTTTGGGTTCGGGCGGCATGGGGGAGGTGTACCGCGCTACGGACACTCGCCTTGATCGCACAGTCGCCGTCAAAGTCCTGCCGTTTCATCTCTCGTCGAATCCCGAGCAGCGGCAGCGGTTCGAGCGGGAAGCAAGAGCAGTATCCAGCCTATCTCACCCTCACATCTGCGCGCTGTACGACGTGGGTCATCAGGACGGCATCGACTACCTGGTGATGGAGTACATCGAAGGCGAGTCGCTTGCAGACCGGCTCGCTAAAGGCCCTCTGCCAGTTGATCATGCGCTCAGATACGCCATTCAGGTAGCGGATGCTTTAGACAAGGCACACCGCGCGCGGCTCGTCCACCGAGACCTCAAGCCCGCGAACATTATGCTGACAAAGTCGGGAGCGAAGTTGCTGGACTTCGGGCTGGCTAAGCTGCGCGGCAGTGACTCTGAGGCTGTATTTACAGAGCAATCTGACCTGCCGACGGAGCGAGTACGCCTCACCCGAGAGGGAACGATAGTAGGCACCCTCCAATATATGGCTCCCGAGCAGCTGGAGGCAGGGGCAGTGGACGCGCGCACAGACATATTCGCGTTCGGGGCCGTGCTGTACGAGATGATAACTGGCAGGAAGGCCTTCAGTGGCAAGAGCCAGGCGAGTCTGATCGCAGCTATTCTCGCATCGGAGCCTCAGCCGGTTTCAACGGTTCAGCCGATGGCACCGCCTACGCTTGATCGAGTGGTGAAAACCTGCCTTGCGAAAGACCCTGACGAGAGGTGGCAGACTGCTCACGACCTGATGCTTGAGCTGAAGTGGATAGCAGAGGCAGGCTCGGAGCCCGGCACGCCTGTCGTCGTTCGCGGCAGGAATCGTGAGCGGCTGGCCTGGATAGTTGCGAGCATGCTCCTTCTTGGGCTGGCCGCGGCGTTGCTTTTTATCGTCCCTAACTTCCGCCGCGCGCCGACTGAGGTGAGCGCAACACGGTTCGTAATCTCGGCATCCGAGAAGCAAGGTTTGCTTGACCCATCTATTTCTCCCGACGGGCGACGCCTGGTGTATCCCGCCTCTACCGAAGGTAAGCAGCAGCTATGGATTCGTCAGCTCGATTCGGTCACTCCGCAGCTGCTACCCGGCACAGATAAGACCTCCTATCCGGCTTTCTGGTCAGCCGATGGTCGCTACATAGCCTTTTTCTCCGACGGGAAGCTTAAAAAGATGCAACTCTCGGGTGCGCCCGCTCAGCCGCTCGCCGATGCCCCCAACCCGAGGGGCGGCTCCTGGAACCGAGAAGGTGTGATCATTTTCGCGCCCGATGGCACATCTCCCCTGTACCGCTTGTCTGCAAGTGGAGGAGAGAGGACACAGCTGACAACTCTTGACGAGTCGCGCCACGAGATCAGCCACCGCTGGCCGTTGTTCTTACCCGATGGCCATCACTTCCTTTACCTCGCTCGCAGCCCGCAAAGAGAGAATACTGCTATATACGTCGGCTCGCTGGACTCGAAAGAGACTAAGAGGGTCCTCAGCGCTGATTCTAGTGTGGCCTATGCCCCGCAAGGCTATCTGCTTTTTGCGCGGGAGGGGACGCTGATGGCTCAGCCGTTTGATGTTGATAAGCTACGAGTGACCGGCGAAGAGTTCTCGGTCGTGGAACAAATAAGCTGGGCTCTAAGCTCACTAGCTGGATTCTCTGTATCAGAGAATGGAGTGCTGGTCTACCTAACCGGCAACCCTGCAACTCAGCTCACCTGGTTTGATCGCAGCGGCACACAACTCCGCACCGTCGGCCTGCCGGCAGCCTATATATCCCTCCGGCTCTCACCGGATGAGAAGCGAGTAGCGGTGGCTCGCAGTGATCCGCTTGCGGTCGCTCCTGACATCTCGCTGATAGAGCTGGCGCGGGGCGTTGCGTCGAAATTGACTTCTGAGCCGAGTATCGACGACTTCCCCGTCTGGTCGCCCGACGGGAGCCAAATCGCCTTCTCTAGTAACCGAGAGGGGGCAATGAACCTCTACCGGAAGCTTTCAAGCGGCGCGGGCAAAGAAGAAGGCTTGATAAAATCTAACCAAGGGGAGCACATGCAGGACTGGTCTCCAGACGGGCGATTCCTCCTCTATCGCACCTTCGGCGTGAAGACTAAGTCTGACATATGGGTGCTGCCGATGTTCGGGGACAGGAAGCCTTACCCGTTCCTCGAAACAGAGTTTGACGAGGCTTTTGCAAGATTCTCTCCTGACGGGCGGTGGGTCGCTTACGCATCTGACGAGGCGGGGACGATCGAGGTGTACGTACGGGAGTTCCAGGGGTCGGGAAGGAGTTGGCGTGTTTCTATAAACGGCGGCAGCCTTCCGCGTTGGCGGCGCGACGGTAAAGAGTTGTTCTACTTTTCCGGCGGGAAGCTGATGGCAGTTGATGTGAAGGCGGGTGGCTCAAGTTTCGAGCCAGGTGTACCGAAGCTCCTGTTTGAGAAGAATGGTACTACGAACTACGATGTGAGTGCGGACGGGCAGCGATTTCTGGTCGCTGTTCCCGTAGAGGAAGGCTCTTCCGAGCCGATCACAGTCGTATTGAACTGGACGGCGGACTTGAAGCGGTGATGCTCGTTTGCAAGCGACCTTCCCACTCGTCTGACCTCTGATCCCGCCTTTGATTGGTATACGATCTGGTCGCTGGATGGCAGCCGTATCGTCTTCCGTACAGACAGAGGAGGTGTGAGTGGTCCTTTACCAAAAATCCGAACGGCGTCGGGACTTGAAGAGTTGTTGTTAAAAGGAGTCACCCCACAGACTGGTCACCGGATGGGCGATTCATTTTTTACAATCTAAGCACCGAGAAGAGCCGCCGAGACATTTGGGCGCTGCCGCTTCGCGGGCGACCGCCAGCCCTGCCGCTCCTCAGCACAGCCAATTTGACGAATACAGGGCGCAACTTTCGCCAGACGCGCACTGGTTAGCTAACGTCTCGGACGAATCGGGCAGCTATAAGTGTAAGTGCAACCCTTTACCGGCGAGGGCAAGTTGGGCGGCGACAAGAAGCGCATCTCGACCGGCGGCGGCAACCACCCCCGCTTAAGGCGCGGCGGGCCAGAACTATTCTACGTCGCCCCCGACGGGCAGATGATGGCAGTTGCCCTGAAACTGAGCGGCGCTACTTTTGAGTTCGAGTCGCCCAAAGCGTTATTCAAAACACGTATGCTGACGAACTTGATTCAGTCGGGGATTGAGTATGACGTGACGGCGGACGGGCAGCGGTTCCTGATCGGAACGCAGGTGGCCGAGGCCTCTCCAGTCAGTGTGATCCTCAACTGGACGGCTGAGGTGAAGCGGTGATGCTCGTTTTGTTTGAGTCAACTTGCTGTTTTCTTTAAGCATTGCATGATAAAGATCGCCCGCAGTCCGGCTCACGAACGGCGGCGTTCATTGGCTGGACTTGATAGCGGCTCAATCAAGTGAGCCGGTCCCTGTTTGGAGGCGGTAATGGAGTCCGACCGCATCAGTCTCTAGAAAGAAATGCGCCGGAGCCTCGTTGAGATCGAACCACCAACGAAAGGCAAAATCATGCTCTCAGGCAGTACGCGGCCTGCATCATCGTTATCTGAGAGCGGCATAAGAGTGATTGGTTGAAATGTAGACCGCAGTAGCTGGATCGAAGTTAGCTGATGGGCCTTTAAGAAGCGGGAGCATGCTTCGAGGAGCTAGTGGCACGAGGAGAGACAGACAAAAGCGAATAGCTCGGGGCAGGGAACCGCAAGGCTGCCCGAGCAAAGCTGCCGCCGCATGTCAAATAGAATTTTCGGGAGGGACAGGCGGTAGGAAAAAAAGCAGTTTCCGTATGCCGAGATGGACTGGTGCAGGACAGCGGGCTTTGACTGCGCGCGTACAATACGCGTACATCGAGGAGCAGAAAACAGGCCACACCATCCTAAGCCATCCTAAATCGCCTATCGCATAAGCTCCTTACCCTCAGTGACATCCATTGATTTCAAACCACTTCCGCGATTCGGTAAGCGGCCCTGAAAAGGCCGGCGTCGGCGGTTCGATTCCGTCCCTGGCCACCAATCCCATCAACAACTTAGCGATAGCAAAAAAGCGTGTAAAAATTCCTCGCGCGAACAATACGCGTACATCGATTACTTTCAATTTCACTTTTGGCGCCGCTCGTTCAAATAGCTTCCACATTTCCCGCGCCATGTTGCTAGGTTCTGGCGATGTGCTGCCCCGCCAGCTTGCCATAAGCTCCGCCAACTTGAAGTACAACGACAAGAACTCTAAGAAATCTCAGAGAGGATCTCGCCTGAGGTGCTCACTGTTTTGGGAAGCTTTTTCGTGGCCTGGTAACGTTCGTGAACTGGAAAGCATTATTAAGAGATTGGCTCTTAGTGCATCGAATCAGGGTTTAATCACCGGTGCGGATTTGCGCAGAGTTCCCGAGTTCGATCAATTCGCGAATGCTGGCCTCGCCGTCAGTGTGAACTTAACCGACCACCAGCAGGTTTCGAGGGCAACTCAACTGTATGAGTGGGAGAAAGAAAGAGCCAGGTCATTGTCGATGTAACGAGCAGTTGGACCAGGATCGGCAACTCATAGATCAAGCTGGCGGAAATCTGGCAGCGGCGGCTCGGCAACTAAAAATTCCGCGCGCAACGCTTCGAAAGCGGATGATTACACTTCAAAATAAGTTGCGTCTTTTAGGGCAAAGAGCGGACCGGTCTGCGAACCTCTATTCTTTCTCCGACTTCGATCACCATCATGTCTTCGCCTACTTCCAGCGGACCTGAATAGGTTTTTCGAGCGGGCGCAATTAACTCCTGTTCCATCGCTGAGGGCAAAACGATGTGCGAATAGATCGCCATTTTAGGTTTCACTTGGGAGAAAATTTCTCCCGCCTGTAGAGGCGTGACATGGTGCGAAAGGATCGCCTTTGCACGCTCGACATGGTACTCAGCGCGGGACAACGATTCGGGCGAGACGACATCATGAACCAGTAGATCCACCCCTCTTGCATACCGGATGAGGTTCTCGGAAAAGCCCGTGTCTCCGGAAAGAACCACAGAGCGTCCTCCATAGTCGATTCGGTAGCCAAAGGCAGGCTTAACCGGCTTGTGGTCAACTTCGAAGGCAGTGACTTTCACGCCGTCCTGTTCGTACACCACGCCCTCTTTGATATCCTTCGCAAAAATAATGACACCGTCCGGCGGAGGTCTGTCATCGTACAGCCGAATCTTGATGTCATAATCAAAGGCTTGCTCAAGGTGAGACATCATCCTTTCCGTACCTCTCGGTCCCCAAACTTGTAGCGGCGTATCTCGCCGACCATTTAGCCACCCCGTTAGCCACAGATCGGGGAAACCGACGAGGTGATCGGAGTGAAAGTGTGTAAAGAAAACACCTCGCACTTCGCGGTACTTTACCTTCATTTGTGTAAGCCTCTGGAGGCTGCCACGACCTGCGTCAAAGAGGAGTCTTTGCTCGCCAGCTTCGATGAGGATGCTTGGTCCAAAACGATCCATGACGGGCGGTGGACTCCCAGTGCCCAGAAGCGTTACCTTGATGACCTGTGCCTGCGCGCCACCGACAAGGATGATTAGGAATAGATTGATTCCAATGAGCCTTTGAAAAATAGTCGAGATCATCTTACTCCTCCATCACTAAACGCATCCCTGTGAATTACACCAGTTTCGCATCGATGCACTTTATCCGCGCGAAATCATTTACTGTCTCACTATGTAAGCGAGATCGGCCGGTCAACTCGGACACGGGTCAGACTAAAGTCTCCGCGGCGTACTCATGTGTGCCTAAGCACGATCGCCGCCGCGTCGGGAGCATACCTCTTTCGCAATGGGACGAATTTCGGCAAGTGCTACAATCGTCAGCCCGACAGATGATTCAGACACTAAAAGCGTAGAGTTCCATGGCCACCCCCTCTCCACACGAAGTCACTGACCTGCTCGTGAAATGGGGCCGCGGTGATAAAGAAGCGTTGGACAAGCTGGTTCCGCTGGTTCAGGAAGAGCTTCGCCGTCTCGCGCACCGCCACATCGCGCGGGAGCGGCGCGGCCACACGCTGCAGACCACCGCGCTTGTCAACGAAGCCTATCTTCGGCTCATCAATCACGAAGGGATGCCTTGGCAGGATCGCGCGCACTTCTTCGGGGTCTCAGCGATGGTGATGCGCCACATCCTTGTCGACTACGCCAGGGCCAGAGGCTACGCCAAGCGCGGCGGCGGAGCGCTGCGGGTGACGTTGGACGAAGCCGCGGGAGTCTCTGCAGGACCCGCTGCGGAACTGTTAGCTCTTGACGAAGCACTAAAGGAACTGGCGGAGATTTACCCGCGCCGGAGCCGGGTTGTGGAGTTGCGCTATTTCGGGGGACTTAACAATGAAGAGGTGGCCGAAGTCCTGAAGGTCACGAGTAAGACGGTCGAGCGCGACTGGAGGTACGCGAGGGCCTGGCTCTATGACGAGCTGCGACGGAAGTAACGGGGATGGGAAACAAGCCGCCGGACAGAATTGACGACATCTTTCAGGCCGCGATGGACTGCGCGCCGGGGGAGCAGGAGGCGTTCGTGGAACGTGCTTGCGCGGGCGACGCAGATTTACACAGCGCGGTCAGAAGGCTTCTCGCCGCCCACGAACAGGCTGATGCAGACGGGTTCATCGAAAGGCCACCCTTTCAAGTGGCGAAAGAACTCGCAGCGAGCCGCGCTTGCTTGCTCGCAGGTCATTCTGTCGGACCATATAGTATCGTCAAGCCGCTCGGAGCCGGTGGGATGGGTGAAGTCTATCTCGCGCACGACGGGCGTCTGAACCGCCGCGTCGCACTCAAAGTACTCTCCGCCCAGTTGACAACGGACGAGCAGCGTGTGCGCCGTTTCCGGCAAGAGGCAATGGCCGCCTCCGCCCTCAATCACCCGAACATCATAACCATTCACGAGGTTGGCAATTGGGATGGTAAGGATTTCATCGCCACAGAGTTTGTGGACGGTGTAACCCTGCGCGCGCGAATGAGAGGCAAGAGGTTGTCGCTCGCCGACGCGCTCGATATCGCTTTGCAAATCGCGGGTGCGCTTTCCGCGGCGCACGACGCAGGCATCGTGCATCGTGACATCAAACCCGAGAACGTCATGGTGCGTCCCGACGGGCTGGTAAAAGTTCTTGACTTCGGGATTGCTAAATACGCGGAGACGGCCCGCGCGCACGCCGTGAAGGATTCGTGGGTCAAGACGGCGACGGGCGTGGTCATCGGGACCACTGCCTATATGTCGCCGGAGCAGGCGCGGGGGCAGGTAGTGGACGCGCGCACGGACATCTGGTCGCTCGGCGTCCTTCTCTACGAGATGGTCGCTCGCCGCCTGCCTTTCACGGGTGCCACGCCGACCGACCGCTTGGCCGCGATACTGGAATGCGAACCCGAACCACTCAGCAAGCGACGTCGTGGTATTCCCCCGGAGCTGGAAAAGATCGTTCAGCGCGCACTCGTCAAGGACAAGGACAAGCGGTACGCGCGGGCCGTTGATCTGGCGGAAGATTTGCGAAAGCTCCGGGCGACACTCGGCGAAGAGCGACACTTGCGCCTCGCCTTACCCGTGCCGGCTCATGGACTACTCTTGTCAAAAGGGCGTGTCGCGGTCGTGCTTAGCTCGCTCCTTCTGGTGATCGCTGCCGTCGTCGCCGGGCTGAGCTATTTTCGCGGCGCGGGCGACGAGGCGATTGATTCGCTTGCCGTCCTGCCTTTTGTCAACGCCAGCGGCAGCGCCGACATGGAATATCTATCGGACGGCATCAGCGAGAACCTGATCAACAGCCTCTCAGAATTGCCGGAACTGAAAGTCACGGCCCGCAGCTCCTCATTCAAGCACAAAGGGCGTGAAGCAGATGTAGAGCAAGTGGCTCGGGCGTTAGGCGTGCGCGCGCTCATCACGGGAAGAGTCATGCAGCGCGGGGATAACTTGCAGGTGAGCGTGGAGTTGGTGGACGCGCGTGATGGGAGACAGGTTTGGGGCGAGCTGTACAACCGTAAGTTCTCCGACACCCAGTCGGTGCAGGAAGAGATCGCGCGGGCGATTGCCGAGAAGCTGCGGCTGCGTTTGACCGCGCAGGGACGGCAGCTCGCAACTAAGCATCACACCGAGAGCAACGAAGCCTACCAAAGCTATCTGAAAGGACGCTTCCACTGGAACAGGCGGACGGGCGAGGCGATCAAGAAAGCCATCGAGCACTTCAACCAGGCGATTGAATTTGATCCAGGATACGCGCTGGCTTATGCCGGGCTGGCCGACTGTTACGTCGTGCCGGCCAGCCCGTTGCCGCCCAGAGAAAAAATGCCTAGGGCCAGGTCGGCGGCCGAAACAGCGCTGGAACTGGACGAGACGCTCGCCGAGGCACACACCACACTGGCGCGCGTCTTAACGCTCTACGACTGGGACTGGGCGGGCGCCGAGAGGGAGTTCCAGCGCGCCATCCAGCTGAACCCGCGTTACGCGGTAGCCCACCAGTGGTATGGGGGATATTTAGTCGCGATGGGCCGACACGACGAATCTATCGCCGAGAGGAGGCTGGCCCTGGAACTGGATCCGCTCTCCGTCATCATCAACTTCGAGCTGGGGCAAGCTTTCTACCACGCCCGCGACTACGACCGGGCGATCCAACAATTTCAAAAAACGCTGGAGCTGGATCCGAACTTCCCGCCCGTGTATGCATATTTGCCTGCCGCCTACGAGCAAAAGGGGATGTACCAGGAAGCCCTCGCGGGATATAAAAAGGGGCAGACGCTGAGGGGAGGCACCGAATGGTCTTTGGCGATGGCCGGGCTCGGTCACCTCTACGCGAAGGCGGGCAAGAAGGGCGAGGCGCGGGCGGTGCTCGAAGAGCTACAGCAACTATCCCGGCAAGAATATGTGCCGTCGGACAGCATGGCTCTCATCTGCGCGGGGCTGCGTGAGAAGGATCAGGCTTTCGCCTGGCTGGAGAAGGCCTACGACGAGCGCTCGTTTAGAATGGCCTGGCTCAAGGTGGAGCCGAGGTGGGACAGTCTCCGCTCGGACTCCCGCTTCACACAACTCCTGCGACACATGGGCCTCGCCCCGTGAGAGGCTGCCCCGCCGCCGGCGGCCCGTGATTTCGTCTGTTAACCTGCCAAGCTAACCTGCCACCACGCCGCAAGTCATCCCGCCCGCATAAAAATTTCCAGCGCCGTGTCGGCCGGATCAGAACCGTTACTCGGTGGAAGCCGCCGGCTGGCCGAAAACAAAAGTAACTCTGAGACGACTGAGCAGTCGCGGAGGCAATTTTTTCTCCACCCCATGTCTGTCCCGGCCGGCCGATCCCGCTTACTAAGATGAGAACTGCTAATGAGGCTGCTTAGTGGACGAAGGCAAAAAAAGGAATGGAGAAAGACAATGAACAAGCTCAAGAGTTCGGTCGTCGCCTTCTTCGGTTTACTCGCTCTGGTCGGCACGATTACCGCCGTCAAACCGAGCACCGGCTTCGGACAAGACTCAAACCCTAACGGTCCGACGCAGCTTAATTGCGATGACAGGCCGTGCGACGCGGTGGCGCGCGGTCGCACGGCCTTCAACGACCGCAACCTCAACCAGCTCGGCGGCAACGGGCGCGCGTGCGCTGACTGCCACATGCCTTCGGAGAACTTCCAGCTCTCGCCCGCCGGCGCACAGGCCCGGTTCGCAGCGCTGCAAGCGGCTCGAGAGCACAACCCGAACGCCGACGACCCACTCTTCCGGCCCGTAGACGCCGACGACTTCCGCTTGTACGGGGAGAGCGCGAGCGACTTCTCGAACCTTTTGGAAAACGGGCTTATTCGCGTGACGATGCCCTTGCCCACCAACGTCAAGCTCATTGATCCAATGACCGGTCAGCCCAGTGAAGAGACCTCGGTCGACCTCTGGCGCGCGGTCATGCCCGTGCTCGACATTGCCATCACCGGACCGGATGGCGTGTTTCCAATCTGGCCGCCGGGCGCGCCACGTTCCCCAATCATGGGCCAGGACCCCAATGGCCCAAACTTACAGGGCGGCTACCAACACGACGCGCGCTTCGGCACGCTTCAAGAGCAGGCCCGCGGCGCGCTCTTCGCGCACGCGCAGGTGACGGTCGAGCCGCCCGCACGGATGCTCGACGATCTGGCGGCGTTCCAGCAGACGCTCTTCTCTTCGCCGCGAGTCGAGCAGTTGGCTGCGGCCATCCGCTCAGGTTCGACGCCTTTTCCCGACCCCGACCCCGAGCTAAACGAGCCTGAGCAAGTGGGCAAGGCGACCTTCAACCGCGCCTGCGCCCAATGCCACGGTGGCACGCTTCACCCGAGCACGTCCACGTCCGACGCAACCCTTCCCGGCATTCGTCCTCTTGCGCGCTATCACGCGATCCAGACCCCTTGCCCGCGCTCGGCTACGGCCGGCTTCGCGCCGTGCTCGCCACGGCTGGAACGCAATGCCCGTACGTACCGCATCACGCGTGCCGACGGCACCTTCCAATTCGCCACTACTTCGGATCCGGGGCGACTGCTCCTGACTGGGCAACCCGCCGACCTTGGTGTGTTTGACGTCACTCAACTGCGCGGCATCAGCCGGACCGCTCCCTACTTCCACAACAACTCGGCGGCGACGCTTGAGGAGGTGCTCGACCACTACATCGTATTCTTCGCGGACGTGGCTCGGCGGAATCCACCGCCTAACTTGCCGCCGAACATTTCCTCCAACGGTCGTGACATCGACCGCGGCTTCATCCGGCCGGACGAGCGGGCTCCGTTGCTTGCGTACCTCCGCAAGCTCTAGCAGGCTGCTGAAAAACCGATGATTTGGAGCGATTTCATCTGGGCCACGTGATTTTCGTTTCGATTTGAGTTCTCGCTGCGAGATTTGGTGACTATGTCTGGTTGTTTTGATTCATTTTTGCTTCGCGGAGCGACCTTTTCGCGCCCCGAGGCACACTACTCCCTACACGGTCACCAGCTTCCTCATTCTTACCAG
>Ga0137375_10007844_pt1 | contig 12696 bp, 10 predicted proteins | sample SagtaG_24_FD_104936 | JGI IMG/M metagenome (GOLD analysis project Ga0137375, IMG submission 104936) | Vadose zone soil microbial communities from Sagehorn Ranch, Mendocino, California, USA - Sage1_R_113_16 metaG | ecosystem: Environmental > Terrestrial > Soil > Vadose zone | place: USA... | reverse complement strand
GGTACCACGACGCCTGGCGGGCCCGCCGGGACCGGGAGAAGCACGAGCGGGTGCTCGGCCTGGCCGGGTGCCTGCCCGAGGTCCGCCGCCGGCTGGACACCGAGCTGGCCGGCCGCGGGCTCACCCGGGAGCGGGTGCTGGCCTGCGCGGTACGCCTGCTGGACCTCGGTTTCTTCCGGGTCGGCGGCGAGGAGTACGCCCAGGCCAATGGCACCTTCGGGCTGGCCACCATCCGCCGCGAGCACGTGAGGTTGCAGGGCGGCACCGTGGTCTTCGAGTACCTCGCCAAGGGCAACCTCGAGCGGGTGCAGTCCGTGGTGGACGCCGACGTGCGGGACGTGGTGCAGGCGCTGTTGCGCCGCCGGGACCCGTCCCCGGAGCTGCTGGCCTGGTGGTCGCCGGCCGACCGGTGCTGGTGCGACGTGCGCAGTGACCACGTGAACGACCACGTGCGGGAGATCACCGGCGGACAGTACTCGGCGAAGGACTTCCGCACCTGGCACGCCACCGTGCTGATGGCGGTGGCGCTGGCGATCTCCGCGCAGGCGTCCTCGCCCCGCGCCCGTTCCCGCGCGGTCGCCCGGGCGTACCGGGAGGTGGCGTACTACCTGGGCAACACGTCGGCGGTGGCGAAGGCCTCGTACGTGGACCCCCGGGTGGTGGACCTCTACCACGAGGGCGTCACCGTCGCCGACGCGCTGGACCGGCTCGGCGAGCGGGGTGGGCCGGCCACCCACGGAGCGGTCGAGGCGGCGGTGCTGGCCATGCTGCGGGACGCCTGAGCCGGGGCCGGCGCGGCGTCGGCCCGGGGGGCGGCCTCTGCGGGACGCCTGAGGCGGGGGCGGCGCGGCGTCAGCCCGAGGGGGCGGCGTCTGCGGGCCGGCGCGGCGTCAGCCCCACACCTCGGCGGCGGTCTCCACCACCAGCCTCAGCTTGGCCACCTGCTCGTCGTAGCTGAGCGCGTTGCCCTCCACGGTGGAGGAGAACCCGCACTGCGGGGACAGGCAGAGCTGGTCCAGCGGGACGTACTTCGCGGCCTCGTCGATGCGCCGCATGAGGTCGTCCCTGCTCTCCAGCGCGCCGCGCTTGGTGGTCACCAGGCCGAGCACCACCTGCCTGCCCGGCGGCACGAACCGCAGCGGCTCGAAGCCGCCCGACCGCTCGTCGTCCCACTCGCAGAAGAACCCGTCCACGTCGAGTTGCCCGAACAGCGCCTCGGCCACGAAGTCGTACCCGCCCTCGGCCGCCCACGACGACCGGTAGTTGCCGCGGCACATGTGCGTGGTCACGTGCAGCCCCTCCGGGCGGCCGGCCAGCGCGGCGTTGAGCTGCGCGATGTACCGCTCGTGCTGGTGCTCCGCGTCGCCGCCGCGGCTGGCCACCATGGCCCGCTGCGCCGGGTCGTTCAGGTAGGCCAGGCTGGTGTCGTCGAGCTGCAGGTACGTGCACCCGGCCGCGGCGATCCGCCGGATCTGCTCGGCGTACGCGGCGGTCAGGTCGGCCCAGAACTGCTCCTCATCGGGGTACACGGCCGGGTCGAGGGCCGCCCGGCCGCCGCGGTAGTGGACCATGCTCGGCGACGGGATGGTCAGCTTGGGCGTCTGCCCGGGGCCGACGTGCTCGGCCAGGAAGGCGAAGTCCTCGCCGAAGATGGTGTGCTCCAGCCGGATCGGCCCGTCCACCCTCAGCGCCGCGGAGGTGAACTCCAGGTCCCCGTCGGCGTTGTGGAAGGCCACCCTGAGCTGCTCGCTGCCCCGGCTGATGCCGCCGAGGGCGTAGATGAAGTCCATGTGCCAGGACGCCCGGCGGAACTCGCCGTCGGTGGCGGTACGCAGGCCGACCTCGGCCTGCATCGCGATGGCGGTGCGGATCGCGTCGTCCTCGATCCGGCGCAGCCCGGCGGCGTCCAGGGTGCCGGCGGCGAACTGCTCGCGGGCCCGCAGCAGCGTCGGCGGGCGGAGCAGGCTGCCGACGTGGTCGGCGCGGAACGGCGGCGTGGTACGCGACATGCGGCCCATGGTGCTCCGGTGGGCGGCACCGCGCACCTGGTGCCGCCCACCGGGCCCAACCCGCGGAGGGGTCAGAACTGCTGCACCAGCGTGTCGTCGAACGCCTTCAGGTCGTCCGGCTTGCGGCTGGTGATCAGGGTGTTCGGGCCGGCCGTGCAGACCACGACCTCCTCGTCCACCCAGTTCGCGCCGGCGTTGCGCAGGTCGGTCTTCAGGCTCGGCCAGCTCGTCGTCCGGCGGCCGCGGACCACGTCCGCCTCGATCAGCGTCCACGGTGCGTGGCAGATGGCCGCGACCGGCTTGCCCGCGTCGAAGAACGCCCGGGCGAACGCCACCGCCCTCGGGTCCATCCGCAGCCGGTCGGGGTTGGCCACGCCGCCGGGCAGCACCAGCGCGTCGAAGTCGGCCGCGTCGGCCTGGTCCACGGCGAGGTCGGTCTGGAAGGTGTCGGCCCTGTCCAGATGGTTGAACGCCTGCACCGGGGCGCGCTCCGGCGCCACCAGCCTCGGCGTGCCGCCGGCCTGCTCGACGGCCTTCCACGGTTCGGTCAGCTCGACCTGCTCCACGCCCTCGTTGGCGACGAGAAACGCCACGGTCTTGCCCTGGAGTTCGGCAGTCACGAGATCTGTCCTTCCGAGAGAGTGCGTACCTCCCGGCCCGTACCCGGGCGACCGCCCTTCAACCACGACTAGCGCGGTCGAAGCGCAGCGTCGACGATGCGGGGGTGACCAGCCGCCGCGCCGCGCCCATCGGCGCCGGCAGCGGCGGGCAGACGCCGGACCCGAGGCGCTGGCGGATCCTGGCCGTCAGCCAGATCGCCGGCTTCATGAGCCTGCTCGACGTGAGCATCGTGAACGTCGCGCTGCCGTCGATCCAGAGCGGGCTGGGTGCCTCGGCCGGCGCGGTGCAGTGGGTGGTGTCCGGGTACGCGCTCACCTTCGGGCTGGCCCTGGTGCCGGCCGGCCGGCTCGGCGACGCGCTCGGCCGGCGGCGGATGTTCCTGGTCGCGCTGACCGCGTTCGTGCTGACCAGCGCACTGGCCGGCGCGGCGCCCACCGCGGGCTGGCTGGTGGCCGCACGGCTCGCGCAGGGGCTGGCCGGCGGGATGCTCAACCCACAGAACGCCGGGCTGATCCAGGACCTGTTCCACGGCGCCGAGCGGGGGCGGGCGTTCGGCGTGTTCGGCGCCACCGTCGGGGTGTCCACGGCGGTCGGCCCGGTCGCCGGCGGCGTGATCCTGGCGCTGTCCGGGCCGGACGACGGCTGGCGCTGGGTGTTTCTCGTGAACGTGCCGATCGGGGTGGTCGCGCTGGCGCTGGCCGCCCGGCTGCTGCCTCGGCAGGCGGCGTCCGGCCCGGTGGTGTCCCGGCTGGACTTCGCCGGGGCGGGGCTGCTCGGCGGCGCGGTGCTGGCCGCCCTCCTCCCGCTGGTGCAGGCCGAGAACGGCGGGCTGCGCCGGCTGTGGTGGCTGTTCTGCGTCTCGGTGGTGCTGTTCGTCGCGTTCGCCAGGTGGGAGCTGCGGATGGCCCGGCGAGGCCGCAGCCCGCTGCTCGACCCGCGGCTGCTCACCGAGACCGACGGCTATCCGGCCGGCGCGGCGATCGGCCTCTGCTACTTCATCGGGTTCACCGGGATCTGGCTGGTGCTCGCGCTGTTCTTCCAGCGGGGGTTGGGATACTCGCCGCTGCGCTCGGGGCTGTCGGTGACCCCGTTCGCGCTGGGCTCGGCGGTGTCGGCGGCGGTCGGCGGCAGGCTGGTGTCCCGGCTGGGGCGGCGGATCACGGTGGCAGGGCTGGTCCTGGTCGCGCTCGGGCTGACCGCCACGGCGGTGGTCCTGGTCGTGACCGGCGGCACCGCGGCCGGGCTGGCGGCGGCGCTGCCGCTGCTGGTGGCTGGCGTCGGCGGCGGCCTGGTGATCTCGCCGAACATCACCCTCACCCTGCAGTCGGTGCCGGCCCGGATGGCCGGCGCCGCGGGCGGCGCGCTGCAGACCGGGCAGCGGATCGGGGCGGCGGTCGGCACCGCGGTGCTCGCGTCGGTGTACTACGGCGTGCTGGCCGGCACCGGGGACGCGCACGCCGCGGTCGGCGTCGCGCTGGCCGGCGCGGTCGCGGTCACCCTGCTCGCGCTGGGCCTCGCGGTGGCCGACCTGCTTCGCGAGCTCCGCCGCCAGCGGCGCGCCCGGTGCGACGCCGACCACGTCCGCGGCCACGAACACTGGTTCTGACCCGGTCTGGGCTCTCTGAGGCGGAACGGAGGGTGGGTCCGCCGCTTCGCCTGACACCGCGCAGGGTTCCGGCCGGATGGGTCAGGATGGGAGGCATGGTGGGTGTCTTCGTGCTGGTCGGCGGCTGGCCCGGGGCGGGCAAGAGCACGCTCGCCGCGGCGCTGGCCGCCGAGCTCGGGGTACCGCTGCTGGCCAAGGACGAGATCAAGGAGGCGCTGATGGATGGCCTGGGCCGGCCGGCCACGGTGCCGGAGTCCCGTCGGCTCGGCCGGGCCGCGGTGCTCGTCATGCTGCGGGTCGCCCGGCACTGCCCGTCCGCGGTGCTGGACGGCACCTGGTTCGACTACACGGTGCCGCTGCTTCGCCGGCTGCCCGGCCCGCTGGTCGAGGTGCATTGCGCGGTGCCGGTGGAGCTGGCCCGCCAGCGGTACCTGGCCCGGGCCGGACACCGGCACGCCGGCCACCTGGACGACCAGCGCACCGAGGACGAGCTGTGGGGCACCCGGTACCGGCCGCTGGGCCTCGGGCCGGCGATCGAGGTGGACACCAGCGTGCCGGTGGACGTGCCGCTGCTCGCGATGCGCATCCGCTCGAACAGCGGGGGGCTCAGCCACTGACCTCGCTGGCGGTCGCCTCCTGCGCGGGGTCGTCGGTGCAGGCTTCTTCCCACCCCCGGCGGGCGGTAACCGCGCAGGTCAGCGCCTCATCCAGCGCCTGCGCCGGCGGCGTGCCGCGGCGTGCCAGACCTCCGGGTAGGCCTGCTCGGCCCGTTCCGCCCGGGCCTGTTCCAGGCCGTGCAGCCGGCCGAAGCTGAAGCCGTTCTCGCCGGCCAGGTGCGCCTGCACGCCGAGCTGGCGCAGCTCGGCCCGGGTGACCACGGTGTCCTGGTGCTCGCCGAGCAGCTTCTGCACCGCCTTCATCCGGCGGGCGAAGGACTTCGCCGGCTTGCCGATCACCGGCCGGGCCGTCTCGGCGGCGTACCGGGCACGCTTGGCGGCCTTGCGCACCTCGTGCAGCGCGGCGTCGCGGTCCCCAGCCGCCAGGTCCGCTCCGGCCGCCCGGTCGGCGGCCCGGCGGGTGCGCCGCCAGGCGGCCCTGGTCCGCTTGCGCAGCACCGCCTTGGCGCTGTCCGCGGCCCGGTCCGACAGCGGCGGCGCGACCAGCAGCCGGTCCAGGGTCTCGAGCAGGTCGAAGTACCGCTGGTCGGACAGCGCGACGCGCACGTCGGCCATCGCCTCCCGGTGCCGGGTGTTCAGCGTGGTCCGCACCCGGGCGGCGACCGGGCCGAGCACCAGCTCCGGCGGCTCCGCCTGGACCGCGGCCAGCAGCCGTTCGCACACCACCTCGGTGTCCCGGGCCGCGCTGAGCACGCCGCCGAGCCACTTCAGCTCCTCCCGGACCGGCTCGGTGACGGACCGGTCGAACAGCGGCCGGAACGTGGCCAGCGCGCTGCGCAGCCGCCGGATGGTGACCCGCATCTGGTGCACCGAGTCGGGCTCGGCGGCCCGGACCTGCGGGTCCAACGACTGCAGCCTCGCCACCTGCTCGCGCAGGTGCGCAAGCACCACCGCGGCGGCCGACTTCGCCGCCAGCTCCGGCCCGGGGTCGGGCGCCCGGCGGCGGTCGGCCAGCGCCCGGGCCAGCTTCGAACCGCTGGAGCCCGGGGTCGCCCCGGCCTCGGTCAGCAGCCCGCCGGCTGCGTCGAGCAGCTTCCGGCCGCCCTCGACCAGCTCCACCTCCACCTCGCGCCAGGCCTTGGCGGCGGCCCCGTCGGAGCCGCTCAGATCGGTGGCGGTCACGCTGTCGTCGGCCACCTCGGCGAGCACCCGGTCGTCCTCGCCGAGCAGCCGGTACGCGGTCCGCCGGGTGGCCAGCCCGACCACCGGCACCAGCGGCCCGCCGCGCAGGTACGCCTCCACCCGGGTGCGCAGCTCGCGCGGCGGCGTGCGGACGGCGCGGCCCAGCGGGAGCCGTACCTCCTCCCGCTCGCCGTCGGCGACCGGCAGCTTCAGGTGCCAGCCCGCGTCGTCACCGCCGGTGCGTCGGCGCAGCGTCACCGAGTGCGACGCCAGCCGCAGGTCCGGGGTGTCGAAGTAGGTCGCGGACAGCTCCTGCTCGTGCGGCGCCGCCACCGCGTGCACGCCGGGCAGGCCGCCCAGGTCGGGCAGCCGGAACGCCGGCTCCACGTCGTACTTCCGTTCCACCTCGCGCACCGTCGTCGTCATCCACCGATCCTGCCCCGCCCTGCCGGCGGCGGCATCCGCAGGGGTCCGGCCGCCCGCGCGTCGACCGCCTGTGCAACCCAGGGCATGTTTCAAAAGCCCATGGCGGCGCCCGCATCCACCGGGACCTCTGAAACACGCCCTAGGCTGGCGGGCAGGAGCCGGGACGTGAGGACACAGGAGATCGCCCGATGTTGTTCGGCAAGGAGCACGTGGACCGGTACGTCGCGACCGACGGCGAGGAGGGGTACGACTGGCGCAACGGCACGACGATCCTCATCCTCACCACGACCGGCCGGCGCACCGGGCAGCAGCACAGCACGCCGCTGATCTTCCGCCAGCACGGCGACGACTACCTCGTGGTGGCGTCCAAGGGCGGCTCGGACGAGCCACCGGCGTGGTACCTCAACCTGCAGGCCGACCCGGACGTGCAGGTACAGGTCAAGGGCGACAGGTTCGCGGCGAAGGCCCGCCCGGCCACCCCGCAGGAGAAGCCGGAACTGTGGCGGTACATGACCGAGGTGTGGCCCGACTACGACGCGTACCAGAAGAGGACCGACCGCGAGATTCCCGTCGTCGTACTCGAACGCGCGTAGCCCCCGGCATCGCCCCACGCCCCAGCCCGGCCACCCACTCCACCCGGCGGAATGCGCACGACGGAGGGCACGGAGAACGGCCAGGGCGGTCGTACTCTCAGATACGTGAGCAACCTGGAGCATGAACCGGGTGAGGTGCTCGGCGGCGGCACGGCCGTGGCCGTCGAGCCGGTACGCGAGCTGCTGACCGGCCGTGAGGTGACGCTCGGCCCGCGCGGCAGCATGGTGACCCGGACGCTGCCACACCGGGACCGCCGGATGGTGGGCGCCTGGTGTTTCGTGGATCACTACGGCCCTGAGCGGGTGGCCGGCGGCGGGGGGATGCAGGTGCCGCCGCACCCGCACACCTGTCTGCAGACGGTGACCTGGCTGGTCGCCGGGGACATCCTGCACCGGGACAGCCTCGGCAGCCGGCAGTTCATCCACCCCGGGCAGCTCAACGTGATGACGGCCGGCCGCGGAATCTCGCACTCCGAGGAGTCGCCGCCGGACCACGGGCCGGTGCTGCACGGCGTCCAACTCTGGGTGGCGCTGCCGGACGCCCACCGGCAGGTCGAGCCGGCGTTCGAACACCACCCCGACCTGCCCGTCCTGGCCGACGGCGCGTTGTCGGTCGCCGTGCTCGTCGGCGAGGTCGGCGGCGTGAGGTCGGCGGCCACGGCGTACACCCCGCTGGTCGGCGCCGAGGCCCGCCTGGCCGGCCCCGTGGACACCCGGTTACCGCTGCGGCCCGACTTCGAGTACGCCGCGCTGACCCTCGACGGCGAGGTGGAGGTGGACGGCGTGCCGCTGGCGCGGGGCCCGCTGCTCTACCTCGGCTGCGGGCGTTCCGACCTGGCGCTGCGCGGCGACCGGCCGGCCACAATGCTGCTGCTCGGCGGCGAGCCGTTCGAGGAGCAGATCGTGATGTGGTGGAACTTCGTCGGCCGCAGCCACGAGGAGATCGTCGCGTTCCGGTCGGAGTGGGAGTCCGGCGGCTTCGGGACGGTACGCGAGTACGCCGGGGACCGCCTGCCGGCGCCGCCGATGCCGACCACCACGCTCAAGCCGCGCGGCCGGATCCGCTGAGCCGCCGGACCGCCAGCCGTCCGGCCAGCCCGAGCGCCACCACGGCGAGCCCGGCGACCAACGAGGTCGCCGGCAGGCCGGCCACCAGCACCAGGCAGCCGGCCCCGCCGAGCACCTGCAGAGCGCGCGGCCAGCGCCGCTGCTCGGCCGGCTGGGTGAACGCGCTGGCGTTCGCGATCGCGTAGTAGAGCAGCACGCCGGTGGAGGAGAAGCCGATCGCCGTACGCAGGTCGGTGGCCAGCACGAGCGCGCAGACCACCGCCGCCAGGGCAACCTCGGCGCGGTGCGGCACCCGGTACCTGGGGTGCACCGCGGCCAGCGCGCGGGGCAGGTCGCCGTTGCGGGCCATCGCCAGCGCGGTGCGGCCGACCCCGGCGATCAGCGCGAGCAGCGCGCCGAGGCTGGCCAGCGCGCCGCCGGCCCGCACCACCGGCTCGAGGCCGCTCGCGGTCCCGCCCGCGGCCTGCGCGAGCGGGGCGGTGGCGGCGGCCAGCGGTCCGGGCCCCGCCGCGGCCAGCGCGCTGACGCCGACCGCCAGGTAGACGGCCACCGCGATGCCCAACGCGAGCGGGATGGCCCGCGGGATGGTGCGCGCCGGGTCGCGGACCTCCTCGCCCATGGTGGCGATCCGGGCGTACCCGGCGAACGCGAAGAAGATCAGCCCGGCGGCCTGCAGCGTGCCGTACACGCCACCCGAGGTGAGCGCCGCGGGGCCGCCGAGGTTGGCCAGCGTGGCGCCGTGCGCCCAGATGGCGGCCACCACCACCACCGCCAGCGCGGCCAGTGTGCAGCCGACCAGCACCCGGGTCAGCGCCACCGTCCTGGTCACGCCCCGGTAGTTGACCGCGGCCAGTCCGGCCACCGCGGCCACCGCGGCCAGTCGTTGCACCCACCACGGCCCGGGTACGGCGTACGCGGCGAAGGTGAGCGCCATCGCGGCGCACGACGCGGTCTTGCCCACCACGAACGCCCACCCCGCGGCGAAGCCCCACCACTCGCCCAGCCGCTCCCGACCGTACACGTAGGTGCCGCCGGAGGCGGGGTAGACCGCGGCGAGCTGGGCGGAGGCGGTGGCGTTGCAGTAGGCGATCGCCGCCGCGACGGCCAGCCCGAGGAGCAGCCCGGAGCCGGCCGCCCGCGCCGCCGGTCCGAACACCGCGAACACCCCGGCGCCGATCATCGAGCCCAGCCCGACCAGCACGGCGTCCGCGGTGCCCATCCGCCGGGCCAGCCCGGGTGCGGTGGCGGTCACGCACCGTATTGTCCGCGCACCCGCGGCCGGCTGGCACCCCTTGGGCCGGGCCGCGCGCGGGGCGATGTTACGCGGTCGTGCTCTGTTGGCGTGGGATGGCCGGGATGCGGGGACGAACGGGAGTACCGTCCCGTTTGGCATGCCGAGGTGTGACGGCGGTCACCTCGTCGATAGGTGTCGTGAAGGGCCCTAGACTTGATCTGGAGGGGGCGCTTCATCCCGCCCGTGTCCCGGGTGGGATCTGGACGGAGGTGTAGTGGCCGTGAGGCGTAGCACCGAGATCCGGCAACTGGATCAAGTGGTGATCCGGTTCGCAGGAGACTCTGGTGACGGTATGCAGTTGACGGGTGACAGGTTCACCGCCGAGACCGCGGTCTTCGGCAACGACCTGTCCACGTTGCCCAACTTCCCGGCGGAGATCCGGGCGCCGGCCGGGACCCTGCCCGGCGTGTCGTCGTTCCAGGTGCACTTCGCCGACTACGACATACTCACGCCCGGGGACCGGCCGGACGTGCTGGTGGCGATGAACCCGGCCGCGTTGAAGGCCAACCTGGAGGACCTGGCCCCGGGCGGCACGGTGATCGTGGACAGCCACGACTTCACCGCGCGGAACCTGTCCCGGGTCGGATACGCCGCGGACCCGCTGGAGGACGGGTCGCTGGAGGGGTACCACCTGCACGCGGTGGACCTGACCCAGTTGACCATGGACGCCGTCAAGCAGGTGGCCGCCGAGGTCAGCCGCAAGGACGCCGGGCGCAGCAAGAACATGTTCGCGCTCGGCCTGGTGTCGTGGCTGTTCCACCGGCCGGTGGAGGCCACCCTCGCGTTCCTGCAGGCCAAGTTCGCCGCCCGCCCGGAGATCCTGGCCGCGAACGTGGCGGCGTTCAAGGCCGGCTGGAACTACGGCGAGACCAGCGAGGACTTCTCGGTCTCCTACGAGGTCAAGCCCGCGGTGCTGGCCCCAGGGACGTACCGCAACATCTCCGGGAACCCGGCGCTGGCGTACGGGCTGATCGCGGCGTCGCAGTTGTCCGGGCTGCCGCTGTTCCTCGGCTCGTACCCGATCACCCCGGCCAGCGACATCCTGCACGAGCTGGCCAAGCACAAGGCGTTCGGCGTGCAGACGTTCCAGGCGGAGGACGAGATCGCCGGTATCGGCGCGGCGCTGGGCGCGGCATTCGGTGGCGCGCTCGGGGTCACCACCACGTCCGGCCCTGGGGTGGCGCTGAAGTCGGAGACCATCGCGCTGGCGGTTTCGATGGAGCTGCCGCTGGTGATCTGCGACATCCAGCGCGGCGGCCCGTCCACCGGTCTGCCCACCAAGACCGAGCAGGCGGACCTGCTGCAGGCGATGTTCGGCCGCAACGGGGAGGCGCCGGTGCCGATCGTGGCGCCGCGCTCGCCGGCCGACTGCTTCGCCGCCGCAGTGGAGGCCTGCCGGATCGCGCTGACGTACCGCACCCCGGTGTTCCTGCTGTCCGACGGGTACCTGGCCAACGGCTCCGAGCCGTGGCGGGTCCCGGATGTGGCCGACCTGCCCGACATGCGGGTGGAGTTCGCGACCGAGCCGAACGGGGAGGACGGCGAGTTCCTGCCGTACCTGCGCGACCCGAAGACGCTGGCCCGGCCGTGGGCGGTGCCGGGCACCCCGGGGCTGGAGCACCGCATCGGCGGCATCGAGAAGGCCGACCGCACCGGGAACATCTCCTACGACCCGGACAACCACGACCTCATGGTCCGGCTGCGGCAGGCCAAGGTGGACGGCATCGCCGCGACGTTGCCGCCGACCGAGGTGGACGACCCGTCCGGCGCCGCCCGGGTGCTGGTGCTCGGCTGGGGCTCAACCTACGGCCCGATCGGCGCGGCCTGCCGGCGGCTCCGCAACGGCGGGCTGGCCATCGCGCAGGCGCACCTGCGGCACCTCAACCCGCTGCCGGCCGACCTGGGCGAGATCTTGCGCCGCTACGACCGGGTCGTCATACCGGAGATGAACCTCGGGCAGCTCGCGCTGCTCATCCGCGCCCGCTACCTGGTGGACGCGATCGGCTACAACCGCGTCCGCGGGCTGCCGTTCAAGGCGGCCGAGCTCGCCGACGTGCTCAAGGGTGTGATCACCGATGCCTGAACCGGCGACCAGGTTCGCCTCGCTGAGCCTGGTGCCCAAGGCGGACGCGCCGCAGTCGGCGAAGGAGTTCAAGACCGACCAGGAGGTGCGCTGGTGCCCCGGCTGCGGGGACTACGCGATCCTGGCCGCTGTGCAGGCGTTCATGCCGGAGCTCGGCATCCGCCGCGAGAACACCGTGTTCGTCTCCGGGATCGGCTGCTCGTCCCGGTTCCCGTACTACATGAACACCTACGGCATGCACTCCATCCACGGGCGCGCACCGGCCATCGCCACCGGCCTGGCCACCTCCCGCCCTGACCTGTCGGTGTGGGTGGTGACCGGCGACGGGGACGCGCTGTCCATCGGCGGCAACCACCTGATCCACGCCCTGCGGCGCAACGTCAACCTGAAGATCCTGCTGTTCAACAACCGGATCTACGGGCTCACCAAGGGGCAGTACTCGCCGACCTCCGAGCCGGGGAAGATCACCAAGTCCACGCCGCTCGGTTCGGTGGACCACCCGTTCAACCCGATCTCGCTGGCCCTCGGTGTCGATGCGACGTTCGTCGCCCGCACCATCGACTCCGACCGCAAGCACCTGCAGGCGGTGCTGCGGGCGGCCGCCGAGCACCGCGGCACCGCGTTCGTGGAGATCTACCAGAACTGCAACATCTTCAACGACAACGCGTTCGAGATCCTCAAGGACCCGGCCACCCGGGACAACGCCACGATCCGGCTCGAGCACGGCAAGCCGCTGCGGTACGGCGACGGGCACGCCGTGGTGCGGGACCCGGCCACCGGGGCGCTGTCGGTGGCCACCGGCGTCGCCGAGGACGACGCGCGGGTGGTGGTGCACGACGCGCACGCGGAGGATCCCACCTACGCCTTCGCGCTGTCCCGGCTGTCCGGCATCGACCTGTCCACCACCCCGATCGGCGTGTTCCGCAGCGTCGAGCGGTCCACTTACGACGACCAGGTGCGTGCCCAGGTCGCCGGTGCCCAAGCCGCCAAGCCCGCCGACCTGTCGGCCCTCATCCATGGCCGCGACACCTGGACCATCCCCGGCTGAGGCTCGAGTCCTCCGGTTCGTGCGTGTGGCACGGACCGGAGGAACATGACGAAATTCGGCCAGCTCCGTTACTGGTGACCGGACGAGCGCTTCCTGTGATCGACTACTCACAGTAACCGCTAAGTGTCCGGCATCCAGAAGGAGCTCAT
>Ga0137375_10007842_pt1 | contig 12697 bp, 10 predicted proteins | sample SagtaG_24_FD_104936 | JGI IMG/M metagenome (GOLD analysis project Ga0137375, IMG submission 104936) | Vadose zone soil microbial communities from Sagehorn Ranch, Mendocino, California, USA - Sage1_R_113_16 metaG | ecosystem: Environmental > Terrestrial > Soil > Vadose zone | place: USA... | reverse complement strand
CGCACGGTGGGCACGCTCGCCTACGACGAGACGCGGGTGGCCCAGATCCACACCAAGATCTCCGGCTGGGTCGAGCGCGTCTACGTCGACTACATAGGCAAGGACATCCGGCGTGACGAGCCACTGCTCACCGTCTACAGCCCGGAGCTGGTCTCGACCCAGACCGAATACCTCCTGGCCCTCCGGAACAAGGCGCAGTTCGGCCGGAGCTCGATCGCCACGACCCGCGCCGCCGCCGACAGCCTCCTGGCCGCGGCGAGGGACCGGCTCAAGCTCTGGGACGTCCCCGAGGAGCACATCAAGGAGCTGGAGCAGAGCGGCCAGGTCCGCCGCACCCTGATGCTGCACTCCCCGTTTAACGGGATCGTCCTCGAGCGCAACGCCTTCCCCGGCCAGTACATCACGCCGGAGATGACGACCTTCAAGATCGCTGACCTCTCGACCATCTGGGCCTTCGGGGCGATCTTCGAATACGAACTGCCGCTGATCAAACTCGGCCAAGAAGCGGAGATCGAGTTCCCCTACGGACAGGCCAATCGTTCGCGCAAGGGCCGGATCACGTTCATCGCCCCCGGGATCGATCCCCAGACCCGGCGGGTGCGCATCCGCGCCGAGTTCCCGAACCCGGGCCAGACGCTCAAGCCCGAGACCTACGTGACGGTCGTGATCCGCACCGAGGGTGGCCGCCGGCTGGCGATCCCCAAGGAGGCCGTGATCGACAACGGCGAGAAGCGATACGCGCTCGTGGCTCACCCGAACGGCTACTTCGCGCCGAAGGAGATCCAGGTCGGTCCCCCGAGCGACGACTTCTATCCGCTGCTCGGGGGCCTCAAAGAGGGAGACACGGTCGTCTCCTCCGCGCAGTTCCTGATCGACTCCGAGACGAACCTCCAGGCGGCGATGCAATCGATGATCGGCATGCCCGGCATGGACATGAAGGGCGGCGGCGACAGGAAGGACATGCCCAAGCCCTCACCTCCCACCGCTCCCCAGTCGTCTCCGTCGGGCGAGCACAAGTCGCACCCGCGGTAGAGGAGAGGCCAACGTGATCGAGAAGCTCATCGCCTTCAGCGCCAGGAACGCCTTCATCGTCGTCCTGCTCATGCTGGCCATCGTGGGCGGCGGCATCTGGGCCATCCACGCCACCCCGATCGACGCCATCCCGGACCTCTCGGACGTCCAGGTCATCGTCTCCGCCAACTGGGAGGGGCGCAGCCCCACCCTGGTCGAGGACCAGGTCGTCTATCCCATCGTCACCGCCCTGATCTCCGCGCCCAAGGTCAAGGTGGTCCGGGGATTCTCGTACTTCGACGTGGGCTTCGTCTACGTCATCTTCGAGGATGGGACCGACCCCTACTGGGCGCGCAGCCGCGTCCTCGAGTACCTGAACGGCCTCCAGGGCCGCCTCCCGGCCGGCGTCCAGCCAGTCCTGGGGCCGGACGCCACCGGCGTGGGCTGGGGCTTCGAGTACGCCCTCGTCGATCGCACGGGCAAGCACGACCTCTCGCAGCTCCGCACGCTCAACGACTGGTACGTCCAATATTGGCTCCGCTCCATCCGTGGAGTGGCCGAGGTCGCTCCTGTCGGCGGCTACGTCAAACAGTACCAGATCGAGATCGATCCGAACGCGCTCCTCTCCTACAACCTCCCGCTCGACCATGTCGTGGACAACGTCCGGAAGAGCAACAACGACGTGGGCGGCCGCGTCGTCGAGTGGACCGGCCGCGAGTACATGGTCCGGGGGAAGGGCTACGTCGAGAAGGTGGAGGACATCGAGCAGGTCAGCCTCGGCGCCAAGCCGGATGGGACCCCGATCCTCGTCAAGGACGTCGCGCGGGTGCACCTCGGGCCCGAGATGCGCCGGGGAGTGGCCGAGCTGAACGGCGAGGGTGACGTCGCGGGCGGGATCGTGGTCATCCGCTACGGCGTCGACACCTACGGCGTCATCCAGGAGATCAAGAAGGCGGTCAAGGAGAGGATCCAGCCCGCGCTCCCCGAGGGCGTCGAGTTCGTCACCACCTACGACCGCTCCGACCTGATCGAGCGCTCGATCGACAACCTGAAGGAGAAGCTGATCGAGGAGGCGATCATCGTCTCGCTCGTCTGCGTCGTCTTCCTCTGGCACTTCCGCAGCGCCCTGGTCGCGATCCTCACGCTGCCCCTCGCCATCCTGCTGTCCTTCCTGGCCATGCGCTACATCGGCCTGGGCTCCAACATCATGAGCCTGGGCGGGATCGCCATCGCCATCGGGGCCATGATCGACGCCGCGATCATCATGATCGAGAACGCCCACAAGCACCTCGAGCATGAGCCCGACAGGCCGCGCCGCGAAGTCCTGATCGAGGCCGCCCAGGAAGTCGGCCGGCCCCTCTTCTTCTCCCTGCTGATCATCACCGTCTCGTTCCTGCCCATCTTTACGTTGGAAGGGCAGGAGGGCCGGCTCTTCAAGCCGCTCGCGTTCACCAAGACGTTCGCCATGGGGTTCGCGGCCCTCACGTCGGTGCTCATCGTGCCGTTCCTGATGGTGCTCTTCATCCGCGGGAAGATCGCCCCCGAGGGGAAGAACCCCATCAACCGCTTCCTCATCTGGGCCTACCACCCCTTCGTGCGCTTCGTCCTGCGTCACCGGGTTGTGACCCTGGTGGCGGCCGTGCTCCTGATGGCCAGCACCGTGCCCGTCTTCCTGCGCCTCGGTTCTGAGTTCATGCCGCCCCTCTACGAGGGGACGTTCCTCTACATGCCCATTACTCTGCCCGGCGCGTCCGTACAGACGGCTCAGCAGATCCTGGCCGCACAGGACAAGATCATCAAGGAGGTCCCCGAGGTCGCGTCCGTCTTCGGGAAGGCGGGACGCGCACTCTCGGCCACCGATCCGGCCCCGCTCGAGATGATCGAGACGGTCATCAACCTGAAGCCGGAAAAGGAGTGGCGGCGGGGAATGACGCCGGCGAAACTCGAGGCCGAGCTGGACCGCCTAGTCCGCCTCCCGGGTGTGGCGAACGCCTGGACGATGCCGATCAAGGGGCGGGTCGACATGCTCTCGACGGGCATCCGCACGCCGGTGGGCATCAAGATCTTTGGGCCCAAGCTCGACGGCATCAACGACATAGGAGCACAGATCGAGGGCGCCATCGGCGGCGTGCCGGGCACGCGGAACGTCTTCGCCGAGCGCGTGACCGGCGGCTATTACGTCGACTTCAAGATCAAGCGCGACCAGATCGCCCGCTACAACCTCACCATCCAGGACGTCCAGATGGTCATCGAGTCGGCCGTCGGCGGGACCAACATCACGACGACCATCGAAGGGCGCGAGCGCTTCCCGGTCAACGTCCGCTACCAGCGCTCCTACCGCAGCGACGTCAACGCGCTCAAGCGCACGCTGATCGCCACCCCAGGCGGCGCGCAGATCCCCATCGAGCAGGTGGCCGACATCACGCTCACCACCGGCCCCACGGTCATCCGCACCGAGCAGGCCCAACTCCTGGGCTACGTCTACGTGGACGTGGCGGACCGCGACATCGGCGGCTACGTCGAGGATGCGAAACGCGTGGTGGGTCAGATGGTGAAGCTCCCCGAAGGGTACTACCTGGAGTGGAGCGGACAGTACGAGTACATGCTCCGAGCGAAGGAGCGGCTGAAGGTCGTGATCCCGGTGACGCTGCTCCTCGTGATCGTCCTCCTGTACTTCAACACACGAAACGTCACGAAGATCGGCATCGTCCTCCTCGCGGTCCCGTTCTCGCTGATCGGCGCTTTCTGGCTGATCTACCTGCTCGGTTACAACCTCAGTGTCGCCGTGTGGGTGGGGATCATCGCGCTCGCCGGCGTCGACGCCGAGACCGGCGTGGTGATGCTCCTCTACCTCGATCACGCCTTCGACAAGGCCAAGGCGGCGGACCGGATGAACGGCCTCCGCGACCTGCAGGAGGCCATCGAGGAAGGCGCGGTGCAACGCATCCGCCCCAAGATGATGACCGTGATGGCCATCCTGATGGGCCTGCTGCCCATCATGTGGAGCCAGGGGGCCGGCGCCGACACGATGAAGCGGATCGCGGCCCCGATGGTCGGCGGCGTCGTCACGTCCTTCCTGCTCGAGCTTCTCATCTACCCCGTCATCTTCGAGATCTGGAAGTGGCACCGCGAGGTGAAGCCGGCCCTCGCGGCCGGCTTAGCGCCGGGAACCCAGATCCAGGGGGGATCATGAGCCGGCACCTGCTCGATCTCTTGAGCGCCATTCTGTTCCTCGCCGGGCTCGCGCTCCTCGCCTTCGCCTCGCGAGCCTGACGTCGTCGATGCCTTCTTGGCGGAGCCCGTTCGAGGCCGGGGCGGGGGTCGCGGCCGCGCACGGCGTGCACCTGCGCCATCACGCCGCCGAACCGGTGGGGTGCGGCTGCTCCAGCTGCGCGAAGTGCCGCTCACGGTGGGCGCGAGGAACAACTAGAGGGGTCGCGCCGCTACTTCTTGAGGCTCACGAGATAGGCGGTGACGGCTTCCAGGTCCTCGTCCGAGAGCTTCTCCTTCGTGTAGGCCGGCATCGGCGGCTTGCGAACCGCCTTCGCCTTCGCCGCCATCTCCTTCGGGGTCCGCAGCCAGGCCTTGACCTCCTCGGCCTTCACCTTGCTGCCCACTCCGTCCAGGCTGCCCTTGGCGTTGCCCTCGCCCGCGATCGAGTGGCAAATCTTGCACTTGGGCGTGGCGCCATCGTAGACCTTCTTCCCCTTCGCGACCAGGCCGGCGTCCTGGGCCGAGGCGCCAGCGCCCATCCCGAGGGTGAACCCGGCAATGCCTGCCACGACCAACCGGAGAATCATGAAACCTCCTCGTGAAGCGAACGACGTCGACGGCGATTATATCGTCGCGGAGGTCACGGCGACTTGGCCTCGGCGGGGCTCGAGAGGTTGAAGAATACGGTCACGGTGAGGATGAACTCCGTGGGCTCGCCGTTGAGGAGGAGCGGCCTGTAGCGCCATTGCCGGACCGCCGCCACCGCGGCCTCGTCGAAGAGGGGGTGTCCGCGGAGGACGGTGGGGTGCTGAAGAAGGCTCTCACGGCCGCGCCCGGCTCCGGTATGGCTTCGTACAACAGGGTCGGCACGATTACCACCGCGAGGACGAGGAGGGTATGGAGGGTCATGGAGGTACCGAGCCCACCGAAGAGCCCCCTGGCTCGCGAGCGGGGCTCGCTCAACACCAGGCTCCGGAACGGGAAATCCGGGGGAGGCAGTCGTGGCGGCTCGGCGAAGGCTGCCCCTCCGGGACGAAGGAAATGATGTGCCTGGGCCATCGTCGCGACCTCCTGCCCCTCCAGGATCAATGGCCGTGCCAGAGTCCGGCGCGCTCTCGTCCTCCGAAAAGGCAGGGCCAGCGCGACACCAATCGAAGGGGAGGCGTCCCCATCGCGGTTTCCTCCCCGAAAGAATTGCCGACGGGCCCGGAATGGGCGCTGTTCTTGCGCCCGAGAGGCGCCTCTTGCGGCCAATTCTCCCTCGCCCGGCTGGGCACCTGGCTTGCAACCGCTCTGGGCGGGGACGAACGCCAAGCGTCCCAGGAGGCCCCCATGGCCACGGCCATTGACGATCGCTACCAGGCCTACATGGACGCGATTCGGCGTCGCGTGTGCGCCGTCTGCCTCGATCAGCGTGACGACGGCACCTGTCACCTGGCGGGCGGGCGCCTCTGCGCCATCGAGGCTCAACTGCCCCGCGTGGTGGAGGCCGTCCTCGCCGTCCGCAGCGACCGGATGGACGCGTACGTCGATGCCGTCAAGGACCAGATCTGCGCGGGTTGCCGAGGCCAGGATCAGGAGGGGCACTGCCCGTTCCGGGAGACGGGGGAGTGCGCCCTCTGGACGTACCTTCCCCTCCTCGTCGACGCGGTCGAGGAAGTGACGCAGGCCCTGGGCCCCTCGTCAACGCCCCCTGACCCCTGAGGCGGGTGAAGACCGGGCGAGGCGCAGAGTCCCGATTCCGGTCCGCGTTACCATTGGCCGAGCGCGAGGAGGAGCGTCGACCCCGTGAAGTGGACTGAGCGCGCGCGGCTCTGGGTGCGGCCCCTCGTCTTCCTGGGCCAGAACGGCCTGACCCTGACCGGGGCGATCCTGACCACCAGCTCCGGCCTGACCATGGTGGGCTTCTGGGCCCTCGAGCTTCTGCAGCTCCGACCCGTGCACCCCTACGCGGGGATCATCCTTTTCCTGGTGCTTCCCGCGTTCTTCGTCGCCGGGCTGCTGCTCATGCCCGTGGGGGTGCAGTGGCGTCGGCGGAAGCTGCGCCGCGCCGGTCAGCTCCCCGAGGCCTACCCACAGGTCGACCTCCATCGCCCGGTGATCCGCAACGCCCTGACCCTCGTTGCCGGGATGACGGTCTTGAACGTGGCGATCTTCAGCACCGCCTCCTACAAGGCGGTCGAGCACATGGACTCGGCCCAGTTCTGCGGCCTGGCCTGCCATAGCGTGATGGCGCCCGAGTACACCGCGTACCTCGACTCGCCCCATTCCCGGGTGGCTTGCGTCCAGTGCCACATCGGGCCAGGGGCGTCGTGGTTCGTCCGCTCGAAGCTCTCGGGGACCCGCCAGCTCTTCGCCGTCGCGCTGGGAACGCATTCACGTCCGATCCCTTCCCCCGTGAAGCATCTGCGCCCCGCTCAGGAGACCTGCGAGCAGTGCCACTGGCCGCAGAAGTTCCACGGGGACAAGTTCCTCGTGCGCACAAAATACGCCGAGGACGAGAAGAACACGGCGTCGACGACGGTCCTCGTGCTGAAGATCGGGGGGCGCCAGGGGCCGGGCGGGACCGGGATCCACGGCCGCCACCTGGACCGTGAGCCGCGGATCAGTTACGTGGCCATCGACGATCGGCGCCAGGTGATCCCGAGGGTCGCGTACCTGGACGACGGCGGCAAGACCGTGGAGTTCGTCTCCACCGAGGTTGGTACGACGCCGGATCAGCTCGCGCGGGGCGAGCACCGGCAGATGGATTGCGTCGACTGCCACAACCGCCCTACCCACGCCTTCGAGCTGCCCGACCGCGCGCTCGACCGGGCACTGTCGGAGGGACGCATCAGCGCGGAGCTCCCCTTCGTCAAGAAGAAGGCGCTGGAGCTGCTGAAGGCCGACTACCCGAGCCAGGGTGCCGCCGCGGAGCGCATCACGGCCGGCCTCCTGGAGTACTACAAGAAGGAGCAGCCGCAGGCGTATGCGAACCATCGGGCGCTCGTGGAGGCGGCGGCCCAGCAGGTGTTGGCCATCTACCGGCGCAATGTCTTCCCCGAGATGAAGGTCGCCTGGGGCACGCACCCCAACAACATCGGGCACGAGGACTTCCTGGGCTGCTTCCGCTGCCACGACGAGAACCACAAGAACGCCGACGGCCGCACGATCACCCAGGACTGCAACGCGTGCCACACGGTGCTGGCCATGGACGAGACGAACCCGAAGGTGCTCGAGGACCTGGGGCTCAAGTGACCCCCCGCGGCCTCCCGCTCCTGCTCGCCGCGACCCTGGCCGGCGTCGCCGTGGCGGAGGGAGCGCAGGACGCCGCCTGCCTCGCCTGTCATGCCGACCGCGACCTCAAGTCCACGGCAGGCCAAGGCCTGTTCGTCGACGAGGCGCGCGTCCGGGCCGGGGTTCACGGCGGACTGGCCTGCGCCGACTGCCACGCGGGGATCAAGGAGCTGCCGCATCCGGACAGCCTTCCGAGGGTGGACTGCGGCGCCTGCCACGAGGACGCCGTCAAGGCCTACCGCGCGAGCGTCCACGGCGCGGCCGGGGCTCGGGGGCTGGGCGACGCGGCCGCCTGCGCGTCATGCCATGGGCCCACCCACGAGATCCTGCCCTCCACCGATGCCGCCTCCCGGGTCGCCAAGCAGAACCTGGCCGCGACCTGCGGGTCGTGCCATGCCAACCCCGAATTCCTGGCCCGGCACCAGATTCCTTTCGCTCGGCCCGTGGAGGCCTATCAGCGGAGCGTGCACGGGCGGGCCGTGGCCGCGGGCAGCGCGACCGCCGCCTCCTGCTCGGACTGTCACGGCTCTCACGACATCGTGGTCCCCCGCGACCCTGCGTCGCGGATCAACCACTGGCGCGTCCCGGAGACGTGCGGCCGTTGCCACGGCGAGGTCGCCCGAAGCTACGCCGGCAGCATCCACGGCCAGGCGGTGGCCCGCGGCGTTCCGGACGCCCCGGTCTGCACCGACTGCCACGGCGAGCACGCGATCCTCGCCCCCAAGGAGCCCGGCTCGCTCGTGAACCCGGCTCGGGTCTCGAGCGTCACCTGCGGGCGGTGTCACGGCGACGAGCGCCTCGCGGCCCGCTACAACCTGCCGGTGGACCGGGTGCCGGCCTTCCAGGACAGCTACCACGGCCTTGCTCTGCGGGCGGGCTCCCAGACGGTCGCGAACTGCGCCTCCTGCCACGGCGTCCACAACATCCTCCCTTCGCAAGATTCCCGCTCGATGGTCCATCCCACTAACCTGGCGACGACGTGCGGGAGCTGCCACCCCGGCGCGGGCACGCGCTTCGCCCTGGGGCCGGTCCACGTGCGCCCGGCCACCGCCAGTGAGCACGTGGTCGTGCGCTGGGTCCGCGTCGCGTACCTGCTCCTGATCCCGCTGACCGTGGCCTTCATGCTCCTCCACAACGGCGCGGACTTCTTCGCGAAGCTCGTGCGGGGAGCGCGGGGCCACGACTCCGGGGAAGAGATCGAGCGCATGGGCCTTCACTTCCGCATCGCCCACGCGCTGGTGGTGCTGAGCTTCCCCGTCCTGGTCGTGACCGGCTTCGCGCTGAAGTTCCCCGACGCGTGGTGGGCGGCGCCGCTCCTGGCTTTCGAGGGAAAGCTCGCCTTCCGAGGCCTCGTCCATCGATCCGCGGGGGTCGCGCTCATCGCCGCCATTGGTTACCATGTCGTCCACCTCGCCCTCGTCCCGCGCGACCGCGTCATCCTCCGGCGCATGCGGCCGCGGCTCCGCGACCTCCAGGACTTGTGGGGCGTGCTCCGGCACAGCGTGGGCAGGGGCTCCCGGCCGTTCTTCGGCCCGTTCAGCTACGCGGAGAAGGTCGAATACTGGGCCTTCGTCTGGGGGACGGCGGTCATGGCGATCTCCGGCTTCATCCTGTGGTTCGAGAACTGGACCCTGCGGAACCTGCCGACGTGGGTGAGCGACGCCGCCACGGCCGTCCACTGGTACGAAGCCATCCTGGCCACCCTGTCCATCCTGGTCTGGCACTTCTACATGGTGATCTTCGACCCCGAGGTCTACCCCATGGAGCGAGCCTGGCTGACGGGGCGCGTCTCCGCCGACCATTTGCGGGCGACGCGCCCTGCGTACTACCGAGCCTTGCGGGCGGCCATGGCGAGGAAGGAGCGAAGGCCGCGGGGCGAGCCGGATGATCCCGGAGAGGATTGAAAGACCCGGTCCCCCGCCATGCGGCGTCGCGGCTCGTACGCCCTCACCGCCCTGGTGCTCGCCAGCGGCGCTCCCCTGGGGCTCCTCCTTGTGCGGGGCCTGCGGGCGGGGGCATTCTCCCTCGCCTGGGCTCGCGCCGAGGTCACTGGTGAGGCCACGACGTACGTGTACGTGACAGTGTCGACCGCCCTGGTTTTCGCTGCCTTCAGCTATGTCCTGGGGCAGCAGGCCGACCGGCTCTTTGAGCTCTTGAGCACCGATTCCCTGACGGGCCTCCGGACCCGCCGCGTCCTCCAGGAGCGGCTGGAGGAGGAGTTCGGGCGGGCCGAACGGTACGGCGCGCCGCTATCGCTGCTGCTGATCGACCTCGACGACCTGAAGGCGCTGAACGATCGCCAGGGGCACCGGGCGGGGGACTTGGCCCTGCGCAGGGCGGCCTCGGCCATCCGCGACGGATCGCGCGCCGCCGACCTCGCCGCGCGATGGGGAGGGGACGAGTTCATCCTCCTGGCGCCGAGCACCGGACGGCCCGAGGCCTGGCAACTGGCCGAGCGGATCCGAGCCCTCCTCCACGAGGGAGGAGCGGCCGCCACCCAGCCCGTCACGGTGTCGGTGGGGGTCGCCACCCTCGACCCCGGGCGCGGCGTGCGCAACCCCGAGGCGCTGGTGAGCCTGGCCGACGGTGCTCTTTACGAAGCCAAACGGCTCGGGCGCAACCGGGTGGTGGCCGCCCCTCACGACGGGTAGGCCTGGATCCTCGCCACCAGGGTGTCGCTCTCGGCCTCGGTCAGCAGCCGGTCGGTGCCGGGATACAGGATCAGCTCCTCCTTGCGGTTGTGGTCGCCCAGGACGTCACGGAGCGCCCGGCACAGCTCCTCCACACCCGCCGGCGCCTCGTCCAGGGCCCGCGCGATCTCCCCGAGGAGGGTCTGTATCTGCCGGTGCTCCGCGCGCATCACGGACGTGGGCCCGCCGTGCGGGAGCCCGGTCCGCATCTCGAAGACCGGGAAGAGCAGCTCCTCCTCGAAGCGGATGTGGCGAGTGAGGCTGCGCCGGAAGGTGGCGTAGGCGCTTCGGGCGGCCGGGTCGTCACCGGCCCGCAACGCCCGCACGGCCTGCAGTAGCAGCTCGTCCAGGCGGTCGTGGTCCCATTCCAGGGCCTCGGTCACGCGGCGCCGGGCTCCGGCCGCGGTCTTGCGCCGCGCGATCGCGACCTGCCAGCGACCGGCATCGTGATCGAGGGCAGACCACTCGAAGAGTCCCTTGCGCTGCGTCCGGAGCAGCTCGAGGAGCTCGCGTGGCGGGACGGCGCTCACGAGGAGCAGGGTCTCCGAGGGAGCCAGGTGATCGAAGGCGGTGAGCAGGGCGGCGTCGCGGTCCCTGGGGGCGAGGCAGCGCACGTCGATGAGCTCTGGTGCCGGCTCGGGGGTCGTGCTGGCGGGGCTCATGGCCATCGTTCGGCTCGCTCTCGCAATCGCAGACGATTGCAAGAACCGGACCCGGATGCCCGGCCCCTCACATGCCCACGTCGCGCCGGGGACCCCGCAACCCTTGCGTGGGTGCCGGTGAGACGCGCCGTTCCTGCGCCTTGGCGGACCCGGAATACGGCCCGGTGGCCATGCGGAGAACCGGCACCGGCTTTGCACGTGCTCTCACGACGGAGGAGGGCTCATGAAGTCCAGCGAAAGCCTTTTGGAAAGGGGCGAGATCCCCGCCTCGTCGACACCGTGACCACCCCGATGCTGCTCAAGCTGGTCCAGGCCGGCCGCCTTCAGCCCCGGAAGCTGGTGACCCACCGATTCGCCCTCTCGGAGGTCATGAAGGCCTACGACACGTTCGCCAACGCGGCGAAGGCCCGCGCGCTCAAGGTGGTCCTCAAGAACGCATAAAGGAGGCGGGCATGACGAGCACCACGGTGACGGCCGAGCCCACGGCCCGATACAAGACGTTTCGTTACCGCACCCGGATGGAGTGGCGCGGAGGCCGGGCGGGCGATCTGGCCTCGGAGGGCAAGCCCGCATTCCGGGTGGCGAGCCCCCCCGAGTTCAAGGGCGAGGCGGGGGTGTGGACGCCCGAGGACCTTCTGGTGGCGGCGGTCAACGCGTGCACGATGACGACCTTCGCCGCGTTCTGGCAGCGACTTGGCCTGCCCGTGCGGTCGTACGAGTGCGACGCGGAAGGGGTCCTGGAGTTCAGCGAGGGCTCCTACCGGTTCACCGGGGTGACCCTCCGGCCGAAGATCGTGGTGTCCGAGGCCTCGGCGATGAAGCAGGTCGAAAAGGCCCTGGCGGACGCCCATCGGAGCTGCATCATCTCCAACTCGATCCGGGGATCCGTCGTGCTCGAGCCCATGTTCGAGGTCGTGGCGCCGGGCCCTCCGTGAATCCAGCGCTCCTGAAGCTCGACCTCTACTGCAAGGGGGCGCGGCTGGACGACTCCTGCTTCGTCGAGCAGGACGGCGGGCGGCGGATCCTCAGGACGCGCGCGGGCCTGGGCAGCGGCCTGGAGGTGATCCTGCCCGGCGGCTTGTGGACGAACATCCCCGTTGCGGAGCCCTTCGCGCAGAAGTCCCCCTATTCCATCCATCGCGAGGCAGGCCGGTACCGGCTGCGCCAGCACGGGCGCGACGTCGCGTCGCTCGCCCTGTCCCCGCGGCCGGAGTGGTACGACCGCGCCACGAGCACGGGCAAGCCCATGACGCGGATCGGAACCCTGCAGGGCACGTACCTGGGGGTCTACCCGGCCAAGGTCTGCGAATACTGGACGCAGAAGCCCCGAAAGGAGAACTGCAAGTTCTGCTCGGTGGGCCTGAACCTCGGGGTCGACGACGCCGACGAGAAGTCGGTAGGCGAGGTCCTGGAGGTCGCGCGGGCGGCCCGCCGCGAGTCGGGGATCACCTACGTCGACTTCAACACCGGCCACTACGACGGCGACACCTATCTCGACATCCTCGAGCCCTACGTGGCGCGGATCAAGCGAGAGCTGGGGCTGCTGGTGGGGATCCAGACGCCGCCCCATCGGGACCTGAAGCGCTACGACGCGCTGCGGGAGATGGGCGTCAACCGCGTCTCCTTCTGCTTCGAGATTTTCGACCCCGCTATCTTCAGGGCGGTCTGCCCGGGCAAGCACAGGGAGTACGGCCTCGACCACTACCTGGAGGCGGTCCGCTACTGCGCAGCCCTGGGGAGGAAGGGCCCTCGGCACGAGCCCTGGGTGACGAACGGCGAGATCATCGCCGGGCTGGAGGCGCCGGAGTCCTCGATCAAGGCGATCGACTGGATCACCTCGGTGGG
>Ga0137375_10007838_pt1 | contig 12699 bp, 8 predicted proteins | sample SagtaG_24_FD_104936 | JGI IMG/M metagenome (GOLD analysis project Ga0137375, IMG submission 104936) | Vadose zone soil microbial communities from Sagehorn Ranch, Mendocino, California, USA - Sage1_R_113_16 metaG | ecosystem: Environmental > Terrestrial > Soil > Vadose zone | place: USA... | reverse complement strand
CAGCTGCCTCGCGAGCACAGGTGGACGCGAGCGAGCCCAAACGCCCATCGGCGGGGCCTTGCCGGCTGGATCGACGCGCTACCTAATCGGAGACGACTTCGACGCGAGCACGACTGTGGCGCGCTTTCCACGACTCGACGTAGCCGATAAGAACCACCCAGTCGTGCTGTTCGCTCACGCTGTTGAGAAGATGCGTGTCGATCTCGGCCGCCCCTCGCTTCACGGCGAGACATGACGAGGCTCGAAGAAACTCAAGCAGGTCGTCACGCAGATCCGGTGGATCGACCCTCAAACGCATCGCCGCAGTGAATGCGATCGGCTGGCGTGATCGAATCCGAATCGTCTTCACGAGCGAAGACTATGCCCGCATTGCTCGCCGGCACCAAGCCGGCCTGGCTTGTCGTAGAAGAGCCGGAAGGACGCCACGCAGTACCGCTTCGTCGGCGCGACCAGCGAACCTGGTCCCGCTGGGTCGCGATCGCACTCACCTGTTCTTGTGCGTGCCGTTTGCCGGGGTCGGCGTAATCCGCTGAAATCCGGGACTTTCAGGGTGGACTCAGGACGGATTTCGGACGATGATGAGAGCGTGGACTGGCAAATTCGTGACCCGAGATTCGGACTTGACATTTACGAGGCCGAAACGGGCTGGCAGGCGTTGGCTGCGTTCCTTGTGGCTTCCGAACGCGGTGACATCGCGGCCAAGATGAAGGACGTCCACGTGGACGACGACGGCACCGTCTCGGTCACGTACCGGGGGCGGCGGCTCTACGCCGTGCCTCGGCAAGAAGCGGCCTAAAAACCATCCCTGCACGGCACACCGCCGGCGAGACGCTGAGAGCGGTCGCCGCCGACTACGGCGTCAGCCATCCGGCGTCTCGAAGCGGATCAGGCGCGCACGCGCACGGCAGGTGCAGGAACTCAAAGAGTCGCAGTTCCAACAAAGGGCGACGATCCGCCCGCCTTTTTGACCTGGCGAATCCTTCGTCGAGCAGCTACTCGTAGCGTGCCGACTCGGCGACCGGGTCGACCCACGAACTCAAGCGTCAACTCGAGCGGCGAGCCGACCTGCAGCTCCCGTAGCCGCTTGCGCGCGTCTCCGGGGACCCCGATCTTGAGCAGGCTAAGCCGCCTGCACGAGATCACGTACACGAGCGGGAAGGATCTAGCGCTGCCGTTCCCGAGCTCGGCGCTCTTGCGGGGGGATGATGCCGCGGCGGGCGTCGTTGTCGTTTAGCCAGTCGGTTTCGGAGCGGAGACGGCGCTCGCTGTACCAAGTGGCCCAGGCGGGCGAGAATGGCTCAAGAGTCAGGGGCGGATGCCAGCCGTGACCACTGGCAGCCGCGCCAACGCGGTTGTGCGCGCTCGCTCCTCCACGATCGCGCTCAGCGCCACCGTGAGACAGCGGCTGGCGGGTGGCGTTGCCCCGACTCGCTCGCTTTGGGCGGCGCTGGTATCCCCAGGCGCCCGCACCGTCGGTAGAGGCGGCAGCGGCAGAATCCGCCGGGCGAGGCGCGGCCACCGGCTGCACGACAGCCGCGCGTTTGCGGTGTTTGTGCGCGGTCGAGAGGCTAACACCGAACCGCTCCGCAACGGCTTGCGTCGTCGCAAGCGAACGCACGACGTTGTAATCCGCAGCCGTGATCTTGCTAGGCGACCCGCTCATCTGTGAATTTTAGCTCCCCGAGCTAAGGCGAAAATCAAGGCGAAACAACGAGCCGATCCAGCCGAGACTTTTCGAGCCGGGAAACGGCTTGCCTAAGACAAACACAAGTCGCACAGCGTCCCAAAATCTCGTCTGGGTTGTCCCGCTCGCCCTCGGCCGTCTTCGGGCTGGGCGCGAAGCGATCGAGGCGACGAACAGCGACGCGGGCTCCTACACGATCAGGTTCGCCACAGCCGTTGCGGGCAAGGCGATCGTCCTCAGCAACGACTTCGCTCACTCTCAGCTGAGCGGTGGCGGCGTGACCGTCGACGGAGACATCGACGGCAACGGCAAGCCCGACGTGACGATCCGGTCGCTGTCGATGCGCAAGGCGCCTGGCTTCCAGATCTCCTCAAGCGGCAACCGGCTGCACGCTCAGAACAAAGACGGCTCCTCCAGGACGACGGAGCGGGCAGGCCACTCTACGAGTCAGAGTCGGGCCGCCCGACGCGGGACCTTAATGCACCCCACACGAAGTGACTCGCGGCCGACAGCGTGGACTGCGGGCGCGACTGCGCGAGCAATCAGCGATTTCGGCCGATTGACATGGAACAGGCACGTTGTAAACGCCAAATCGCAAGCGGCTCCGAGCGCAATGCACTTCCGCTTTCGCCTATAGTCCAGGGTCTTCATGCTCGGGGGAGGACGCGCGAGGCGTCGGTGGCTCGCCCGGGGTTGCGGCAGGCGTCCCGTTCCGGAGAACGTCGAGCGCTTTTGCTCAGCCATGGCTGCAGCTGTCGCCCTCGGGGCGGTCACGCTGTCGGGGGCCTCTGCCGACGCGACGATCTCGCAGACTGTCGTCGCCTCAGCCGATGCCTACGTCAGCTCGCGCGAATCCTCCGCCAACCTGGGTGCCGAGCCGGAGCTCCGCATCGACAGCGCGCCGAACGAGAACAGCGCGGCCCGCGTCGCTCGCAGCTACGTCCGTTTCGACATTCCCGTGTCGTGGGAGCCAATTGCACGGGCGACGCTCCGCGTCTACGCCACAAACGGCGACCACGGCGGTTTCACGGTGGGCCGCGTCGCTGATACCTGGGACGAGCAGACGATCACGTGGAGCAACGCTCCCCCGCAGTCAGCGGGCCCAACGATCGCGTCAGGCCCGTTCGCGGCCGGCGACTGGGTTTCCGTGGATGTGACGCCGCTCGTAACCGGAAGCGGAAGCACGAGCTTCGCGCTGATCGGTTCGACTCCCTCGCCGATGGCCCTCGGCAGCCGCGAGCAGGGACAGACGGTGGCTCCGAGGCTTTCGATCGAGACGCTGGCGACGGCGCCCGTGAACCAGGCTTTGCCGACCATTTCCGGAACGCCACAGGAAGGGAAGCCTCTTTCGGCAGCGGCTGGGACGTGGTCCGGCACGGCGCCGATCTCCTATGCCTACCAGTGGCAAAGGTGTGATGCCGCCGGCGGTGGCTGTGTCCAACTACCGAGCGCGACCACCACGACGTACACCCCTACGGGCGCCGTAGTGGGGAGCACGCTTCGCGTGGTCGTCACAGCCTCGAACAGCGCCGGCTCGAGCGGGGCGGGCTCGGAGCCGACGCCGTTGGTCGTGGCTGCTCCGGGCGAGACCTCGCCGCCGAGTGCTCCCGCTGATCTAACCTCGAGCGCTGACCAGTCGAGCATCACGCTGACCTGGAGTGCCTCCAGCGACAACGTTGCCGTCACCGGCTACGACCTGTTCTTGAAGGGAGCCAAGGTCGCATCGACCGCGGCCACCAACTACCGCTTCGGCGGCCTCAAGTGCGGCACGGGATACACGATCGGCGTCGCCGCTTACGACGCGGCCGGGAACCGCTCATCGACGAGCGCGCTCGCGAGCGCGACCGCCGCCTGCGCGGATACAAGCCCACCCGATACAAGCCCGCCCAGCGTGCCGTCCAATCTGCAGGTGGGCGCGGCCGACCAGTCGAGCATCACGCTGACCTGGAGTGCCTCCAGCGACAACGTTGCCGTCACCGGCTACGACCTGTTCTTGAACGGAGCCAAGGTCGCATCGACCGCGGCCACCAACTACCGCTTCGGCGGCCTCAAGTGCGGCACGGGATACACGATCGGCGTCGCCGCTTACGACGCGGCCGGGAACCGCTCGGGCCAGAGCGAAGTGGTTGCGGCGACGGGCCCGTGCCCGGACACGTCCGCGCCGACGGCTCCGACCGGGGTGGTGGTCACTGCCGCTTCGTCGACGAGCGTCTCGATCCTCTGGAGCCCCGCGTTCGACAACGTCGGTGTTAGCGGATACCACCTCTTTCTGAATGGCAGCAAGATTGGGTCGACCCCTCTCACGAACTACATCTTCGGCGGGCTCACCTGCGCCACGAGCTACAGCGTGGGCATCGAAGCCTACGACGCCGCCGGGAACGTTTCTGCGCGGTTGACGATGACCGCGGCGACGAGCGCCTGCCAGGGCAGCAGTACCGGCGTCGCGCCGCGGTTCCGTTACATCTTCCACTCGGGCTCCGACCAGGCTGGTGCTGCTGCACTCGGCTTCAACCTGCTCGACGTGGACACGAAGTCCGAGGCCGATGCCCTTCCGGCAGGAACGCAGGGTCTGTATTGGCTTGGTGACTACCTCAATGCTCCCACCTGCGACTGGGAGCAGTCGGACGCGACGATCGCGGCCAAGGTGCGGGCAGGGGTTGGCGACCCGAAGATCTGGGGCTACAACTTCTCGAACGAGCCCGACCCGTATGGTTGCCCGAACGCGGTTTCTCAACACCGGCAGCGCGCCGCCCTGATCAGGTCGATCGATCCGGCCAAGGCAACGTTCATCAGCCTCGACATGAACTGGCGGGACCAGGCGCTGAAGCAGATCCCGCTCTGGGTCGGTGTCACTGACTACACGGGTCTCAACCCGTACGTCTGCTTCGTTGGTCAACCTGCGTGTGATTTCGCCTGGATCGACCAGGTCATCCATGCCGCGGATAACGCCGGGGTGGCTTACTTCGGTCATGTGCAGGCGTTCCAGGCCAACGAATGGCGCTGGCCGACGGCGGACGAACTTCAGCACATGCTCGGCCAATGGGCGGCGTCGAAGCAGAAGGGCTACTCGCTGTTCTCCTGGAACTACGGTGCCCAATCGCTCTCGAGCCAACCCGCGCTGATGGACGTGCTCAAACGGTTCAACGGGAGCGCCTCCGGCTCCACTCCAGGCGATACGACCGCACCAAGCGTACCGACCGGGTTGAGCAAGGCCGCCTCGACCGGGACAACTGTCTCGCTTTCTTGGAATGCATCGAGCGACAACGTCGACGTCGCCGGCTACGGCGTCTACCGCAACGGCATGCTTGTCGCGACCACGTCCGGGACGAGCTATACCGTCGATGCTCTCACCTGCGGAACCAGTTACACCTTCGCGGTCGACGCGTATGACGCCACCGGGAACCGCTCGGCCAAGGCCTCTCTCACGGCAGCCACCGGCTCGTGCACCGACATGGTTGCACCCACCGCGCCCGACGCGCCGATCGTGACTGGCACGACGCCGACGAGCATCGCGCTCTTCTGGGGCCCCTCTATCGACAACGTCGGCGTCGCCGGCTACGACGTCTACGTGAATGGCAGCAAGGTCGGAAGCACGGCCGCGTTGAGCTACACCTTTGGCGGCCTGAGCTGTGACACGAGCTACGCGCTCGGCGTCGAAGCCTACGACGTCGCGGGCAACCGTTCGCCCCGGGCCTCGCTCGTGGCAACGACGAGCGCCTGCCCAGACATTCAGGCGCCGAGTGCGCCGAGCAACCTGACCAACACAGGCGCGAGCGAAACGAGCCTCTCTTTGTCCTGGTCGGCCTCGACCGATAACGTCGGCGTCGCTGGCTACGACGTTTACCGTAACGGCGGCAAGCTCGGGAGCACCGCCAGCACGAGCTACACCTTCAGCGGGCTTGCTTGCGGCACCAACTACACGCTCGGCGTTGCCGCCTACGACACGTCCGGCAATCACTCGGCTGTCGTCTCGGTAAGCGCCGCGACGAGCGCCTGCTCCTCAGCCAGCGACCAGGTGATCGCCGCGGCGGGCGATATCTGCGGCTCCCCGACCGACTGCGCGCCCACCGCGAAACTGCTGGATCAGTTGAACCCAGACGCTGTCCTCACCCTCGGCGACAACGCCTATGAGGACGGGTCGCTCAGTCAGTATCTGAGCGAGTATGACCCGAACTGGGGACGGCAGAACGCCAAGGTGTATCCCTCCCCGGGCAACCATGAGTTCCACATCGCGAACGCGCAGGGTTACCGGGACTACTTCGGCGCTCGCGCTCCCGCGCTATGGTACTCGTACGATCTAGGCGCATGGCACGTTGTCAGCCTCGCCGGAGATGTCGGCGTCTCTGCCTCGGCGGGTTCACCGCAGGAAACCTGGCTGAAGCAGGATCTCGCCGCGCACCCGTCTCAGTGCATCCTCGCCTACTGGCACGAGCCGCGCTGGTCTTCCGGTGATGTCCACCGAAACGACTCCGGCGTAGCTGCGTTCTGGAGCGACCTGTACGTCGCTGGCGCGGACGTCGTACTGAACGGCCACGACCACAACTACCAGCGTTTCCCGCCCCTCAACCCATCTGGACAACCGGACACGAACGGGATCCGCGAGTTCGTCGTCGGGACCGGCGGCGCCAGCCACTACGGGTTCACAGCCTCGAGCCCGGCCCCGGAAGTGCGCAACGGCACGGACTTCGGGGTGCTGAAGCTGACGTTGCACGCGGGAAGCTACGACTTTGAGTTCGTTCCCGTCGCAGGCTCGACCTTCGCAGACTCGGGCTCGGGCACGTGCCACGGCACCACCCAGGCGTTCACGAGCCCGCACCAGACCGAGTTCGGTTTCATGACCTTCGCCCGAATCTGGTTGAAGGACATCCTGTACAGCAAGTCTGGCCTTCTGGACATGCTGAAGCGGTTGAACTTGCTTCGGCTGGACCAGTAGCAGCAGCTGGCAACGGCGCGACGGCTGCCAGCATGCCCATTCCCAGGTCAACCTCGAATCGGGGTTTTGACACCCTACAGAGGCACTCGGCCCGGTGGACGCCCTGCGCGCGGCCCCGAAGTTGTCCCCTCAAGCCGCGTCCGACAGAGCCGCCACGGCACCGGCAGGTTCTTGTCGCCTAAGGTGGACAGACTCCGAGATGTGCCGACAGGTGCGGCTCATCTCGTCTCCATCTTGCGGGCACCGTAGACGATGTCGGCGGGGATGCGACCGCGGGTGAGTCGGCCGTTGTGTGCGGTCGTGGTTGTAGTAGCGGAGGTAGCTGCGTAGCTCGCGGCGGAGGCCTTCGAAGCGGAGGTAGAGGTAGCGGGCGAAGGCGGGGCGCCAGCATTCGTCCAGGATCGTCTTGTGCAGTGCCTCGACCGCGCCGTTGGTCTGTGGGCGGCCGGCGCGGATGCGGCTGATGCGGATGCCGTGCACGGCGATGCCGCGGCGGAAGCGTTCGGCCCGGAACTCCTGCCCGTTGTCGGTCAGGGACCCGCTCCAGCCGCCAGCCTGCCGCGCGCAGCTCGCGGGCGACGCGGCAGACCAGGCGCGAAAGGTCTGCACCGGGCCGGGCACTCCGCTGGGGCAGGCGACGAGCTCGGCCCAGGCAAAGGAGGAGCAGACGTCGATCGCCGTCAGCTGCCAGACGGTGCCGCTGGTGCCGTGCAGGCGGCCAACGTAGAAACAGTCGACACCGACGAGCTCTCCCGGCCGCTCAGCCTGCACGTGCCGCTCCGGCTGCGGCTCACGCGGCGGCTCGTAGGGGGCGCGGTAGCCGGCGACGAGCGAGAGCCGGCGGGCACGCGTGTTGAGGCAATGCCGACGCAGGCAGCGCCAGACCCCGTTCGCCGAGACGATGATCCCGCCCCACTTCGGGCGCCGCAGCTCGGCAGCGATCCGGCGCGGACTAAGCCCAGGGTGGGCGAGCGCGAAGGCGACCAGCCGCTCCTCGACCATCGCTGGCAACTGGTTTGGCATCTGCGGGCGGCGCCGCTCGCGCGGACGCAATACCTCGAGCCCATGCCGGTCGACCTGCCGCTTCCAACGGTAGTAGGTCGAGCGATGGACACCGAAGCTGCGACAAGCCGCGGCGACACCAACCGGACCAGCGAGATCGAACAACTGCAACCGGTAGCCGAAGAGAACGTCATCCTGCGACATGCGACTCGCTCCTTTCGTTTGGCGACGAAGCGAGCCTGAGTCGCACAACGGACGGCGCCCACGGGCGCCGTCCAACATCTAAAGAGCTATCAGCGACCCCGACACTGTCGGGACCACTCGGAGACAGTCCAGCCTAAGGGATGGCCTTGACGACCTGGAAGCTGAAGAAGCCGAGCAGCTCCCCGTAGTCGGTGGCCGATCGTGGCCCGTACCCCGGCCAGACGTACCAGCGATAGACGCCCGGCGTGAGCCGGTACGTCTTCTTTGCGTACCTCCACGTGGCTTTGAGCGCGAGGGCCGCTTTCGCCGGCCATGCACTGAGAATCTTGACGTTGTCGCGGAAGAGCTGGACGTTGTAGTAGGTCGCGCCCTGCTGGGCACGCCAAACGAGCTTCGGCGGCCTTCGCACGCGCGTGCCGTCCTTCGGCGACAGCAACTGAGTTTCTTTCGGGAGCGCAACCACAGCTACGCCCGCGGACGTGTCGCCGTTGGCGTCCACGGAGACGGCGAGGTAGCGGTACTCGACCCCGTTCACGACGCCCCGGTCGATGAAGCTTGTGGCCGAGCCGGTGTACACGATCTGCATCTCGCCGCCGGCACTGAGCGCGCGCGTGACGACAACGTGATCCACACCCTTGGGCGTCTCCCAGCTGAGCTGAACGCGGGTATCGCCCGCAACGGCCTTGAGGTTGGCCACGTTGGCAGGAGGCTTGCGAGGCGGGGGCGGCGGCAGCTGAGGCGTCCCCGGCGGCGGCAGCGGGAGCACTTCGAGGGACGCTTGTTTCGAGACCGCGTTCCCGCTCGCGTCGGTCGCGGTGAACGTGACAACCGTCGTTCCCACGGCGAAGAGGGCCGGCGCGTTGTTGGATATCGCTGGATGTGGATCGACGAGGTCGACTGCGGTCGCCCCGGACAGGAAAGCGGCCGCCGCAGGATCGGAGGCCGGAATCCCCGCTTCGGTAGTCGCGTAGACGCTGCGGCTGGCTGGGACGACAAGATTCGGCTTCGTCGTGTCGACGACGCTGACGGAGAAGGATGCGCTGCCGGTGTTCCCGTGCGAATCCGCCGCATTGCACGTTACGGTCGTCCTTCCGAGTGGGAAGGTGGAACCAGATTCAGGGCTGCACGTGACGAGGGCGATCGGTCCGTCGAGATTGTCGGTCGCCGTCGGAGTCGTGAAGTTGACGACCGAGCCACCCGGACCGTTGGCCTCGACGACCCGATTCGATGGGACGCCCGAAAGGACGGGAGCAGTATGGTCGACGAGCGTCACGGTGACGTTGAAGTCTCCTGACGCTGTGTTTCCGTTGCCGTCATTCGCAGCGCAATGGACCGGCGTGGTGGCGACCGGGAAGGTCGAGCTCGACGCCGGGCTGCAGTTCGGCGAGACCGATCCCGCGACGGCATCGAACGCGCTTACTGCGTACGCCACGGGTATCCCGGCCGGGGACTCCGTCTCCACCTGGAGGTCCCCGGGCAGGCTCAAGGTCGGCGGCGTCGTGTCTTGTACCGTAATCGTGAAGGTCGCGGTTGCGGCATTTCCCGCTCCGTCCGTAGCTGTGCAGGTGACGGTTGTGGCGCCAAGAGGGAAGAGCGACCCGGAAGCGTGATCGCAGCTGATCGATGGTGGGAGGCCGCTGTTGTCGGTCGCGGTCGGCGTCGCGTAGGTGACCGCTGCCCCACCCGGACCGGTCGCCTCCACCGTCTGTGAGGCGGGAACGGTCGTGAACGTCGGCGCCTGTGTGTCGTCGAGCATGACCGTGACGGTGAATTGCGTCTGGGCGCTGTTTCCGTGGGTATCGGTCGCGGTACAGGTCACCGTCGTAGTTCCGACCTGGAACGTGCTGCCGGTCGTCGGACTGCAGACCGGGGTGAGTGACCCGTCGACTATGTCGGTCGCAATGATCGGATCCCAGCTGACCGCGGTACCGGTTGGGTCCGTCGTCGACGCTGTGATGTTCGGCGGCTGTGGGAGTGAGGGAGGGGTTGTGTCGACGACGTGCACCGTGATGGTCTTCGAGGAGTCAGGCGCCGTCGTCGTGCAGGTCACGGATGTGTCCCCGAGCGGGAAGTTCGCCGTCACGTCGAAGTCGCCGGAACCGGTCGCTCCGGGCGGTGTGCATGTCGCGCCGATCGGATTGCCCGAGTCCGGGTCGTATGCTCTGACGTGATAGGTGACGCTCGCACCCGCTGCGCTCGTCGCCTCCGCAGTGACGTCGTCAGCCCTGATAGGAGGTGGTGCCGTGGAGGTCGCCGAGGCGGACAGCGCGACGACGAAAGCGGCAACGGTGGCGACGGCCGCGTTGACGATATATCGCCTCACAGCCCTACCCCGTCGGGAGAAAAGTCATTCATCCAACGGCCAGGACGTAGACCCAGATCGTGATGACGACCACCGCGACCCCAACGAGTGCGAGATCTTGCTGATGGTCCATGACGACCCGACCGGCCGCGGTGAAACGGGCGGGCGTCCCCGGCACCGCAGCTGCCATTAGGAGGAGAAGTGCAGCGACAGTCATACCGCTGATGAAGAAGATCCGCCTGAGAAGGAGCTGCCCGGTCGACGTGTCCACCGCGCTTTTGGGACCGACGCGAACGGCTGCCACCACCGGCGCCTTGAAGTGCGTCACCTTCCCAATCGGCTTCGGCGCCGTGGTGGTGGGCCTCGTCGCCGTAGGCCGGCTCTGATGCTTGCGGACGACATGCCGCCGCACGTGTCTCGAGCTCCGGGCGGCCGGCGCCGGCGCATAGCTCCGCTCCGGCTCCGACTTGGCCTCAGGGGCGTGATAGCTCCGCGTGCGCGCAGGTGCCGGCGCCCGATACGGAGCCGGCTTGGGAGCCGGCTTGGGCGCTGGCTTGGGCGCGGACTTCGGCGGGGGCGGAGCCGGATCGGGCGCCGGCTCCGTCGTCGTCGGGGCCGGCGCCGTTTCGGTGTCGGCGAGCGGTCCCACTGCCGCCGCGCCGCCCGTAACCTCGAAAGACATCGCCGTACCCGCCGCGAGCAGCGCAAGACACGTCGCGATGGCGACGAGAGTCTTCCCCAGGACCCCTCGTATTCTCATTCCGTGCTCCCCGATCCGCAGGACATCGATTCTAGGACGGAGTCTGGCCACTGTCCATACGTGGCGGGAGGGCCGATCTACACTCATCTGAGTGGCCGGTCCGCGCAAGAAACTCATCCTCCATCTCAAGCGACCACGTAAGCACCTGTGGGGTGCACAAACTCGATCGAGCGGTGGCGAGGAGCAAGCGATCGGCGATGCGCGCGCCTGCCTAATTTCTGGAAGACGCTCGCGCTCGAGCGCGCCGCCGGCATCTTGAAGCCGGGCGGGATCCTGCGGCTGCGCGATCTCGTCTTCTCCTTCGACCCAGACGAGGCGGACAACGTCATCGAAGGCTGGCTTGCCGGCGCGCCGGAGTACCCAGACGAAGGCTGGACGCGCGCAGAACTCGAGGGGCACACCGAAACCTCGCGCAGCTGCCAAGCGGGTGCTCGCAGGCGCGGACTGATTTCGCCTTTTCGCCAAATGCGACACCTCCGCGCCTCGACACGAGCAGTGCGAACCACCGCTTGCCGCGGTCCGCGTCTAGGGGTGCGGCCAGGTCGCACCCAGCGGCGGCCGGTGTCGAGATCGTCGGCGGACCGGCAGTACCCTTGTCGGAATGTCGAGAGCGGGCGATCCGGGGCAGATTCGAGACATGCTCGCAACGGCACAGGGGTACGTGGTATTCGACCGGGAGGGGACGCGCATTCGGGCGTTTATCGAACTCGCCGGCGCTGGCGGTGACCGAATCGCGATCCGTCATGAAGGCGCCTTTGTCTGGCGTCGGCGTCTGCTGCCAATCACGAACGTCGCGAAGGTCCTTCCCGACCAGCGGGCCGTCGTGCTTACGGTAGACGGACGGGCGCTCACCGGCACGGAGGCGTCGCCTACCACGGTCCCCGGAACCTCCGACATCGCGGAGGAATATCCGCACTCAAGCGGTGACTGGCAAGACCGGGTCGAGCGCTACGTTGCGCCAGTCGAGGGCCAAACCGATCAGGCCGACATCAACCGCGGCGGCGCGGAGCACGAGCCGTCGCCTCGCGCCGATGAAGCGGGGCGCCCGGTCACGCACGAGGTGGTTCAGCCGACGCCGGAGCCGGACCGAAGAGATCAGCGCACCGCCGAACGGCACCTGCTGTTCATCTCGACTTCACGCGGCTACACGCTCGTCGAACAGGAAGGTCCCCCTCCGCCACTTGGCCGCGGCATCGAGATCCCCGAGCAAGCAGTTTCCTTTCTCGTCGCCAAGCTGGGCCCTTCACCACTTCCGAACGACCCGCGGATCTGCGCGTATCTCGAGCCGACCGAGTAGTCGCCCAACAAGAGCTCTCTGTCGCGTTTCCAACAGATCGCGGCGTGCGGGGACCTCGTGAGCTATCGCGGTCCGCGGAGGAAGTGCCAGCGCCCGCGCAAAGTGGAACCCGCTAGTCCCAGAAGCCTTCGTGGACTGCGCGCGCCTGCTCCAGGAGGTGAGGGCCGCTGGCGTGCACCTTGTGATCTCCGCGCCCGAAGATCTCACGTGAGCTGATCGTGAGCTGCATGTTTTCAGGATTGCGGCCGGTTATGCGACGTATCTCCTCCTGGCTCAAGGCGAACACGACGCGCCGTACGTTGCCCCAGTAGATCGCCCCCGCTCACATCGCGCACGGCTCGGTACTCGTGTACAGGGTGCAGCGCGACAAAAACTCCGGATCGAAGCTTGTGCTCGCCATCCGCATCAGGTTGGTTTCAGCGTGGCCTGTGCAGTCCTGCGCGGTCAGGACGGTGTTTTCCCCCTCGAGCACGACCTCGCCGTCCGCGTCGACGAGCAGCGCGCCGAAGGGATGGTT
>Ga0137375_10007835_pt1 | contig 12700 bp, 9 predicted proteins | sample SagtaG_24_FD_104936 | JGI IMG/M metagenome (GOLD analysis project Ga0137375, IMG submission 104936) | Vadose zone soil microbial communities from Sagehorn Ranch, Mendocino, California, USA - Sage1_R_113_16 metaG | ecosystem: Environmental > Terrestrial > Soil > Vadose zone | place: USA... | reverse complement strand
TCATTCTCCGTTCTCCGTTCCCTGTTCTCCGTTCTTCATTCTGTCTTCGCTGTGCCGCTGTGGCTTCCACGAGGAGATTCCCATGTCCGACGAACTGTCCCGTCTTCCGCCACTGCTGACCGCTGACCTTCCGGGCATCGGGGGGCGCATCAAGGTTCAGCCCGAGGATTTCGAGGTGGAGGAGATCCCCGCGTATGAGCCTTGCGGCAGCGGCGAGTATGTTTACCTCTGGGTCGAGAAACGTGGCCTGGGGGCGGAGTATTTCAGCCGCCAGGTGGCACGGCGGCTCGGCATCGCTCCGGGCGACGTGGGCATGGCGGGGCTGAAGGATCGGCACGCCGTGACGCGACAGTGGATCTCCGTGCCGGCGACGGTCGAGGGACGCCTTGCGGATCTCGAAGGCGACGGCATCAAGGTCTTGCGCGTCAGCCGCCACGGCAACAAACTCAAGGCGGGCCACCTGCGCGGGAACCGCTTTCGTATCTTGGTGCGCGACATCGAGCCGGCAGCACGCACTGACGATCGCCTTGCCCTGGTTCTCGATCGGCTGCGGCGCGCAGGGTTGCCGAATTGTTACGGGCCGCAGCGTTTCGGCCACGATTTCGAGACGCTGAATCTGGGCCTGGCGCTGCTGCGCGGCGAACCGCCGCCTGCGACTTCGGGCCGACCGCACAACCTGCGCTCTCCTTTCTTTCGCAAGTTAATTCTGTCGGCAGCGCAGTCGGGGCTATTCAACGCTTACCTGGCGCGACGGCTCACGGACGGGTTGTTGCGCCGCGTGCTGCCGGGCGACGTGCTGGCGAAATGGCCCTTCGGCGGCCTGTTCGTCGCGGAGGACGTCCAGCGCGAACAGCAGCGTTTCGACGCCCGCGAGACGGTCAGCGCCGGGCCGATCTTCGGCCGCAAGACGTTCCCCGCTGCGGGCGAGGCGGCCGCACGTGAGAAGGCCGTCCTGGCCGACATGGGCCTGACAACGGCCTCGTTCGCGGGCTTTGGCAAGTTGTTGCAAGGGACGCGTCGGCACAACCTCATTTACACGGATGACCTCAGTGCCGAGATGGAGCCCGAGGGCGTGCGGCTGACGTTCACCCTGCCAGCGGGGAGTTACGCTACCGTGTTACTCCGCGAGGTGATGAAAACCGACCTCGCGAACACTGCGGAAGAGTAAACAGCAGCCAGGATGCGCGAAACGGATGACCCGCGAAGGCAAGCAATGCAGCCGGGAGAATAGAGGACATTGCGCATTTTGTAACTCTGGAGAGATACAAAGCCCTGGATGTCCTTTTTGCGTCGTTGTCTTGAAGCGTCCAAGCGGGGAGAAGGGACGTCTTGGAGCGCGACGTGTCTGCACAGGTCTGGCGCTTCCGCAACCCAGGCTTTGGACAAACGATCACTAAAGATGGGGCGCTGCGGTTCACAGAGATCTCATAATTTTCTCAGTTTTTGCTTGACCTGGGGGGGCGACCAGTATTAACTACTCATAAGATTTTTCATTACTTTTTCTTTTTCGTCTGGGCTGACGGGTTCGGCTCCCTCATCAATAAGCTCCAAACCTGCTTGGATTCGGGATGGTCGAAAGGCTTTCGGACCGATCCCGCTACGGTGCCAGGGAGCAGCGTTGCAGGAAGTTGATCTCGGGAATGAAACGACGGTGTCTTTTTTTCTTTTCTTCCTCTCCTGGGAGTCCTTGCCATGCGAAAACAGTTTGTTGCGGCGGTGCTTGCCGCGGTGGGGTGGATGCTGCTCGACCCTCTTGGTGTCCAGGCGCAAACGAGCCTGGTGAACACGAGCATCAGCATCTCGTCGTACAACGCGCCGAACCCACGGGGGCCCACATTCTTCAACACCAACATCCCCCTGCAACTGCAAGCCGGCAACCAGTACACCATCAAGACTGCGGTTGCCACGCAACCAGCCTACGGCATTGACACCTACATCTTCCTGTTGGACCCGTCCGGCGCGACCCTCGGGCAAAATGACGATAACGGTCTCGGGCTTGGGAACCCTTACGGTTCTTACCTGCAGTACACCCCGGCAGCCGCCGGCACCTACACGTTGGTGGTGTCAACCTACAGTCCCGGCGTCAGTTACTCAGGTGTCCCCGTGGAGGTCACGTACGCCGCTGTCCAGCCGCCCTCGCCGCCAATCGCCCTGACCGTTCCCGCGAACACGACCACCTCGGTCAGTGCCTACATGGCCCCCAACCCGCGCGGCACCAATTTCTACAACCAAAACTTCACCGTGCCCTTGGTCGCGGGTCAACAGTACACCTTCAAGACTGCGGTTGCCACGCAACCAGCCTACGGCATTGACACCTACATCTTCCTGTTGAATCCGTCCGGCGCGACTGTCGGGCAAGATGACGATAACTCCCTCGGACTTGGGAACCCTTACGGTTCTTACCTGCAGGTCACCGCGTCAACCACCGGCACCTACACGTTGGTGGTGACAACCTACAGTAGCGGCGTCAGCTACACGGGCATCCCCTTGACGATCGACGGCCCCCCGACGCCCGCCCCAACTCCGATCGGTGGCGGCGGCGGCATTCCCAACGTGCGGCTGACGCCTGCACCGGGGAAGGTGCCGGATCTCCTGCCGGATCTCGCCCGCAGCCGGACCGTTGCACGCGACAATTTCCTCGTTGCGGCTGAAGTTCCGAGGGACCGGCGTTGGATTTCGAGTGCGCTCGAAAACAACCTCCTCTCGTGAAGTGGCTCTGCCGCAGTCTCGACCACGTTGATTGTTCATGGCTTCCGGCAGCGCAGGACAACGCACCCCGATGGTTCAACAACCGCGGGGTCATTGTCCTGTGTACCTTGCAACCGATTGAAGATTCGTGCTTGAGAAGTTACCCTCTCCGGTCTCGGGCGTTGGCTGGGGACGACCATCCACGAAGCGAGTCAGGGAATGCAGGTGACTGCCGGTTCCGTGTCTGTGCCGGCTGGGCAGTTTCCCAGCACAACACAATACACAGGAGTTTGTGATGTCCAGGTCGGTCTGGTGTGGTTGCGGGATTCTGGTCTTGGCGGTGATGGTCGGCTGCGGCGGGGGGAATGATGACAAATTGATGAAGGATCAAATTGCGGTGCTTGAGCAGATCGCTGCGACCTGGGACAAAGTGACCGACAAGGCGTCCTTCGCCGCCGCCGACGCGGAGGTCAGGATCCTCAATGAGAAAGCCGGGAAACTTGCCAAAGAACTCAATGACCTGGGCAAGGAGCGCGCGGACGCTGCGATGGCGACCAATAAAACCGAGTTTGACCTGGCCATGACGCGCCTCTCGGCCGCAAAGGAAAAGGCGAGGAAGAAAGCCAGCGGTTAACAGTCCACCGAAGGGCTGGGAAAAGTCGGGTGTTTGCGGTCACCCGGAGCACCGAGTCCGGACCGCCAGCGCGGCGACGAAGTGATTCAACACGTTGGGCAGGCTAAGCCTCCGCCACATCGGTTGTGAAATCACTTTCATGCGCCCGACGCGGTTGGACGTGAAAACCACCTTCTTCACAACAGGCGGGGAGGGCTCGACCCATTCCTTGCGGGTCGCCGAGGAGCCGGTGACCAATCTGGAGATTTTCTCGTTTTTTTGCTTGCCTTTTTCTGTCAGGGTTCTCATTATCAATGTACCTTATATATCCCCTCCATCCCGAGTTTCGGCACGTATGGGGCTCCCTCCCCTCAAGGCATGGGACTCGACTGGCCAAAGGCGGCCAGCTGAAGGGGAGAATTCCTCTCCTAATCGAACTGGTTCCACGTTCGCTGGCTGTTTGCGTTGAGCAGCCCGCCGCGCTGGCGCGTCGGCACATGGCAAAGTCAAGGCAAAGGCCGTGAACTCACTTGGGGAAACTACCATGTCGTCTGTTCGCCGATCCGGATTTACGCTCATCGAACTGTTGGTCGTCATTGCTATCATCGCTGTCCTCATTGGCCTCCTCGTCCCTGCGGTCCAGCAGGTCCGTGAGGCCGCCAACCGTACCACCTGCCAAAACAACCTCCACCAGATGGGGGTCGCCGCGCACAACTATTTGGGCACGTACAAACTCTTCCCCCCGGCCTACAAGACTTTCACGACCAACACAACGACACCGTTGCCTGGCTGGGGCTGGGGAACTTACTTGTTGCCGTTCATCGAGCAAAAACCGCTCTTCGACCAGTTGGCCCCCCTCACCAACGCCTTCGGGGGCGGAACCACCAATCCGGTCCAGGCGACCGCGGGCGGGTCGGCGCTCTCCCAGACTCGCATCGCGACCTACCGCTGCCCGTCGGACCAGGGAGCGGACAATAACAGCATTCGCTTCAACCACGCAACCTCCAATTACCGCGCTGTGGCGGGAACCGACGCCGTGTATCCCCCGACGTGGGCCGACCGCCAGGACAAGGGGGGCGTGATGTTCCAGAACAGCACCATCAGAGTCGAGGCAATCCGCGATGGCACCTCCAATACGCTCCTGATCGGTGAGTGCGTCTACAACACAGATATTACCCCCCAAAAGTGGGGGGCCATCTGGGTCGGGATGACTGGCTACGCGAGCACCGGGACAGTCGTCGGTGCGCGCGTGAGCGACGTGATGTGGTGGGTGGATGCGAGCACCTCCATCATCAACGGACCAGCCCCGCAGGCATTCGGCAGCCGCCACACGGGCGGGGCCTTCTTCGTCTTCTGCGACGGCTCGGTCCGGTTCTTCCGGGACAGCGGACCGATCAATACCCTCCGTTTCCTGGCCGGTCGGGATGACGGGGTCACGGCAGGCAACCCGGACAATTAATTGGCAAGCCACTCAGGCAACGCCGCGCAGATCGCCAAGGGGGCGGCCGCTCCGCCCCCTCTCTGCTTCTCCCAAGCGATATCGGCCCAGCAACCAGACCGGGCGATACTTACTCCAGGCGTGCGCGCGACCCCGCTTGTAAATCCTTCACCTCCAACTCGACCGAGCGCCACCCCTGCCACTCGTTGATGCGCGGCGTGAACACCAGGGAGCACTTGCCCTCGGCCGCCACCAATTCCTCAAGCCGTTCGCCCATCCCGAACGCGATAGCCTTCATCTCGCGGCTTTGCTGGCGCACCTTGAAGCTGAGGTGCCGCTCACCGCCACCGACGCGGCGCGGTTCGCCGACCACCTGCAAATCGCCCGCCAGGAAAAGCGGCTGCGGATTGCCGGCGCCGTACGGCTCCAGCTGCTTCATCGACTCGATCAGGCCCGGCGTGAGCGCGGACAGCGGCACTTCGGCATCGATCAGCACGCGCGGCGACGGCGGCCCGGCGGTGAAATGCCGCGCGGCCACGCTACAAAAACTCTCGCGAAAGGCATCTACTGCCGGCGCCGCGATCTTGAAGCCGGCCGCGGTCGCATGGCCGCCGTGACTGAGCAAATGCTCCGAACACTCCCGCAGCGCCTCGTGCAACTTGAAACCGGGTACCGAACGGCCTGAGCCGGCGCCCGGTGCCCCGTTCTCGCCGAGGGCAATCATGAGCACGGGCCGGGCGAAGGCGTCCATCAGCCGCCCCGCGACAATGCCGATCATGCCCGCGTGCCAGCCGGTGCTGGAGAGTACGAGCGCCGGCGCTCCTGCTGCGTTGTAACGCTCCGCCTGCTCGCGCGCCGAACTGTAAATGCCGCGCTCGACCGCCTGACGCTTCTGGTTCTGCTCTTCCAGAAAGCGTGCCAGGTCGGCGGCGCGCTGCGGGGACGTCGTGGTTAGCAACTCCACCGCCAGGCGCGCACTTCCCAAACGTCCGGCTGCGTTCAGGCGCGGCGCCAGGCCATACCCGATGTCCGTCGCCGAGAGCGGCTTGCCATCCAGGCCGGCGGCGCTGAGCAGCGCCTTGAGGCCCTCACTCGGGCCTTGCTGCAAGCGCACCAGGCCATGACGCACGAAAATGCGGTTCTCCTCGCGCAGCGGCACCACGTCGGCCACGGTGCCCATTGCGACCAGGGCGACCGCGTTCAGCAAGCACTCGCGGTAAGCGGGGCTCACCTTGTCGGACCCGCTCGCCAGCTGGCACAGCGCCCACGCCACCTTGAAGGCGACGCCCGAGCCTGCCAGGCTGCCGAACGGATAGGCTCCCTCCGGCAAGCGTGGATGGACCAGCACATCGGCGGCCGGCAGGCGTTCCTTCGGTTCGTGGTGGTCGGTGACGATCAACTCCAGGCCGAGCCGCCGCGCTTCCTCCGCCTCCTCGATGCTGGCGATGCCGCAGTCCACGGTCACCACCAATTTCGCCCCGCCCTCGGCGATGCGCTTCAGCGCCTCGACCTTGACGCCGTAGCCGTCCTCCAGCCGATTCGGCACGTGGAACTCGGCGTCGGCGCCGAGTAGACGCAGGACGTGGATCAGGACGGCGGTGCCGGTGACGCCATCGACGTCGTAATCGCCGTAGACGCAGATGCGCCGGCCTTGCTTCGCGGCGCTGAGGATGCGCTCGGCAGCCTGCTTCACGCCCGGCAGGCGCAACGGGTCGTGCAGGCCCGTCAGCGGCGCCTTGAGGAAGTGGACGGCGGCGTCCGGGGTGGTCAGGTTGCGATTGAGCAGCAACTGGGCGACGATCACCGAGACGCCCAGCGACCGGGCGAGGCGCTCGATGGCGAGGTCGTCGTGCGGGAGCAGGTGCCAGGTTTTGACGGTGTTGGCCAAGGCGCGCTCCTTGAGTTGAGGGCTGCGGCAAATGGCCGCATTATACCGGCGGAAGTGGCCGCTGAGAGCGCCAGCTTTGCCATCGTCATTTTACCCGGCTGTGTCAGGACGGTTGGGGCGCTGAGCTTGTGTGCGCTGGGGTGGTGTGGGAAAATACAGGTAGGGGGATTCGTTGCATTGCATTGCACGCCGACACCTCCCCCACCTGAGTTTGCGTTCGGGGTGCGCGCTGGCCTCGGAGACCGGCGGCCGACTCGTTGAGATGGGGCTCATCTGGTTGCGCAGATGCGGCGTGGAGCGAACGAACCGCGCACAAAAAGGCAAGGGAACGAGCGGCGGGGTTTATCCCCGCCGACTGGCCGGCGGGGATAAACCCCGCCGCTCGTCCAGAACTTTCCCTTGCCGGGCCTTATTTCGTTCCAACGAGCCCCGTTCAGGGACTCTTCCTGCCCAGCAACTCGGCGATATCCCAGATAAGGACATGGTGCGGCCCGGTGGCGTGGGGAGACTGTTCGGCCGTGGCCAGGTAGCGGCCGTCGGGGGACCAGGCGATCCGCGGGCCGAGTCCTTCCAGACGCAGCAGTTCCTTGCGCGCCTTCACGCCCCAGATACAGACTGCATCGACCCCGCCGCTGCTCGGTGAGCCGACCGAGGCGAGCAGTTCGCCCGTCCGATCGAAGGCCAGGGCATACGCCCCTTCGCCGCCTTTGTTCGTGCTGACCAGCTCGCCAGTGTTGGCCCCGGTGCGGGTGTTCCACAGGCGGATGCGGCCGTCGCGCCAGGCAACCGCCGCGAGGTCGTCCGCCGGACTGAGGGCGAGAGCATCGGCGTACAGGTTGCGCCCCTGGTCGTCCCGTTGCCAGTGAAAGCGCTCCGTATTCTCCTGCAGGTTCCACACCCGGACGTCGTTGCCCAGCGCGCTGACGAGCAACAATTTCCCATCGCGCGACAGGGCGAGATCGGTCGTGTAACTATTGGGCATGGGGAGCGGCCTGCGATTCTGGCCTGTCGGGAGATCCCAACTCTGGATCTTTTGGTAATCGACGGCGAACACCCTGCCCGCCGGACTGATCGCGACCTTGCTCACGTCCATGCCGCCGATCGTTGTGTCCGCGAAGAGTTGCTTGCCGGTAGCGACTTCCCAGACGCGGAGCAGGCCGCCCTTGTCGTAGCGTTCGGCCCCGGAGACCAGCGTTTTCCCATCGGCGGTGAAGGCCAGCGACAGCACACGGCTCTTGTGTCCTTCCAGCGACCGCACGATTTTGCCAGTTTTCGGATCGAGTAAGTTGATCGTACCGCGCAGTCCCCCGAGAGCAAGGAGCGAACCGTCGGGGGAATACGCCACGCCAGCGACACCGTTGGGCACCGGAAAGCGTTTGGCCCACGCTCCCGTAATGGCTCCAGGGGCCAGGCTTGCTCCGAGCTTGTTCGGGAGCGGTCGCGCCTCGGCGATCTGCTTGGTGATATCGACCTCGAACAATTCCCCCGCGGTACTGAGAAAGAGCACGCGCTTGCCGCTGGCGGTGAAGGCGAAGTTGTACCGCGACGGCGCAGGCCCCGGCACCTTGCCGAGCAACCGTCCGGTGGCGGCCTCCCAGAGTTTGATCCCGTCCTCGCCCAGCGAAGCCAGCACGCGCCGATCGGGGCTGAACAGCAGAGCGAACACGTGACCCGAATCAGCAGCGACACTCACCAGGCGCTTACCGTTGGCAACGTCCCAGAGAGACAGGAACGACGGCTTCTCATGTCGGGGCCTTTCCACCGAGGCAATGACACGGCCATCAGGCGATGCGGCCAGCTGTGTCCAGGCACCCTTGCCGAACTTCCGGATCTCCTTGCCTGTCGCGTCGCAGAGCACGAGGTTCCCCGCGTACGAAACGCCGCGGGCAAAGGCGACGCCACGTCCGCCTGGCAGCACGGCAACGGCGAGGGTATCGCTGCTTGTGATGTTGGCCACGCGCCCGAGTTCTTTGCCCGAGTGGCAGTCGAGCCAGATGGGGTTCCTGCTGCTCCAGTTGTTGTAAACGATCAGAAGCCGGGCAGGGTGGGTGGGATCGAAGTCGGCAAGTGTGTACGGTTGCCATTGGAGAGGTTCGACGGGCTCGACGCCAGAGCGGTCGGCCGCCACGCGCAGGAGGTGAGTCGTGGAGTTCGTACCGCTGACTCCTGCGAGGAGGAATTTACCATCGGGCGACCATTTCAATTGCGTCGGGCTGGATATGGCCGGTTTGTGTCTAAACACGATCTTTTTTGAGGGAAGATCGACCATCAACAGGTCGTTGCCGCTATTGGCCAGGGCGACGGTCTTACCGTCCGGCGAAACGGCGAGTGCCTGCGGGGCGGAGGGAAGGCCAGCCGCTTGCAGCCGCTGGAACTCGGGCAAACGGTGTTCGGCGAACTGGATGTGCGTGTTCTTGGCGTAGTGGAAGTAGGCGCCGTAGGTGATCGCATGCTGCCCGTCCGCCGTGAGGCACGCTCGCTGTTGTTCGAGGGTGGAGTTGCGACGCCACAGGCCGACGTTTTTCTGAGCGGCCTCGACGACGTTCTGACCGTTGTGGACGTGAACCAGGAACGTCCTCCCCCACGCTCCGTGGGAGAGGAGGCGTTTGCCGTCAGGAGCAAACGCGAGGTCGTTGATGCGGCCACCTTGATACGGTGGGTGGGGCGCACTGTTATGAATCGCCAGATCGTAGACGATGAAGGCGTGGCGATTGTGTTCCCAGGCCAGTTTGCGCTCTGGCACCTGCCACAGCCGCACGACGGTCCCGCCTGCCGCGGCGAGGTGCTTGCCGTCGGGGCTGAACACCAGTTTGTTCACCCCCCGTGTGAACTCATGAACGTAGTCCTTCGGCACCTTGTCCCACTGGCCTGCGTGCAGTGCCCGAAAGGGCAGATCCTTCTCGGCGTCTTTCGGAGCGACGTTGGGCAACGCCTTCCAGGGCAACTCGCTCGCCTTGCTGAAGCCGGCACCAGTCCAGACGCGGATGACGCCCTTCGCGGTCGCGGTGGCAAGCTGCTTGCCGTCGCGGCTCAGGGCGAGGGCAACGGCCGGCTCCTGCTGTCCCTTGAGAACGATCCGCTGCGCCTGCTCCCAGCCGACGACTCCTTTCGCCCCTGCTGCCGCGGTCTGCTTGCCGCTGTCCGTTACCGCCAGCATGACAGGGGTGCCGACGCCCTCGTTCAGATGCCTACTTTTCCCCGTTTGCAGATCCCAGATGACGATATTGCCGTTCTCATCAGCGGAAGCGAGAGTTAGCGCATCGGGCGAGAGAGCCAACTTGACGACCTTGGCGTCGTGACCTGTCAGCCGAAAGACCGGCGGCTGTGCCTGGGGGCGCTGCCAGCCCCAGACCTGGATTTCCTTGTCGAGGGCAATCGCAAGTCGAAACGAGCCGTCGGCAGTCTCGCCGCCCACATAATCCGACGGCCCCTTCTCCGGAATGATGAGGCTGAGGCGAGCGACGCAGTTCTCCGGCAGGGGCCGCCCGCTGACGGTACGCAGTTGGATCTTCTCAGCGTCTGAGGGAGAACCCCTCCCCCCAACCCCCTCTCCGCAACGGAGAGGGGGAGAAGAAGAGATGGGTTGGTCTTGCTCCCCCTCTCCGTTGCGGGGAGGGGGTTGGGGGGAGGGGTTCTTCGCTTGCTCCCCCTCTCCGTTGCGGGGAGGGGGTTGGGGGGAGGGGTTCTTCGCTTGCTCCCCCTCTCCGCTGCGGGGAGGGGGTTGGGGGGAGGGGTTCTCCCTCTCACCGTCACCGAGCGACACGGCCAACAGCGAACTCATGACGACGGTGGTGAACATGATCGGCGCCTCCGCAGGAAGAGAGAGTCATCCTGATGGAGTATTTCGAGTTGCGGAAGCGGCGTCAAGGACAGGGGTGTAACGAGGGCGTAACAAGACTATCAAGCCCTGTGGAAGACCCCTCCCCCCAACCCCCTCCCCGAAACGGAGAGGGGGAGCAAGCGAAGCGACGTCTCTTCTTCTCCCCCTCTCCGTTTCGGGGAGGGGGTTGGGGGGAGGGGTTTTCAGACTCTTGATTTGGACCACGGCCTGAGGGCCCCGTCAAGAGCAAATCGGTGTGCAGGCGACGAGGACGTCCGTCGCCCTGGCGCAAGTCACCGTCTCTGTCACTCCTTCCCCCGGCGCACGGCAGACAACTTTACGCAAAAGCGACCATTTCGCCAAGGCGGCCGTCCGTGCGGCAGAAAGGGCCGCGCCAACGGCGTTTCGCATCCGCACGGCACACTTTCGCCTGGCCGCACCGCCGGTCGTCGGCAATGATTGCCTTGTCCCGCGGACACGAATCTCACTGAAGAGATGTGGCGCGGGTGGCACAGAACAAGAGGAGACCATCATGAAGAAGTTCCTGGTCATGGGCGTGCTCGCCCTTGGCCTGACGGCGTTCGCGCAGCAGCGGGCCGCCGCCTGGTACAAGTGGAGTTTCAGCGCCGGCGTCAACCTCAACTTCGAGAGCGCCAACAATAGCTGGCTCTGCGGTCTGTTCAAGAGCGGACAGGTTCCCGGTTACCCGACCGATGGCTATAACCCCTGGGGCCACTCAGCACAGCAGGGCATGCCCTACGGTGGCTACGGCGGCGACTACGGCGGCTACGCTGGAATGTACGGGAGCCAGCTGCCCCACGGCGCCCAGATGGTTGCCCCGGGAGGCGGCCCCTACGTGCCGCCGGCGCCCCAACCCGTCCGTCCGGGCGAGACCGTCCCGCCGCCGACGGCGAAGGAGACGGCGACGAGCAAGGCTGCCTATTACGGCGCCTACGGCTATCAGCCGGTCGGGTATTACTACCAGCAGCCGAGCTACTCCCAGCCGAGCTACTACTACCCACCGCAGACACCCTACTACCAGGCACCGCAGTCGAACCTCTACCGGGTTCCTTCGTACTGGTACGGCTACTAACGCCGGGGCCAAGGCCTGTAGTTCGTAGTCCCGCCTTCAGGCGGAACAAGTCTATTCCGCCTGAAGGCGGGACTACGAGCAAAAACCCCTTGAACGACAAGACGTCCTCCAGCAACGACGCCGTTTGCCCCACCTGGAATGGGCTTGCGGTGTGCGCCGCCCCTCCTGCCCGTCCCGCTTGCCGGCATGGCATTTTTTCACTGGCCTGCCTCGGTTCCCTGGGCAATCCTTGCAGGGGCGGCGCCCGCCGACACCCCGTCCCCGCGAACCCGTTCGCAGGGATCCCCACCCCTGTTCCTCACCCTTTGAAGGACCAAAGCATGAAAACCCCTTTAAGGATCGGGTTATTACTGATCTCGACACTCGCCCTGTCCACGCAAGCTCACGCCTGGGAGAACCCGCCCTGTAAAGTCAACGCCGGCTTCCGGGTCTACTGCAAGGTCCAGGTGGGCAACGCGACGTTGCCGCTGGCCCCCTGGTATCTCTACTTCCCGGCGGAGGCGTATCAGCAGCCGATCGGGCCGGGGGGCTTTTATCCCAACTGGCAGCCGCGGCCTGCCCCGGTCGCGGCTTTCGCCTTCCCGCAGCAGCCCTTCGTTCCGTCAACGCCCGACGCTCCCCCTGCCGGGCTGCAGCGCACCGCCTATCAGCACACCGGCTCTGCGATCCCCCAGACACCGGCCTACTGGTACGGTCAGTGAGTGTTGGCGGCCAAAACCCCTCCCCCCGACCCCCTCCCCGAAACGGAGAGGGGGAGCAAGCAGGAGCCTTGTCTTCTTCTCCCCCTCTCCGTTTCGGGGAGGGGGTCGGGGGGAGGGGTTTTGGCCGGTGGCTCTGCGTGTCAATCGCCCCGCCGGTCAGACGCCAACGGCAGGGACAGCCTGCTGGGGGCGGCACTGCTCTGCGGCGCGAAAGCGCAGCCCGCGGACCAGTGCCGCCCCTGGCGGCTATCCCGCCTCGCCAGTTCCGAGTCGATGCGCCGCAGCAGTTCGGGCTTGTCCAGACACCATAGCGGCGCGACCAGGTAATCCGGCGGTGCGTCGCCACTGAGGCGGTGGATCACCATTGATGGCGGCAGGCGCTCGAGGAAGTCGCACACGAGGCCGACATATTCGTCGAGTTCCAGCACGCGCACCGTTCCTGCGTGGTATTGTTGCTCC
>Ga0137375_10007821_pt1 | contig 12714 bp, 1 predicted proteins | sample SagtaG_24_FD_104936 | JGI IMG/M metagenome (GOLD analysis project Ga0137375, IMG submission 104936) | Vadose zone soil microbial communities from Sagehorn Ranch, Mendocino, California, USA - Sage1_R_113_16 metaG | ecosystem: Environmental > Terrestrial > Soil > Vadose zone | place: USA... | reverse complement strand
GACCGCGGCCTCGGTCGGGCCGTAGAGGTTTTCGAGCCGCGCGGTCAGCCGCTCGCGGCAGCGCCGGCGCAGCTCGGGGGAGAGGGCCTCGCCGCTCGCGACCACGAGGCGCAGGCTCGCGCAGTCGCACAGGTCCGGCTCCTCCAGGAAGGCCTGCAGCATCGAGGGGACGAAGTGCGTCACCGTCACCCGCTCCCGCGCAATCAGCGCGACGAGGGCGGCGGGGTCGCGGTGCGCTCCGGGGCGGGCGACCACGAGGCAGGCGCCGGTCGTGAGGGGCCAGAAGAATTCCCAGACCGAGACGTCGAAGCTGTAGGGAGTCTTCTGGAGGACCCGGTCGTCCGCGGTCAGGCCGTAGGCCTCCTGCATCCAGAGCAGGCGGTTGACGATACCGCGGTGGGGGATCATTACCCCCTTGGGCCTACCCGTCGAGCCGGAGGTGTAGAGCACGTAGGCGAGGCTCGCGTCCGGAACCTCCGGAAGGGTGGCCGCGTCGTCGTCTGCGCCGGAGCCGTCCCAGCCCGCTTCGAGGAGCTCGATCCGCGCCTCGACCGGCGGCAGGACCGGGAGCAGCCGCTCCTGGGCGAGGAGCACCGGCACGCGGGCTTCCGCGAGCATCCCGGCGAGCCGCTCTCCCGGATGCTCCGGGTCGAGCGGCAGGTAGCCGCCGCCGGACTTGAGGATGCCGAGGAGCGCCACGACCATCTCGACCGAGCGCTCCATCAGCACACCCACGGCCACGTCCGGACCGACGCCCAGGCGGCGCAGCCGGCGCGCCAGGCGATCCGCGATCCGGTCGAGGTCGGCGTAGGAGAGGGTGCGGTCCTCGTAGACCAGGGCCGGCGCCCGGGGAGCCCCGGCCGCCCGCCCGGCGAAAAGCGCGTGGAGCAGGGCGCCCGCCGGACGCTCGATCGCCGTGTCGTTCCAGCCGAGCAGGAGCTGGTGGAGCTCCGGCGCGGAGAGGAGCGGCAGCTCCGAGAGCCGCGCCCCCGGGCGGGCCGTGGCGCCTTCCGCCAGGATGCGCAGATGGCCGAGGAACCGGCCGATCGTGGCGGCGTCGAACAGGTCCCGGTTGTACTCCAGGCTGCCGGCGAGACGGTCGCCCGCCTCGCCGACGGAGAGCAGGAGGTCGAACCGGGCCGTGCCGCTCTCGACCGGCAGCGGCGCCAGGGTGAGCCCCGGCAGCTCGAGCTCTCCCAGGGGGGCGTTCTGGAAGGCGAGCATCACCTGGAAGAGCGGCGTGTGCGCGAGGCTGCGCTCCGGCTGCAGGCTGTCGACGAGCTTCTCGAACGGCAGGTCCTGGTGCGCGGAGGCCCCCAGCGTCATCTCCCGCATCCGGTCCAGGAGCTCGCTGAAGGGCGGATCGCCCGCCATCTCGGCACGCAGCACCAGCGTGTTGACGAAGAGGCCGATCAGCCGCTCGGTCTCGGTCTGGTCGCGGCCGGCGACCGGCGAGCCGAGGAGCAGGTCCTCCGCGCCGGAATGACGGGAGAGCAGGGCCGCGAGCAGGGAGGAGAGGATCATGAAGAGGGTGGCCCCCTGCCGCCGGGAGAGCGCCTGCAGGCCGGCCGAGAGCGCGGCCGGCAGCGCGAATCCCTGGTGCGCCCCGCGCAGGCTCTGCGCGGCCGGGCGCGGCCGGTCGATCGGCAGGTCGAGCACGTGCGGGGCTCCGGCCAGCCGCTCCCGCCACCAGCGGAGCCGCGACTCCAGGACCTCGCCGGCCAGCCACGCGCGCTGCCAGACCGCGTAGTCGGCGTACTGGACGGGCAGGTCCGGCAGCGAGGGACGCTCTCCCGCCGCGAGCGCCCGGTAGAGCGCAGTCAGCTCCTCGACGAGCACCCCCATCGACCAGCCGTCGGAGACGATGTGGTGCTGGTTGAGCAGCGCGACATGGCGCCCGTCCTCCAGCCGGAGGACGGTCGCCCGGAGGAGCGGCCCGTGCGCCAGATCGAACGGCCGCGCCGCCTCGCCGCGCGCCAGGCGGTCCGCCTCCGCGGACCTGAGCGGCTCCGGCAGCCCCGTCAGGTCGACCCGGGGCGGCGCGAGGCGGAGGACCGGCGCGATCACCTGGACCGGCCGGCCTTCCGTCAGGACGAACGTGGTCCGCAGCGCCTCGTGGCGGGCGGCGATCCGGTCGAGGCTCGCCGCGAGGACGGGCAGGGAGAGGGGGCCGCGGAGCTCCAGCGCGAGCGGCAGGTTGTAGAAGGGGCTCTCCGGCTGCAGGCGGTCGAGGAACCAGAGGCGCTCCTGGGCGAAGGAGAGCGGCAGCTCCCGGTCCCGCGGCACGGGGACGATCGGCGGCGCCTGCGCCCCGGCGTCCTCCCCCCGGGCGGCTGCGATGAGCCCGGCCAGCCCGCGCACCGTCGGACGGTCGAAGAGCCACCGCACCGGCAGGGCCACGCCGAGTGCCCGGCGCGCCCGCGACGCGACCTGGGTGGCGAGCAGGGAGTGCCCGCCGAGGGCGAAGAAGTCGTCGTCGATCCCGACACGCTCCATCCGCAGCACCTCGCACCAGATCCCGGCCAGGAGCTCCTCGACCGGACCGCGAGGGGCCGCCGGAGCGCCGGCCTGGTCTTCCCGCCGCGGCGCCGGCAGCGCCTTGCGGTCGATCTTGCCGCTCGGCGTGAGCGGCATCCGTTCCAGGACGACGAAGGCGGACGGGACCATCGCCTCGGGGAGCCGCGCCCGCAGGTGCTCACGGAGCTCCTGGTCCGCCGGGCTGACCGCCGCCGGCACCACCCAGGCCACCAGCCGCCGGTCGCCGGGCTCGTCCTCGCGGACCAACGCCACAGCCTGCCGCACCGAGGGGTGGGAGGACAGCGCGGCCTCGACCTCGCCCAGCTCGATCCGGACGCCGCGGATCTTCACCTGGTGGTCGAGGCGGCCCAGGTACTCGAGCGCTCCGTCCGGCCGGTGCCGCGCCATATCGCCCGTCCGGTAGAGGCGGGCTCCCGGCGCGCCGCGCAGATCGGGGACGAAGCGCTCGGCGGTCAGGTCCGGCCGGCCGACATAGCCGCGCCCCACCTGCACGCCGCCGATGTAGAGCTCGCCGGGAGCTCCGAGGGGGACCGGCCGGAGGTCGGGGCCGAGCAGGTGGATGCGGGTGTTGGCGATCGGCCGGCCGATGGGGACGGAGGCGTCCCGGCTCCGCGGCAGGTCGCGGTCGCAGGGCCAGGCCGTGACGTCGACCGCGGCTTCGGTGGGGCCGTAGAGGTTGTGCAGCTCGACCCCGGCGGGCAGGCGGGCGAAAAAGCGGACCGCGAGAGCGGGACCCAGGGCCTCGCCGCTCGCGATCACGCGCCGCAGGCTGGTGAGGCCCTCGACACCAGGCTCCTCCAGGAAGGCCTGAAGCATCGAGGGGACGAAGTGGACCGTGGTGATCCCCGCCTCTGCGATCCGCCGGACCAGGTAGGCGGGGTCCTGGTGACCTCCCGGAGCGGCGATCTCCAGGCGGGCGCCGGTCAGCAGCGGCCAGAAGAATTCCCAGACCGAGACGTCGAAGCTGAACGGCGTCTTCTGGAAGACGCGGTCGTCCCGGGTGAGAGCGTAGGCCTCCTGCATCCAGAGGAGCCGGTTGACGATCCCTCGGTGCGTGTTCATCCCCCCCTTGGGCCGGCCCGTCGAGCCCGAGGTGAAGATCGCGTAGGCGAGACGGTCGGCGGAGCCGCCCCACCCGGAGGCCGGCGGAGCGCCGGCGGGCTCTCCGGGAGACCCCTCCCAACCCTGGTCGAGGAGGAGGCATGCGCCACTCTCGCGCAGCCGCGCGGGCAGCCGGTCGAGCACGCGGGACCGGGTCAGGACCACCGGGGTCGCGGTGCCGCCGAAGGCGTCCTCGGCCATGGCGGCGAGACGTCCGGCCGGGTAGTCGGGATCGAGGGGTACGTAGGCGCCCCCCGCCTCGAGGATCCCCAGGAGCGCCACCACCAGCTCGAGCGAGCGCTCCAGGGCGACGCCCACCAGCGCCTCCGGCCGGACGCCCAGCCGGCGCAGGTGGCACGCCAGCCGGCCGGCCCGAGCCGCCAGCTCCCGGCAGGTGAGGCTCTCGTCGTCGAACACCGCGGCCACGGCGTCCGGGGTGCGCTCCACCTGGCCGGCGATCCATGCGTGGAGACAGCGGTCGAGATCGCGGGGGACCTCCGTCCGGTTCCAGGCGTCGAGCTGCCGCAGGTCCGCCCGGGGGAGCGCCGGCAGGTCGTCGAGGTGGAGGGCCTCGGGCGCCGCCGCGAAGGTCTCGAGGAGCTCGCGGACGTACCCGAGCAGGCGGGAGACATCCTCGGCCTCGAAGCGGCCGGCGTAGAAGCGGGCCTCCAGCGCGATCTCGCGGCCGGGCCAGACCACCAGTGTCAGAGGGAAATTCGTGCGCTGGTAGCCCCGCCAGCTCCCGCGCCCGCCGTTCTGGCCTGGTCCGGCCGTGGATGCGGAGAAGCTCTCGAAGACCAGGATCGCTTCGAACAGCGGCCGGTCGCCGGGCAGCCCGCTCCACCGGCGGACCTCGACGAGCGGGCTGTGCTCGTGGCGGCGCATCTCCATCTGGCCGGCCTGCAGGTCGCGCAGCCAGGAGAGCAGCTCCCGTTCGGGCGAGACCTGCGCCCGTACCGGCAGGGTGTTGATGAAGCAGCCGATCATCGCCTCGGCGCCCGGCAGGGCGGCCGGCCGCCCCGAGACGGTGCTGCCGAAGACCACGTCGCGCGTGCCGCCATGGCGGGCGAGCGCCAGTGCCCAGGCCCCTTCGACCACGGTGTGCAGGGTGAGCCGGTGGCGCCGCGCGAAGTCCTCGACCCCGGCGCTCAGCGCCGCGGGCAGGACGGCCTCGACCTCGACGTGGACGTCGCCCGGGTCCACCGGGCGGCCGGGAGCACGGTCGATCCCCAGAACGGTGGGCCCGGAGAAGCCGGCGAAGGTCCGCCGCCACCAGGCCTCGGCCGCCGCGAGGTCCTGCTGCCGCAGCCAGGCGATGTAGTCGCGGAAGGGCCGGCGGGGCTCGAGCGCGGCGGCGGTCCGTCCCCCGGCGGTCTCATAGAGGATCGCCACGTCGCGCAGGAGCAGCGTCGCGGACCAGCCGTCGAGGAGCAGGTGGTGGTAGCTCCAGACGATGCGCCAGCCCGCCTCGTCCCAGCGGATCGCGGCCAGGCGCAGGAGCGGCGCGCGATCGAGGACGAAGCCCCGGGCGCGGTCTTCCGCGAGGAAGCGCCGCAGCCGCTCGTCGCGTTCGGCGGGGGCGAGATGGCGCCAGTCCTGGAGCTCGAACGGGAGCTCGACCCGCCGGTGGACGATCTGCACCGGCCTCTCCACATCCTCCCAGACGAAGGAGGTGCGCAGCACCGGATGGCGGTCGACGGCCTGCTGCCAGGCGCGCTCGATCCGGCCGAGGTCGAGCCCCTGGTCGTAGAGGAAGACGAACTGCTCGAAATACGGCGCCGCCTCCCCGTCGCGCAGGGTGTGGAACAGCATCCCCTCCTGGATCGGGGAAAGCCGGTACAGGTCCTCGACGTTCGCGTTCTTCATCCGGGCATGTCCTTCAAGCGGGCGAACAGCCGCTCGAGGCTCTCCTGGGACAGGTCGGCTTCAGGGAAGTCCGCGACGGCGAGCGCCGGCTCGCCAGGTTCCGCGACCTCTGCCGCCTCCGGCTCGGGTGAGGCGGCCAGCCGGGCCAGGGCCGCGATCGTCTGGTGCTCGAAGAGCTGCTCGGGGGTGAGCGACAGGCCGCGCGCCGTCGACTGGGCGATCACCTGGATGGCGACGACCGAATCTCCCCCGAGGTCGAAGAAGTTGTCGTGGACGCCGATCCGGTCGAACCCCAGGGCGCGCTGCCAGACCTCGGCGAGGACCGTCTCGGCCTCCGTGGACGGCGCGACGTAGGCCGTGGCGAGGCTCGGGCGGGAGAACGACTGGACGGAGGGCGCGGGCCCGCTACCCGGTGCCTGGCGCCGCGCCGCCGCGACCCCCGCTCGGACATCGGTCGGCGAGACCGCGATCTGGCAGAACCGGCCGCGGGAGAGCGTGCGCCGGAAGGCCTCGACCCCCTCCTCGGGGCGGATCCAGGCCGCGCTCCGGCCGCCCGGCGCGGGCTCGCCGCTCCGCTCGGCCGTCCGTTTCATGACGAAGCCTTCGACCTCGACGCGTACGCCGCCCTGGTCGTCCATCAGAGTGATGTCCACGGCGATCGTGCCGGAATCCGAATCCGGCTCTCCGGCCGCCCGGACGTGCGCGAGCAGGCGGGCCGGGAGCGGTCCATGGACAGCGAGCCGGCCGTAGGACTGCGGCAGCGCGTTGCCGCCGGCCAGGGAGCCGCCGCCGAAAGCCGTCGCAACGTCGAGCAGGGCGGGGTGGAGGGGGAGCTCTCCGGCCTCGGACGCGAATTCGCCGGGCAGCTCCAGGGAGATCAGCGCCTCGCCGTCGCCCAGGTCCACCCGCCGCAGGCTCTGCCAGCGCGGCCCCCAGGAGACCAGCCTCTCGGCCCCGCCGGCCGCCGCGGCCTCGCCGTCCCGCACCAGCTCGCGGTTGCACCGTGCGGCGAGAACGGAGAGATCGCGCGGTGCGGGGGGGCCGCCGGCGAGCCGGCAGAGCGATCCGCGGGCGTGCTCCACCCAGCTGTCGCCCGCGCGGCTGATTACCCGGAAGGCGGTCGCGTCGCCCCCGTCCGGCGCGAGGACGATCCGCGCCTCGCGGTGGTCCCCTTCGCCGACCAGCAGAGGGCTGACGAAGGTCACGTCGCGGATCTCCACCGCCTCCGCCCCGGTTTCGCGGGCGAAGGCGGCGCGCGCCATCTCCAGCCAGGTGGTGCCGGGGACGGCCGGCGTGCCGAGGATGCGGTGCTCGGAAAGCACCCAGTGCCGCGCCGGGCTGAAGTCGGTGGCGTAGACGCCCGGTTCGAGCCGGCGGTCGAGCAGCGGATGGAGCGGCGCCGCGGGCGGCGGGGGCGCCGGGGAGCGCTCCCCGGCGGGGCGGCGCGCCGTCTCGGCTTCGGCCGCCATGCCGACGCCCTGCCAGGCCCCCCAGTTCAGGGAGACGGCGCGCAGACCGCGCTGCGCGGCCTGCCGCGCGAAGGCGTCGAGGAAGCTGTTGGCGGCAGAGTAGTCGACCTGTCCGACGCCGCCGGTGATGGCGAAGGTCGAGGAGCAGAGGACCAGGAATTCGAGCGGCTCGGCGGCGAGCGCCGCGGCGAGGACGCGTGTCCCGCGCACCTTGGGGGCCAGCACCCGGGCCGCCGCCTCGGCCGTCTTGAGCTGGATCACTCCGCCGCCGGGGACGCCGGCGGCGTGGATCGCGGCCTGGATGGGGCCGAACCTCTCGCGCGCCTGCCGCACCACCTCGCGCATCGCCGCCTCGTCGGTGACGTCCGCGGCGAGGACCAGGACCTCGGCGCCCAGATCCTCCAGCTCGCGGACCGCGGCATGGCCCCGATCCCGCGCGGAGCGGCCGGTCAGGACCAGCCGGGCGCGGAACGACCGCGCCAGCTCCCGGGCGAGGGTGAGGCCGATGCCGCCGAGGCCGCCGGTCACCAGGCAGATCCCCCGCTCGGGGAACGGCAGGCGGCCCGCCGCGGCGATCCGCAGCGGCTCGAAGCTCTCGACGAGGCGCTCCTCGCCATGCCAGGACACGACCGGCTCCGTGGCGGCAGAGAGCGCCTCGGCGATCAGCAGGTCCGCCAGGCGCTCGTGCACAGCCTCTCTGATGTCGATCGCCGCGCAGCCGATCTCCGGATGCTCCAGCGGGAGGACGCGGACCGGCCCGAGAGCCAGCGCCTGCTCCGGCGCCCGGCCGTCGGAGACCACCCGGAGCTGGACGCCGGAGAGGCCCAGCCGACCCAGCTCCTGGCCCAGCCAGAGCAGGCTCCAGAAGCAACGGTCCTCGCTTGCCTCGTCGAGGCCCCACAGGTGGAGCACGCGCTCGGGCAGCGCGCCGGTCTCGCGCAGCCGCGCGAAGAGCGCCGCCCAGCCGTCGCGGTCCCCCGGGCGCAGCGCGAACCGCCCCGGAGCCGTCTCGGCGAAGGCCTCGTCGGGCTCGACGGCCACGACCGTCCCGCCGAGCGCTGCGAGCCGCCGCTCCACCGCCGCGCCGAGGCCGGCACCCGAGGTGAGCAGCAGCCAGCGCCCTTGTGCGTCAGCCGGCTCCTCGGGGGGGAGCGAAGGCTTCCAGGTGGGGACCTGGAACCAGTCGGAGAGCTCGCGCCGCGCCGCCGGCCGGACCGCGGCGGAGGAGGTCGCGTCAATCCAGTATCGCTGGCGCTCGAAGGGGTAGGTGGGCAGCTCGACCCGGAGCCGGCGCTCGTGCGCATGGAAGGCGCGCCAGTCGACCGGGGCTCCGGAGAGCCAGAGCCGTCCCACGGCGCCCATCAGGTGCTCGGCCGCGGATCCCGCGTCCTTCGGATGGGGCAGCGAGCCGACGACCGTCTGCCGGGGGGCGGACCGGCGGGCGAAGGCGGAGAGGGTCTGCCCGGGACCGACCTCCAAGAGGACCGTCTTCTCGTCTGCCGTCAGGGTGTGCAGGCCGTCGCCGAAGCGCACCGTCTCGCGCAGGTGGCGCGACCAGTAGGCGGGATCGGTCGCCTGCCCGGCGGTGATCCAGGTGCCGGTGAGGTTGGACAGGAAGGGGATGGCTGGCGCCTCGCGGCGGACGCCGCGCACGCGCTCGGCGAAGGCGGCGGCGACCGGCTCCATCATCGGTGAATGGAAGGCGTGCGAGGTGTGGAGGCGCCGGACCGCGACTCCGGCCGCCGCGAGCTCCGCCTCCAGAGCCGCGACCGCGCTCTCCTCGCCCGAGACGACCGAGCGGCCCGGACCGTTGACCGCGGCGAGCGCCAGACCACCGAGCCGGGGACGCAGCTCCTCCTCGGGCAGCGGCACCGAGAGCATGGCGCCCGCCGGCAGCTCCTGCATCAGCCGGCCGCGTTCGGCGACCAGCGCCAGGGCGTCCTCCAGGGAGAAGACGCCGGCCAGGCAGGCTGCCACGTACTCGCCGAGGCTGTGGCCGAGCATCGCCCGCGGCCGGATGCCCCAGTCCATCCACAGGCTGGCCAGAGAGTGCTCGACCGCGAAGAGCGCCGGCTGGGCGAGCGCGGTCTGCTCCAGGCGGTGTGCCGCTCCCTCCTCGGCCTCCGGGGCGGGGAAGAGCGTCTCGCGCAGGTCCAGCCCGAGCCGGGGACGGAGGATCTCGCAGCAGCGGTCGAGGTGGTCGCGGAAGGCGGGCTCGGTCGCGTAGAGGTCCCGCGCCATGCCGGGGTGCTGCGCCCCCTGGCCGGGAAAGAGGAAGGCGACGGAGCGGTCCCGCAGCTCCTGGACCGCGGTCTGCACGCGCTCCGGCGACTCCAGCGCGGCCACGGCGTCCGCGGGGTCCGCGGCGACCACGAAAGCGCGGTGGCGGCCGGCCCGCCGCCCGGTCTGCAGCGTCCAGGCGATGTCGGCGAAGGGGGCGAGCGAGAGGCCGGGGCGCTCCCGGAGATGCTGCGCCAGGCGCATCCGCACCCGCTCCAGGGCCGAGGCGGAGGCGGCGGACAGCGGCAGGACCTGCCAGGGGCGCGACGGACCGGAGGGCTCCTGCGGCGGAGCCTCCTCGAGAATGACATGGGCGTTCGTGCCCCCCACGCCGAACGAGCTGACCGCCGCGCGCAGGGGAGCGCCCTCGGCCGGCTGCCACTCGCGCAGCCGGTCGACCGGGAAGAAGGGGCTGTTGGCGAAATCGATGTGCGGGTTCGGCCGCTCCAGGTGAAGGAGCGGCGGCAGCATCCTGTGCTCGAGGCACAGCACGGTCTTGATCAGCCCGGCGACGCCGGCAGCCGATTTCAGGTGGCCGAAGTTGGTCTTCACCGAGCCGATGCCGCAGAAGCCCTGGCGCGCGGTGGTGGCGCGGAACGCCTGCGTCAAGGCCGCGACCTCGATGGGATCGCCCAGCGCCGTGCCCGTGCCGTGCGCCTCGACGTAGGTGATCGTGTCCGGGTCTACCTCGGCCACGATCTGCGCGGCGCGGATGACCCTCGCCTGGCCCTCCCCCCCGGGAGCGGTGTAGCCGACCTTGCGCGAACCGTCGTTGTTGACCGCCGAGCCCTTGATCACCGCGCGGACGAGATCGCCGTCGGCCAGCGCGTCGGTGAGCCGCTTCAGCACCACCGCGCCGACGCCGCTGCCGAAGACCGTCCCCTGGGCCCGGGCGTCGAAGGCGCGGCAGTGCCCGTCCCGCGAGTGGATCCCCCCCTCGAGCGCGAGGTAGCCGCTGGTCTGCGGCACCTGGACCGAGGCGCCCCCCGCCAGGGCCATGTCGCACTCCCCGGAGAGCAGCCCCTGGCAGGCCAGGTGGACGGCGACGAGGGAGGTCGAGCAGGCCGTCTGCACCGCGAGGCTCGGACCTCGCAGGTCGAGCTTGTAGGAGACGCGCGAGGCCAGATACTCCTTATCGCTCGCCACCTCCACCTGGAACGGCCCGACCTCGTCCATCAGACCCGGCGCCGTGGCGAGCAGGAACAGGTAGGAGTTGAGATCGGTCCCGGCGTAGACGCCGATCGATCCCGGGTACGTCTCGCTGTCGCAGCCGGCCCGCTCCAACGCTTCCCAGCAGCACTCCAGGAACAGGCGGTGCTGCGGATCGATCAGCCGGGCCTCGCGCGCCGGGATGCCGAACAGGCCCGCGTCGAACAGCTCGATCCCCTCGATCGCCGGGCGCGCCTTGACGTAGGACGGGTGGGCGATGCGGGCGGGATCGTGGCCCGCCGCGATCAGCTCGCCGTCGGTGAAGGAGCGGACCGACTCGACGCCGTTCTTCAGGTTCTCCCAGAGCTCCTCGGGCGACGTGGCGCCCGGGAAGCGGAGCGCCATGCCGATGACGGCGACCTCGGAGCCGGTGAGCTCGTGCATGCGGTTACAGACCTCCTGCGGCCCGGCGCTTCTCCAGCCGCTGGCGGCGCCAGTCCTTCCCCTCGCGCAGCCGCTCGCTCCGCTCGGCGCCCGGATCGGGCACCGCCGGGGTCCCCCCCGGGACCGCCGCGGGGGAGAGCTGCGCGAGGCGGCGGGCGAGCAGGCTGACGCTGGGGTGGTTGAACATGTCGACGATCGGGATCTCAGCAATTCGGTCGGGGCCGAGGGCGTCGCGCAGCGCGTTGTGGACGCGCACGATGTGGACGGAGCTGGCGCCCAGGTCGAAGAAGTTGTCGTGGAGCCCGATGCGGGGCACCCCGAGCACCTCGGCGACGATGCCGGCGAGGACCTTCTCGATCTCGGTCTCGGGGGCCGCCCAGGCGGCGGCCGGCCTGGCTGCGGAGCGCGACACGTCGGGGAGCGGCAGAGCCTTGCGGTCGACCTTGCCGTTGGCGCTCAGGGGGAGCGCGTCCAGCCGCACCCAGAGGGCCGGCACCAGGGGCTCGGGGAGACGGCTCCGCAGGTGCTCGCGGAGCTCTGCGGCGAGCTCGGCGTCCGAGCGGGCGGCGATCGGGCTCTCCTCGGGGTGCTCGTCCAGCAGGCGGAGCAGGGTCTGCTGCTCGGCCATCTCGGCGAGGAAGGCGGCGAGCCCGGTCTGCGCGGCGTCGATCCGGCCGCCCAGCAGGGTGTGGACCAGCTCGCAGCTCTCGTCCAGGGAGAAGCGCCGGCGCACCGCCTCGAAGCGCAGCCCGCCCATCTGCGAGAGGCCGATCCCGTGGTCCGGCGCCGCCGTCTCCAGGAGCTGGGTCATCAGACCCGCCTCCAGGGTGGCGAAGTGGCGGGAGCGCTCGCCATAGAGCGGCGCGATGGCGGCGAGGCGGGCGATCAGGAAGACGGCGAACGCCGCCTCTTCGAACACGGCGCGGTTGGTCGCATCCCAGAGCGAGGCGTCCAGGCGGTCGTCGGGAGAGACGAGGACGAGCCGGTGCCCCCGCGGGTCGTGGTAGTAGATCCCGCCCGCCAGCCCGTCGACCCGGCCGGTCTTGACGTGCAGCCAGGTCTGCACCGGATAGAGGTTGCCCGCCGAGCCGTAGCGGTGCTTGGGGAACGGCGCACCCGCGATCTCGACCGGGAGGAGGCACGAGAGGAACCCCGCCAGGTCGTGCAACGGGATCGGCTCGCGCAGGAACCGCCGGAAGCTCCGCCGCCGCAGGTAGAGGGCCTCGACCTGCTCCGGCGTGAGCTCCGGCCGCCGCAGCTCGACCGCGAGCCGCCCCTCGTCCGGCCGCAGGTTGTGATGGGCGAGCTTGAAGCGCAGGCGCTCCAGCGGGTCGGCCAGCACGGCGGACGGCGCCGGCCTGGCTGAGATCACCGCCTCCGGCTTCGGCACGACATAGGCGACGAGCTGCTTCGGTCCGCTCCGTTCCCCGACCGCCGCGACCACCGCCGCCGCCACCCGCGGATGGCGGACGAGGGCGGTCTCGATCTCTCCCAGCTCGATGCGGTGCCCCTGGATCTTGACCTGGGTGTCGTCGCGGCCCAGGAGCTCGATGTCGCCGCCCGGCAGGAGCCGCCCGAGGTCGCCGGTGCGGTACAGCCGCTCACCGGTGCGCGGGTGCGGGAAGAACGCCGCCCGGGTCTTCTCCTCGTCGCGCCAGTAGCCCAGGGCGAGCCCGGCGCCGCCGATGTAGAGGTGCCCCGGCACCCACACCGGACAGGGCTCCAGGTCCTCGGTCAGCACGTGGAAGCTCTGGCTCGCCATCGCCCGGCCGTAGGGGATGCTCGCCCACTCCTCGCCGACCGCGCCGACCGGGTAGAGGATCGACCAGATCGACGCCTCGGTCGCGCCGCCGAGGCTGATCACCCG
>Ga0137375_10007817_pt1 | contig 12717 bp, 10 predicted proteins | sample SagtaG_24_FD_104936 | JGI IMG/M metagenome (GOLD analysis project Ga0137375, IMG submission 104936) | Vadose zone soil microbial communities from Sagehorn Ranch, Mendocino, California, USA - Sage1_R_113_16 metaG | ecosystem: Environmental > Terrestrial > Soil > Vadose zone | place: USA... | reverse complement strand
CTGTATCCGGACCTGTACGAGAAGCTCTGTCACGTCGTCCGCATCAACTACTACCCGCCGCGCGGCGACAACAAGGAAGGCTGGGACAACATCGACATCTTCGGCTGGCTGGGCTACAAGATGCAGCTGAAGATCAACTTCTTGTGCCGCGACAGCATCCTCGCCGCGCCGATCGTGCTCGACACCGCGTTGTTCCTGGACCTCGCGAAGCGCGCGGGCATGAGCGGCATCCAGGAGTGGCTCTCGTTCTACTACAAGAGTCCGATGCACGCCGCCGGTCTCTACCCGGAACACGACCTGTTCATCCAGTTGATGAAGCTCAAGAACACGCTGCGCTATCTGCAGGGTGAAGAGCTCATCACGCATCTTGGCAGGGAGTACTACGACTGATGCCTCAAGCACCCAAGCTCCAACCGGCGCTCTTTGGCGGCCTGTTCATCGGCGTGCTGTCGGCGCTGCCGCTGATCAACATCGGCAACTGCTGTTGCCTCTGGGTCATCGGCGGAGGGGTGCTTGCGACGTACTTGATGCAGCAGAACCATCCCTATCCGATCACCGCCGCGGACGGCGCGCTCGTCGGCCTTCTCGCCGGCCTGATCGGAGGAATCCTCGGGACGGTATTGTCCATTCCGATCGAAATGATGATGGGTCCGTTCCAGCGGCAGATCCTGGAACGGATCCTCGCCGCGAATCCCGACTTCCCGGCCGAGACTCGGACGATGCTCGAGAACATGAATGTCGGCGCCGTGGCGACCGCGTTCAAGCTTGTGTTCTCCGTTCTGATCGGCCTGGTGTTCGGCATGCTCGGCGGCCTGCTCGGCGTCGCGCTGTTCAAGAAGAACGCTCCGCCGCCGCCTCCTGGGACGGTCGAAGTTCTTCCGCCGGTTTAGTTAAGGTTTTTCGTCTCCCGACCCGAAAACCTCTCTAGCCAAAGTGTGCAGTGCTGGGCGCTTCCGGGAATTTCCTGGCGCTCGGCGGCTGCAACTGATTGCGCTGGAAAAGGTTATGCTGCGCGTCCTTCTTACGGCGGCGGTGCTCCTGGCCCTCCCTGGGGCGCAGGATATGCCGGTTGCCAGGCTCTCGGGCGATGCCCGCGCGCAAGGAGCGTCGCCCTCCGTACAGCCGCCGCGCGCCGCCGGTCAGCTCCCCCCACTGCCCATGACGCAGATCGACTCGCGCGTCGTGACCCTGGACTCACCGCGCCGGCTCTCGCTGACGTTCGCGGAACCGCGCCCGATCGACGAAGTGCTCGCGCTGCTGACAGCGGGCACTCCGTTCAGTGTTGCGATCGACCCGGATGCGACCGGCGCGTTCCGTGGCGAGTTGAAGCAGCTGACGCTGCGCGAAGCGCTCGCGACGATCCTCGGGCCGCTCGGTCTCGACTACCAGGTGCAGGGCACCGTCATTCGCGTCCGCAGGCGACAGCTCGAAACGCGCCTCTTCGATCTCGATCTGTTGCACGTGCAGCGCGCGCTCGCGCGCACGACCGGAGATGCGTCCGCCTCGGTCTCGACGTCAGTCGCGGCGGACGACGTGATGAACGGCGTGTCTGATGGCGTGAAGGCGCTGCTGTCGGACCGCGGCACCGTCCACGTGGACAAGCGCGCGGGGCTGGTGCAGGTCACAGACTTCGCGGAGCGGCTCGAGCGCGTCGCGCTCTACGTGGAGACGCTTCAGCAGCGCAGCGCGCGCCAGGTGCGGCTGCAGGCGCAGGCCTTTGAGGTCATGCTGCGCGACGCGGCAGCGATCGACTGGCGCGTCGTGAGAGAACGGCTCGGACTGTCGCGCGACGCCCCTGAAGCCGGCATGGCGGCCGATCCCGCGGCATTGAGAAGCGCGCTGGCGCTGCAGGGGGACGTCCGCGTCCTCTGGGCGCCCGATGTTACCGCGCTGAACAACGAGCCGGCGATCGTGCGCGTGACCACAACGGAGAGCACGTCGCTGTCGATGACGATCGTGCCCCAGATTTCCGCGGACGGCATAGTGCAGATCAGCATCGCCCACGCGTGGGAAGAGCACGCGGCCAATCGCAAAGAGCGCGTCTCCGCAGCGGACACCGTGATGCGAATCCTCGACGGCCAGACGGGACTCATCGCCGGCCTCGTGCGGCCGCAGGAGGTTGCGGTGCCTTCCACCGGCCGTTTCGGTTCGATCTTCGGGGCGACCGCAAAGCGCATCGCTCACGCGGAGCTCGTCGTGCTGCTGCGTCCGACGATCGTGACGCCCGGAACTGTCTCACCTGCGACCAGAGACTAGGGGACGAGGGACTGCATATGTACGAGGAATACTACGGGTTCACGGAAAAGCCGTTCAGCCTGACGCCCGATCCGAAGTACCTGTTCAAGAGCGCCTCGCACGCGAACGCGTTCGAGCTGCTGCAGTATGCCGTTCGGCGCCGTGAAGGATTCGTCGTGATCACGGGGGACATCGGCACCGGCAAGACGACGCTCTGCCGTGCGCTCCTCGAACAGGTCGATAGAAAGACGTTCACCGCGCTGGTCCTCAATCCGTTTCTCGCGGAAGAGGACCTGCTCCGGCTCGTGCTCCAGGAGTTCGGCGTGGTCTCGCGCGAAGAGATCAAGCGCGGACGCCTGAACGGCGTCTCGAAGGCGGAGCTAATCGAAGCGCTGAACGAGTTCCTGCTATCGCTGCAGCGGCTCGGCGCGCAGGCCCTGCTCATCATCGACGAGGCGCAGAACCTGCCGCTGCAGGTGCTCGAGCAGATTCGCATCCTGTCGAACCTCGAGACCGAGAAGGAAAAGCTGCTGCAGATCGTGCTCGTGGGACAGTCGAACCTGAAGGATCTGCTGCGCCGTCCGGAGCTGCGTCAGCTCGATCAGCGGGTGTCAATCCGCTACGACCTGAAGCCGTTGTCGAAGGAAGAAACGTCGGCGTACATCCAGCACCGGCTGTCCGTCGCGGGTGGCGGCGCCGCCGTGGCGTTCGCGCCGAAGGCGCTCGCGCGTGTGCACCGCTACACGCTGGGCATTCCGCGATTGATCAACCTGCTCTGCGATCGGGCGCTGCTGTCCGGGTTCTCGGCCCACACCAACCGGATCATCCCGGCCTTCGTCGACGGCGCCGCGCAGTCGCTGGAGCTGCAGCAGACGACGCGCAGCGTGCGTGCCTGGCTGCGCCACCGTGTCGCGGCGTTCGCCGCCGGCGTAACTGCTACCGGGCTGATCGGCGTCGCCGTCGCAGCCATGTGGCACTATCGTGAATACGCGACGATCCTCGTCCAGCTTGTCGCACATCGACAGTGAGCCGTATCCATGATGCATTGCGCCGCGGGCGATCGCCCGCGAGCGCGCCCAACGTCGGCCGCAGTGCCCGCACGGACGCCGTTCTGACGGCGCTCGGCTACGGACGTGACCGCCGCGCCGCGCCCTCGAAGGCGCTCGCGATTGCCGGCGTCGCCTTCGCGACATTTTTCATTGCCTGGGTCTTCTGGCCCGCGCCGTCCGCGCCGGTATCGACACAATCGCCTCGTCCGACGCCCAGCGCGCCGCCTCCGACGACCGTTGCGGCGCCTGCGCCCAAACCTGTCGAACCACAACCGGCTCCATCGGTTGCGATACCGCCGCCTGCCGTAACCGCCGTAACGAAAGCGCCGGAAAAGCCCGCACCACCGGCGCCGCTCGTCGTCACGACCGCGCCCGCGAAAGCCGCCATGCCGCGCGAGCAACCGCGAACCGCAAACCGCCAACCACGCATCTCGGACGTTCGATCTCCGGCGTCGGAACCGGCGCCTCGTCCCGACGACTTCCAGCTCGCGCTCTACTACCAGCGGGCGGGGGATTTCGAGCAGGCGCTCGTGCACTACAAGGCCGCGCTGCAGCGCGACGAGATGAACCTCGAAGCGCACAACAATCTCGGCTACCTGTATCTCGGAAAGGGCCTGCACGAGGAGGCCGCCCGCGAGTTTCAGCGCGTGATCGCGATCGAGCCGAAGTACGCGACCGCGCACGTCAATCTCTCGGCGACGCTCTATAAGCTTGGCCGATACGATGCCGCCGCAGCCGAAGCGCGCGAGGCCCTGCAGGTCGATCTGAGGAACGGTGACGCGCTCGTCAACCTCGCACTCGCGCAGAAGGCATCCGGACAGCAGGGGGAAGCACAAGGCAGTCTGCGCCGCGCCCTCGAGCTGAACCCCCACAATGCGGCCGCGCACTACAATCTCGCCCGGCAGTACGAAGAAACGGGCGAAGCCGGACGCGCTCTCGATCACTATCGCCAGTTCCTGCAGTACGCTGTTTCCGACCAGGAAGCGTACGCACAGGATGCGCGCACGCGGATGCAGGCACTCCAGGCGAGAGTGAAATAGCTCGCCGTTCGCAGCAGGTTCGCGACATATGCCGGATATCGAAGCTCTCTTGAAAGAAGACCGCCGCTTCCCGCCCGCGGAAGCGTTCCAGCGGCAGGCGATTATCAACGACGCCGGCGTGTACGCGCGCGCCGCGGCGGACCCCGAGAAGTTCTGGTCCGATTTCGCCGGCGAGCTCGAATGGATGGCGCCGTGGACGCGCGTTCTCGAGTGGAAAGCGCCGCACGCCAGGTGGTTCGTCGGCGGCAAGATCAACGTGAGCGTCAACTGCATCGACCGCCACATCCGTGGGGCGCGCCGAAACAAGGCGGCGTTCATCTGGGAAGGGGAGCCGGGCGATCGACGGACGCTGACGTACTGGGACCTCTATCGGCAGGTCAACGCGTTCGCGAACGTTCTCAAGTCGCTTGGCGTGAAGCGCGGCGACCGCGTCGCGCTCTACATGCCCCTCATCCCGGAGCTCGCGATCGCGATGCTCGCGTGCGCGCGGATCGGCGCCGTGCACAGCGTCGTGTTCGGCGGGTTCAGCTCCGAATCGCTGCGCGATCGCATCAACGACGCGCAGGCCGTGGCGCTGGTTACAGCCGACGGCGGCTATCGGCGCGGACAGATCGTTCCACTGAAACAGATGGCCGACGAAGCCCTCGCCGGAACGCCATCAATCCGCCACGTCGTCGTCGTCCAGCGCCAGGCCGGCGCGCCCATTCCCGTGCACATGAAAGAAGGGCGCGACCACTGGTACCACAGCCTGATGCAGGACGCCACCGCGTTCTGCGAGCCCGAGGCCATGGACGCCGAGGACATGCTCTACATCCTCTACACGTCCGGGACGACCGGGAAGCCGAAGGGGATCGTGCACACCACCGGCGGTTATCTCACCGGCACGTATGCGACGACGAAGTGGGTGTTCGATCTGAAAGAGGACGACGTCTTCTGGTGCACCGCCGACATCGGATGGGTCACCGGTCACAGCTACGTCGTGTACGGGCCGCTGGCGAATGGGGCGACTGTCATGATGTACGAAGGAGCGCCGGATTGGCCGCAGAAAGATCGCTTCTGGCAAATGATCGAGCGCCACGGCGTCTCGGTCTTCTACACGGCGCCCACCGCGATCCGCGCGTTCATGCGATGGGGCACGGAGTGGCCCGCCAAGCGCGACCTCTCGTCCTTGCGGCTGCTCGGATCTGTCGGCGAGCCGATTAATCCCGAGGCATGGGTCTGGTACTACCTGAACATCGGCGGCGAGCGATGCCCGGTCGTCGACACGTGGTGGCAGACAGAGACCGGCATGATCATGATCACGCCGCTGCCGGGCATCACGAGTTCGAAACCGGGCTCCGCGACGCTGCCGTTTCCGGGTATCAGCGCGGAAATCAGAGATCAGAAAGGCGCACGCGTCGAGCGCGGCGGCGGCCTGCTCACGCTGACGAAGCCGTGGCCGGCGATGCTGCGCGGCATTTACGGCGATACGGAGCGCTACCTAAAGCAGTACTGGAGCCAATGGGGCGACGGTTCGTACTTCACTGGGGATGGCGCGCGGGTGGATGACGACGGGTTCTATTGGCTGCTCGGACGAGTGGACGACGTGTTGAATGTGGCGGGACACCGCCTTGGCACGATGGAAGTGGAAAGCGCGCTCGTCGATCATCCGCGCGTGGCGGAAGCGGCTGTCGTGGGCAAGCCGCACGAGATCAAGGGGCAGGCCATCGCCGCGTTCGTCACGTTGAAAGAGGGGAACCATCCGTCCGACGCGCTCGCGTCCGAGCTGAAGGATCACGTCGTGAAGAAGATTGGCGCGATCGCGCGGCCGGATCAGATTCTCTTTGCCGCGGACCTCCCGAAGACCCGCTCCGGCAAGATCATGCGCCGCCTGTTGCGCGACATCGCCGAGGGGAAGGCGCTCGGGGATACGACCACGCTCGCGGATCCGGGCGTCGTCGCGAAGCTGAAGACCGAGTACGAGGACAAAGAGGGCTAGCGCGTGCTCTTGCGGACGGCCTCGATCTGATCGCGCTCGATGTGCAGGTGCCGGCCGCGGCGCGTGGCCGTGAGCGTGCCCGTCTTGATCATGTGGGCGACTTCACGCGGGGTCATGTCGAGCATCATCGACGCGCCGAAGATCGTGAGCGACGTCGGCAGCAGCGCGACGCGCTCGATCCGGATCCGGTCGTTCAGCTTCGCGCGCAGCACGGCGGCCTCCGCTTCGGCCATGACGTAAGCGGCGTCGAGCTCCGAGTTCACGAGATCGGTTCCCACGGTCGCGGCGCTCACCGTGACGATCTGCGTCATGTCGGTCTTGTGGTCCTGCAGGATGAGCCGCTGACATACCGACTCACAGAAACGCGCGGCGAGGATCGCCGCCTGGTCGACTGTCGTTTCGGGCAGCAGCACGGCGATCGAGTCATCGCCGCGGCGCGCGACCCAATCGTGCGTGCGGAAGAACTGCCGCGCGAGGATTCCGATACGTTCCAGCAGGCGATCCCCAACGCCGCGTCCGTGCTCGCGATTGATGTGCGACAGGTCGTCGATGTCGAACAGCAGCAGCACCAGCGCATGCTGGTGCCGCAGCGCGCGTTCGATTTCCTGCGCGAGCACGAGGTCGAACACGGGCCCTACAATGAGCGTGGTGAGCGGGTCGCGGACCACGAGAGGCACATCGCGTCCCGCGATCTGTTCAGCGTGCGCGCCGAGGATCTCGAGGGTCGCGCGGCGGATGGAGTACGCGATGAATGCCCATGGCTCGCTGGTCGCTCCCAGCCGGGCATCGAGCGCGACCTCGTCGAGGATCGTGCGTTCCGAATGGTGCACGGCATCGAGCAGCTGGCGCGTCGTCAGCGGCGGGGAGTAATGGCCGAGATCGCGCATCGCGGCGCTCTGCGTGTCGAGAGATCCGGCGTCCACGCTCGCCGCGAAGAGGCGGAGCAGGAGCTCGGCGCATCCACGCCACTCCTCGGGACTGAGATCGTCGCCCAGCGTCGAGATGATCGTGGCGATGTCCGCCGTGAGGTGGTCCTGCCGCTCCCGGATCAACGCGCTGATCTGGCTGCGGACGTCTCCAGCGGCTCCCGTTTCGTCCATCAACGTCGAAATATCTTAGTGCATCGGCTTTTTTACGGCTCAGGTTTACACCGGCGGTCGGTCGTGCGTTAATTAGGACTCCTCAACCATATAAATGGCCAGCATCACGGCGATTGAGCTTGGCGCCGACTCATGCGCATTCGCACGCACGTCCGTCCGCCGGGGCGCCGTTCGTGTGTTCGCGGTCGAGACACTCGATCCCGCGGCATTTCCAGGCACCGACTCGTTCACTGTGGCCGTCCGGCAAACCCGCCGCACGCTGAACCTGTCTCGACGCGCGCGCGTCGTGCTGTGGGGACTTCCCGAGGGTTCGAACCGGAAAGACGCGGCAGTTAAGCCACTGCTCACTCCGCTGACGAACGCGGGATTCAAAGTCGAACGCGTCGTGTCGCCGTGCAACGCACTCGCGGCGCTGGCCCGCGTCCGCGCGCCGCGCGCCGAGGGGGCCACCTGCTGGCTCGCGATCAATCGCGGCGGCGTCGCGATGATCGTCGTGCGTCCAGGCAAGCAGCTGTACGCGCACTCGTTCGTGTGGGATTCGACGGTCGGTTCCTCCGGCAGCCAGGCGCGGCTCCTTCAACGCTACTCGCTGGTGTCGTTTCTCTCGCCGGAGATCAAGCGCGCGCTCGCAGAAGCGCGCAAGCACGGCACTCCCGTCAACGCCGTCATCACCTGCGGGAACCTTCCGGACCTGCGGTCGCTGACGATGCCCCTCATCGAGGAGCTGGACCTCGAAGTGGAGACTCTCGATTCGCTCGATGGCCTCATCGTGAAGCCGCCCGTGGCAGAGCGGATCGCCGAAGCGGCGCCCGGGATCCGGCTCGCGTGTGCGGGCGCGCTCGCGCGCGGTTCGCGGCCGTGGGATGAATCGAAGCGTCCCGCCGCACAACGCGCAGGCGTCTTGTTTCGTGCCGCCGCCGTCGTCGCCGGCATCGCCGCGATCGCATTCGCGTGGTACGAGACGCAGCGTCGTTCGAGCCCAGGTCTGAGTTCCGCGCCGCCTTCCGTCATACGCACGGCGCACGTGGCGCAGCAGACCGCACCGCCATCCGCGGTAAAACCGAGTGTGCCGGCCACGACGGCCCGCGCGCCCGCAGTGAAACCGAGTGTGCCGGCCACGACGGCGCCCGCGCCCGCGGTGAAACCGAGTGTGCCGGCCACGACGGCCCGCGCGCCCGCGGCGAACCCAAGTGTGCCGCCGCCGATGGCCTCGGCGCCCGCGGTGAAGCCGACTGTCCCGGCCATCACGTCCTCTGCGCCGATCGTGAAGCCGAGTGTTCCGGCGGCGACGACGGTACCAGCGCCGATGCCGAAGCCCGTCCAGCCAACCGTTACGACGCAGCCGCCTGTCGCCACGAAGTCCGTCGCTGTGAAGCCGGCTCCGCCGCCTGTCAGTGCGCCCCCACCCGCGGTGAAACCAAATGTGCCCGCCGCAACAGTGCCGCCACCGAAGTCGAAACCTGTTTTACAGCCGTCTGCCGTGAAGGCGCCGGTCGTTGTCGCCACCGCGAAGGCGCCGCAACAACCCGTGAACCGGCCTCCGGCCCCCGGTTTCCAACCTCCGACGCCGCCTGTCTCCACGCCGAAAACGACGACTCCACTGCAACCGCTAAACGCGCGGGCATCCGCGCCTACGGTGACGAAACCTCCGGCGCCTGCGACGAGCTCGCCTGTCGCTCCGCCAGCGGCGCGAATTCCGACTGCCCCGCCTCCGGCGCCGGTGAGCCAGGCCCAGCCGCCAGGGGTGAATCCACTACCCATATCAGCCGATAAACCGCAGGCGAGTAACGCCGAGCTGACGGAAATCAGCCGGCCGCTGCCGCCTCTGCTGAAAGATGCGGTGCCCCGGGTGACGGCGATTCTCGTAGCGAACGATCGCCGGTTCGCCACCGTCAACGACGGGCAGATTATCGGAATCGGCGACGTGCTTGGGCGCCGGATCGTGGTCGCAATTGACGACCGGGCGGTTGTGCTCCGCGAACCGTCCGGTGTGCAGATCCGTGTAGGCCTTGGAGGACGGGTGTTGGGGGTGGAGCGGCGCTGATCTGCTGAATCTGTGGAAATGGTTGCGGTAGAAGGGGACACGACCTAAGATCGCTGCCCCCACGGGCTGCGCCGCATATAGAGGGACGAGTGCGCAAAAAAATCGGGGAATGCCTGATTCAAGCCGGGCTGATCTCGGAGGAAGACCTCCAGGTCGCCCTGGGCGAGCACAAGAAAACCGGCGAACGCGTCGGCTCAGTGCTCGTACGCCTCAACCTCGCCACTGAAAAACAAATCACGAAAGCGCTCGCCTACCAGCTGGGCTTTCCATATATCAGCCTTGGTGATGAGCCACCGGATCCGGCCGCAATCGTCCTGATTTCGAAAGACGTCGCGCTGAAGCGGGTCTGTGTCGCGGTCAAGCTCGAGAAGAACCTGCTGACCGTCGCGATGTCCGATCCGTTGCTGTTCAGCCTGGTGCAGGACCTCGAGTTTCAGACGGGCTACCGGATCAAGCAGGTCGTCGCCACGCGCAGCGACATCCTGCAGGCGATCGAAACCGGATATCCCGACAAGGCGCTCGCGAAATACACCGGCGTGACCGCCGGACTGGCCGTCCCCGTCTCGGGGCAGAAGACAGGCTCCCGCGGCGAGTCGAGTCCGGGTTCCGCGCTCGTTTCACGCAGCGATCTCGACGTATTCGAACAGGCTGCGTCGACGACGGCGGCGGCGCGCGAAGGCAGCGACTCCGCGCCGATCATCGACCTTGTGGATCTTGTCGTGAACAGCGCGATCACGAGCCGCGCGAGTGACGTGCACATCGAGCCCTCCGAAAAGGGAGTGCTCGTGCGGCATCGGCTCGACGGCATCCTGAAAGAAGTGATGGACCTGCCGAAATGGGTCCATGAAGGCCTCGTCGCCCGCATGAAGATCATGGCGGGGATGGACATCGCGGAGAAGCGCCTTCCGCAGGACGGCCGGCTCCGCATCAAGACCGAGGACGGCAAGGAAGTCGATTTCCGTGTCTCGACGCTCCGCACGATGCACGGCGAGAAGATCGTGTTGCGCGTGCTCGATCATCGCAAGGGTGCGCCGCCGCTCGAGGAGCTGGGCCTCTCCGCCGCCGCGATGGAGGAATTGCGCTACTTCCTCAAGCACCAGCACGGCATGATCCTCGTCGTCGGGCCCACCGGGTCCGGCAAGTCGACGACGCTGAGCTCCGCGATTACCTCGGTGAAATCCGGACGCACCAACATCATCACGATCGAAGATCCGATCGAGTACCAGATCCCCGGCGTCAACCAGACGCAGGTAAACGAGAAGGCGAAGCTCACCTTCGCCAGTGCGCTGCGCGCGATCCTGCGCCAGGATCCTGACATCATCCTGGTCGGCGAAATCCGCGACCACGAGACCGCGAAGATCGCGACGCAGGCCGCGCAGACGGGCCACCTCGTGCTCTCGACGCTGCACACCGACGACGCGCCGTCGACCGTCACACGGTTGATGGACATGAACCTGGAGCCGTACGTGATCGCATCCGCGCTCGTCGGCGTCGTCGCGCAGCGGCTCGTCCGCCGCCTGTGCAACACGTGCCGGCGCCAGTACACCCCGGAGGCGGAGACACTGCGCGCGCTGAACATGACCGAGGCGAGCGCGACTCATTTCGTGTTCTACAAGGCGGTCGGCTGCGAGGAGTGCAACCACACCGGCTATCGCGGGAGAATGGGCATCTACGAAGTGATGCGGGTCAGCGACAAGGTCCGCCGGCTCATCGCGCAGAAGGCGGGCGACGACATGATCCGTGACGCGGCGATCGCCAGCGGCATGATCACGCTCGGCGAAGACGCCCTGGCGAAAGTGAAATCCGGTGCGACGAGCGCGGAGGAACTGTTCCGCGTCGTGACCGAGGTGAAGGAAGTGCGGACGCTGTGTCCCGGGTGCTCGGCGGCGGTGGGAGTGGACTTCATGGGGTGCCCGCACTGCGGACATCGCCTGAACGCGGGTTGCGCGAAATGCGGCCGCTCGCTTCAACCCGGCTGGCAGTTCTGCCCGTACTGCACCACCAGCGCGCTGGCGCGCCCCTCGAAGAGACAGTTGCGCGAGCAGCGGCGGACGCCGGAGCTGCCCCCTAGTAACGTTGCCGAGTTCAAGAACCAGAATCGTTGAAGAACTACTACGACCTGCTCTCGCTGCCGGCGAATGCGCCGGGAGACGAGATCAAGAAGGCGTTTCGACGCGAGATCGCGCGCTACCATCCCGACAAGGTCCAGCACCTCGGCAAGGAGTTCCAGGAGATGGCCGCGGGAATGGCGGCGGATCTCACCGAGGCCTATCGGATCCTGATGGATCCGTCGCTGCGCGCGAAGTACGACGATGACCTGCGCGGCGGCGGCGCACCATCCGTTGCACACAAACCATCGCCCGCCGCGACATCGGCGCCGCCACGCCCGGAGGCTGCGCATAGTGCGCCTCCGCCGCCGGCCGCGCCGTCTGGACCGGGGGCGCGTCCGACCGCCGGAATCGATTTCGTCAAGCGCGCGACGATGTCGAAGATGCGCGACGCCATCGAGGACGTCCTGGTGAATGCCACACCGCTCATCGTCACAGGTTTCGATATCGCGCTCGCGACGAAGCCGAAAAAGGGCCTCTTCAAAAAAGCAGAAGATGCGCTGTGCCTGCTGGTGAAGTTCGTGCCGCAGGTGGATGCCGGCGCAATCACCGAGATCTGGCCCGCGGCTGCGCGGGTGAAGGTGCCCGATGTCGCGGGCTGCGTCCTCCTGTTGATAGGTTCGGGCATGTCGTCGGCGAAGGATCTATCCGCGGCCGTGACGGAGCAGCGCCGGAAGACGCGCGGCGCCGGACCTGTGCTGGTCCCCGTCGATGTGAGAGACTGGGAGGCACTGTTTCCCCCGGAGACGCCGACGGCCGTGCGCGCGATTCTCCAGCGCCTGAAGGATGAGAAACGCTGACGTGGAACTGCGGACCGCCGCTTCCGTAAAGAAACTCTTATGGGAATGATTACCACCCACGACCTCTGGAAGACCTACGTGATGGGCGACGAGCAGATCCACGCGCTCCGCGGCCTGTCCATCAACATCGACCGCGGCGAGTACGTGGCTATCATGGGTCCGTCCGGCTCCGGCAAGTCCACGCTGATGAACCTGATTGGATGCCTCGACACGCCAACGAAGGGCAGTTACCTGCTCAATGGCAAGGAAGTCGGGTCTATGAACGATGACGACCTCGCGCGCATCCGCAATGAAGAAATCGGCTTCGTCTTCCAGACGTTCAACCTGCTCCCGCGTGCAACCGCGCTGCACAATGTGGAGTTG
>Ga0137375_10007816_pt1 | contig 12718 bp, 11 predicted proteins | sample SagtaG_24_FD_104936 | JGI IMG/M metagenome (GOLD analysis project Ga0137375, IMG submission 104936) | Vadose zone soil microbial communities from Sagehorn Ranch, Mendocino, California, USA - Sage1_R_113_16 metaG | ecosystem: Environmental > Terrestrial > Soil > Vadose zone | place: USA... | reverse complement strand
GTCCGAGGGTGGCGTCCCGCGTCGTTGCGTGGTTCAGGTTCAGGTACAGCCACCCGAAGTCGGCGTTGGTCGTGATGCCGTCACCGCCGACGTCGACGCGCTGCGCCTCGTCGCAGAACGTGCACTGCGCTCCCGGCGTCGGCTCGCCCGAAGGTCCGCCCGTCACCACCGTCAGCGGATTCTCGAACTCGTCGAAGACCACGATCTGCTGCTCGAACAGTGCGCCATAGTTCGGTCCCGTCGTGCAGCTCGCTCCCGGCGGGAACTTCGAGTCGCGCCAGACGATCAGGCTGGTGCCGCCGGTGAACCCGCCGCCGCTCACGTACCGCGCGGCGAAGGTGGTGGCCGTCGGCTCGCGGTTGTCGATCGCCGTGCCGGCGACGTAGCGGCCGTAGAACGTGTACTCGCCCGGAGTGGTGAGCAGCGGGCCGTAGGTGCCCTGGGTGGGACCGACGCCGATCCCGGGCGCGGCCTCGATGTGGACGAGCGTCTCGCCCTGGGCGAAGTTCTCGCCCGGGTTGATGTAGAAGTAGTCGCCCCAGATGATGTTGCGGTTGCCGGCGATGCCGCCGCCGCCGCTGACGAAGTAGCCCGTCGAGGACGGGAACAGGAGCGAGCAGGCGTTGGTCACGTCGACGGTCACATAGCCGCGGGCGATGTTGTCGCCGTAGTTCGTGCCGGCGCAGGTGTTGTCGACCGGCGAGCGCTTGCCGGTGAGAAGCGCCTGCAGGTGGGTGCGGAAGCTCTCGGAAACCGCCGGCACGCGGTAGGGCAGGGTCCCCGTGCAGCTCGCGAAGTTGATGTCCTGCGAGATGGGGCCATGATGGCTGATCGTGTCCGTCGGGTCCTGTCCGGCCGACGCGGTGATCGGCAGGTTGCCCAGGACGAAGATGTCCCGCAGGTTGACCGTCTGGACGTCGTAGCCGGTCAGGTAGATGTCCCAGTCGATCACCGGGATCGACCAGGTGCTCCAGACCGTGACGTGCGCGAGCGTCGCGGACGCCGACGCGTTGTTGACCGAGAACAGCGTCGTGATGCCCCGGTCGCTGTCGAGGTCGACCTCGAAGTAGGGCAGCAGCAGGGTGCTGGCGGGGACGTCGTCGATCGTCCCGATCACCGCGCGCGCCGGGCCGCTCAAGCCCAACAGGCACAACAGGCCCAACAAGACATACAGCCTTTTCACGGATACCTCCCTTCGGTCCAAGAGTCAGGGTTCAGCTCTGCACTACTTTTTCGGCAATCCGAAGAAACGGAGCCCTCTGATGAAGCGCGGATATGGTAGCACAGCTTGAGAGGACGGCGTAAAGAGGGGGGCTGGGCTGAAATGGAGAGGGGCCGGCGACCCGTCTCCGGGTCGCCGGCCCCCAACCATGTTCCGGTGCTGCGGACTCTTCCGGGCTCAGTCGACCGGCAGGACGACGCCGCCGGAGACCGCCGTGTTGGCGTTGTCGAGCTGGATGGCGTCGAAGCCGACGCTGAACCGGCCCTCGGCGTCCATGATGTCCGTCACCCAGGCCTGGGCGATGTTGATGTAGCCCGGTCCGAGGGTGGCGTCCCGCGTCGTCGCGTGGTTCAGGTTCAGGTACAGCCAGCCGAAGTCGGCGTTGGTCGCGATGCCGTCACCGCCGACGTCGACGCGCTGCGCCTCGTCGCAGAACGTGCACTGCGCTCCCGGCGTCGGCTCGCCCGAGGGTCCGCCCGTCACCACCGTCAGCGGGTTCTCGAACTCGTCGAACACCACGATCTGCTGCTCGAACAGCGCGCCGTAGTTCGGTCCCGTCGTGCAGCTCGCCCCCGGCGGGAACTTCGAGTCGCGCCAGACGATCAGGCTGGTGCCGCCGGTGAATCCGCCGCCGCTCACGTACCGAGCGGCGAAGGTCGTCGCCGTCGGCTCGCGGTTGTCGACCGCCGTGCCGTTGACGTAGCGCCCGTAGAACGTGTACTCGCCCGGAGTGGTGAGCAGCGGACCGTAGTTGCCCTGGTTGGGACCGACGCCGATCCCGGGCGCGGCCTCGATGTGGACGAGCGTCTCGCCCTGCGCGAAGTTCTCGCCCGGGTTGACGTAGAAATAGTCGCCCCAGATGATGTTCCGATTGCCGGCGATGCCGCCGCCGCCGCTGACGAAGTAGCCCGTCGAGGACGGGAAGAGGAGCGAGCAGGCGTTGGTGACGTCGACGGTCACATAGCCGCGGGCGATGTTGTCGCCGTAGTTCGTCCCGGCGCAGGTGTTGTCGACCGGCGAGCGCTTGCCGGTGAGGAGCGCCTGCAGGTGGGTGCGGAAGCTCGCGGAAACCGCCGGCACGTGGTACGGCAGCGTCCCCGTGCAGCTCGCGAAGTTGATGTCCTGCGAGATCGGCCCCTTGTGGCTGATCGTGTCCGTCGGGTCCTGGCCGGCCGACGCGGTGATCGGCAGGTTGCCCAGGACGAAGATGTCCCGCAGGTTGACCGTCTGGACATCGTAGCCGGTCAGGTAGATGTCCCAGTCGATCACCGGGATCGACCAGGTGCTCCAGACGGTGACGTGCGCGAGAGTCGCGGACGCCGACGCATTGTTGACCGAGAACAGCGTCGTGATGCCGTCGGCATTGTCGAGGTCGACCTCGAAGTAGGGCAGCAGCAGGGTGCTGGCGGGGACGTCGTCGATCGTCCCAATCACCGCAGCCGCGGGGCCACTCAACCCCAGCAGGCACAACAGACCTAGTAAGACGTACAGCCTTTTCACGAATACCCTCCTCTCCTATGGCGGAAGAGACAAAGTCGCTCTGATGAAGCGGCGGAATCGTACCACAGCTTGCCCGCCTCGCAAGGGGCCGGGGACCGCCTGTTCAGCGCCGCGCCCAAACGAAGGCCCCCCAGAAGGGAATCCAGACCGCGAGGAAGACCCAGGGCATCAGAGGGACCCCTGCGATCTGGGGGAGGTAGGAAAGGAGGACCGAGGCGCTCAGGGCGAGCCAGGGAGACCGGCGCTCCAGGGCCGCCCAGGGGAGCACCCAGAGGAGGTACCAGGGATAGACCGTGGCCGAAAGGAGCAGGAGCCGGCCGAGCAGCCGCCCGGTCCCGGCGGCCACGTCGGTCTCTCGCCACGAGGCGGCGACCGCCGCCAGCATCCCGGCGCCCAAGACCGCCTTGGCGATCAGCTGCGGATAGAGATAGGAATAGAGGAAGTCGAGCCCGTAGTAGATCCCGGTCAGGCTCTCGATCCTGCCGAGGGCCCGATGCAGGAGCGGCGCGATCCCGGCCGCGGCGACGAGGCGCCAGAGCGGCTCGTAGAGAGGGCCGTCGAACTCCCAGGAGAGGCCATAGCGGATCAGCCCGGGCGGAATCCCTCCGGTGGCGGTCAGCACGGGGAGCAGCGCGACGGCGGTCAGACTGAGGGAGACGGCGAGGAACTGGAGCGGCCGGCCGCTCCGCCGGCTCCACAGCGGCAGGAGGGCGAGCGGCGCCAGCTTGGCCAGCACTCCCGCGGCGGCGAACAGGGCGGCCGCCCCCCACCCGACCTCACCCCCCCGGCCCCCCTCTCCCATCGCCCCTCCAGCCCCCGGGAGAGGGGGGAGCTCGTCTCTCCGGGGAGTCAGATACAGCACCGCGCCGACGACCGCGGCGACGCCCAGGGCGTCCACGTGCCCCATGCCCGCAACCTCCAGGCAGACCAGGGGGTTCCAGGCATACCAGGCGGCCCGTCCCGGGGGCAGGCCGCGGCGGCGGGCGAGGCGGAGGAGGAGCGCGCAGGCCCCGAGATCGGCCGCCGTCGCGAGGATCTTCCATCCGAGGAGTGGAAACGGCAGCAAAGTCGATATACTGAACGCCGCGATCGCGAGCGGCGGGTACACTGTGGGGACGTCTCGATGGGAGAGCCGCTGCCAGATCGCGTCGCGAAGCGGGGCGAGCTCGGGAGATTCCGGAGGGAGGGCGTAGGGGTTGAAGCCGGCCCGGGCCACTTTTCCATCCCAGTAGTAGCGTAGCGCGTCGTCGGACAGGGTGGCGGGAAGCGGGAGCAGCAGCAGCCGCAGCAGGCAGGCTCCGAGCAGGACGATCGCTTCCGGGTGCGGTACGGCAGCGAGCCGCCGCGCCGCGAAGGCGAGCCCGACGAACGCCGAGGCCAGGAGGGCCAGGGTCGGAATCGGATGATGAGCCAGGTCGAAGACCAGAACCAGACCGACGTGAGCCGCCACCAGCGGAGCCGCCAGGGCGAAGAGCCTCCAGCGGCTCTGCGTTTCCCTGTCACGGGCCCGCTCCTCTGACCATGAGCTTCTCGGGGGCGCCGGCTCTGCTGGCACTCTATTACCTCGTCCTGGGGGTGCTCGCCTTCTTCGGGATGCACCGCTTCTATCTGGTGGTGTGGTACCTGTGTACGCGGAACCGCCGCCCGGAAGCGCCGCCCGATCCGGCGCAGTGGCCCGTCGTCACGGTTCAGCTCCCACTCTACAACGAGGTCTACGTGGCCCAGCGGCTCATCGAGTCGGTCTGCGCCCTGGACTACCCAGAAGGCCGGCTGGAGATCCAGATCCTCGACGACTCGACCGACGAGACCAGCGAGATCGTGGCCGGCGTGGTCGCCGAGCAGCGCGCGCGCGGGATCGACGTCGTCCACCTGCACCGCACCGACCGCACGGGGTTCAAGGCCGGCGCGCTCGAAGCGGGCCTCCACCAGGCGCGCGGCACCCTGATCGCGGTCTTCGACGCCGACTTCGTGCCGGACCCGGACTTCCTCCGCAAGTCGGTCCCCTGGTTCGTCGCTCCCGATCTCGCCCTGGTGCAGGGGCGCTGGGCGCACATCAACCGCCCCTACTCGCTGCTCACCCGGGTGCAGGCGATCCTGCTCGACGGCCACTTCTTCATCGAGCACTCGGCGCGCAACCGCAGCGGCTGCTTCTTCAACTTCAACGGCACAGCCGGCATCTGGCGGCGGGCGGCCATCGAGGACGCCGGCGGCTGGGAGCACGACACGCTGACCGAGGACCTCGACCTCTCGTACCGGGCGCAGCTGCGCGGCTGGCGGTTCCTCTACCTGCCGGACCTGGCGGTCCCCTCCGAGCTGCCGGTCGACATCAACGGCTTCAAGAACCAGCAGTACCGCTGGGCCAAGGGGTCGATCCAGACCGGCCGCAAGCTCCTCGGGCAGGTGATCCGTACGAAGCTCCCCTGGCGGGTCAAGATGGAGGCCCTGATCCACCTGACCAACAACTTCAGCTACGCGCTGATGGTCCTCCTCGCGGTGCTCGTCTTCCCGGCCATGCTGCTCCAGAAGACGACGACCCTGACGCGGGTGCTGACGGTGGACATCCCGCTCTTCTTCGGAGCGACGGTCTCCGTCCTGGTCTTCTACCTGGCGAGCCAGGCCGCCGGGGGTCTGGACTGGAAGAAGCAGCTCCGCTATCTGCCCACCTTGATGGGGGTGGGGCTGGGACTCTCGATCAACAACGCCATCGCGGTCCTCTCGGGCTTTTTCAAGATGGGCGGGACGTTCCACCGGACGCCCAAGTACCGGATCGAGAAGAAGGGGGAGGACTGGCTGGGGAAGCGCTACCGCTCGGGGAAGAACCTCGCCTTCCCGATCGAGGTGGCCTTCGCTCTGTACTTCTCCTGCTGCACGGTCTATGCCCTGGCGAAGGGGATGTGGCCGTCGGTCCCCTTCCTGGCGCTCTTCGTCTACGGCTATTCCTATATGGCCTTCCTGTCAATGATCCCGGCCCTGGAGAATCTGCGCGTGCGGTGGAGCCGCCGGGCCGGGGGACCCTCACCCCCGGCCCCTCTCCCGCAAGCGGGCGAGGGGTGAACAGCAAAGAATGCCATAAAATACCGCCATGGTCTCCGTCGAGCGCTCCCTGCCCCTCTCGATCACGCTGAGGCCGGCGGCGCCGCGCGATGCGGACCTCCTGCGGCAGTGGCGCTCCGAGCCGAGCGTCCGCCATTTCCAGCCGCTCAACGAGCTCCCCACCGCGCAGCTGCGCGCGGACGTGGCGAGCCAGCGCATGACGGACCTCTACCGCGGCCGGGGCGAGAAGTTCCAGTGGATCGTCCAGGTGGACAGCCATGCGGCGGGGTGGATCACGCTGGTGGTGAGCAACTGGGAGCACGGCCTGGCGGAGGTGGGCTATGCGCTCTCGAGCGACTACCAGGGCCGGGGGATCATGACCGACGCGCTGCAGATCCTCCTCGACGATCTCTTCCAGAACACGCTCCTGGAAAGGATCGAAGCCCGCTGCGCGGTGGAGAACTACGGCTCGCAGCGCGTCCTCGAAAAGAACGGCTTCCTCCGCGAAGGCCGCCTCAAAGGCTACTTCAAGCTCCGCGGCCGGCGGGTCGACAACTACGTCTACGGCCTGCTGCGCGAAGACTGGCTCGGGCGGGGGCGGTAGGGTAGAGGCGTGACGGCCCTGCCCATCCTCTGGCGCAGACTCGACAGGCCGGGCCATGAGTCGGCCCGGATCTTCTCCCGGGATTCCCGCTGGCATTTGGCCGGCACAGCAGTCTTCGCTCACGAGCGGCAACCGTGCCGCCTGGACTACCTGATCGCGTGCGACGCCGCTTGGCGGACGGTCTCCGCGAAGGTCTCAGGCTGGGTCGGGGACGAGACCATCGACCTCACCATCGCAGTGGGACCCGACCAGCAGTGGCTGCTCAACGAGACGGAGTATCCCATCGTGGCCGGCTGCACCGACCTCGACCTCAACTTCAGCCCGTCGACCAACCTGCTGCCGATCCGCCGCCTGCAGCTGGAGACCGGACAGGAAGCGACCGTGCGGGCGGCCTGGCTGCGCTTCCCGAGCTTCACCCTCGAGCCGCTCGAACAGGTCTACCGCCGGGTCGATGGCACAACGTATCGCTACGAGAGCGCGGGCGGCCGCTTCGTCACCGAGCTCAAGGTGAACGAGGCGGGGTTCGTCACCCTCTATCCGGGCTTCTGGGAGGCCGAGCCGTGAAACGAAGCGATGTGCGGAGCGGAGATCAGTCTCTGAAGACATCCTGGAGGCTCTCGGATCGCGAGATGGACGGTCCGCTCCGTGGTCTGAGCGGTCCGCTCCCGGAGGGGGGCTGGTTCCCCCTGGGAATGGGCGGTTCGCTCCGAGGCCTGGGCGGTTCGCTCCACGGTTTGAGCGGTTCGCTCCATGGTTTGAGCGGTTCGCTCCACGGTCTGGGCGGTTCGCTCCAAGGAATGGGCGGTTCGCTCTCCGGTGCGGACGGTCCGTTCCGAGGTGCCAACCGTCCGTTCCGAGGTGCCAACCGTCCATTTCACGATCGGAGCCCTCCCTACCATGGAGCGAACCGCCTGCTCCGGGAGCGGCGAAGCCCAGGAGCCAGTGGCCAACAGGGAAATCGGCCGGCCAGATACCGAGATGCGGTAGAATGGCATGCGTCCGCAGAACGAGTCTCTATGCGACAATGTCCATGAGGCAGAGGCGATGGAAGCGCACCGCGTGAAGATCGTTATCCCAGAGGACCACCGAGTCTTGGAGGTGACGGTGGTTCAGGGAGCGAAGGAGCGCTTCGAGAAGCTCGCGGACGAGTTGGCTGCGGATCCTCGCCCCTTCAGGGACCTCTCGCCGGAAGAGAGAGAAGAGCGTTTGCGCAGAGTGATGGGCATCGGGCGCGGTCTCTTCTCTTCGAGCGAAGAGTTTGCTCGCCGCAAGCAGGAGGAGATCGAGATCGAGGACCGCCACCTTGGCCGCTGAGCCTGTCTTTGTCTTCGATGCTCGCTTTGCGCCGGAAGTCGGGTCTTGCGCCCGCTGGGAGCGCCGGCATCCTTGCCGGCCCACGCTCTCCGCGACCAGGGCGGTCGGCCATGGGCGCTGATGGAGCCGGCAAGGATGCCGGCGCTCCCAGCGACAGCTAACCGAACAGCATTGGCCTTAACTCTCGGGATCCCTCAGTCGCCCCTGACGCGTACGGCGCTTCGGGATCGCCGGCCCCGGTCCGTCATGTCCTATGGCGAGGATCGCGATGGGCAGATCTGTGGCGCGGGCACGCTCCACGGCTATTTTAGCGTCCGTAAAACGAGCCACCCGATCTGTGAGAAAAATAGCCAAAGCATCGGAGGGGACAACGATGATTCCCACGTCGATGTTTCCGGCCGTCAGCTCATCTCGCAGGTGAGCCACGTCGACGATCAAGAGGTCGCTGCGACCCGAAATCTGGATCTCGATGCCCAGGCAGACGGTCGTCCCGTTGACCGTCCGGCACTTGGTCCAATCCACGCCGCCCGTCTGCTTCTTCGTCCACCCATCGAGCTTCTGAAACTCTTTGTCAAACAGCGCTCGGACTTCAGCCGCGCTATTCGTATCACGTCGTTCCTCGATCCTCAACTCGAAGCCGCGCAGTACCGTTTCGAGCTCGTCCCAAAGAGGTTGGAGACCCAAACGGACGATTCGCTGTTCTGCTCCGTTGAAGAAGAGCGTCTCTTGGACTGTAGGCATTCGCGATCAGTGGTCGAGGATGGAACGAAGTTTCTGCGGGGATCTTCGTCCCAGGGTGGTCGGCGCAAAAACCTCGAAACGCTGCTCGATCGCATCGCAATGGCCGATTTCGCTGCCAATCCAAAACCTTCCGAGACGTTGGGCTTCCTGAAACGTGCTGCCGCCACCTCCGAAGGGATCGAGGACGATGTCCTCCGGCTGAGTTGAGATCTCGATTGCACGAGCGGGTATCATCGGCTTCAACTCGTTCACTCCCGGTCGTGCCTTGGAGCTCCGATGGCGATTGGGCGAGGTGTCGTCCCAGAAGTCAGTAAGATTGAGCCCCTCTGGATTGAGATACTTACGGTGTCCGCCATAGTCCTTCAGATCTCCCCCGCAATGGCGGCACGCCGGCACCGGGACACGGACGCGGTTGAATACGCGCGGCCGGCCCTTCGTGAAGTAAATCAAGGAATAATGCGCAGGATAAAGCTTCTGCCCCCGCGGAAAGGTGCCCTTCATCGAGAGAGCGATCCAGTGACGAAACTCCATTGGGCCGTCCAGATGTGCGGCGAAATGATAGGCCCATCGTGGAAGGGAGTAGACGAAGAGGGCTCCGCCAGGAACAAGGGTCCGGCAACATTCGTCAATCCACTGGAAGGACCAGCTCAAATAGTCCTCGTCCTTCCAGTCGTCTTTGAAGCCGTTCCTGTATTCCTTGTTGAGATTGAACGGGGGGTCCGCAAAGATCGTATCGACGGATTCGGACCGAACGGCGGCAAGGAGGTCCAGGCAGTCTGCCTCAAACACCATCCCGTGCGTGGTCGTCAGCCTTGGGGTACCCAGCCCCGAAGGCGAGTCGTCAATGCGAGAGGCAGGCTCACGTCTTGGGCTCATGTGATCTTCCGGCTTGTGGCGAGCACCCTCTCGGGGCCTGGTTCTCTCTCGTTGAGGGGCCGGCGGAGATGGTACCACGCGTTCTTGCCTCAAGGGTCTTGGCGGTAGGGTAAAGAGGGTGAGCTGGGCTTCCATGTTTACGCTCTTTTTACGCCCGAGTGTACGCACCTCCTCAGAGGGGCGTCAATCCCCCTTTTAGGCCGAGTTAAGGCCGTCGCGCGCTTCCTCACTCCCCCTCACCCTCCTTCGGCGGCGTGGTCGCCAGGGCCGACAGCTCGGCGATGGAGCGCAGGGCTCCCCCCCGCATGACGTAGCGCACCTGCCGGGCGTTCCTGATGTCGGCGGTCGGGTCGGCGCCGAGGATCAGGAGATCGGCCTGCTTTCCCTTCTCGACGGTCCCCAGGTCCTTCTCCCTTCCCATGGCGCGGGCGCTGCCCCGGGTCGAGGCGACCAGCACCTGCATCGGGGAGAGGCCGGCGGCCTCCATGGCCTCCATCTCGGCGTAGATCGCCGGACCGTGGAGCGTCAGCGGGTTGCCGGCGTCCGTGCCCATCGCCACCGGGATGCCGGCGTCGGACACCCGCTTCAGGTTCTCCGCCCCTACCTTCTCCTGCTGCGCGAGGTGCGTCGCCCGGAGGTCCAGACGCTCGCGCGTGACCCCGGGATCGAGCGCGGCCGTCTCGGCGAGCTTCCCGAGGGTGACGGGGTCGACACAGTGGTTGGGGTCGTCCACCGCGGGTGCCTGTTTGGCGAGGGCGGCCTCGGACATCCTCATGTAGCCACGCGGGACGGTGAGCGTCGGACAGTAGACCGCTCCGTTTTTCTTCAGGAGATCGAGGAATTCCTGGTCCACCGGCTGGTCCCAGACGCTGTGGACGAGGAGCGTCGCGCCGGCGCGCAGCGCGTCCTTGGCGCCGTCGAGCTCGGTGGCGTGGACGATGAGTGGCAGCCCCTTCTGCTTCGCCTCGTCGCCGGCGGCCTGGATCACGGCGGCGCGCTCGGCGGGCGTCTGCCCTTCCCGCTCGATGTACCAGACCTTGATCGCCTTGGCGCCCTGGGCCTTCAGGTAGTCGACGCCGCTCTTCGCCGTCTTCTCGTCGGCGGCGTAGAGGAACTGCCTCTCGCCCGGTACGTTCACCCAGTGGTCGAGGGTCGAGATGAGGGGGCCGGCGGCGGAGATGCGCGGCACGTCGGTGCGCGGCTCGGCCCAGTCGGGGAGGCGGAGGGTCCAGGGGTAGCCGCCGACATCGAAGACCGAGGTCACCCCGGAGCAGAGCCAGGTGCGGCCGAAGCGCTCCGGGTGGCCCCGCAGGTCGGCCACGACCTCTTCATAAGGATGCTTGGCGCGGACGTCGAGCGAGTCCGGGCGGCCGTCCGCCCAGCCGGTCTGCGAGAAGTGGACGTGGGAGTCGATGAGGCCGGGGGTGACCCAGAGCCCCTTCAGATCGACCGTGTCGATCCCGTCCGGCAGCGGGCAGGCCGAGCGCGGGCCGGCGCAGTCGATCTTGCCGTCGCGCACCACGACGACCGCGTCCCTGACCGGCGCGGCGCCGGTGCCGTCGACGAGCGTGGCGCCGAGGAGGGCGCGGGGCGGCGGCGGCACCCCGGGCCCGGCCGGGAAGGCGGTGCTCACCGCGATCTTCCAGCCCTGCGGGGTCTCGACGAAGAAGCGCTCGGAGAGGCCGGAGACCTCGTTGGCGCCGTAGCGCACCCGATAGCGGTAGGTGCCGTAGACCATACCCGGACGCACCGGCGTGAGGCGGAGGTCCTCGGCGTCGATGTGGTCGGGCCACCCCTGGCCGGCGCTCGACGCGAGACCGGCGTAGCCGAGCTCGAAGCCGGTGGGGCCGGTGCGCGCCAGCCCCTCCGACTGGAGATAGCAGGAGAGGTAGGTGTCGCGATCCTTGTCGCGGATGGCTTGCAAATTCTTCTCGAACAGCCGGCGGACGGAGGCGAGATCTGCCGCCTCGTCCGCCCGCGCGGCCGGGGTGGCGAACAGCAGGACGGCAAGGAGCGACGGAAGGGTGGCACGCAGCAGCCGTGGACGCATCTGGGTCTCCTCTCGCGGAGTTGCGATGGCGTATCCTACCAGGGGCGCCGTCGTTGCGCCGGAGCGAGCGTTGGCTTAGAGTGTGCATCTCACGGGACCGTCGACTGACCGTTGCATCGCTCGCGCTTGAGATTCGAACCGAGGATACCTGCCGACATGGAACCGAGCTACCGCCGCTCTACAGGTCTGGTCGACGTCCTCGACCGCGTGCTCGACAAGGGCCTCGTGGTCGCCGGCGACATCCGCGTCTCTCTCGCCGAGGTCGAGCTCCTCACCATCCGCATCCGGCTCCTGGTCTGCTCGATCGACAAGGCGGAGCAGATCGGGCTCGACTGGTGGCGCCAGGACCCGAACCTGTCGGTCGGCGCCCGGCGGCTGGCGCAGGAAAATGAGGCTCTCCGGGAACAGATCCGCCTGCTGGAGGCGAAGGTGTCCTCCATGACGGTCGCAACCGACCGGGAGGCGCCGCGCAGCCGGCCGGCCCGGTCAGGCAGAAAGCAGACAACCAGGGGGTAAATCGCATGCCGGTCGAACGTGCTTCCGGTGGCACCAGTCTCATCGACGTCCTGGACCGCGTCCTCGACAAGGGAATCGTCATCGACGCCTGGGTCCGGGTCTCTCTGGTGGGCATCGACCTGCTCACCGTCGAGGCGCGGGTGGTGGTGGCATCCATCGATACGTACATCAAATATTCGGAAGCCGTCGGCCAGGTCTCGACCGTTTCGCGTCCGCCTCTCGAGGCCACCAGGACGTCGGACGAGCTCCTGGCGGAGAACGCGTCGTTGCGGGCCCAGCTCGCGGCGGCGACGGCCCGGGAGGAGGCGATGGCGGTCCGGAGGCCCCGGCAGAGCCAGAAAGCGCAGAGCCAGAAGCTGTAAACCATGGCCCGGCTCGCCCAGCTCGAGACCTCCCCCGACGTCCGGGGGGGCGCCGGTGTCGGCGCCAAAGCCAAGCTCGCGCTCGTCGAGGCCCTCCTCGGCGAGCAGGAGGCCCGGCCCTGCGCTCTCTTCGTACTGCGCTGGCTGGTCCGCCATGCCGGAGTCGAGCGCGGCTTCTGCGCGGTGGTCGACGGCGAGATGGGGCGGCTCGTCGGTCTGACCGGGATCGGCGTCCCCCTGGCCGCTCTCGATGCGTTCAGACTCGATCTCGACGACCGCGCGCATCCGCTGGTGGTCGCTCTGGCGAGCTCGGAGCCGGTGGCCTTCCACAGCTCGGGGCAGGGGCTGCTGCGCCCCTTCGAGACCCCGCTCGGTACCGAATCGTTCCATGCCGTCCCTCTCTCCCGCTCGTCCGAGCACGGCGACTTCGGCCCCGGCCTCCTCCTGCTGACCGCGCGCGGCGACGGCCCGGGAGGAGGCGATGGCGGTCCGGAGGCCCC
>Ga0137375_10007810_pt1 | contig 12721 bp, 11 predicted proteins | sample SagtaG_24_FD_104936 | JGI IMG/M metagenome (GOLD analysis project Ga0137375, IMG submission 104936) | Vadose zone soil microbial communities from Sagehorn Ranch, Mendocino, California, USA - Sage1_R_113_16 metaG | ecosystem: Environmental > Terrestrial > Soil > Vadose zone | place: USA... | reverse complement strand
CAGGCGGCGCATCGCGCGCCGCGGGTCGACCTTGCCGTCGCCGAGACCGTCCGGACCGATGCGGTCCTTCGTGACGCCGCGGTTGTCGCGCTTGCCGAGCGCGTCGAGGATCTTCTCGGCGGTGATCGGCGTCTCGTCGAAGCGCACGCCGATGGCGTCGTACACGGCGTTCGCGATGGCGGGGATGACCGAGTTCAGCGGCCCCTCGCCGGCCTCCTTCGCGCCGAACGGCCCCTCGCTGTCGTTCGTCTCGATGATGATCGCTTCGAGCTCGGGCGTGTCGAGCGATGTCGGCAGCTTGTAGTCGAGGAGGGACGGCTTCTTGTGCAGGCCGCCGCGGAAGATCTGCTCCTCGACCACGATCTCGCCGTACGCCATGTACGCCGACCCCTCGATCTGTCCTTCGACGTTCGCCGGACTCAGCGCGCGGCCGCAGTCGTGCGCGGTCGTGATCCTGTCGACCGTGAGCGTCCCCGTCTCGAGGTCGACCGAGACCTCGGCGACGGACGCCTGGTACGAGTACGCCGGCGTCGGACCCACGCCCGCACCTTTGTAGCTCCCGCCGATGCCGGCCGGCGGCGTGTAGCTGCCCGCCGCGACCAGCGTGCCCCGCTTGCCCTCCGCGAGGTTCGCGGCCTCGACGAACGAGAGGTGCTTTTCCGGATCCTGAAGGTCGTACACGCGTCGGTACGCGGTCGCGAGCCGCTCGACGGGAACGCCGAGCTGCTCGGATGCCGCCTCGAACAGCAGCGCCTGCAGCTTCATCCCCGCGTCCTTGACCGCGTTGCCCGCCATCATCGTGACGCGGCTCGAGTACGAGCCGAGGTCCACCGGCGCGAGCGACGTGTCACCGGACACGACGTGCACATCCTCGGGCAGAATGCCGAGCGTCTCGGCGGCGACGGACGCCAGCATGTTGTCGGAGCCCTGCCCGATCTCGGCCGTGCCGCACATGACCGTGACGCCGCCGCCGCGATCGATGCGGATCTCCGCCCCGGAGTGCGGCATCGGGTTCCAGTAGATCGGCAGGCCCGCGCCCGAGATGTACGCGCTGCCGGCGACGCCGATGCCCCTGCCCTTCGGCAGGCTCTCGCGCTTCGCGTCCCAGCCCGTGGCTCGGCGCACCGCGGTCAGGCATTCGCCGAGGCCCATGGTCGTGATGCGCAGGTCGTTCACGGTGCGGCTGTGCGCCGGCTGCAGCACGCGCAGCCGGTACTCGATCGGATCGAGTCCGAGCTCGGTCGCGATCTTGTCGAGCTGGCACTCGAACGCGTAGCGCGGCTGGGTGGTGCCGTGTCCCCTTTTGGGACCGCACGGCGGCTTGTTGGTGTACACGCGCACGCCGTCGAACTTGTAGGCGGGGATCCGGTAGGTGACCGTCATGAGGGCGCCGGTGTAATAGGTGGTCGCGATCCCGTAGGACGCGTAGGCCCCGCCGTCGAGGTAGCTCTGGAAGTGGACTGCGGTGATCTCACCATCCTTCTTCACGCCGGTGCGGAGGTGCATCTTCACCGGGTGGCGACCGCGGTGCGCGTAGAAGACCTCCTCGCGGTCCAGCGTGATCTTCACGGGTCGCTTCGTGCGCATCGAGAGGAGCGCGGCCGAGAACTCGTGGCCGAACGGATCGCTCTTGCCGCCGAACGCGCCGCCGTTCGGCGTCGCGATGACGCGGATCCGCGAGCGCGGCAGCCCAAGGACCTTCTCGAGCTCGCGATGCACGTAGTGGGGGACCTGTGTCGCGGTCCAGAGCGTGAGCTTGCCGTCGCCGTCGTACGACGCGACGCACGCGTGCGTCTCGATCGGCGCGTGCGTGTTGCCCTCGAAAAAGGACCAGTCGTCGCGGATGAGATCGGCGGCGGCGAAGCCGGCCTCGAGATCGCCGAACGCGAGGTGGACCTCCTTGAAGACGTTCGCGCGCCGCGAATGGTCGTGGATCTTGACGTCCTCTCGCTCGAGGGCCTCCTCGATGGTGAAGATCGGCTCGAGCGGCTCGTACTCGACGTCGATGAGCGACAGCGCTTCAAATGCGACGTCTTCGTCGAGCGCCGCCACGGCGGCGACGGGCTCCCCGACGTAGCGCACCTTGTCGACGGCGAGTGCGGTCTCGTCCTGCGTCGACGGCATGATCCCCATCTTTTCCGGCATGTCCGCGCCGGTCACGACGGCGACGACACCGGGATACGCGAGCGCGCGGGAGACGTCGAGACGCCGGATGCGCGCGTGCGGCTGCGTCGAGCGCAGCAGACGTCCGTGGAGCATCCGTGGCAGGCGGATGTCGTCGGCGTAGCGCGCGGTGCCCGTCAGGTGTGCCCACGCATTCACCTTCGGAAGGCGGCGACCGAGGACCGAGAGCTCACTCATTTGCTCAATCTCTCGCCTTCGGCGAGGAGACACGCTCAAGGCTGGCGGACTCGCTCCTCGCAGCACGCTCGCTTCGCTCGCTGACAGGGGCCCCTGCCCCTGACTGCCTCGTCGTTCGACTCGCTCGTTCGATCGCCTCGTAGATCGACGTGTATCCGGTGCAGCGGCAGAGGTTGCCGCTGATGGCCTCGGCCATCTGCTCGCGGGTGGGATGCGGGTGCGCGTCGAGGAGCGCCTTCGCCGAAAGGAGCATCCCGGGGGTGCAGTACCCGCACTGTGCCGCGCCTTCTTCGGCGAACGCGGTCTGGAGCCGATGCAGCTCGGGGCCGTTCGCGAGCCCTTCGACCGTCGTGACCTCGGCCATGCCGACCTGCTGCGGCAGCGTGAGGCAGGAAAGGACCTGCCGACCGTCGACGAGGACGGTGCACGCGCCGCACTCGCCGAGCTCGCAGCCGTGCTTCGTCCCGGTGAGTCCTAGCTCTTCGCGCAGTACCTCGAGCAGCGTGTGGTGGGGTTCGGCGGCGACCGTGTGCGTCTCGCCGTTGACCCGCAGCGTGACGAGCGACTTCGTCAAGCGCTCACCGTCCCGTCGCGGGCGGGCGAGCCGATGCGGCGCGACATCGTAGCGGCGGCGCTCGAGCAGCGCTCTCCGATGCGTCGGAGCGTCCGAAGGTCGAGGCGCTCCTTGAATCCCACCACCATGACCGCGGCCACGCGGCGGCCGCGCGCATCGCTCACGGCCGCGGCGACGGCGCGCACGCCACGGAACAGCTCCTGGTCGTCGTACCCGATCGCCTCGCCGTGCAGCAACACCTTGCCGTGCGCGCCGGCGTCGAGCGGCAGCCTGCGCCCCAGCGGCGCGCTCATGTGCAGACCCGTCGTCGGCTCGGCCCGTGCGGCGATCTCGAGCTTGCCGTCGTGGGGGATGCCGAGGATCGCGGTTTCGCCGAACGTTTCCATGAGGCTCACCAGATGCGGCTGCGCGAGCGCGCGCAGGTCGGGTGAGCTCGCATCAGCGAGCGCGCGCAGCTGCGGACCGAGACGGAAGCGGGTGTCGGGGTCGCGAACGACGAACCCGTGCGCATCGAGGGTGAGGAGGATGTCGCGCAGGGTGCCCTTGGACACGTTGAGCGTTCGTGCGAGCTCGGAGATGCCCTGCGGGCGCCCTCCCTCAGCCAGCGCGTGCAGCACTCGCGCCGTCTTCTCGACGGCGGGCACCGGACGCACGTTGTTCGTATTCCCTGCCATACGCGTACGGAGCATAGTACGCTCGGCCGAGCCTCGGCGCGATCGGAGGACAGGTGCCCACAGACGCTCGCTTGAGCCGCGCGGTCGCCCGTTGGGGTATCCGCCTCGCGGAGCCGTACCCCGATGTGTATTCCGGCAACCTCGTGTACCGCTGCACCCTGCGCGACGGGACGCCGGCCGTCCTCAAGACCGAACCGGAGCGCCGCGGCGTGGACGAGTTCCTCACCGGGATCGAGGCGCTGCTGCTCTACGACGGTCGAAGCGTGGTGCGCGTCCTCGAGGTCGACCGTGATGAACGCACGGTGCTCTTGGAGCGTGTCGTGCCCGGCGAGCCCCTCTGGCGCACGCCGATCGACGCGGCGCTACAGGCCGCGGTGTCGGTCATGGCGCGGCTCAGGAAAGCGCCGCCCGACAAGAGCTCGTTCCCGGACGTTCGCGACTATCACGGCGCGTGGTCAGATCACCTCGGTCTGTACGGCGGTCCCGGTCCGATCGATGCGGATCTCTTCGAGATCGGCGAGCGACTGTTCCTCGAGCTGTGCGACAGCTCGTCCGCGCCCGTCGTCCTCCACGGAGATCTTCACTACGGCAACGTGCTGAGCTCCGATCGTGAGGGTTGGTCGGCGATCGATCCCAAGGGTGTCAGCGGAGAGCCGTGTTACGAGGTCGGCGACCTCTTCCGCAACCGCGTCGACGAGCTGTACGACACCTCGGATCCGGTCCGTTCGATGCGCCGGCGCGTGGAAACAGTCGCCGACCTTACGGCCTTCGATCGTGAGCGAGTGCGCCTGTGGAGCCTGTCGCAGGCGGTCCTCTCCGAGGTGTGGAGCGTCGACGATCCGGCTCGAGGCGCACAGGTCGATCTGCGCGCAGCCCGCCTCCTGCACCGGATCGGCGCGCTAGGGTAATGCGTCCCTCCAGACATCGAGGCAGGCGCAGCGGACCGTAGACTCCGACCGATCTGCGCGAGGGAAGGGCGGTCACCGACGATGCCGACGATCAAGCTGCCCGAGGAATCGGAGCACAGCGATATGGTCAAGAAGGTCGACGCGATGATCCGCGAGATCTCGAAAGCGCCGAACATGACCCCATCGAGCCGCGCGCTCGGTCTGCGTCCGTCCATCCTCATGGGCGATCACGCCGAGCTCACCCACGTGATGGCGACACGTTCGCTCCTCAACGCGCAGAAGCGGATGATCGCGCTCGCGGTGGCCGCGGTGAAGGCCGCGTCGTACGAGCTGTACGCGCACACGCACGCGTTGCAGCGCGAATACGGCCTCGACAGCGGCCAGATCGTCGAGCTCGTCGCGACGATCGCGCATGTCGCGAGCATCAACACCTTCGAGAGGGCCATAACCGCCTTCAACGACAACGCGCCGCTGCGCGCCCAAGACCCATCGACGCCGGTGTTGGTGGAGGTGCGTCAGAGGCTCGGCAGCGTGCCGCGGTACTTCCTCTACATGGCGAGCGACCCGAAGTTCGCGAAGATCGTCCTTGACCGTGAGGTGGCGACGGTGCACGAGGGAGAGGTGTCGCGCCTGAACAAGGAGCTCGTCGCCTACGCGACGAGCGTCGTGAACGACGGCCGGCTTTCGATCGTCTATCGCGCCGAGGCGCTGCGCGGTCTGGGCATGACGAACGAGCAGCTCTTCGAGGCGACGACCGTCGTGAGCATCTTCGCCAAGAATTCCGCGTTCTCGACGGCACTGCAGCTGGAGCCGGCGCTGGCCTAGCCTGTACGATCGAGCCAGGCGATGGGGCCCGCCTGACAACCGCCGCGCCACGCCGGCGCGACTGATGGCTTCTACCGAGAACGAAGAGCGGTAGGAGCACGTGATGGACAACCTGCTCGTCGCGACGATCCTCGGCCTCCTCATCCTCATCGCGTCGATAGTGAGCGTCGAGCTTGGCGTGTCCGTCGCCATCATCGAGATCGCCTTCGGCGTCATCGCGGGGAACTTCCTCGGCGTGGCGAGCACACCGTGGATCGACTTCATCGCCGCGTTCGCGGGAATCGTGCTGACGTTCCTCGCCGGAGCGGAGGTCGATCCCGTCCTGCTCCGCGAGCGCGCCAAGGAATCGCTCCTCGTCGGAGCGCTCTCCTTCCTGTTGCCGTTCGTCGGCGCCGGCCTGTTCGCCTACTACGTGGCCGGCTGGGACCTGCGTCAGGCCGAGATCGCCGGCGTCGCCCTCTCGACGACGTCCCTCGCGGTCGTGTATGCGGTCCTCGTCGAGACCGGCCTCACCAAGACCGAGATCGGCAAGGTCATCATGGCGGCGACGTTCGTGACCGACCTCGGCACGGCGATAGCGCTGTCGCTGCTGTTCATCCAGCCCACGCCCTATCTCGCGCTGTTCGCCGGCGTATCGATCGTGGTCATCGTCGCGATGGCGATCTTCCAACGGTGGTTCTTCGACCGGTACGGCGACCGGGTGATCGAGCCGGAGATCAAGGGCGCCTTCTTCGTCCTCTTCCTCCTGATGTGGACCGCGGATCTCGCGAAAAGCCACGCCGTCCTGCCCGCGTTCGTGCTCGGCTTCTCGGTGAGCGGCGTGTTCCGCCGTTATCCGGAGCAGCTGAAGCGCTTCCGTATCGTCGCCTTCTCGCTCCTGACGCCGTTCTTCTTCTTCAAGGGCGGGCTGAACGTCAGCCTCGACGCTGTCGCCGGGGCGCTGCCACTCCTCGCGGGCTTCCTTGCGGTGAAGCTGGCGCTGAAGTTCGCGGGCGTCATGCCGGTCGCACTCCGCTACCTTCGACCGCATGCGACCTTCACCACGCTGCTCATGAGCACCGGGCTGACGTTCGGGACGATCTCGTCGCTCTACGGACTCAACGCCGGCATCATCGACCGTGCTCAGTTCTCGGTCCTCGTCACGACGGTCATCCTCTCAGCGATCGTGCCCACCTTCATCGCGCAGCGCTTCTACTCGCCATCGGCGCACGTCCTGACCGAGGACGAGGTCACGCTGATCGAAGACGAGGAGTTCGAGCCGGCGCGGTCCCGATGACCGGCGCTAGACGACCTTCGCTCCGAGCGTCTTCTCGAGCTCACGCAAGGCACCGACGTGCGCCTCCTCATCGAACGAGGTCACGCCGTCGCCGACGACCTCGACCGCGTAGCCGAGATTGCGCGCGTCCGCGGCGGTGAAGAGGACGCAGATGTTGGTGCAGTCGCCGACGAGCCGCAGGGTGTCGACGCGCTTCTCCCGAAGCGTGATGTCCAGATCCGTGCCAAAGAAACCGGAGTAGCGCCGCTTCGGGATGACGTCGTCGGCCTCTTCGGGCGCCAGCTCGGGAATGATCTCGGCGCCCGGCGTGCCGACGATGGCATGCGGCGGGAAGAGTTCGAACTCGGCGTCGTCGGGGAGGTGATTGTCGGTGAGGTAGATCACGGGCTCGCCGGCGGCGCGGGCGCGCGCCAGCTCCGTCTGGATGACGGGGATGATCCGGCCCATCGACGGTCCGCAGTACAGCGAACCGCCCTCGTGCGCGAAGTCCTCGATCATGTCGATGACGACCAGCGCCCGCTTCACGCGCTCACCCTAGCGAAAGAAAAGAGGACGGCGGATGCCGTCCTCTCTCGCGTCATGTTGTGTGCGGGCCGGTTAGTGGTGGCAGGCCTTCGCGGTCCCGCTCTGGTCAGCGGTCTTGAAGGACTGTCCGCAGCCGCAGCTCGAGACGGCGTTCGGGTTGCGAAGCGCGAAGCCGCCGCCCATGAGAGCGTCGACGAAGTCGATCTCGGAACCCTTGAGGTACATCGCGCTCATCGGGTCGACGACGATGCGGACGCCGTCGTACTCGACCTGGGTGTCATCCTGTTCGCGGCCCTCCGCGAACGTCATGCCGTACGAGAAGCCCGAGCAGCCGCCCGGTGTGACGTACACGCGCAGCGCGAGGTCGGCGCGACCCTGCTTCGCGATGACTTCCTTGAGCTTGTCGGTCGCGCGCGCCGTCATCGTGACGACCGGCTGATCGGCCTGGATGCCGGTCTCCTGCTGTTCGATGGCCATGAGTGGCGTCCCCTTCTGGCGGTGCGTTCTGGGCACATGATAGCCGACATACACTCGATTTCGTGCCCATTTCTTTGCACCACGCGCAGGTCTTTTACCCGCCTGGCCAGGAAGCGCAGGCACGGGATTTCTACGGAAAATGGCTCGGTCTGCGCGAGATCGAGAGACCTTCGACCCTTTCGGACCGGGACGGTCTCTGGTATGAGGCGTCCCCCGGCCACGTTCACCTGTCGGCCGACTCTGACCTCGGGCTGCATCCGCGGCGCCACTTTGCCCTACGCGTCGACGATCTCGATGCCATGCGCAACCGTTTGCGCGAGGGAGGCGCTCGATTCGAGGAAGCGACCCCGATCCCGGGTTGGCGGCGCTGCTACGTGTTCGATCCGTTCGGGAACAAGATCGAGCTGGATGAGATCCCGTGAGCGAATTCCGATTCAGTCCAAGACCGAATCGCGCGAGCGAGATCCGCTGGCGCTCGTGGGGTGACGCGGCGTTCGCCGAGGCGCGCGAGCAGAACAAGCCGGTGCTCCTCGGGATCAGCGCGGTGTGGTGTCACTGGTGCCATGTGATGGACGAGACCAGCTACAGCGTCCCCGACATCATCAAGGTCATCAACGACCGCTTCGTCGCGGTCCGCGTCGACAACGACGAGCGTCCCGATGTGAACCGTCGCTACAACATGGGCGGCTGGCCCAGCACGGTATTTCTCACACCGGAGGGAGAGATCATCCACGGCGCCACCTACATCCCGCCTGATGAGATGTGGCAGGCGCTGAACGCCGTCAACGAGGTGTGGTCCACCAAGCGCGACGACATCGCCAAGCGCGTCGCCGACCTCCGCGCACAGGAGGCCGAGGCGCGCGAGCCAAAGAGCGGCGAGCTGTCGGCGGAAATCGTCGACGCGGTCGGCGCACTGGTGCGCGGTCAGTACGACCCGCAGTTCGGCGGCTTCGGCCGATCGCCGAAGTTCCCGCAGGTCCGCCTCCTCCGCTTCCTCCTCGACGAATACCGGCGTCACGGCTATCCGGATGTCGCGCACATGCTGCACAAGACCCTCGGCGCGATGGCTTCGAGCGGCATGCACGACAAGATCGAAGGCGGATTCTTCCGTTACGCGACGACGCGCGAGTGGGAGGTCCCGCACTACGTGAAGATGCAGGAGGACAACGCCGAGCTCCTCGCGGTATATGCCGAGTCGCATCGCACCTTCCCGGAGGCCGGATACGACCGCGTCGTCCGAGACGTTGTGCGGTGGATGAACACGGTGCTCTGGCGTGACGACGTGAAGGCGTTCGCCGGCTCGCAGGATGCCGACGAGGTCTACTACGAGCTCGACGGCGCGGGCCGTGAGAAGCACGGCGCCCCATACGTCGACAAGGCGCTGTACACCGGCTGGAACGCACTCGCGATCTCCGGCTATCTCGCCGCGGGCCAGGCGTTGGACGATCCGCGGATCCGCGACCGAGGACTGGACGTGCTGCGCACGATCGCCTCGCGGATGTGGGATCCCGACAACGGCCTCGCGCATTTCGATCGCGGCGAAGGACCTCGGGTGCGGGATCTCCTGGGTGACCTGGTCGCGGTGCTGACCGCTCAGCTCGACGCGTACGAGGCCGGCGCGCACCCGATCGGGATCGTCGGGGCCCAGCGCGTGGCCGCGCGCCTGCGCGAGCGGCTCGAAGAGGCCGACGGCGGCGGCTTCTTCGACGCGCCGGAGCGACCTGAGCCGGGCCGGCTCGCGGTCCGCGAGAAGCCGATCGAGGACAACGCGATGGCGGCCGATGCCCTCCTACGGCTTGCGGTGCTTACCGGCGACGACGGCTGGCGCGACAGCGCGCTTCGAACGCTGCGATCGTTCGTCGGCACGTACCGGGGCTGGGGCCAGTTCGCGTCCTCCTATGCGAACGCGGTCGCGCGTGCGCTCGCGGAGCCGCTCGCGATCACGGTCGTCGGGCCGAAAGAGGACGCGATGGCGAACGCCCTCTGGACCGCGGCGCGGTCGGTGGACGACCCGGCTCGGAGCATCCAGCGGCTCGTCCCTGATGGAGATGGCCCAGAGCTCGAGCGGCTCGGTTTCCCGCCGGAGCGTACCGCGGCGTACGTCTGCGTCGGCACCTCCTGCTCGGCTCCGCTGACGGACGAGGGCTCGCTGCGCCGAGAGCTCGAGCGGGCGCGCGGGCGGTTGGAGAGGGTGTAGCCGCCCAGGCACGTTTCGTGCGCGTCCTTCTGGTGTGACTCGGATCGCGGATACGCGCACCCTCACCGGCGCGGTGACCATGGTCGGCGTCTTCTCGAGCGGCGAGGCCGCACGCAAGGCGGCCCACGCGCTCGACATCTCCGGCTTTCCCGCAGACCGCGTCGGCATCGTCGACGAGAACGTGCGCAACGCGCGCGAGGTGGCCGGATCGTTCAGTCCGCAGGGCGCCCTGGCCGGCGCGATGCTGGGCGCGCTCCTCACCGCCGCCTTCATCGTCTTCGGTGGCGAGTCGGTGCGCGAGAATCCGGGGAGCATCGCCCTCGGCGGCTTCGTCCTGATCGTCGCGTTCACCGCGATCGGCTGGCTCGCCGGCCGCGCGCGGATCTTCAAGAGGGACGAGTACGCGAAGTTCGAGGACGCGGTCGATGCCGGCGAGACACTCGTGTCCGTCGTGTGTGAGACGGAGGATGGCGCCGATCAGGCCCGCGCCATCCTCGACCGGAGCGGCGCGGTCGCGGTGCGACGCGAGAAATCCGGCGAAGCGGTCTGATCATCGCAGGGCTCCGCCCTGCCACCCGGTTACGGCGCGACCGGAACTCCGCGCAGCCAGACCGCTTTCGGCTGCTGCACCAGTGCGAGGTCGCGCAGTGGGTCGCCGTCCACGAACAGCAGGTCCGCCCACATTCCGGCGCTGATCCGTCCCGCCTTCGGTCTTCCAACGACGTCCGCGGCGAGGCTGGTCGCGGCCACGAGTGCCTCGGTGGAGGACAGGCCGGCTTCGGCGAGGTAGACGAGCTCGAGCGCGAAACGGTCGTGCGTGTTGAAGGGTGTGCCCGCATCGGTGCCGGCGGCCACCCGCACGCCCGCCTTATGCGCGCCACGGATACCCTCCTGATGCTTCGCCGCGACGACCCGCGCGCGGTCCATGACGCGAGCCGGGAGAGCGCTCCCGTTGTCGATGATGCTCCGCAGTGCGGAGAAGGTCGGCACGAGCGCGACGTCCCTTTCCTTTATCAAACGGATCGTCTCCTGGTCGAGCAGCGTGGCGTGCTCGATCGAGTCGACGCCGGCCTCGGTCGCGATGCGCATGCCCTCCGCGCCGTGCGCGTGGGTGGTGATGCGGATCCCTGCCCGATGGGCCTCGTCGACCGCGGCGCGTGTCTCCTCGGGCGTGTATGAGGCGAGCTCTGGACCGGCGCCCTCGCCGAGCACGCCGCCCGTGGAGAAGAGCTTGATGACGCCCGCGCCGATGGCGACCTGCTCGCGCGTCGCCCCACGGACCGCGTCCGCCCCGTCGGCGATCTTTCCGACCTCGGTGCCGTGGCCGCCGGTGCTGGTGATGCCGCGCGCCGAGGCGATGATGCGCGGCCCTTCGAGCGCGCCACGTTCGATCTGCCGCGCGAGCTCGACGACCATGGACCCGTTCGAGCCGAGGTCGCGCACCGTCGTCACGCCGCTGCGCATCACCAGGCGCGCGTTGCGGAACGCCTTCAGCGTCGCCGTGGCTTCGCTCTGACGCGCTTCGGCGTCGAAGTCGGCGGTGCCGTCGAACGTCAGGTGCGCGTGGCAGTTGATGAGCCCGGGCAGCGCGAAGCGCCCGCCGGCCTGCAGCGCTCGCGATCGTTCGCCCTTCGGCGTCTTCGGCGCGCGAGAACGTTTGCCGACCCAGGTGATCTCGCCGTCCTCGATGACGATCGCCGCGTCCGACGTCGCGCTCGTGCCGTCGAAGAGGCCGTCCATCTCAAGGACCGTGCGCATCGCGAGGCAGTATCGTCCACCGATGCCGCACCCGCTCGTCGAGCGTCTTCGCGCGCGCGGTTTCGTGATGCCCGATTACGACGGCCGCGGGCTGTTGAACGTGCCCGCGACGGTCCTCGACGTGCTCGGCGCGCGAGAGTCCCCGGACGCGCCGCCGCTCGTCGATCTCGATTCAGCGCTGCGTGAGGGCGTGCGGCAGGTCGTCGTCATCCTCGCCGATGGTCTTGGCTGGTGGCAGCTCGAGATGTTCTGCGACAAGGGCGACACGCCATTCCTCGCCGAGCTTCGCGAGCGCGCGCGCCGGCGCGAGCAGGCTCAGCTGGTCGAGGCGACAACGGTCTTCCCATCCACGACCGCCGCGGCGATCACGACGCTCAACACCGGGCGGACGCCGCTGGAGCACGGCAACATCGCGTACTTCATCTGGCTCGAGGAGTTCGCGCAGGTGACGGCGATGCTGCGGTGGGGCCCAGCGATCACGCGGCGCGGGTCGTACTTCGACGATCCAGCCGTCGATCCGCGGCGTCACGTACAGGTGCCGTCGATCCACGCGCGACTGCGCGACCGGGGCATCCCCGCCCACGTCATCGAGCCCGAGCTCTTCCGCGCCGAAGCGATGACGCGGATGCACGCGGCCGAGGCGAACTTCGTCGGGTACGTCTTGCCGTCCTCGATGGGCGTCCGTCTGCGCACGCTGCTCGCCGATGCGCCCCGCCCGTCGTACCTCTACGCGTACTGGGCCGGGATCGACACGGTCTCGCACCTTCATGGACCGCGCAGCGAGGAGGCCGCGATGGAGGCCGCCCTCTTCGACCTCGACCTGCGGCGCGCACTGGGCGATCGGCCCGCGGGCGACACCCTCGTCTTGCTGACCGCCGACCACGGGCACGCGACGACGGATCCCGACAAGATGCTGGACATCGTCGGCGATGGAGAGCTGCGGGCAATGCTCCGCAATCCGCCCGCTGGCGAGCCGCGTCTGGTCTTCCTGCATACCGATCATCCGGAGCTCGTGCGCGCGCACCTCGAGCGAAGGTGGCCGGGTCTGTTCACGCTTCTCGATCGCGACGAGCTGATCGAGGCCGGACTCTTCGGGCGCGGCGATCCGACGGTGGCGCGCCGGCGGATCGGCGAGGTCGTTGGGCT
>Ga0137375_10007804_pt1 | contig 12724 bp, 10 predicted proteins | sample SagtaG_24_FD_104936 | JGI IMG/M metagenome (GOLD analysis project Ga0137375, IMG submission 104936) | Vadose zone soil microbial communities from Sagehorn Ranch, Mendocino, California, USA - Sage1_R_113_16 metaG | ecosystem: Environmental > Terrestrial > Soil > Vadose zone | place: USA... | reverse complement strand
CCCCGCCCAGGTAGACCCCGTCGTGGCCGTCGGTGAAATCGCAATAGGCGATCTCCCAATCATCGTTAATAGGGAGAGAAAATACCTCAAATTCACGGCCGGCCTCGGGCACGAGCAGGGCATGAGTTCCGAAGCGGGTGAGGTCGCGGTAAGGCCGGCCCGGGTAACTGCGCAGGCTGGTATCGACCCGAAACGTCCACGGCGGCACGTTGCCGTGCAGCGCCGAGCGGAACAGTTTGAGGCGGTGCGTTCCCGTGATACGCATCCCGTAGGTGCCGCACCACACCGTCACGTTGTCGAACTCGACATCGGCGCACTGCCGCAGGACGATGGTGTCATATCCGCCGCCACGGATGACGAGATCCTGGAAGCGAACCTGGCGGGCACCGTCGAGCAGCAGCGGGACCGAGCGGAAAGGGGCGATGACCAGGGGTAGCTTGCGCGGGTCGGTTTCGCCGCGGTAGTTGACGATGTCCGCGATGTGCGTCTGGGCCAGCCGGACATGGATGTATCCGGTGTCGCGGTCGTACCACAGCCCGGGGCCGCAGTAGAGCGGCTTGATGTCGCTGCCCTTGGTGTTGCTCCAGTCCTCCCAATCCCACAGTTCGTTGGCAGCGCGCAGGTCTTTGGCGTGATGGTAGGTGTGCAAGCCGATCAGCGAATCGCCGAAACTGCCCATAACGTCGCGCAGGTTCGGGTAAGTTCGTTTCGACCGATACTCCCCACCACTCTTGCCGTGCGGTTCCCACGCGGCGGCCGGCGCCTCGAAGAACTCGCGGAAGGCGCCGTCGAGAATGGCCTGCTCACCGGGGAAGGAGCGAATCGTGAGCGGCGCCATGTCGCGGCCGACCAGACTCATGGTGACGTGTTCGTGGTAGGTGCCGCCGCGCAGGTAGAGGGTATCGCCGGCCTTGACTCGGAGCAGGGCGTGGTTGATGGTGCGCCACGGCTTCTCTTTGCGTCCGTCATTGCCGTCGTCGCCGCGGCGGGCGTCCACGAAGAACCCCGGCCCATCCGCCAGGGGCCGGTTGGACGGCGCCGGAGCGCTGCGCAGGGGAGGGTGTGACGGTGGCCTGTCACCGCCCCGTGCGAGGGAGCCAGAGACACACAGGGCGACCACGGCGCAGCACGGCAGCAACCAAGGAGCGGTTCGCATGGGTTACGTCCCAGTTCACAAGACCAGTTGCTGTCAGCGACTCCGGAAGGTGCGGCGCACTGTCTCGGGAGGAACGGCAAAGCTAACGCTCGCCAGGCGCGCGTTGCGGGTCACGATGCCGACGACCCGGCACTCCTCGTCCAGCAGCGGCCCGCCAAAGTTGCCCGGATTCACGGCGCCAAGTGCTGCAGGTATCGGGACGACCTAAGGGAGTGAGTGCAACTTGTCGGAGTATAACAGTCCAGAACGGGAGGGAGAAGCAATTTCCGTTGCTTGCCAGGCCGCAGCCCGGGTTGACGCCGCCGCTTTCCTCCAAGCAGAAGGAATCCTCCTTACAATAGGAACGACCCTGCCCTCGTGAGCGGGGAAACGCCGGAATCTTGCTACCGGAGCGGAACGCGACCCGGTATCCTTCGGTGATTAGGTGTCCACGCACCGGGCAGCGGCATGCAAGTACCATCAACGACCTTCACGTTCTCCGGGCACGAAACCTTCCCGTTCCGCTATTTGAAGTACGACCGCGACCTGGCTTATGTCCGCTTCGACCCGGCGCTGTGGCGTCGCCTCCAGGAGCAAGATCTCGTCCGACTCCGCACCCTCTGCACGCAGTCGATCACGGAGTATTATGAGCGAATCGGAAAGAGTTGCTTGCCCTGCTGCGCCGTACCGGCGGAGCGGATCCTTGCCGACAACGCCCACGCGCTGGCGGTCGCCGATGCGTTCCCCGTGTCACCGGGGCATACACTCGTCATCTTGCGTCGCCACGCTATCAGTCATCGCCAAAGCCGGCGCAGAGGGCTTGCTGAAACTGGCGGGAAACAACATCAACAAGGGCGACCCCAAGGCGCTCACGACACTCTCCGTCCTGTACGACATCCTCCATGATCTGGGCTGGGATCTGCCTGGCGTCGTCCGAGAGATGAAGGCGCGGCCCTCCACCGAGATCCTGGAAGCGAGCTACGACGTCCTCTGCCGGCGGCTTGACGACCTGCTGACCAACTGCGGAAAAATCCGAGAGCGGCTTCTGGCGGCTGCGGGCGCCCGCGAGGTCCGCGCTCCGAAAGGCGCAGAAGGAGAAGGCCACCCCTTCATGCGGCCGGTCATCCAGAAGGCTGTGGCTCGCGTTGCCGGAGAAATCGTGCAGCAGGGGCTGCTCCCCTGGGACGAGGTCATGAGCCGACTGGCGCAACTGGACTGGCGTCGCGCCGCGCCGCCGTGGATCGCGGTGTTCACCACGGAAGGCGCCAGGATGATCCCGGGCAAGGAGAATGCGAACCTGCTCGGTGATCTGCTCCACGCCCACCTTGCGCCGAAGAACGCTCAGGCTATCCAGCGCGCCCGCAAGACGTTCAAAGACCTCCGCGGCCAGCAGTACCCAATTGCCGAAGAGGATCTGGCGAAGCGGCTGCCGGCGGTCGAAGTGACCGCGTTACCGGAGCCGGTTCCCCACCGGCAAGAACTGTCGGAGCAGGTTGAAGCAGAACTGGCGGCAATCCCGCCGGAAGAGGCAGACGATTCGGCTGCGCCGGCACCGTGATGGTGATGAAGGAACCCGGAAACAGCGTTGGGATTCTTTGTTAAATGAGGATCGCCAAAGGGGCAATCTCGCTGCCCAGCCCCTCCGCGCACGGGAGCGGCGGCAGGGCCTGCGGCGCGCACCCCGAACGGCTTGTGGAGGGGGGGATGTCGGCGTGCAATGCAATGCAATCAATTCGCTTCAGGCCCCCATTCCATTATACCGGCGCGGTGCCATGGTCTTCATCTACCTCACCGGCTGGCGGATCGGCGCCGTACTCGCTGTGCGCCGGGAAGATGTGGACCTCGACGCCGGGGCGGTGTTCAGCCGCCACCCGGACAACAAGGGCAAGCCGCGAGCAGCAGGTGCCATTACATCCCCTGATCGTCGAGCACCTGAAACGGCTGACGGGCTTCACGCCGGAGTTGTTCCCCTGGAACCATCACCGGCGCAACCTCGACGAAGCCTGGCACGCCATCCAGCAGCAAGCGGTGGTGAAGAACGCCCAAGGGGAAGAATTGCCCTTGCGCTTGTTCTGCCGTGAGGAACACGAGCACACGCCGGCCTGTCACCTCTACGGGTTTCACGACCTGCGCAGGGCGTTCGCGACCCTGAACGCCGCACGCCTGACTCCCGACCAGCTACAGGCCATCATGCAGCACCAGGACTACCAGACCACGCAGAAGTACATCAACATGGCCCCGTCCCTCGACGGCGTGACCGCCAGGCTGTATGTCCCGGAACTGCCCAAGGAGGAGACTGCCTGAGCGATCATACCGCTGGTCATACCACCGGGGACGCTGTTTGCCATAACCTATTGAGCCGGCTGGGACTCGAACCCAGGACCTACGGATTAAAAGTCCGTTGCTCTACCGACTGAGCTACCGGCTCTAATTATTGTCACTTCTCGGTTTGCGTCGTTTTCCTTCGCCTCGCTTCTGTCCTGTACAACCGCTCCTACAACCGCTACAATCAAGACAGTGGCCGGAGCGTCATAACCGCCCCGGCCGTGGCCACCGTGACTCCAGCGTTGAGGAGAAGTCACCATGTCCAGAGACAATTCTACGTCCGGCGCCCCCCGAAACAAGCCCGCAAAACCCTACCCCGAGTATCCGCTTACTCCCCATCCCGCCGGCTATTGGTGCAAGAAGATCAAGGGCAAGATGTATTACTTCGGCCCGTGGGACGATCCCGACGGTGCGCTGGCGAAATACCTGGAACAGAAAGACGCCCTCCACGCTGGCCGCAAGCCGCGCGAGGATGCGGGGGGCATTACGGTTAAGGAACTGGCGAACCAGTTCCTCAACGCCAAGGCCGCGAGTCGCGACGCCGGCGAACTCACCCCGCGCTCCTGGCAGGACTACAAGGATGCCTGCGACTTGTTGGTGAAACAGTTCGGCAAGGGCCGGCTGCTCGCCGACCTCGGCCCCGACGACTTCGCCGAGTTGCGGAAGAAAATGGCCAGGGGGTGGGGGCCGGGGACGCTGGGGAACGTCATCCAGCGGATGCGCGTGGCGTTCAAGTTTGCGTTCGACAATGGCCTCATCGACAGGCCGGTGTGCTACGGGCAGAACTTCAAGCGCCCCAGCAAGAAGACGCTCCGTATCGACAAGGCAAAGAAGGGGGCCAAACTCTTCACGGCGGAGGAAGTCCGCAAGCTCCTGGACCTCGCCGGTGTGCAGATGAAGGCCATGATCCTGCTCGGCATCAACTGCGGCTTCGGCAACGCTGACTGTGGGGCGCTGCCGCGCGCGGCCCTTGACCTGGAGCACGGCATGATCGACTTCCCCCGTCCCAAGACGGGCATCCCCCGCCGCTGTCCCCTCTGGCCCGAGACAGTTGCCGCCGTCAGGGAAGCGCTGGCCCGGCGACCCGAGCCGAAGCAAGAAGAGCACGCCGGCCTGGTGTTCGTGACGAAGTACGGCCTGCCTTGGGGCAAGGAGACGATGGACAACCCCGTCGCCAAGGAGACGGCCAAGCTCCTGCGGGCGCTGCAGATGAATGGCCGCAAGGGGCTCGGCTTCTACACGCTACGGCACACGTTCCGGACCGTGGCGGACGAGGCCAGGGACCAACCCGCAGCCGACTACATCATGGGGCACGAGGTCGCGCACATGTCGAGCGTTTATCGCGAGACGATCAGCGATGCGCGGCTGAGGGCCGTCAGCGATCACGTTAGGGGGTGGTTGTTCCCGCCAGCGAAGGCAGAGGAAAAGGCTGCGAAAGAGTAGCAGGCAGGGTTGCGAAACTCTGGGCTGACGAAGTACACTCAGGACGAACGGGCGGGGAACGGGTCTGCAGCCTGGGCCGGCAACCTCACCGCCCATCCCCGCCCTTCTTTTCCCTTCTGAGGTTGCCGAGAGAGGATCCGGCCATGACAGCCGCAACACAACTTCAGCCAACGCGCAGGAGCCTGCGCAGAATTCAAGCCTTGCCCCCAGCAACCGGGGTTTGGCTTGCCGATGGTCTGTTTCAGACCGCAGAAGGAGTGATCTGTTTTGGCTTCTCCTACCTCACCGCACGCGAACCTTTCAAGCAAATCCACTGGAGCATGTGGTACGAGTGGCTTGAAAACCCGTGTCCCGACCTCGACCCGAACGTGAACGCCGGGAGGATCAGGGCCTTCAGAGTTTGTTCCCACGAGGATCCTCAAAACCCCAAAGTGGCCGTGTGGATCCAGGCAGACGCCAACCAAATTGTCAAGCGCCGCTTCCCCGACCCCGACGACCCAAGGGGCGAAAAGCTGAAGGAACGAAGGAGAACCGCCCCAGGCAAGGCCGGCCAGTGGTTGACGGAGAAGGTATGGCAAGATCCTGAGCACGGCGGGTGCCTGAGAGAACAGGAGATGGCAGCTCGTGTCGCAAAGGAATTGGGGAAGGGGCCTCTCTTCCTCCCCTACCACCGGCGAAGGGAGCACCCCGCCCTCGGCGGTCGCAAGCCCTTCGTGGACCGCATTCCCGATTCTCAGATCCGCTCAGGGCGGTCGCGTGTGAATGTCTATGGCCTCGCCGACTGGGGCAAGATCATCGCTTTCGAGAAGGCAAGAGCGGAACAATACCCCGAAGCCCCGCCGGCTGGCTGGAAAGACAGGAACGGGATCGCTACTCTGCTGGGTTTGAAGCGTCCTGGATGGGCGCTCCCCCATGTGCTGGAACAGTTCCGGCAGAACCGGCCAGAAGCTGCCCTCCAGATCAGGGGCCTCACCTCCCGCGGCGCCTTCCGTCCCGTCTGGCATTACGACCCGGACGCTTTCGGGGATTGGCTGGGCGGTCGCACTCTCGAAGAATTGGCCAAACCGCTTTTGGCTTCGAGGCCGATGGTTCGCCCTGACCGCCTCGACAGGCTCAAGATGTTTCTCTGGTTTGCCCTTACTCGCCCAGACTACGGCGTCGGAAGGACGGCACTGGGGGAGAAATTCCGGCAGAGGCAGTTTCAGCGTTTCCTGGAGAACCCACCCCACGGCAAGCCACTGCGACCCTGCGGCGAGGTTCCCGTTGATGCGATCCTGAGATGGGCCAGAGAGGCTGGTCTTATCCGAAAACACTCCGCCTACAGCGAGAAGGACGGGGCGATTCAACGCCTCCCCCGGGCGCTCTACTTGGCAAAGAGCGAGGCCGGCGTGAAGCATCAGCTACAAGGGGAGGTTGGGCGACGCGGTGGTGTCAGTACCTTCTGGTACTTGCCTGGCGAAGCGTTCGTCATTCCGTCGCCTGCAGCATCCACCACGACTGCGGGGGCGTCTGCGGGCGCAGACGGAGCCGGCGCCGAGCCCACAACACCCCATCCGGGGCGGGGGCGCCCCGCCTCGCCCAATTCCGCGAAGGTGCGAGAACTCTGCTATAGACGATATGTCAAGGGGGACAAGTTGGCTGCTATTCGTGCGGAGGCAGAGAGGCTCTACGGAGAGAAGGCGGCCCCCAAGAGCGACAGCAATGTCGCGACGATCGCCAAGCAGTACGCCAGGAAGATGGGCCTTCCCCTCAACCGTCCCGCCACGCAATCCGCTAGGTAAAAACCTGTTGCACAAATTGCACAAAATCCTTTGTTGCAATTTGTGTCTGATTTCTTCTACCACCATCTTTTAGCATGGTCCGCGTGTCCGGAAGAGGAGCGCGAGCCATGCACGATAACCGCAGCCGACTGACCATCCACCCCCATGCAAACGGCAAGTCAGCCGGGGCTGACATCGGCGAGGGGCCGCCCTCGCCGGACACCGGTCTGACCGTCCGCGAGGTCGCGGCGCGCCTGCGCGTCAGCCCCGACAAGGTGCGACTCTGGATCCAGAAGGGCGAACTCGTGGCAGTCAACACCGCCGCCGTGCTGTGCGGCAAACCCCGCTACGTCATCACGCCCGAGGCGCTGGCGGCGTTCGAGAAACGTCGCACGGCCGGGCCGCAGCCGAAGACGCCGCGACGGAGAAAGAAGAGTCAATTAGTAGATTATTACCCAGATTAGACGCGCAGCGCCAGAGGTAGGGTGGAAGGTTGACGCCTCCCGCCCCTGAATCTCCGATTCGGAGTCCCACAGATGCAACGTGAGGATCCCACACGGCCGGGTAGCGCCGCTACGGTGGCGGTTCCGTTCACGGAAAGGGGCGGGGCATGACGCAAACCAACGGCACAGCGGCACGCCAGCGCAAGGCCGACTTCGTTGCCGTGGCCGCGCAGAAGCCCCCGGCCCTGGCGGTCACCCCCGACGGCATCCCTGCCGAACTGCAGGCCCGCAAGCAGTGGGTAGTGTGGCGCTGGGAGTGGCGTGAGGACCAGGCCGGTGGGGGCAAGTGGACGAAGGTGCCTTACGTCGCCAGGCAGGCCGCTGCGGGCATCATTCGCCAGGCGAAGACCAACGACTCCCGATCCTGGAGCGACTTCGACAAGGCCGTCAAGGCTTACCGGGCAGGGGGCTGGGAAGGCATCGGCTTCGTCTTTTCCAAGGATGACCCCTACTGCGGCGTGGACCTCGACGACTGCCGCGACCCGCGCACGGGCGACCTGGACCCGTGGGCCGTTGACCTGGTGGCGGCGATGGGCGGCTATGCCGAGATATCCCCTAGCGGCACCGGGGTGAAGGTGATCGTCAAGGCCGTGAAGCCGGCAGGGCGCAGCAAAGGCAAGTACGAGTCGGGTGAGGTGGAGGTGTACGACCGCGGGCGTTACTTCGCCCTGACCGGCCTGGCCTTGCCCGACTCGCTGGCTGAAGTCACCGAGCGGCAGGAGCAACTCGAAACGGTCTACTGCCGCGTCTTCGGCGAGCAAGCGGCAGCTGCTCACAGACAGCCCGGAAGCAATGGCCGGTGTGGATCCCCCTCGTTTCGAGCCAGGGTTCAGGGCGGCGGAAAGCCCTACGACCAGCTCACCGACGACGACCTGCTGCAGCTCGCCGGCGCGGCAAAGAACGCGGCCAAGTTCCGCGCCCTCTGGGATGGCGACACGAGCGGCCACGGTGGGGACGACAGCAAGGCCGATGCAGCACTCTGCGCCATCCTCGCCTACTGGTGCCGGCGCGACGCCAACCGCATGGACCGGCTGTTTCGGCGCTCCGGCCTGATGCGTCCCAAGTGGGACGAACGGCACCGCGGCGACGGGGCGACCTACGGCCAGGTGACCATCGAGTTCGCCCTTTCGGTCTGCGCCGACGTCTACCCCGGCCCACAACCAGGGCGATCGGGGAGAGGTTCGCAAGCCCCACCTCCAACCAACCGCCCCGACGATCCCGAAGCCGAACCCCTCGACAGCGTGCAGACCATCCTGGCCCACTGGCTTGAGCGGTACAAGCCTGTCTTCAAGCGCGGCAAGGAGATGTACTCGAAGCGCCTGGGGCGGTGGGTATCCGCCTCGGAGGCTTGCTACGCCCCCAGTTCCGAACTGGTCACCCAACTCCTGTTCGCCACGGACGCACCGGAGGGCGGCAAGGAGGACATCCCCAAGCACTTCCGGGACTGGGCGAAGACTGCCTGGGTGGACCTGCTCGACAAGCTCTGGGAGGAGGAGATCGCCGACAATCCGGTCGAGAAGGCAAGGGAGGAGTTCCGCAAGTTGGTACGGGAGGCCCTCCTCAAACACGTCGTCGTCGGCTACACGCACCGCGGGGTCCATCCGGAGACGGGCAAGGAAGTGGAGATCACCGACACCCAGCGGCGGCCGCTGATCGTTTGGGCTGAGATGTTCGCTGGGAAGGGAAAAGACGGAGGCGAGAGAGATAGCGACTCGAAGCTGACCTACGGCAGATGGGGCGACATCCGCGGCTACCGGCTGTGGTCGCGGTTGGAGAGGGGAGAGACGGAAGGGGAGTGCGACCGTATCCGCGTTGCGCTGCGCGTCGAACTGTTTGCCCAGATCCCCGTGCGGGAGTTGGCCCGCATGTCCCAGAGCCAGTTCACGTCCCTCGCCCACACCTACGGCGTTGGCAAGCCCGTCCACGTAAGAGGGGGCGACCTGCGCGCTGTCGAGTTGGATCCGGACTTCCTGGCTGACGTCCTCGACAGTCCGGCAAACGAGGAACCTGACGCCCCTGACGGACGGGAGCCCTCGCGCCCGCGTACGTGCGAGGAACAGGCGTCAGAACGTCAGTCGAAGGGTCAAAGCCATGCGTGACAAGCACTTAGCCATGACAGCTGACCCTGACGTTTATGCGAACAGGCATGCAAACGTCAGGGGTAAGTGTCAGGGTTCACCCGGACGTTTACCCCTGACGTTTCTCCCCCTTTCCTCGCGTAGCGTCCGGGTACGCGCGTCCGCGCGGGCGGGCGGTGTGTGTACGCGGGAGTGTCCGCAGGAGTGTTCACAGGAAGAAGATGGTGGGGTGGGGAACGGCCCGGCCCCGGACCTGCAACCCCGAGGGAGCAACCTGGGAAAGAGAAAACCGCGGTGGGACCACCACGTCGGGTCCGGTGCTTGGAGAGCCCAGGCTGGAACCGCAGTCAGCTGACCAGCTTCTTCCGGGGTGGCGTCTGGATGCGCTGGAAAGGCCGCTCAACCCCCATCGTGCTGCCGCAGCCGTGGGTCTGCTGCCCTGTTGGCAGTGGCAGAATTCGTGCCAGAATTCGTGCCATTTCGTGCCACGCTCGCCGCCGAGGGGCGTCCGCATTCGTGTCAGAATCTGTGGCATGTTGTGCCACGCGCGCCGCCGAGGGGAGCCGTTCGCGATGTCCCCGACCTGGTCGCGCTGGTGGATCGACGAGCGGGCGCGCCGCGGCTCCCAGGCGACGTCTCCCCTTCTTGGGAACGGGAGGAGGCGCCGCGGAGGGCAGAGGCAATGGGACAGGCATTCGCACGGGCAGGCAGCCGCGGGGCGGTATGATGGTAGGGGGCAGGCGACCCGCAGGCCCTTCAGAGCTGAAGCTATCGCTGCGGCCAAACCGTGCTTGGCTGCAGCGCCCCCGAGGGATCCCCTATGAAGAACGCGAGAATCCACGAGCGGAACGGTCACGCCGCCGGCAATGACCTGAACGGAGCGAACGGAGCACACGGCGCCAACGGGACCGCCGGCACGCCGGCGGCAAACGGCACCGTACCGTCTGCGACGGCGGATAACGGCGCGCCGCCCGCCGAGGGGCGCGACGCTGGCGGGCGCTTCGCGGCAGGCAACAAGGCGGGGAGGGGCAACCCCTTCTATCGCCGGCTTTGCCAGATGCGCCAGGCCGTGCTTGAAGAGATCGGCGAGGAGGGACTGCGGAGGCTGGCCCGCGCGCTGTACGAGCGTGCCCTGCGGGGAGACGTGGCCGCGGCACGGACGCTGCTGGCCTACCTCGTCGGCAAGCCCCAAGCAGCCGCCGACCCCGACCGGGCGGACCTCGACGAGTTCCAACTGGTCGCCGATCGCCCGTCCCAGGCTGCGGTGCTGCTCGCGTTGATCGACAGCGTGCCCGCTGGGCCGGCGGCCGAGGGGCTCCAACGGCTCCACCCGGCCGAGCAGGATCCGGACGAAGTCCTGAAGCAACTCGCGGGGGTTGGGGGCAGGCGCAAGACGGCGGCACACGAAGTCGCTGAGGAGCAGGCCGCGAAGCGCCGGCGGACGAAGTGACGCGACACAAGCCGGCCCATCAAGCGGCGAATAGGGAGGGAGTTGGGGGCTGGGGGAAGTCACCGATCAGGACGGCGACTCGCCCGAAGTCGGCGGGCTGGAGGAGCCCACCTTCGACGTGCTGTGTTGCCACTGGGATCTGCGAACGCATCGCCGCCATGCTCCTGCATGATCCTGCCCTTGCCAGCCAGCCCGGCAACCGTCGCCCGCGTCCTGCGCGAGGCCGGCTCCGAACTCAAAGAAGTCCCCCCCATGCCGCCAGGCCGCTGTCGGCTTGGCGCGCGATTTCTCCTTGCTTCCTGGTCCGGGAAGTGGCCACAATACAGCCTGCCTCGCAGAAGTTCCTCCACCGCGGACCCACGATTGCGGAATCGTCTGCTGGCCCAGATAACGAAAAACGCAGTGGCCTGCAGGCTGCACGGAGCGCCCCATGCTGTTCGCCGTAACCTGCCCACGCTGTCGCAAGAGCTTTTCGATCACCAAGCAACTGACTGGTCACACTGGGGCATGCCCCGGTTGTGGCCTGGCGATGGTGTTCTCCGGTGTGCAGGCAACGCCCCCGGCAAGCGTCCGACCTCCTCAATCGCCTTCCCCCCCAACACTCCGCAGCGGAAACGTGCAGGTGCCCTCCGCACCGACTCAGCGAATTCCTGGCCCGCCCCGAAGTGGCAGCGGCGCGCGCATCGCGCTGATTCTCGCGGGTGTTCTGCTCATCGTCTGCTGCAGTGTCCTGGCGGTCGTCTTGCTCCTCAACCGGCCGGACAAAGCCGAACCAGATCCTTCAGCAGGGCAAGCGGCCAATCCAGTGTTCGGCGACAACCCACAACCAGGTCTGTTTCCGAACGAGGCTGGAGGCTGGCCAGGAGCAGCGAAGCTCAAACGGCGATCGCAACTCACCGATGAGGCTCTCCAGAAGCAACTTCTGCTCATCCCGGAAGTGTCCCTGGATGGGGACGCCAATACCTCGAAATGGATTCTGCAAGAGGCGAGGGGGCGTGCTGGGGCAGATTTCGATGCCATCCCTCTGCTGGTCGAGCAGCGCACGGATTTAGTTGGCCTGCCGATCCGCAAGGGCCTGGATTGTCGCCTCGGCAAAGAAGCCGCCGAGAACCTCCAGGCGCTTTCGCGGGCGCTGCGATTGCATCTGGAAGCCTCCATTCCGGGGGCTGCCGGCGGGAATCTTCGCGCAGGCGTGAACGACCCCCGGCCCGACCCTGGATTGTTGCGGGATCGATTCGTTGCCGACACGAGCAAAGCGGAATGGTTCCAGCCGGAAGCGATCCCCGCCCTGCAACAGCTTCTGATGGCTGAACACAAGAATGTGCGGCTGATTCTGGTCGAGGTGCTGGCCCAGATCCAAGGGAAGCGGGCGAGTGTGGCTCTGGCACAACGAGCCTTGTTCGACCTGCATCCCGAAGTCCGAGAGGCGGCCTTGACCGCTCTGAAGACGCGCCCACCAGTCGAGTATCAAATGGAGTTGATCGAGGGCTTCCGCTACCCTTGGCCGCCGGTAGCGGATCATGCGGCGGATGCACTGGTCACTTTGCAACTGGGAGACAGTGCCCCGCACCTGATCCAATTCCTCGAAGGCAAGGATCCCGCGATGCCCTTCCGAACGGAAGTGAACAAGAAACCTATCTGGTTTGTCCGCGAACTTGTCCGCATCAACCATCTCGGCAATTGCGTGTTGTGCCATGTGCCTTCCGTAGCCCGTGCCGAACTGGTGCGGGGCTTGGTGCCGACCCCAGGCCAGCCCTTACCGGCTCCCGTCACCACGCCCCAATACTACGAAGGCAACAGCGGTAACTTCGTCCGCGCCGACGTGACCTATCTGCGGCAGGATTTTTCTGTCTACCAGCCCGTGGCGAACCCGGGACCGTGGCCAGCGTACCAGCGTTACGATTATCCTGATCGCCCCGGAGTTTGGGGTTGGCATCTCAGCGGCGGTAGCCTGCCAACGATCCCGACACCAGGAGGTTTTGTAGCCAGTCATCGTGGTAGCGGTGCCGGTTGAGCCGCTCGGCCGGGCT
>Ga0137375_10007799_pt1 | contig 12730 bp, 15 predicted proteins | sample SagtaG_24_FD_104936 | JGI IMG/M metagenome (GOLD analysis project Ga0137375, IMG submission 104936) | Vadose zone soil microbial communities from Sagehorn Ranch, Mendocino, California, USA - Sage1_R_113_16 metaG | ecosystem: Environmental > Terrestrial > Soil > Vadose zone | place: USA... | reverse complement strand
TTTATGGTTCGCCGCCGTGACTATTGTGAGAAGCATGCTAATTGCTCGGAACTCGTTTTGAAGGCTCAGAAGTTCATCTGGCGGCGCAGGGTTATTCTGAGGAGCAGCCATCGTACAGGGTATTGAGAGAAGAGTGGGGCAATGACCAAAAATGGATGTTTGTACCAAATACGCTCCACTTGACGAAAATTTCGAAGTGGCCTAGCATTTTGCAGATAGCTGTCATGTAACAAAAACAATTCTGATTGATAGAATTTCGCGCAGGTCTGGAATCGCAATGTCCGAGTTAGGCCTGGGGCACTTTTGAGTAATAGTGGGACCTCGTTTTCAGTAATTGACGTACATACCAATACATCCAGTCAAATCTATTGATGTGTGAATGACCACTGGGAGTTACTGCAAAGTCGACGTTGGAGCAACCAGTTCCACAAAATTGTGAGTAAGCAAGCTTTGGCACAAAATTCAAACAAAATTTCGACCTCAACCCTTTGTACAATTGTACTAGTACATAATACAATTTTTGGACGTTACAAAAATTGTATTGCCTCTCAACGTCGTCAATGACTACAATAATTATTGGTTAGATGTTAAATAAGTGTGTTTCCACCTATCTCTATTTTTTCGGTCAACCCGGGAAGCAATAGAGGTAGGTCTACCCGACAGATATGATAAGTTAGAATGAAGGTAATAATACGAACTTGCAGAGTTACGAATATTTGTGTCCGGGTAGAACACATCTCCATCAAAACAATTCTGGCGTTATTCTTGCTGCAGGGACAGATGCTATATGAGGGTAGGAGAAGTTAGGATGAAGGGAATGACCACGAACTTACTGAGTTATGAATCATTGTGTCCAACCTCCCTCCATATCATACATCTCCATCCAGCACATTCCGGCATTATTCTCGCTGCAGGAACGGACACTAGACAAGGAGAGGATTGTGTGAGGAGTTAGAACGAAGGGAATGACCACGAACTTACTGAGTTATGAACATTTGTGTCTGACCTCGCCTTGGCACATTAGAAATGGTCCAAAATTCGGACAACTACGTTGGCGCAACCGCATCAATTTTCGGCCAGCCGAAACCTGCCTCCTGGGAGACCACAAAGGAGGGGGGGTGCCGATCCTGTCACATTGCCTGAAGTTATTCCAACGACCGAAAGAAAGCTACAAATTTACCAGCCGGACATTACGAGGAAGCATAAGGAATTTGGCACCTTGGATATCCCCTGTCCCTATTCCAACCAACCTGGAAATCCTTCCAGGAGTGCAGCCAAGGACTACAAAGCGACGATGCAACCTTGAGGGGGAGGAAACCTCACATTCCTGCACCGGAATGGATGAGGTAGGGGTTTTGAATCCTTAAGGTAGTAACAAGGCCTGAAATAAGATTTCCTGTGAGCGTATTGGAAGGAAGGGGCAAATTTTGAGTTAGTGACGCAAATGGGAGGTTGGGTTAGTAACTTACCGGATACAGCCAAAATCATGCACTCGAAAGGATTTTCATGTGGAAAGAAAGATGCGTGAGTTGAGGATGAATTGAAGGGCCAAAAGTGTCCCAGGATACGCTGAAAGTTGAACTGTTGAGGTTTTCAAGCCCGGCACTCATTTCACGTCGATTCCGGTTTGCACGAAATTTAAGAATTGATCAAACTCGGTTTGGAACCTGGAGGCGTTGATCGTTAGTCGACACGTTCGGATAAAATACAAAAACCTACGCCTGCAATCGATCCATCAGAGATTTCCATTGGACTTTGACTGATGAGTTGACTTGGTCTGGAAAGGTGTGTTATTCAAAGAGCAAATGGAGGGGTCATAAAGTCGTACGGAATACTTACACATGGGTGTTGGAACAGTCATTCGATCTGCAGGACTGATAGTCAACCTACCCCGAACCAGACCTACTGTTAGAGTCCTGTATACTTGGGATCCAGCATAATGGTTTAAAGCGAAAAGGAGCGGATCGACAGATTCATTCCAAGCAACTTCGGGACATGGAAGAGAATACCGAGAGCCGGCGAATGTGATGCCAGCTTGGTTGTAGATGTCATCGGCGTGCACATCATGGAAATTATATTGTGTTGGGCAATTTCTGAATTTGGGCCTAGTAAAGTTGTTCAGCTTAAGAGGAAATGATGAACGGAAACGTGCCAGGTAAAACTTTCGGGCAATGGGCCTGAGTCGACGAGGTTTTATTAGCCGGTAGACCGAGTCTCTGGTCAACTCGTCACTAAGAAATTGTGTACAACTCTAGAAGTAAACTCAGAACGACGTACTTTGCTGTATCACCTTCTTCTTAACAATCCTTCCAAACTGTCATTCCGACACTTGTCCACAAAGTTTCTCCAGCTCGCAATATTCACGCGGAAGTTCATTCCAGGATCTACCGCAGATTCGCGGATTGCGAGGTACAATGTGGCGCATCGAGGTGTACAGGCTGAGGCTGTGGACACTGGACTATCAGGAATCAGCGTACTTCAACACTGCACGAGTTTCTTTTCCCTCTCGAAAACAGAATGATCAACCTTCGCCTACTTCCTGGAAAGACATCAGCAAACGTAAGCTTGAGGGGAAGTTATCCGAGAAAACAATCCTGTCATTTTTTGTCCACTGCCGTGGCGATTTGTACAAGCCTGTTGAAGCTTGGAGAACGAGACCTGCGATCTCAGCGGCCGATGGTAAAGCTGAGGGTGCTCTGACAAGGGTGTTGTGGATTGGGATCCAAGAAAATTGTACAACCACCGGCCCGTGCATGTTTTACTCCGAGTCAGAATCATCCAAAGGTGCACACGTTCTCCCTCAGTAACGCGTATGCCTCGAATCTTATTATGTCCTCATCTGCTAATTATTTCTTAGCATGTCATTTTCCACTGACAACAGTTGGCCCACAGGTCTGCTCAAGATCTTCGAGATCTGTCAGGAAGTGAACGGGCCGCTGGAAAATCGCTACTACGGACCTTACGACAAACTCATCAACTACTGCTTTGGAGATTCTTTCACTTTCTTCGTTGCTCCACAGCATCCTCCAGACAATGCCACGAAGGAGGCAATCGATTTCATCGTCTTTTTGATTGTATTCGTTGCTCTTCGCCACCCAGTTCTAATTGCCGAAGTAAAAGACGACAGCTGGGCCAGCAACCCAGGACTTCGGCTTGAGGCAGATGAACAGCTACGTCGTCGATACAACATCATGCTCAGTGATTGCCCTCTTCCCCGCCTTTGGGGCTTGAGCCTGCTCGGCACTTCAGTCCGTGTTTATTGTGGAGATGTTGCCATAAGAGTCATTACACCGCCGTACCAAGCTTGGCCCCACCAAGATTTCATTGTTCCATCAGGATTTTTAGAAGGTGAATGGGATCTGGATCTACTTTCGCAGGAGGGGTTCGACAAAATGAAGGAGATTGTTGCAGAAATCACCACCACCACTGCTGCATTGTAGTTGTGCCATTCCTTAACTTCATGATCCCTTTCTTGCTGGCTATGGATTCGCAGCAAGGTACGGCTTCTTGGCCAACAAACGTCGAGGATTATACTAGTGAACTCTCATTGTTGTCCTATGCAATAAAATCATGCTTCACCAATGCCTGTAATATTAATGTCTGCCACCAGTTTCACAACCTTTGGAGCCTCGGCTGCTATGCCTAAATATTCGAGTTCACAGCTCTGTCCACTGCAGCATTCTTTTCCTCCAGCATCGTGATCCTTCGAAGAATGATTAATGAGCTTCCGCGTATCCATCCACAGCAGAACTAACTGTTAAATCTTGACGGCTATATTTGATAACCAGAAAATAATAGGAATAGGTTTTGTTCAAGAAGAGTGTCAAATAGGGCGGTGAGATGGGAGCGTATCGTAGGGTCGGATGCAAGCTCTATGTGTCGAAACATTACTTTAGGGCAGAACGGGACCAGAAACAGTTTGGATAGACTCACCGCGGTCCACGCTGATATTCCTTTAGTGCCTACTTTTATTACTTTCCGGGTTTGCTAGTGAACCCGGTCATAAATAGTGATAGCGCAATTGAGACCTAATAAGAATACTTATCAGGACAACCTGAGATTGTGAAAAACGGTAAGAAACTCACGGAAATTTGTCAAATGCGCGATATCTCCTCCCTCCCATGCAGTTTCTTCACAACCGCCGCACCGTTCTGCATTGTTAATAGCACGATCAAGAGCTATTAAATAGCCCTATCAACACAACCATAGATCGTAAAAATGGTGGGAAACTCACCAAGATAGGTCCCTCCCTCTACAGTATCTCTACAACCTCTCCACCGTTCTCCATCGTTGATAGCGCAATCGAAAGCTTTTCGAAACGCCTGTAAGCACCAACTTAGAACGTAAAAATCGGCAGAAAGCTCACCAGGATATACCAAATGCATCATAGACCTCTTCCCCATGCAGTTTCTTCACAACCGCTGCACCGCTCCGCGGTGTTAATAGCACGATGGAAAGCTATTGAATAACCCTATCAGCACAACCAGAGATCGTAGAAAACGGCGGGGAACTCACCAAGATATGCCCCATGCGTCATATGTCTCCTCCAGTATCTCTACAACCGCTTCGCCCTTCTCAGTCGTTGATAGCGCAATCAAAATCTATTAGAAACACCTGTAAGCACAAACTTAGAACGTAAAAATCGGCGGAAAACTCACCAGGATATACCAAATGCGTCATAGACGTCTTCCCCCGGGCCCCCATGCAGTTTCTTCACAACCGTTGCACTGTTTCGTGTTGTTGATAACACGATCGAGCCTAAATCATACAAAAGGGTAAGAAACTCACGGAGATATGTGTGGGAAGGGAGAGTGCGGGGGCGAGTGGGATGGGTGAAAGTAGCAGGGCGGTGGGAGAGGTGCGTTTGGAGTAGGCAGAGGAGTGGCCAGACCGAGTTCGATTTTCAGACCTCGATTATTTGCCGAGTTTAGGCAACGTGGAGAGGGATGGCGGACCAGACCATGGACGTCGGATGGATATAATTTCGAACTCAGCTATATGCCGGAAATCCTTGCCTTCAACATGCCACACACGATTAGCGAGCCAATAAAGGATGAAAGACATTCAGATTAGATCGAGAAGGCATATATGTTAGTAAGTATCACATGCAATCTTAACTCCAAACCGCCATGTCTCACTTAAACCCCACCTCATCTGGAGAACTTTTCACTGTCGATGCTGGTGACTTCTACCGTAATGTCGTCCCTACTACCCCACTCAACTCCAGTCATGCTTTCTGCAAATTCTGGCGAGAATTTCTCGCAAAACTCTCAAACGGCTGTGACCCTTTCTGGGATGCGATGATGAGAATCTACACCGGTCAGTCAGGTTTTGCTGGGAATCGGTCAGAGATAGAGCGGTTCAAGGCGATCTTCCTGAGAAGTCCACCGAATGTAGCCATAGCGGATATGCAGTCTCTAACACTGTACGGACGTCACAAACGACTGCCCCGCCTTTGGGGCTTCATTTTTATTTCGAAGTTTTTTGTAGACGAATGGGTTGCCGCTGGGGATGATATTGCTGCAATTGGTTACGAAGCGCTTTTGAAGGCAACTATTGTTCACGAGGCCGCCCACTGGGCGCAAACTTTGGTAAGTCTCTCAGTTTAATAACCCCCTGTCCTCTGACAGGTTATCCTTCATTTAATACAGAAGGTGGGCGTCTACCCAGCGGGCCTAACGAAAGACCAATATGATCACCTCCCCCCAACTGAGCTGCTGAAGCTGAAGAAAAAGATGACTCCCGAACGCTTTCGAACATTCGCGTCGGCACCAGCTGGAGAAGCTGGATACTATGTTGAGGTAGCCGTATTTGGAGGCGTTTTAACCTTCCAAAAGGGTAATTGTGAGTGGTATACAATATTTACCACCCTTCATTCCTGAAGGATTTTCAGTGTTCATAGTGACTTCGAAGGCTATCGAGAACGTGGTTTCCATTGATGCATTGAGAGAGCTTAGGAATCTTGGCCTCTGTCAACTAGTTTCCCCTACAGCATCACCGTCAACAACCCTTTTTCCGTCCCCGTCACCCATCCACGATCGCCAAAGAACCTCAACGATGCTGTGCGACTCGGATGACGAGGAATCGGGAGACAAGGACTCGGACGATGAAGACTCGGAGGAGGTGTTGATCCCGAACCATTGCCCCAGGGAGTACCCCAGTATGAAACTCCATCCAATTTCCTTCTACCGCTAACCGATCATTTCACAGTGTTGGATGTTATTGCAGCAGCATGTTTCAAGGATTGACGAACCCCTCCCTCGCTTGCAACGCGAGACGGAAGGATCCACCGCCCCTCAACTCGCGTCACCCACCATCTCGCACAACATGTGACGGTCGTCGAGCCTGAAAGGTGACTCTAGGAGATCTACGGATGGAACGAGGAGGGCGTATGTTTTCGTAATGGTAAATTCTAGTTTCTATGGACCCTTGTAGTGGGCAGCCCTCGAAAGCCAGCGAACGATCAACTAGAGGATTCAGATAACCTTTCATCTGTCTTTCCTAATCCGTCCTATTCCTATTTGCGCCTGGGTTCGCTGGCGAACCCGGGAGGTAATAAATCTAGGCTATCATGATAAAGTTGTCTTACATATTCGTAAATCCGCATGAAGCGGCTCAGACCGTCTGCAAACTGTAAATTGATTAATAAAACCTTCATTGAATATATTTTAGAGTCAGAAATCACTTACATGAAACGCAGGCTCCCAAAGGACGGAGTGAGGTGTAAGACTGCCTCTTTGTCTTGGGTCTAGGCCTTCACGTTGTCGATGGTGTCATAGGATTCGACTTCCAGGGTAGTTGTCTTGCTGGTGAGAGTGCTACCAGCCTCGAGTTGAGAATCCGGACGGTCGGTCAGGAGTCGATGATGTCGAAGGGCTCAGGGAGATCATCTTGCCAGTAAGGTAAGAGTCTTCATGGAAATTTGCACCCACATGAAGAGTACATGGTCAACTTGACGAATTGAATGTCCCACAGAGATGGTGGAGTGTTACGTTTGAAAGAGCGTATGTCATCGAGTTCTGACCTTGTACACATCCTCTCTAAAATTCCGGCTCCAAAATTGAACCACAGGAAGTCGTAGAGCACCAAAATGGATTCTGTTAAAGGTTAGAAAGTTAGCAAAGGTGAAGAAATGACAGAGAGACGACGAGTTCTTACCGGGAACCAAATAACCTCACAGACATCCCTGCTGAAATTCCGGCTCCCAAATCGAACCACAGAAAGTCGTAGTGGACCAGAAACGGGTTCTACTGAGGGTTAAAAAGTTGGCAAAGGCGAAGAAATGACGGAGAGACGAGTTCTTATTGGGAAGCACAATGACGTACCATGTTCCTTCGCAAGTTATTGGTACGCTTCTACCTCATTCTTACGGGCGATGTCAAGGACATTGCCAATAATCGGTAGTGGTTTAGGAACAGGAGGATATGGGAAACCATGCGGATGTGAAGCGCGTTTCCGAATAAAGAGATAAAGTGTGAACATCAAGGCAGCATGCGATATCGAGAGAGGTGAAGGGGATGTCACAATGTCACAAGTCTCTTGCTCCATCCCTCGACCATCTACCTTGATTCTTGTTTTGCAAATCTTCGTTAAGATCCTCACCAGCCAAACTATCGAGGTCGAGTCGTCCGATATCATCAATGATGTCAAGGCCGAGATCCATACCTTCTTTTCCTATGGTTCTGAACATTTGGGGTGCCTGGTAAGAAGTTACCGTAGTTCCTTCATTTTTGTGTTTAAACTGACTTTCTAATCCGCAGTTGCGACCATTTATGTCTTATTTCCATGCCCTGTAGTTGGATTTGACTGGGGAAATGCCATTGAGGTTCGGTGCGCAGACTTCGGCATCAGGTAAGAAGTCGCCGTACTTCCTTTCTTTTTGTGTTTTAACTGACATTCTAATCCGCAGTTGCTACCATTTATGTCCTATTTCGATGTCCTGTAGTTATATTTGGCTTGGGAAATGCCATTGAGGTTCGGTGTGCAGACATCGGCTGCCAGGTAACAAGTTGCCATACTTCTGTTCTTTTTGTGTTTAAACTGACGTTCTAACCTGCAGTTGCTACCATTTATGTCTTATTTCGATGCCCTGTAGTTAGAATTCACCTTTAACATCGGAATATGACAAGGCTGAGTTCAAAGCGACGCGCAGCTGTTGAAGAGTGCACCCTCCTTTTTGGTGAAAGGAACAAGGCTTTTATACCATATCAGCCTCCGGAGTCCATGATACGTGAATACGAGGACGATGGGCTAAGGGTGTGTTTTCGGTCATCCAGCTCTTGGTAAGTACTTGTTATATCTTCACCCTCTCTGACTTTCTGACCTGCAATAGGACCTATATTCATTCTATTTCAACTGTACCTACTTGGATTTGGCTGAGGAGGACACGATACTCATTCTAATTATTTCATCTACGCCCCTCTTTCGATTTAGAATCCGCGGAGCAACCTACGATTCGCTGAGATGGTCTCCTGAGGAAGCACCCATGCAAAGGCTCGAGCCGATATAATATGGTGTTTGTTCAGAGCATTATTGTAACCTTTGAACAGCAAAAAAGGTGGACAGTGGAGGAGGAACACAAGAAGAGTGCGAGGAATACGAGGAACAGTTGAACTCCAGCCCATCCACCAGCCCTGAAGACTGTCAGCGGTAAGTATAATCACCGCTTTTGACTCACTTCTTGGCTGGCTCTAATCTCACCTCACTCAGACGCATCGACAATCTACCTCGCCTCCTTCAACCAATCCTGGATCTCGTTCACAACTATACAGGGATGCAAGTCACAGCACTAATTGGCGACCTGAACCTGCAGATAAGGGGCATCTCAATGTTATTGGGTGCGTTTGATTTCGAGAATCCGCTTTTCTCTGTTTGCTCAAATCGTTTCCGTGGTAGCATGCATGCGGGTTGGATGCCCCGTTAGAACGAACTTCGGGCAGGCTTTCAGAAAGGAATATCGAGAGATGATTATTCCTCTTTATGGACAATACTTGAAATGCTGCTACAGTACGTTTGTTCTAAATGTAGTCTTACCTTGAATCTAATACTTATTTTCCAGCTCACGAGGAATGCTGATCTCGAGCCATCACCGCAGAGCGAAGGCTCGATGACCCGGATGCTGTGGATAAAGGCGATATAAACTTTGATACCGTCGAATGTGGATCGACGGCCGTTCCTCGATCTTTCGTAGGGTCATCTGTGCTGACACAACCCCATTCGTCCACGCTACTGGTTCTATGAATCCTAAGCCATCTCCAACTCATTTGGATTCGACCCTTCCTCTCGTGGTCTGGAACTTCAGAATTTACCGTCACCGTCGCTGGTGCAATCTTTTCCATTCTCACTGCAAAGACTTCCCCTCTGAATGAAAAGGATTTCCTCCAGGCCAATCTTCACTTCCAATCACAACTGTACCTCCGCTCAACCACAAAATCGGAGGAGACGAAGAAAGCAGTCAGAATTGCTAGTTGAGAAGCCCCCGGCCAAGGTTGCTTCTCCACCATGTCCCGAACCTCGTCCAAAGCCTCAGAAGAAGGCCATTGTGATGACACCTTCGTCGTCCTTGACTTGCGCTCCATCTGCCTCAATAAGCACCATTCCGCCAGCGATTTCTTCGCAGAACGATTCTGTGAGGCCTGCAAGAAAACGTCGAAGTGGGGGATGCTTACCAGGAGACGTAAGTGAGGCAACATAGCGTCAGAAGACCTCATCGCCTCGACTTCAGACCCTGCGGTGCAGGATGCTTGCAAACTCTTCTGCAAACTCTTCCTTTCCGTCGACTTCGGTAAAGCCTGGGTGGATGCGGTCCACCTCTTTCAGAATTTCGAATCCCTCCACTCCTCTAATTCGGCGGCCAAGTTAAGGAATGTCAATCGGCCGATCTGTGCATGAATGGATTAAACGAGGACGCTCGGCTAAGTATCAACCGGATGCTCGGGCTCTCGCCAAGATATCACAAGATTTCCTGTCCTGATGGAGGGCCTTGCAACCTGAGTGGCAACTCGGCAATGAGGTGTTGCAAAGGGAAATGGTGACTGGTCAGCGCTTCGTATTTCCGACACAAACGGCTTTCTCAGCATCATGGCGGCACTTTTCTTCTGGAGATCGTCTCCGGATGATGTCGGTTGGAAAGATGCATTAGAAGACATAGGTTGGGCTCTGAAATGTGTGGTGAAGATGGCTCCGAGTCTTACCAGCTGGCTGATGGGATTTGGGAAGCGATAGGGGCTGAAACAGCGAGGGCAGGAACTTACATCCCCTCAGCTTATGGCAGCTGAGTGCCAGACGTTGCACAGGACAAGACCACATGTACTGCTGAGTTCTGGTCCTTCTGGACCCAATATATTGGTCCTGTCCTCCTACGGAACCGATTTCAGAATGTCAAATACTATCAACATTTTGTCGCTCTCGTTTCTCTACTCAATTATTGCCTGCAATTTGAGATTAGCAAAGAAGAGATAGAGGAACTCTGGGAAGGTTTTGCCAAATGGGTGGAAAACTATGAGACGTGCGTTATAGTCTTTGTAAAACCAGTCTTTTGCTAAATCGACTGTAGTTATTATTACCAAAATGAACCCAAACGTGTATCAACTTGCCCGCTCACAATCCATGCACTTTACATATAGCCGACAGCATTACAGCAATGGGTCCGGTTTGGTGTTACTGGGCTTTTCCGATGGAGCGCCATTGTGGCCGTCTCAAGCTTGCTATTCGTTCGCAACGGTTTCCTTATGCGTCATTGGATCGATACGTCCTTGAAGATGCTCAACTGATGCAAATAAAGGTATTCTATGATCTCATTGATGAGCTCTCTCTGCGCCCATCCAGAAAGCTACCAAAGGGTTCTTCCAAGTCTGATAACTGTGGGTACTATCCAAATCACTGTAACGTAACTTAGTTTGACATTGACTAGATCCTACGTGTATTTTGCTTCCACCACGATCCTACCAACCCGACATGCCGGATGGGATTTTGAAAGGGATAGCGGCTGCCCTTGCGACCCGCTTCGATATCCCAGTACCTGATATCCATAGAAGCCTGAAAGAGACTATTATTGAGGAATGGGGGAAAGTGAGGAGAATAGACAGTGACGAGGGTGATACGATGCATGCATTCATGATGGTTAAAGTGGGCGAGGACAATCGCAACGCATCCTATGTTCAGGTGCGTATATAACTGAGGCCTACTGTATTTAACTGATTTCCCTATAGTATCAACTGCTTGTTGATAAATTTGCCCGGAAAAAGAGACGACATCCAGAATATGTGCTTCAGACATTTTACGGTCATCTTGAACACATTTTCCTTATCAAACTACATCCCGAGTGTCTCAATAATGCTCATTTCTCAAGCAATGAGCCTATTATTCTTGCTGCGATCCGAAGTTGTAAACTTGATTCGACTCCAGCAGAGCTCGGAAAACTTGATATCCATCTATACTCACATGAGGGGTCACTCGATTTCATCGACATCACCAGCATTCAAGCCCTTGTCGGTCGCGTTCCTTGTTCAACAGCAGGTTCCAAGTGGGCTATTGTTGATCGGAGCAGAACTCTTGCACGGGCTGTTTTCGACAACGAAGATGGCAATCGCAATATCTAGGCAATAACAAGATCGCAAAAGTATCATGTCACACTCGATCCATTGTCATCCGTACAGGTCCGAATCATAGCACACCGCACACGCAATTGGTTGTCCATCATTCTCTAGTAGGAAACAACCTTCTCGTGGAAAAGCTCATAAAACGTCTACAAACTGAATCCACGTCTTCAAAGTACCTCCTACGCATCTACCCCTTCATCGAACACCGCTGCCCTCCACTTAACAACTCTTCCAAGTTTTCGGTGCTCCAGGGACACGTAGTCAGGAGTTACCTGTGCCACGATCTCCATCTCCTGTTCCTCAACGCCCCTTTCGAGTTCTTCGTTACAGGCATCTATGTCACGCAGCCAACCCCAGCCCATGCTGCTAGCTCCTAAACTTCTTTGTCGACCCAAACGGCCCCGGACATATCACAAGAGTACCATCTATTTTACCCAGACTTCTGTTTGACAGTTGGCTAGTGCTGGCCGTGCCTTTTCCTACCATAAATTCTACTTTCGTCATCCAATTTTTTTGATTTAAACCTCTTTCACTCCGCTTAGTCCACTCTGGTGATTATCGTTCAAGGGTGAGATCAAGCTTACCAGAGGGCACTTCTAATGATAGAAATCGTTGCACCTCCATGGGCCCTTACCTGCCAATGCTGCAGAGGGGACCGAATTGACACTGGACAGTTGCCACCCCATCTGTCTCCAGAGCTGACCTCATAGATTTAGAAGAAATGCGAAAAGATGACATGCAAAATGTGCATAGTACTGCTGAAAGAGCCAAAGCGCGGCGACAGGCGGAGGAAGAACAGCGTGAGGCGCAGAAAGAGAGAGCACGTCAGAAAGCTGCGGAGATTGAGAAGCGGATAAAATCAGAACAAAAGGATGAAGAGGAGGCCCCGAAATCACCCTCAGTGAGTAAATTTCAAATATATATATTAAACTTATGGTCCTTCCGCAGGAGGCAGAAGTCAATGCTGTACTCAAGGCGGCAATGGAAGGAGTGGAATCCTCACAACATCAAGCTTCATCAAAGTTTCCGGAAAATCTCTCGACGACCAGTCACCTGCGGTGACCGAGTGAGCGCCAATACCACCATCAGTTTCTGCCCCTGAAGCAGAGTCAGGAGAGCCCGGTCAAATG
>Ga0137375_10007798_pt1 | contig 12730 bp, 9 predicted proteins | sample SagtaG_24_FD_104936 | JGI IMG/M metagenome (GOLD analysis project Ga0137375, IMG submission 104936) | Vadose zone soil microbial communities from Sagehorn Ranch, Mendocino, California, USA - Sage1_R_113_16 metaG | ecosystem: Environmental > Terrestrial > Soil > Vadose zone | place: USA... | reverse complement strand
GTGGGTGAAGCTCAGGCAGGGCACGCCGGTCTCGCGGGTGAGCCGGCGCGCCAGCAGCCCGAGAGGGATCGCGGCGCCGAAGCAGATCACGTCGGGGCGGACCTGTCTGGCCAGCTCGACGGCGCGGCGGGCGACGTCGGCGGTCGGCAGCATGCGGCTGGTGGGGTGGCGCACCACCCGGTAGGGCTCGGCCGCGTCGAAGGCGGCCGCCCCCGGCCAGGCCGGCGCGTACACCACCACCTCGCCGGGCGGCAGGCGGCGCATCAGGCTGTGGCAGTACTGCTGGATGCCGCCGGCGCGGGGCGGGAAGTCGTTGGTGATCAGGAGAACGCTCACGGCGCGCGATTCTAGTCGCGCCCACCCGCGAGCGCTCGCCGAGCGTCAGGCCGGCCCGCCGGCGCCAGGGACCGGCTCGTCCGCGTGGCGGTCCGCCCATAGCCATGCCTGGGCGATTCGCGCCATGGTCGGTGGGTGGCTGGCGAACAGCAGCACCCGCAGCCGGTTCGGGCGCAGGTCGGCGCGGTTCTCCAGCGCCAGCCGGCGCTCCACCGCGACGGCGGTGACCGGGTCGCGGGAGACCTCGAGCGCCAGCCAGTCCGCGCGCGCCTCGGCCCAGCGGCTGACCGCGCTCGCCAGCGGCGCCGCGAGCAGGGCGCCGACGGCGCCCAGCAGCAGCAGGCCGGGCGCGACGTCGGGGTCGCCGAGCCCGCTGACGTGCAGCAGGTCGCGCAGCCAGGCCCGCTCGAGCAGCCAGCTCACCAGCAGCACGCCGCCGGCGGTGGTCAGCGCTCCGCCCGCCATGCCCAGCAGCACGTCCCGATGGCGGACATGCGCCAGCTCGTGCGCGAGCACCAGCGCGACCTCGTCCTCGCGCTCGCGTTCCGGCGCCCGCTCGACGGGGCCGGGCCCGTCGTCCGCGGCACGCGCGGCGGCCGCCCTCCGGTCGGCCAGCAGTGTGTCGTAGACCACCACCCGCCGGGTGCGGCCGATCCCGCTGACATAGGCGTTCACCCTGGTGGTGCGCCGGCTCGCGTCCGTGACCAGCACGTCGCGGACGGGCACCCCGATCGTGGCCGCCAGCGCCAGCATGCGCTCGCGCAGCGGACCGGCCTCCAGCGGCGCGAAGCGGTTGAACAGCGGTTCCAGCACGACCGGGCTGAGCAGCCCGAGCAGCACCACAAGCAGCGCTCCCACCGCGGCGGCCACCCACGGGTAGCCGGGTGGGCGCCAGTGGGCGGCCGCGATCAGCCCGGCCACCGGCAGCACGGTCAGGACCAGCCCCACGCCCCGGCCCTTGAGCCAGTCGGCCAGAAAGCCGGGCAGCCGCTGCGTCGCCAGGCCGTCGCGCCGGTCCTGGCGGTAGGCGCGCAACGAGAACGGCAGCCCCACCAGCGCCTGGAGGACCATCACGGTGGTCACTGTCAGAGCGGCGCGGCCGGGAACGAACCCGCCGGCCAGCCCGGCCGCCCACGCCACCACCCGCCGTCCTGGCGGGCTCAGCGCCAGAGCGGCCAGCAGCAGCAGGTCGACGGCGAAGGCCATCAGCCCCCAGCGCTGCCGCGGCTTGGCGTGGCGGACGCAGACCTCGACCTCCTCGGACGAGAACGCCCGCAGAGGATCGGCCGCGGGCGGCCGTGGCACCCGCCAGCGCCACCCGACCATCCCGGTCCTCATCCCTCGCTCCAGCTCAGAGCGCCTGGCGCACCCAGGCCGCCCAACGCGACTGGGCGGTCGCGCGCGAGATCCCCAGCACCTGGCGCAGGCGCCGGTCCAGCAGCTCCGGGGTCGGCTCCCGCCCCCCCGAAAACGACCGGTACAGGCTCTGCACCTTGGCCTCCCCGAAGGTGCGCGCGATCCACAGGCAGAACGACGACCCCTCGTCGTAGGCGAGCGTCGCGTCGCTGCCGCGGAGGTCGTCGCCGGACGGCAACGTGCCCTTGAAGCGCCCCGTGCGCACCGCGGCCCGCAGCGCAGGCCTGGTGATCCGCAGCGGGGCGTCGATCGGGCGCAGCGCGGTGAAGTCGGCGAACCCCTCGACCAGGAACAAGGGCACACCAACGCCCACCTTGCGGGTGGCGACGTGGGTCATCTCGTGGGTGACGACGATCTGCAGGTTGAGCGCGTTGTAGCGCCTGATGACGCTCGCGTTGACGATGACGCGGTTGCCGAGGACGCGGTGCTCGGGTCCGTCCTCGATCTGGCTCGAGGCCACGGCGGCCACGTCGGACAGGTCGCGGCCGTGGACCAGCCGCTCGGCCTCGACCTGGTCGTGCGGCACCAGGATCACCACCTTGTGGTCCCATGGGGCCGACCACGTCGCGGCGACCTGGCTGTAGCCACGCTCAGCGGCGCTGAGCAGTCGCTCCGCCAGCGCGCGGTCGGCTGCGTGGTACACCACGAGGGTCCGGGAGCTGGCGAGGCTTCGTACGGGACTGGCGTCCCAGATCTCCACGTCGTCCTTGCGCGGCGCCGCCGCTTCCCCCTGCCCGGCGATGCGCCAGCCAGCCGAGGTCTCCACGAAGGTGTAGAAGTAGCGCGAGGTCACCGGGGCCGAGTCCTGCCCGCGGAAGCGGTAGCTGGCCTCCACCTCGGGCAGGTACACGGGCGAGGGCGCGTAGCGGCTGCGCACCCGCGCGCTGGCGAGGTCCTGCCCGGGGCCGCTCACCCGGTACACCAGGTAAGAGAAGGGCACGGTGACTATGCGGTCGAACAGGGCCGCCTGAGCCCGGTAGAAGGTCGTCCGCCGCCGGTCGACGGTTGCCAGGAACGCGGCCCGGTCGTGGTGCAGCACCGCGGCGGCCCGCGAGGCCAGGATCGGCCGCACCGCCGCGGCCGGGTCGGCCTGACCAGCCGCGGCGCGGTCCCGCTGCGCCGGCGAGGAGAGGGCTCCGCCCGTGGAGCCGCTGGCCGCCGGCGTGGAATCCCGCCCATCGCGCAAGGTCGGGGCCAGCTCGACGAGGCTGACAGCCATCAGCGCGGCGGTGAGGAGCAGCGCGATTGCGATGATCAAGCCGCGGCGCCTGCGTCCAGCGGGCCTGCCGGGCGGGCCCCATTCCCGCGGCGCGCCCCAGGTCGGCGCGGGCGGCGGGGGTGGCCAGCGCGGTTTGACCGGCGGGGGTGGGATGGGAGTGACGACCGGGATCGGAAGGGTCACGTCGTCCGGCCGCACCGCGAGCGCGGCGGCCGGGTCTCCCGCCGGTGGCTCGTCCCGGGCAGGCGCCTCCGGCTCGGGCGCCTCGGGCTCGGGCGCCCGGGGCTCGGGCGCCTGGGGCCGCCTCCAGTCGAAGGGCTCGGTCCACACGGGCGCCGCGGCCTGGGTCCACTCCGACAGCTCGGGCCACTCTGGCGGCGCGGGCGCCGGGGCCTCTTCCGGCGGCTCAGCCTCCTCGACGACCTCAGTGGCCTCGACGACCTCAGTGGCCTCAGCTACCTCGGGCTCCGCGGACGGCTCGGCGGCGGCGGGCTCCGCATCCTCCGCCTCCTCAGAGGCGGGCGGCTCCAACCGCACGACCAGGGCAGGGCGCGCCGGCTCAGGCTCCCCCACCCCGGCCTCAGCCGCATGCTCCTCCTCAGCGGGCTCCCCTTCAGCCCGCGGCTCCGGTTGCTCGGCCGGCGGCTCCTCCTCCGCCGGCTCCGGCACGGCCTCCTCGGCCTCCACCTCGACCGGCTCAGGCTCCGACGCCGGCTGTTGAGGCTCGGAATCCTCTTCGGCGCCGACCGTCGGCGTCCCGGCCGGGTCGTCGATCGGCTCGTCGATCGGCTCGTCCTCGGGCGCCGCATCCTCGGGCGCCTCCTCCGCCGGCTCGGGCGTCTCGGGCTCGGCGGCGCGAGCCTGCACGTCCGAGGGGTATGCCGGCCACAGCCACTCCGTCGACTCAGGCGGCGGAGACGACGGGCTCTCCTCAGAGGGTGGATGCGCTTCCCGGTCGCTTGTGTCCATCACCGTGAATCGTAATGCGCCTTCGGCACTGTTTGCCTGTTCGGGCAAAGCCTGGCGCTGCTCTGACCGCCTCGGCGTGGACTTCTCCCCCATCCGCACAGCAGCGCTCATCAACGGAACGCTCGGCGGGTGGCTGCCCACCGTGCTCGTTACTCTGCGGTTTCTTCATACGGGCTGCCGAGACGAGGGAACCGCGACCGTCACAGCCTAACCTATCAGCATCGCTGTTGCCGCTCCGCCGGCGGATATGCCTTCATCCATACGACGGCCCCCGGGCGACGAACTTGAAGCTGAATTCGCACGGCCGCGGTCCTGGCGGATTTCGGACGCTCCCGGGGTCGCATCGCGGCCGTTGCTGGGCAAGTTCGGGGTGGTTGTCGGGACCGTGACGGCTTCCGCGAACGTCCCCCTCCCCACGCGCGGGCAACGTCGCTCGCCCCCCACCAGCGCGGCGGGCGAGCGACGGCGGTACCCGTCAGGGGCGCGCGGCGCCGACGTAGTCGCTGCGGATGGCGTGCTGCACCTGGACCACGCGGCCGCTGGACGGCGCCGCCACCATCAGCCCCTTGCCGATGTACAGGCCGACGTGGTGGATCGAGCTCCCGAAGAATACCAGGTCGCCCGGTTGCAGCGCGCTCTGGGACACGTGCGGGAGCGTGTCGTACTGGGCGGCCGCGGAATGCGGCAAGCTCACCCCCGCCGCGGCCCACGCGTACATGGTGAGGCCGGAGCAGTCGAAGGACCCAGGCCCGTCGCCTCCCCACACGTAGGGCTTGCCCAGCTGCGCGAGCGCCGTGTGGACGGCGATCGACGCCGCGCCCGTCGGCGACGGCAGGTCGGCGGGGAGCGGCACCGAGCGGGGATCGCCGATCCGCGAGCGGAGGCGCTCGAGCTGGTTCAGCTTGCCCTCGATCTGCCTCTTGCGCTTGGCGATCTCCGCGACCTCCCTGGCCTGGGCGGCCTTGGCCAGCTCGACCTGGCGGACCGCGGCGCGGTAGATCTGCTGCTGCGCCGTGGCCGCGGCGAGCATGTCACCGTCGTACTGGGCCAGCAGGTTCAGCGTCTCCGCCTTCTGCACCAGGGTTTTGGTGTCCTCGCCGGCCAGCAGCGCGGCGACCGACCCGATCCCGGCGCCCTTGTACTCGGCGGCGGCCTGCACGGCGATGCGCCGCTGGATGGCGGCGAGCTGTCCATGCTGGACCTTGGCGACCTGGGCGGCGCCGGCAAGCTGGCGTTCGAGGCGGCTCACGACGATCTTCGCCTGGTTGAGCTGCTCGTCGAGCTCGGAGATCTGGGTGCCGAGCCGCTCCAGATCGGCTGGGCCGTCAGTGGGGGCGGCGGTGGCGGCGGGAAGCACGGTGACCAGGCCGGCGCCGATGGCGATCGCGGCGACGAGGAGGGCCACGGGTCCGAGAAGCGGCCGTGACTTCCGAGCCCGCGGGGGGACGGGCACGTGCTCGCGCTCCCTTCGTCGATCGAACCGACAGGTGAGGACGGGGGAAGCCGGCTGGGCCGGGGGGAGTGCGGTCAGCGCGGCGTACTGCTGGCCCGGAACCGTAGCGAGCAGACATGTGCGCGTGCAAATCGGTCGAGCCGCCGGACCATTGCGTGTCACACCCCCCGGTTACTGTGGTCACTGTCCAGGCCGGACCCAACGGCACCCAGGAGGGCGGGGACGAGATGGCAGACCACGAGCCACTGCGGATCAGTTGCGACGGCTGTGCTGGCGGCTGCGACGACTGCTTGGTGGAGTTCTTCATCGCCATCGCCGAGCGGGACGCGCGGGTGATGCGGCTGGACGGCGAAGAGGGCGGCCGCTCCAGGTCCAGGTCGCGGCGTCCTCTCGACCCCGAGCTCGAGCGGGCGCTCGGCACGATCGCCGCGGCTGGGCTGGAGCCCAGGGTGCTCGCCGTGCGCCCCAACCGCCGCGGCGTGCCCCGGGCCTCATGAGCCGGCCATCCCGGGCCCGACGCCGGCAAGCGGCGACCGGTGTCGCATCGCCAGGGACGTCCGCTGGGCCTCAGACGCGCGGGAAGCCGATGGCGAGGCCGAGGAGGGCGGGAGCGCGGGTGACACTGGCGCCGAGCGCCGCGGAGCGCTCGCGCAGCTCGTTGTCGGACGACACCACCACGGCCGGCCGCGCCGGTGGGGCCGCGTTGACGCGGGCGACGATCTCATCGTCGGCGGTCCGGCCGGCATCGGTGAAGACCACGCCGACCGGCCCGAGCGGGAGCCTCGTCGGCACGGGCGCCACGCTGGCGCCGTCGAAGACCACGGTGATCTCGCTCCCCCATCGGCGCGCCACCCGCCGGCACAGGTCGAGCAGCAGCGTGCGCTGGTCCTCCAGGGTGCGGTCGGGAAAGCCGCGCTCGTGCTTGCTCACGTTGTAGCCGTCGACCAGCACCAGCACGTCCGGCGCGGCGAGCCAGGCGGCCAGGGTCTCGGGATCGTCGGCGCCGCGCCCGGCGGGAACGGCGAGCGGCTCGCGCCGCTCCGGTTGCGCGGCCGGAGCGCCGGACTGCGCCTTGCCCGCGTCCACGGCCAGGCCGGTGGCGCGGCGCAGGGAGGTGAGGTCGCGCTCGAGCGCGCCGACGGCCTCGGCGACCACCGGGTCGATCTGTGAGCTGGAGCGGCGCAGGGCGCGGTACTGGCGCTGGGTCTCGGACAGCAGCGCCTGCAGCTCGGCGATCCGTCCACTGAGGCGTCGCTGCTCGTCCGCGGCCTGCGAGCGTGCCGCCTGCAGGGCGGCCTCGCCCCTGGCGACGTCCTGCTCAAGGTTGCGGCAGCGCTGGCTCAGGTTGTGGATCTCGCGTTCGGCACGGCGCAGCTCCTGTCGCGCGGTGCGCAGCGCATCGCGCGCGGCACGCGCCGCCGCCGCCTCCTGTTCAGCGCGGGCGCGGGCCTGCTCCAGCTCGGTCTCCGCCCCCGCCAGGGCCGAGCGGGCGGCGGCGGCCTCGGCCTGGGCGCGGCTCCTGGCGGCGGCGTCGACGGCGGCCTGGACGGCGGCGTCACCCTTGGGCCCCAGCGCGATGCCGACCCGCGCAACGGCCTCGGGCGACTCACCGCTGGCCAGCGCCTCGCCGTGGCGGCCCGCCCTGATCAGCCGGGCGAGCGCCTCCTCGTCCTGGAGCACCCGCTCGTCCACGGCGGCCCTGAACGTCGGATCGAGGTCGAGCATTCGGCGCACCAGCGCGAGCACGCGGGGATGCTTGAGGCGACGCGGCGTCCAGGTCTGGTACTGGCGCAGCGGCCCGGGCAGGTCGCCGGGGCTGGCGGCCCGCAGGGTCGCGAGCGCCGCGTCGACATAGCCGGCGAGCAGCGGCTCGGGCACGTCGGGAAGGGGCGCCAGCGGCGCCGGCGTCCCGTCGGGCGCTGTATCGGGCTCCCGATCCCCCGAGAGCTGCTCCGACGCCGCCGTTGGCTCGGTCACCGATCCGTCGTCGGTATCCGTGCCGCCGCGGCGACCTGGTGGCTAAGCTGGCTGGACAAGCTTCCTCCTCCGGCAGGCGTTCGAAGGTATGTCAAGGGTAGCCGTGACGGGCCGGAAGCGGGCTGCGCGTCGTCCGAAACAGCGCGTTCGCCGAATCGTTCGCGCACTGTTTTGATTGCCTCGGTACGGGTACGATGCAGCCACTGTGGAAAAGATCGCGTTTACCTTCCCTGGACAGGGGCGCATCGCCGAGGGTAGCGGTGCCCCGTGGGCCGACGACCCGGCGGGCTGGCCCTTCAAGCGCGCCTCCGAGCTGCTCGGCTGGGACGTGCTCGAGGTTCTCGAGGGCGGCAACACGCTGCTGGCCGACACCCGCAAGGCGCAGCCGGCCATCTACACCCACTCCGCCGCCTGCTTCCTGCTGGCCAAGGAGGAGGGCCTGCGGCCCGACCTGGTGGCCGGCCATTCGCTTGGCGAGTTCGCCGCGATGCTCGCGGCCGGAGGGATCAGCTTCGAGGAGGGCATCGACCTGGTGGTGCGCCGGGCCGAGCTGGCCCACAACGCCGCCGGCAGCGGGGTCATGCAGGTGATACTGGGCCTGCCGGACAAGACCGTCGGCGAGCTGTGCCGCAAGGTGCGCCGGCAGGTCGGCAAGGTTTTCCTGGCGAATTCGAACGCGCCCGGCCAGGTGGTCATCTCCGGCGAATCCGCGGCGGTCGAGGAAGCCGGCCGGCGGGCCTTGGCCGCGGGCGCCAAACGGGTCCTCAACCTGCCGATCGGCGGTGGCTTTCATACGCCGCTGATGAACGCGGCGCGCCGGCCCTTCCGTGAGGCGCTCGACCGCATCCCCCGCCGGCGGCTCGAGGTGCCGCTGGTCTCCAACGCAAAGGCGAAGGTCGTGCACAGCGGCCGCCGCGCCAGCAGGCTGCTCGCCCGCCAGCTCACCAGCCCGGTCGACTGGACCGCCTGCGTCGAGCGGCTGCGCTCGCTCGGCACCACCCGCTACGTCGAGCTCGGCCCCGGCAAGGTTCTCGAGGGCCTGATTCACCGAATCGACCCGCGCGCGCTCGTCGTGATCGCGTCGACGCCGGAGGAGGTTCGCCTGCTCGCGGCCTCGGTCCGTGCTTGAGTTTTCAATTCCTCCAGTGGACAGCAGCGACGGTCGACATAGAGACCGCGAAAGCCCCTCCCCCGACGAAACACCACCGATGTGACATCAGGAATTGTCGAGGTGAAACCGGATCGTCTCGTCGATTCGAAGTCGCTTCGGCGACCCTAAATCGCATACCATTCGCCTCCCCACCTCTGTCGGAGCCGGATGGAGGAGCAGCGACAGGAGGGCGTGGCTGTGCAGGCGTACGAGCTGCTCGAGGCCGGTCGACGGCACGTCGCGAGAGGTCAGGTCCGTCAGGCGATGGCCTGCTTCACGCGTGCCGCGGACGACCCCGAACAAGGCGCCGAGGCGCTGAGCCTGCTCGCCGCGACCTATCTGTTGCCCGGTGCCTGCGCTCCCGACCTGGCGCTGGCCAACGCGCACCGGGCGGCCCGCCACCCCGCGGCCGACCGGGAGCACCTGACCCGCTGCGCCATGGTCGCGCTCACCGCCGGTGACCCGGCGTTCGCGGACGAGCTTGCCAGCAGGGCGACCGGCAACGAGGGCGACGCCGCGGCCGCCATCGGCGCGATCGCCAAGCTGCGCCAGGACGACCGGGCCGGGCTGCGGCGGGCGCTGCGGCGGGTCGGGCGCGCGAGTGGCCCACCGCCCTTCTGGCGGCGGCTGGTGGTGGAGGCGGCCACGCATGGCTGGCTGCCGGAGGCGCTGGTCGCCCGGCGGCTGATGCGGCGTGGGGGGCTGCCCGCCCCGGACATCGGCGGTGTGGTGGTACGCGCGCTGCCCCCGCCGCTCCACGTGGGTGTGCTGCTCGGGCTGATGGTGCTGGCGCTGACCGTGCCGATCCTGTCGCTCGCCGAGGCCGGGATCGGCTCGCTCCTCGTGCTCGGCGGCGTCGGCGTGTGGGCGGACCGCACCGACGGGCGCCTCGCCTCCGCCTGCTCTGGGCTGGTGTGGATGATCGCCACCAGCGTCGCCTGGGTGCTGATCTGGTTCGGCTGAGCCAGCCAGCGAGCATCGCCTTCACGCCGTCCACATCTTCGCGCATGGTGCTTGACGCGAACACGTGTTCGGCTTAGCTTCTCCCCGATACCGAGGAGGAGACCCGCGTGCTCGCCGACCAGCAACGCTTCCAGGATCTCGCGGCCCCGTTGATCCGTGTCGAGTTCGTCGTGCTCGACCTGGAGACCACTGGCGGCTCACCGGCGACGGACCGAATCACGGAAGTCGGCGTCGTCAAGGTCCGCGGCGGCGAGGTCACGGGCACCTTCCACACACTGGTCAACCCCCAGATGTCGATCCCACCGATGATCACCGCGCTCACCGGCATCTCCAACGCCATGGTCGCCAATGAGGAGCCGATCGAGGTCGTGCTGCCCTGCCTGCTCGAGTTCCTCGGCGACGCGGTGCTGGTCGCGCACAACGCCTCGTTCGACGTGCGTTTCCTGCAAGCCGCCCTCCAGGCGCACGCCTACCCGCGGCTGGAATCGAGGGTCGTCTGCACCGCGCGACTTGCCCGGGTCCTGCTACCTCGCGACGAGGTACCGAACGTCAAGCTCGCCACCCTCGCCCGCTACCTACGCGCCGGCACCCAGCCGTGTCACCGCGCCTTCACCGACGCCAAGGCCACCGTGGACGTCCTGCACTCGCTCCTCGAGCGGGCCGCCGGCTTCGGTGTGCTCGCCCTGAACGACCTCCTCACCTTCCCGAGCATCCGCGTCCAGCAGCGGCACACCTACCGGAAGATCCACCTTGCCGACGAGCTCCCTCGCGCCCCAGGCGTCTACCTCTTCCGTGGCCGGAGCAACGAAGTGCTCTATGTCGGCAAGGCGGGCAAGGACTTGCGCGGTCGTGTGCGCTCGTACTTCTCCGGGGACGGACGCGCCAAGGTGGAGGAGCTGCTCGACGCACTGGTGACGATCGACCACGTCGTCTGCGCCAACAACCTGGAGGCAAGCGTCCGCGAAGTGCGCCTGATCCAGCGGTACCGGCCCTACTACAACCGGCGCGGCCGCGATCCGGAACGCTACTACTGTTACCTCAAGCTCACGCGCGAGCGCTGGCCGCGGCTCTCGATCGTCCGCAAGCTGCTCGATGACGGCGCCCGCTATCTCGGCCCGTTCACCAGCACCGCCCAGGCGGAGCTGGTCAAGGAGGCGATCGAGGATGCCGTGCCGCTGCGGCGCTGCACGAAGGCCATCGGCGCTCGCAAGCGAGTCTCCGCCTGCATGCTATTGGAGCTGCGCCGCTGCTCAGGCCCATGCACGGGCGAGGCCGATGCCGACCACTACGCGGGCCACGTCGCGACGCTCGCACGCTGCCTCGATGGCGGCGACCCGGAGCTGCTGCTGGCACCACTCCTGGAGAAGATGCGCCGCTACGCCGCGGAGCAACGTTACGAGCAGGCGGCTATAACGCGCGACCGGCTGGAAGCGTTGCGTCGCGCCCTCGACGACAGGCGACGCATCGCCACGATCCGTGCCGCTGGCGAACTGGTCCTGGCCAAGCCACATCCCCGCGGGCGCGAGGTCACCGTGCTGCGCCACGGCCAGCTCATCTCGGTCACGATCGTGCCGACAGACGACGCGATCCAGCTTGTGACCAACGCCCCGGAGGATGACCCTGAGCCGATCACCGGTCCCCCACCTCGTCACCTCGTTGACGAGATACGGCTGGTGGCGCAGTGGCTCGACCAGGTCGCGACGAAGGCGGAGGTGCTTGCTGTCAGTGGCACGTTTGCCAGCCCGGCAGTCGGTGGCGGTGCACTGCGGGTGCGCTACGACCCTGGAAGGCAACGCCATGTCGTGCCTGGCGAGGCACGAGGTCGACCGATGCTTCGACCCCGGGCGCTTCCCGGGCGCCGCTCCGGGCACGCATCCAAGATGCCGTCGGTCTGAGCTGAGACCCCGCGGTCCCGACTATTGGCGGTACACGGACGCGAAGAGGTAATTCACGGCGAGGCTGCGGTAGGGCCGCCATGCTTCAGCAATGGCCATCACCTCAGCCTGACTGGGGAGGTGGTCGAGCCCGTAGGCGCGCTGGATCGCTTTGCGGAGCGCAAGGTCCCCAGGAAGAACGACGTCAGCGCGATGCAGGGCGATCGCAAGGAAACCCTCAGCGGTCCAGCGCCCGACTCCCGAAATCTCGGTGAGGCGCGCCACCACTTCCTCGTCGGAGAGCCGCTGGAGCTCGTCCAGGCTGAGCCGGCCGTCGACAAAACGCTCGGCGAGCTCGCGCAGCGTTTGCACCTTGCGGTGGGACAGGCCAACGGCCCGAATGCCTTCGGGGTCGGCGGCGAGCAGCTGCTCAGGGGATGGCAGCTGCCCGCCAAGGCGGTCCATCAGGCGGGCCAACAACGTCCGCGTGACGGCAACCGAGAGCTGCTGGCCGATGACCTGGAAGATCAGGACGCCGAAGGCGTCCATCCGCGGCAGCTGCGTGAGCCACGCGTCCGGGTCGAAGTCCGGGTTCGCGTCCATCAGCGCGGCGATCACCGGGTCGGCCTTCCGCAAGGCCGCGAGTGCGGCGGCATCACGACGCTTCACATTCTCGCTCAACCTACCCCGGTTTCGGTCAGTCGTTCTGAGGTCGTGCTTGGTCTGCACAGCGCGACAAGGGCTGTCTCTATTCCCCTTCAGCTGAGCGTCGCGCGTGCGATGGCGCCGGTCTCGGGCCCTGTCCGGGAGAGCGCGACGCCAGCGGGCGTCCAGATGCATGAACGGCCGGCGGCCTGGGCGTAGCCGCCGCCGGTCGACCCGGCGAAGCTGGCCACCGCGACCCAGACGTGGTGGTCGGTGGCGACGCGACGGGCGCGCTCATCCTGGAGGGAGGCCTCTTCCGCGGACTTCAGGGTGCCGGCGACGTAGGCGTCGATACCCAGGGCGGCGGTGTCGGAGGCGTGCTGTGGGACGCCGGTGTCCTTGCAGATGGCAAGACCGAGCCGCCAGCCGTCAACGTCGAGCACGGCTGGCTTGCCACCCGGGGTGAACCGCTTGGACTCGGTCGTGCCCAACCACACCTTGTGGTAGGCCACGGCGGCCCCGGTGCCGTCGACGGCCACCATCGCGATGTGCGACCGGCCCGACTCGCCATGCACCGGGGCGCCCACCAGCGCCAACGACCCCGCCTCGGCACAGGCCTCGACGATGGGCCCAAAGCGCGGATCCTCGACGGTGATCGCTGGGGCATCCAGCTCGTATCCCGTCAGGGAGAGCTCGGGAAAGACCACCACCCGGGCGTCTGCGGAGCG
>Ga0137375_10007797_pt1 | contig 12731 bp, 7 predicted proteins | sample SagtaG_24_FD_104936 | JGI IMG/M metagenome (GOLD analysis project Ga0137375, IMG submission 104936) | Vadose zone soil microbial communities from Sagehorn Ranch, Mendocino, California, USA - Sage1_R_113_16 metaG | ecosystem: Environmental > Terrestrial > Soil > Vadose zone | place: USA... | reverse complement strand
TGCTGGAGGCGCGCCCGCGCCAGATAGCCCAGCGCCACACCATCGGCATCCACAATCAACGCTCCAGCTACACGATCCATGCCGCGCCGCAGGTGCTCCTCAGCCGCATCCATGTCATTCTGTTCACGCAGCAGATCGCCCACCCCAACGTGGTAGGCTGCGTCACCCATCCGCACGAGTCCGTCATCCATAGCAGAGATCGACTGAGCGGCGTGCGCGTAGATCTGCGCGGCCAGACGCCGCTGCCCCTGGCGCATCCGCAGCTGCGCCAGATTGACAATGCTGGCGAACGTTCCCGCCCGATTGCCCGCTGCGCGCATCAGCGTGATCGCCTCCTCGGCAAGCTGTTCGGCAGCCGGCCCTGTATCACCACTCAGCTGATAGGCACGGGCAAGATTGAGCATCGCGCCGGCGTGCGCAATCACAGGCGTCGTCGCGGCGAGCAGCAGCACCTGCCGCGAGAGCGCAATGCAACGATCCAGATCGCCCAGACCGCGCGCAAGATTCGCACGCGCCAGCGCGATCTGCCCCAGCACCGCTAACGCGTGATCGTGGGGAGTGTCAGGGCTGATGGCGCGCTCAGCATCGCGCAGGCACGCCTCGGCAGCATCGGGGCGACCCAGAAACATCAGGGCGATTGCGTAGGAGACGCAGAGGATGGGCCGCATGCGAACGAGCCCAGCGGGCAGCGCTTCGAGCCACCCACAGACCGTCTGCTGCAATCCGCCGGTGGTCAGCAGCAGGCCGTGCTGTTCGATCAGCCGGGCCGACCGCTCCCAATCGCGGGCGAGCAAGGCATGGCGTATCGCTTCGCAGCGGTAGAGCTGATTCTCCTGCGCGTTCTGCTCATACCAGGCGCTGGCAGCCGTATGCAGTGTGGCTACATCCGCGCTGGCCATTGTGCGCAACCGCTCGCGCGCCGCTTCAGCCAACAGGTGGGGATAGCGATACCACATCCGCTGGTCGTCGGGTATACTGATCAAGAGGTTGGCACGCTCCAACTCCTCGAAGACTGAAGACGAACGACGAACGACTAAAGGAGGCCTGAATTCGTCGTTCGTCCTTCGTCCTTCGTCCATTACGCTGTCGCACAGCGCATCACACATTCGATCGAGGATGGACGTGCGCAGCACAAAATCGTGCAATTGTGAAGGTAGACGACTCAGCACCTCGTCCACCAGGTAGTCCATGACGAAGCGGCTGCTGCCGTTGAATGTCAGGACGAACGCGGCCAGGTTGCCGCAGCCACACGCGGCGGCGGCGGCAAGGTGTAACCCGGCCGCCCATCCCTCGGTACGCAGATGCAGTTTGGCCACGTCGGCGATAGTAAGCGCGAGCCCCCGTCGCTCGATCAGCAACGCGGCCGTCTCATCGAGTGTGAAGCGCAGGTCAGTCGTGCGCAGCTCGGTCAGTTCGCCCCGCGCGCGCAGCCGCGTCAGCGGCAAGGGTGGATCGGAACGCGTGGCGATCACCATATGCAATTGCCGGGGCAGCCGCTCGATGAAAAAGGCCAGCGCCTCGTGAATGGGCGTAGCTTCGATCAGGTGGTAGTCGTCGAGCACCAGCAGCGTTTCGTGTGTGAGCGGACTCAGCGCGTTCAAGAGACTGATAAGCATCGCGCTGATCGCGCCTTGGTCGGCGGATGGCGCGATCAGTGCCGCAGCGCCCACGCCCGGGCACACCCCTGCGAGCGCGCCAATCAGGTAGCTCCAGAACCGCGCTGGGTCATTATCCTCGGCATCCAGCGAGAGCCACGCCACCGAGCGGGAGCTGGGAGCTGAGAGCTGGGGGTTGGGATTCGCGCTACCCAATCCCCAGCTCCCAGCTCCCAACCCCTGCGCAAGCAGGGTGGTTTTGCCAAACCCTGCGGGGGCCGAAAGCAGCGTCAATCTGCCGCGCAGACCCAGATTGAGCCGGTCGACGAGCGGCGCGCGCGCGATCAGTTCGGCAGGTGCTTGTGGAATACTGAGCTTCGCCGCCAGGAGCGGCGAAACTACAGCGTTGTCATGCCGATTCGGTTCTTGGTTGATCCTGCGGGCGGGTACACTCTGGGTGGCTCTTGGTTCTTGATCGGCAAGCTCAAGCGCGGCTGCCTGTAGCCGCACGAGCGTCAGATCCGACGATTTGCCGAGATAGGCTCGGCGCAGCATCCCGCCGCGCATACGATATGCTTTCCAATACGCCCCACTCCGACCACTGCGTTCCTTACGCGCGGTGAAACTGCCTGCCGCGTCTGCGAACGCAAATGTCGTGGCCGCTTCCAGCCAGGCAAACCAGGCGGGCGTCCCCACCTGGATCGGATCAGTCGGTTGCCCAGGCAAGAGCAGGATCTTGCCGTGAATGCGCGGGGTTGCGCGTGCCACGATATCCTCCACGTGCATTAGGGAATTTAGGGAATTTGTATGCTTCGCGAGATTGGTCTTTGCGGTTGCCAAACTGTTACATGCTGCTGATTACGACAGCACCGCGTATCAATGGCGCACGACACTGGTGCCTGCGTGTAACGGCCAGGCAATTGGCTGGACAGTACAACGATACCACTCGCCGTGAGGAGCCCAGACCTATGAGCAACGTCGCGCTACCCTCCGATCATGATCGTGAATCGCCATTCCAGATGTTGGTGGGTGTGGGACACCGACGGCAGATCACCACCATCGATCTGATCTTCGGCACGTATACGGTCGTAATCGCCGCACTCGCGGCGTTGGCCTGGCTGAATGGCGCCGGCAGCCCGCGCAGCGTTGTGGTCTTTCTGGCATTCCTGCTCGCCAATGCGCTGATCAGCGAAATCTCCCGGCGATCTGCACATCCGCTGCGGATTGAGATCGGGCGCGCGGCCGCCGGGGCGATCATTGCGCCGGCCGCGTATGTGCTGGCCGATGCGCCGTTCAGCCACTGGTGGCCCGGTTTCATGATCATGTGCCTGGGCGGGAACATTATCCTGGGCCTGCTGACTGGCGCGCCGCGGCTGGGGCGCGTGCTCGTGCTGTACTACGTGGCATTGCTGACGCTGGCGGAGTGGCTGGGCACGCCCAGCATGAACTGGTATGCGTTCGCGCTCAACGCTGGGGCGGTCGCGATGGTCGGGCTGCTGTTTGCCGAGATCGTGTCGCTGCTGGGCATGGCGCTGGCGAGTGAGCGTGAGCAGCACCGCCAGCTGGCGCTCGAAAAAGCGCGCGCGGAAACGCTGCTCCAGAAAGAGGCCGAGGCGGCGCTGCGCGCGAGCGAAGAACACTTTCGCTCACTGATCGAAAACGCCAGCGATGCCGTGGCGATCACCGACCGCTCCGGTGTGATTACCTATATGGGGCCGTCGATCACCCGCATGCTCGGCTACACGCCGGAGGAGCTGGTTGGTCAGCATTTCGCCCCGATCGTGCATCCCGACGACCTTGCCGCCGCGGGCGGCGCGCTGACCCGCGCGGCGGAGAACCCCGGTAAGATAGTGGCAGCCGATCTGCGCATTCGGCATAACGATGGCACGTGGCACATTCTCGAATCCGTAAGCAAGGGCCTGCCGAATGGCACCGTCGTCAGCAATGTCCGCGATGTCAGCAAGCGTCGCGCGGCCGAGGAGCGCCTGCGCGCGAACGAGACGCTCTACCGCTCGCTGATCGAAGCCAGCACCGATGGCATCACCATCTCGAACGCCGATGGCATCTTTACCTATGCCAGCCCCTCATTCCACCACATCCTGGGCTACGCCCCTGAGCAGCTGATCGGCCAACCATTCGCGGCGCTGATTCATCCCGACGATCTGGTGATTGTGTCGAACGAGCTGGCCATGCAATCGGCCGATCCGAACCATGTCTCGCTGATCGAAGTGCGCGCGCGGCATCAGGATGGCTCCTGGCGCGTCATCGAGGCATCCGGCAAACGACTCGACGACGGCACGATCGCATTCAGCCGTGATGTCACCGAGCGCAAGCAGATCGAGACCGCGCTGCGCGCCGTGGCGACGGGTATCGCCGCTAACACCGGCGACGACTTCTTGCAGTCGCTGGTGAAGTATTTAGCTGCCGCGCTCAATGTGCGCTATGCGCTGATCGCCGAGATCGCCGATCCTACCGAGCGCCGCGTTCGCACGCTGGCCTTCTGGAATAACGACGCGCCGGCGCCGAACATTGAATACGGGCTAACTGGCACGCCGTGCGAACATGTGATTGAGCAGAACGCACTCCGCTATTATCCAGCGGGCGTTCAGGCCACGTTCCCCGATGATGCCATCTTGGCGCAACTCCATGCCGAAAGCTACATGGGCGTGCCACTCAGAAACTCGGTTGGCGAGGTTTTCGGGCACCTGGCGGTGTTGGATGAGCGGCCCATGCGCGACGCGGCCGAGCGCCGCGCGATCCTCCAGATCTTCGCCGCGCGCGTGGGGGCGGAATTGGAGCGTCAGCGCGCCGAGGAAAAGCTGCGCGCGAGCGAAGCGCACTATCGCTCGCTGATCGAAAACACCTCCGATGGTATCGCGATCATCGCCGCGGACGGCGCCTTCAGCTATATCAACCCGGCCTACGAGCGCATCTGGGGCTGGGCAGCCACGGAGCTGATCGGCCAGCCGTTTATGGAGCTGATTCACCCCGACGACCTCGCACTCTCCGCAAATAACCTTGGACGTCTGCTGACCGAGGCGGATGCGACCGTCGGCGCCGAGATTCGTGTGCGACACAAAGATGGTTCGTGGCGGATCGTGGATGGCACCGCCAAGCGCCTGCCCAACGGCAGTATTGTCAGCAACAGCCGCGACGTCACCGAGCGGCACGACATCGAGCAGGCGGTGCGCGCGGTGGCTGAGGGCACGGCGGCCGTCACGGGCAGCGATTTCTTCCGTTCGCTGGTCAAGCATATGGCCGCTGCCCTGCGCGTGCGCTACGCCTATGTCACGCAATCGATCGACACGCCACCACACCGCCTGCGCATGCTGGCCTGCTGGGCCGGCGACGACTTCGGCGCCAACCACCAATACGCGCTGGATGGCACGCCCTGCGAGCGGGTGATCGTGCAGGGCGAGCTGGGCTTCTACCCGCGCGGCGTCTACGCGCGCTTCCCGCGCGACCAAGGCTTAGCGGGCGTGGAGGGTTACCTGGGCATCCCGCTCACGGATGCCAGCGGGCAGGTGCTGGGCAACCTGGTGATCATGGACGACCAGCCCATGGCCGACAATCTGCCCGACAACCCGATCGTGCGGATCTTCGCCGGCCGCGCCGGGGCCGAGCTAGAACGCCAGCGCGCCGAGGATGCGCTGCGCATCGCCGAGCTACGCTTCCGCGCGGTGTTCGATCAGCCGCTGCTCTCGGTGCAGATCTGCAACCCCGACGGCACCATGAGCCAGTGGAACGCGGCGACCGCCCAGCACTACAACATTCTGGACGATCAGCAAGCGCTGACCAACAACGTCCAGCCGTTGCTGGGCGGGGCGTTCGCCGGCCAGGCCGCGCCGATCCCGCCGGTGCCCTATGATTTCCCCGACGGCCGGCGGGTCTGGGCGCAGGGGTTCATCTACCCGGTCAAGGATCACGCCGGGGCAGTGCGTGAAGTGATGATCATGGTGCAGGATATCACCACCCAGAAAGAGGCCGAGGAGACGCTGCGACGCCTGAATGAGGAGCTGGAAGAGCGCGTGGCCCAGCGCACCGGCGAGCTGAACGCCACCCTGGCCCAGAGCAAGCGCCTGGCCGCGATTATCGAATCGACCAGCGATTTGGTCGCGCGCGCGGATCTGCAGGGCACCATGATCTATATGAACCGCGCCGGCCGGCGACTGGTTGGGCTGAGCGACGAGGAGGACATCCGGCGCTTCAGCATCGCCGATTTCTATCCGCCGCAGGTCTTGCCGACGATTCAGGCGCGGGTCGGGGCCAATATCGCCCAGGGCATCGACGCCGACCTGTTTGAGACGCTGATCACCGATCGCGACGGTCGTGCCATCCCGGTCTCGCTGGTTGGGATCGTCCATCGAGATCCCGACGGCGCGCCCGAATCGCTCTCATCGGTCATTCGCGACATCAGCGCGCAGAAGCGGATCGAACACGAGCTGAAGCAGGCCAAAGAGGCCGCCGAGGAGGCCAACCGCGCCAAGAGCACCTTCCTGGCCAATATGAGCCACGAGATTCGTACGCCAATGAACGGGATCATCGGCATGACCGATCTGTTGCTGGATACCGAGCTCGGCCCGGCGCAGCGCGATTTCGTCGAGACCATCCGCACATCCGGCGATGCGCTGATCACGATCATCAACGACATTCTGGATTTCTCGAAGATCGAGGCCGGCCGGCTCGACCTGGAAGCGCAGCCGCTTGACCTGCGACTGTGCGTTGAGTCGGCGCTGGATGTGTTGGCCCATCGCGCGGCCGAGAAAGGGCTCGACCTAGCTGTGCAGATCGATGCCAACACGCCCGCCGCGATCGTCGGCGATGCGGTGCGGCTACGCCAGGTGCTGGTAAATCTACTCGCCAACGCAGTCAAGTTTACCGAGCAGGGTGAGGTGGTCGTGACGGTCAGGACTGAGGGTCGAGGACTGCGGACTGAGCCAGAACTTCCGGCGCTCGGTCCTCAGTCCTCAGTCTTCATTGCTTTCTCCGTGCGTGACACCGGCATCGGCATTCCGCCCGACCGAATCGACCGGCTGTTCCAGTCCTTCAGCCAGATCGATCCCTCGACCACGCGCCAGTATGGTGGCACCGGCCTGGGCCTGGTGATCAGCCGGCGCCTGGCCGAGCTGATGGGCGGGCGCATGTGGGTCGAAAGCGCGCCAGGGCACGGCTCGACATTTCACTTCACCATCCAGGCCGAGGTCGCGCCCAGCACGCCGCTGGTCTACCTAAGCGGCGAGCAGCCGCAGCTGCGCGGGAAACATGTGCTGGTGGTGGATGATCACCCGACCAACCGCACCATCGTCTGCCATCAGGTGGCCAGCTGGGGCATGACCTGCGACATGGCCGCATCGGGCGCAGAGGCGCTCGCACTCCTCCAGGATGGACGCGCGTTCGATCTAGCAATCCTGGATATGGAGATGCCCGACATGGACGGCAACACGCTCGCAGCGCGTATCCGTGAGCAGCGCGATCGTAACAAGCTCCCGCTCGTGCTGCTGACTTCGCTGGTACAGCGCGCGTCGGATCTGAACGGCGGCTCGTTCGCGGCGATGCTGACCAAGCCGGTCAAGGCGTCGCAGCTCTACAACACGCTGGTCGAGGTATTGATGGAGCAGGAGCAGAGCACCCGCGCCCCGCGCCCGCCGAGCGACGCGCCAGCAGCCTTCGACGTGCAGATGGCCGCGCGGATGCCGCTGCGCATCCTGCTGGCCGAGGACAACCTGATCAATCAGAAGGTCGCGCTGCTGGCGCTGGGCAAGCTCGGCTATGGGGCCGACGTCGCTGCCAATGGCGTTGCGGCGCTCGACGCAGTGGGACGCCAGGCCTACGATGTGGTACTGATGGATGTGCATATGCCGGTGCAAGATGGCTTGAACGCCACGCGCCGCATCCGCGCCGACGCGCAGGGGCATGGCGGCCATCAGCCCTGGATCATCGCCATGACCGCTAATGCCATGCAGGGCGATCGTGAACTGTGCCTGGCCGCCGGCATGGACGATTATATCGCCAAACCTGTCCACGTCCACGAGCTGCGCGTGGCGCTCGAGCGCGCCGGGGAAGGCTCGCTCCGGGATCGGCCAGGGCCTGGGCAGCCGGCTGCGTCGGACGCGATCGACGCTACTGCGCTGGCCGAGCTGCGCGCGCTCGGCGCGGGCGATGACTTGATCGAGCTATTTCTGACCGAGGCACCTGCGACTCTAGCAGCGCTTCGGCAGGCCATCGCACAGGGCGACGCAAGCGAGCTGCGCGAGCTGGCGCATAGCCTCAAGGGCAGCTGCCGCTACCTGGGTGCCCGCCCGCTGACGGCACTGCTGGCCGAGCTGGAGCAGATTGGCAGCCGTGGCAGCGTCGTCGCGGCAGCCGCGCTCCTCGAGCAGAGTGAGCAGGAATTCGACCGTGTTCGACACGCGCTCGTGTCGTATCAACAGGTAAGCAACCAGGAGTGAGCGGTGTTGGGGCAAGGTGGCCTCGCCCGACGCTGTTCACCACATCATGCAGGAAGGGAATAGCAATGAGCATTCTCATCGTCGACGATACCGCCATGCAGCGCCAGACGCTGGCCGCGCTGCTGACTGCCCACGGCTACCGCGATGTGCTCGTCGCGGCCTCGGCCACCGAAGCCTTTGGGCAACTGGGAGTCGCCAGCTCGGAGCGACACGCGCCCACGATCGACCTGATCCTGATGGACATCCGCATGCCCGGGATGGATGGCATCGCGGCCTGCCGGCGGATCAAGGCCGTGCCGCAGTTGCACGATATCCCGATCATTATGATCACCAGCAGTGACGACACCGGCGACTTGCAGCTGGCCTTCGACGCCGGCGCGATGGATTACCTGATTAAGCCGCCGAATACCGTCGAGCTGCTGGCGCGCGTGCGCTCGGCACTCAAGCTCAAGCAGGAGATGGATGCCCGCAAGGCGCGCGAGCGCGAGCTGCTGGATCTGGCGCAGCTCTTGCACGAAGAGCGCGAGCGCTCGGACTTGCTGCTGCTCAACATTCTGCCCGAGCCGATCGCCGACCGGCTCAAGCATCACCCTGGCGTAATCGCCGAACACTACGAGCACGTCACGGTCATGTTCGCCGATATTCTGAACTTCACGCTACTCGCGGCGCTGATCAGCCCCGGCGAGGTCGTCGCGCTGCTGAACGAGGTCTTCTCGGCCTTCGATCAGCTGGCCGAGCGGCATGGGCTGGAGAAGATCAAGACCATCGGCGACGCCTACATGGCTGCCAGCGGCTTGCCCACGCCGCGCGGCGACCATGCGACGGCCGCAGCGGCGATGGCGCTCGACATGCAGGCGGCGCTGGCGGCATTGAATGACGGTCGCGCCATGCCGCTCCAGATCCGGATCGGCCTGCACTCCGGCCCGGTGGTGGCCGGCGTGATCGGCACCAAGAAATTCATCTACGATCTGTGGGGCGATACAGTCAACATCGCCAGCCGCATGGAGTCGCATAGCGCCGCCGATGCGATCCAGATCACCCGCGCCACCTACGAGCTGATCCGCGACGAGTTCACCTGCCAGCCGCAGGGACGGATCACGGTGAAGGGCAAGGGCGAGATGGAGGTCTGGTATCTCATCGCTGCGGAGGCGCGACATCCCATGAACGTTGCTCCTGGAGTCGTGCGTAGCGCTGAACGCGGGAACGGCACGCAATCAACGCTAGTGTTTGCCCCAGCTGGTTTCAGATCATTACCGGAAATGCTGCTCGCACACGGCCCAGCCCGTTGAGGGTCAGCAGCGTGATCGACAGCAGCGCGCCAATCACGCCCAAGCTGGTCGCCAGCGCCGCGACACCTGCCGGCCGCCCGAACGCCTTGCGCATCACCAGTGGAAACAAGGCTGCCAGCAGCAGATCGCCGATCCCGATTCCCAACCCAAGCCCCTCGCGTCCACTCAATCGATCATGTCACCAGCGGAGCGAATGGGCCGGACCGCGCGCCAGCGCGGGCGAGCGTCAGCGACTGACACTGGCCGCCCGACACCCGGCGCGGCCTTCGGAGTGCAGCATCTCGTAGCCCATCGGCATACCGGCGATGTCGCCGGCAATGTGGCCGCCAAGCGCGCCGCAGTGTCGATCGCGTCCAGCGACAGGCCGAGGCCCTGCAGGGGCACGTTAGGCAAGGTTCTTAGGCACTTTACGCTGTGGGGTAGCGTTCGGCGGAGTGATAGAGGTGCTCCCGGCGGTGCGGGTTGTTCGCCAATCGAAGGAACAACCCGCACCACCAGGTGTGCTATTAGCGCGCGATCAGGCCCACGGCCGTCGGCGGCAGGCCAGCGGCGCCGGAGATTGGCAGGAGGCTGCCATCTGCCTGCACCGCGAAGCCGGCAATTATGGCAGTGCTGCCCATGCGCACGTACAGGAACCGGCTGTTGTGGCTCAGCGCCATGTCGGTCGGGTTGGCGCCGGGTGCAGCGGTGCGGCCGTCGGCGTTCAGCAGGGTCAGGCTACCGTCCTGGTCGATGCTATAGCCCGAGATCGAGCCGCTGCCGGCGTTGGCCGTGTAGGCGTAGCGCCCGTCGCTGGTGACCACCAGCCAACACGCCGCGCGCTGGTTCGTCGGCACTGAGCCGCTCACCAGCCCCAAGCTTCCGTCGGCTGCGGTGGTGTACGAGGAGGTCGCGCTGCCGCCCGGCGTGCCGGCGGCCTCGGAGACGAACAGCTGGCCGCGATGGCCGAAGGCAAAACCGAACGGCGTCGCGCCGGAGGAGTGCTGCGGGATCGGGCCGCTGGCGCGCCCATCCGCGCCCACCACGAAGGTGTCGATCGTCTGGGTGGCGCGCTCAACCACCACGAGCAGATCGCCGTCAGGGCTGAAGCCGATCTGTCCCGGCGCCGTCGCGCCGCCGCTCAGCGGGCGGATTGAGTCGGCAATTGGCGCGAGCGTGCCATCGTTGCCGATGGTGAAGCCGCTGATGTTGCCGCTACTGCCGGCGTTGAGCACATACAGAAGGTTCTTATACGTCGTGAGGCTGGTCGGCAGCGTGCCGCCCGAGGCCACCCGGCCGACCAGCGTCAGGCCGTCGGGGCCGACCTTAAAGGACGAGATCTCGTTGCTGCCGGCGTCGACCGCGAAGAGCAGCTGATTGTCCTGGCTGAGGATGACGGCCCCCTGCGAGCCTAGCCCCCTACCGCTGCCCTGCCCGCCGGTGGCATAGCTGCCCGCGGGGGTCAGGCTACCATCGGCGTTCGATTCCAGACCAGCACGGCGTTGCCGCTGGTCGCGTTGGTCAGAGCGTAGACCGCGCCAACTGCGCTGGTCGCGGCCGCTGCGCTGCCGGCCCACACAAAGCTTGTCAGGAGCAGACTGAGCGCAAGAGCTGTACGCATGACACGTGGGAGGGTTACGAGACGCATATCGATCTCCTTTAGGCGCGCCACACACAGTGTATGGCGCCAATACTCATCAGCGGAACACGATCGCCAGCCATTGGTTGTGGCGCCACCTGGGATCGTTTCCAATTGTATAGTTAGCGCTGGCCGCGTTTTGTTACACTTGAACGCGGTTTGGCATTAGCCGTCGAGCGTCCGTTGCAGCCAGGCGGCAATATGCTGCCAGCTGGCCTGGCGAGCTGTGTGCAGGTTGAAGCTGTGCCCGCTGCTGGCGAGCGCATCGACTGTGACGGCGGGGGCGCCGCTATAGAATTGGGCCTCGGCTGCGGCGTACGACGCCGGGAACAGGGCGTCATTGTCGGCGAGTTGCACGAACACGGGCACGCCGATCCGGTCGACGCGTGTCAGCGCCTGGATCTGCGCGATGTCGCCAAGCGCGCGCGCCGTGAAGACTGCAACGGCATCCGCCAGGAAGCCACGCGTGAAGGTGTCGGCCAGGTTGGCGTTGTCAACGGCGATCACGCTCGGGTCGGCATTGGCCACGTCGTAGAACAGCGCTGTGCGTACCTCCGGCGGCAGCGTGATGTAGGGGACGCAAACAGCGACTGGATATACGCCGGATCGACTGGCACGATGCCGGGCACGTTCACCCAGCCGGTCGCGACGAACGCATCCGCCAGGTTGCCATAGGTGCCGAGCGTGTAGGTCGTGAGCAATGTCCCGAACGAGTGGCCGACCAGCACGACGCGTCTGAACGTCCCGCTCGCGCGCAGCGACGTCAGGATCTGTGCCAGTGCGGAGGCCTCGGTCTCCTTGGTCACGAGGCGCCGTCCGGCCGGCTCGACTCGCCGGTGCCGAGCCGGTCGAGCGCGAGCACCGTGTAGCACTGATTAGCCATAAACCGTGTGTAGGAGTAGTCGTTACCGTTGATCACGCCAGCGTCCCAATAGCGGTGGTTGTACGTCGCGCCGGCCACGAGAACCTGCACCGTGTGGCGCCTGATCGTGCAACCAGGGCCGCGCAGGTCCGGCCGTGCGTACAGGTAGCCGACCACGGTCGCGGTCTGGTTGTCGGCGAGGGTGACGGGGAACGCGACCCGCCGGATCTGCACTGGATCGGCGGGCTGTGCCGCCGCCGATCCGACGCCTGCAACGATGAGCAGACCGACGAGCGCCAGGGCGAAGAGTGCTTTGCGCGTGGATGTTTCTCCTTACTGTACTACCGTGCCGGCAAGCGCCGGCGCACACCATAGTTGCGGATCGCCGCCATCCGTTACACGCTCTGTCACGCTCGCCGCTTGCTCACCGAAATGCGCTGATCGTTCAACTGGAAGCTCTGGTTGGAGAAGTCGTCGTTCGCTTGTAACGATCGAACCCCGAAACATACTATTCGCCTATACCGATCTACACCGCCGAGCGGCTGAATGCTGGCCATTGGGCAACAGGGAGTTTATTCATGAAAGTATTCGTCGTCTATTGGCATCCGGAACCCCAGAGCTTTAACGCGGCACTGTTCCACACAGCTTGTGAGGCGCTTGCCGCAGCGGGGAATCAGGTTAGAACTTCCGACCTGCATGCGATGCGCTTCGATCCAGTTTCCGGTCGGAGGAATTTTACGACGGTCAAAGATCCGAACTACTTCAAGCAACAGGTCGAAGAAATACAAGCTAGCGAAATTAATGGGTTTTCGAAGGAGGTTGAGGCTGAGATCATGAAAATCGAGTGGTGTGATCTGATGATCTGGCAGTTCCCTCTGTGGTGGTTCGGATTGCCGGCAATGCTCAAGGGGTGGGTTG
>Ga0137375_10007796_pt1 | contig 12732 bp, 16 predicted proteins | sample SagtaG_24_FD_104936 | JGI IMG/M metagenome (GOLD analysis project Ga0137375, IMG submission 104936) | Vadose zone soil microbial communities from Sagehorn Ranch, Mendocino, California, USA - Sage1_R_113_16 metaG | ecosystem: Environmental > Terrestrial > Soil > Vadose zone | place: USA... | reverse complement strand
GAAAGCGCGACACCATGCGCGCGACCGCGAGCATGTCGGCGCGGTCGTCGTAGACGATGAACCCGCACGAACCGAGCCCGCTTCCCACGGCGGCGAGCCCCTCGTAACTGACCGGGGCGTCGACGTGTGCGGACGTGATGACAGGATTCGCGACGCCCGACAGGACCGCTTTCACCTCGCGACCGTTCGGGATGCCGCCACCGATCCGCTCGATCACCTCAACGAGCGTCGTTCCCGGCTCGACTTCGCCGTACCCTGCACTGACGACGTCACCGACCACCGTGCAGATGAGCGGTCCAGGCGTCTCACGCGTCCCGATCGTGCGGTACCAGCCGGCGCCACGCGTGAGCACCAGCGGGATGCTCGCGAGCGTCTCGACGTTCGAGGCGAGTGTCGGGTTCGAGCCCTGGGCGCCCGCTTCGGGGGCCGGGCCCAGACCGGCAGACCATCCTTCCTGCGGCGTCGTGGCGAAGAGACCGTGGAGGTACGGAGGAAGCCAGCGCGGCATCGGGTCGTTGCCCTCGATCACCTCGAGCATCGCCGTCTCCTCGCCGAAGAGGTACTCCTCGGGCCCACCAACGAGTGTGATCGGCGCGTCGCACAGCAGGTCGGCCGCCGCCATCTCCTCGAGCGCGCGCTCGAGCGCAGCGATCTCCTCGGTGAATGACGCCTTCACCGCGATGAACGCCTCGCGAGCCTCGACGACGGTTGCCGCGATGGAGACACCCTCGACGACCTGGTACGGGTTGGCGCGCATGAGCGGCCGGTCCTTGAACGTGCCCGGCTCGCCTTCCGCGCCGTTCGCCGCGACGTAGCGGCTGCCCACGGCCGCGCCTCCCGCGCGAATCGAGCGCCACTTGCGCGCCGCGGGGAAGCCCGCGCCACCGCGGCCGCGCACGCCGGCGCGTTCGATCTCGTCGAGCACCCACGCCGCGCCGCGGCTCCGAGCCGCGGCGAGCCCACCGCCACCACCGACGGCCAGGTAGTCGTCGAGCGAGCGCAGCGGCTCGGCCGGCAAGAGGAGGTTCGGCTCCATCATCACTGCCTACCCCACGCGCGAGGTCTCATCCTCACCGACCGCGAGTCCGGCGCGGTCGTCAGGCTGCACGCCCTACGCTCCCCGGTGTGAGGGTGGTCGGGGCGATCGTGTCGACGCGCCGCACGGCGGTCTGGGTGCTCGTTTGTACTGCTGCGGTCGGTTGGGGCCTGGCGGCGGGGGTGGAGATCAGCGGCCACGCCGACGCTTTCCACCATCACATGTTGCTCGAGGGCGGGCAGTCGTTGGGCGGAGCGCTCCTCACGTTCGTGCTCGCCTGGCAGGTGATGGTCGCCGCGATGATGCTGCCGTCGACATTACCGATGGTCGAGCTGTTCGCCGCTGCGTCGTCGCGCGAGACCCATCCCCGGCGCACGATCGCCGCGTTCCTCGCGGGCTACGCGGTCGTGTGGATGGCGTTCGGCGTCGTGGCGTTGCTCGGCGACGCGGCGTTGCATCGGATCGTCGACGACACACCTGCTCTTGATGCCCGTCCGTGGCTGGTGACCGGTGCGCTCTTGGTCGTTGCCGGCGTCGCGCAGTTCCTCCCGCTCACGCAGGCGTGCCTGCGATCCTGCCGGCATCCCTTCGCCTACCTCCTGGAGCACTACCGGCCGACTGCGTTGGGCGGGTTCTCGGTCGGGAGCAATCACGGCCTGTACTGCCTCGGGTGCTGCTGGGCTCTGATGTTGGTGATGTTCGCGCTCGGCGTCGCGAACCTGATCGTCATGGCGACGCTCACGGGCGTCATGGTCTACGAGAAGACCGGGCGTCACGGCACCAGGCTGGCCGGCATGGTCGGCATCGCGCTGATCGGCCTGGGTGTCGTCGTGCTGTTGCATCCCGGTTGGCTTCCCGCCGCGCTGCGCGGAGTCGAGTGAGGTGAGCACGAAGACCACGACACGCGAGTGGGAGGTCGCCGGCTCGTACTTCGAAGCGTGCAGCTGCGAGACGATCTGTCCTTGCCGGTCCATCGGTGGCCAGCCGGGCGGGCGATCGACGTACGGGATCTGCCAGTTCGCGCTCTCGTGGCGGATCGAGCGCGGTCACGGCGGTGCCGTCGACCTCGCCGGCCTCGACGTCGTGATGGCGGGCTTCTACGACGACGACGAGCCGGGATCACCGTGGCAGGTCGTTCTCTACGTCGACCACCGGGCCGCCGAAGAGCAGACCAACTGGCTCGCACGCATCTTCCTCGGTCAGGCCGGCGGCACCTCGCGGCACAACTTCGCCGCTGCTATCGCCACTGTCCACGCAATTCGTTCGGCGAGAATCGAGCTCGAGCACGCGCCGGGCAAGTGGGCGATCGGGGTCGAGGGCAACGTCATGGTCAGTGCCGTCCGAGAGGTTCCGTGCGCCGAGACGGTCGCGTGTGGCATCCCGGGGCTCGACCGGCCCGGCCAAGAGCTCGAGGCCAACCTCCTCCGGGTGCGCGACGACCCCCTCGAGTGGTCCGTGCGCGGGCGGTGCGCGTTCGCCAGCGACTTCGACTACCGGTCCGACGGGTGAGTCGATCCGCCAGGAGACGATGAGCGCAATCCCTCGCCCTTGACGGTACGCGCGAGGTCGAGGATCGTTTCCTCGACGCGTGCCGCGACAGAGGACAAGGAGGCGGTATGGCCGAGAGCGTCTACAAGGTCATCGAGCTCGTCGGGACCAGCACCGAGTCCTGGGAGAAGGCCGCCGCGGCGGCGGTCGCACAAGCCGGGCAGTCCTTGCGCGACCTGCGCGTCGCCGAGGTCGCCGAGCTCGACGTGACGATCGAAAACGGCGCGGTCGCGAGCTACCGGGCCAAGGTCAAGATCTCGTTCAAGTACGAGGGCGGCGGCTGAGCAACCGACTTCTAGGAAGCGGTCGTATCGACGCCCACTGACGGTTCGCCGTCGTCGATGTAGAACTGGCGCGCCCACTTGCGGAGCGTCTGAATCGGCCCGTCGCCGGGAACAAGGACCGGTCGCTCCCGGTAGACCTTGTGCTCCCAGATGGGGACGTCCCGCGCCGTGTTCTCGATCGTCGCCTGGAGCGCGGCTCGGCTGGCCGGCGAGAGCTCGGTCGCGCCCGCGCCTTCGTGGACGAGGAAGAGCAGCCGGAGCTCGACGTGCTCGTCGTCGATCGGCGTCGTCGCGGTGAGGAATCGGTAGGTCACGTCGCCGTCGACCTCGAGCCAGACGAGCCCGAGACCGAACGCCTCCTGACGCGTTCGCCACAGCTCGTGGCCGTTCACGCGTCCGACGGTCAGTTGGCGGTACACGTGGCCGTCGATCTCGACCTCGGCGTCCGGCATCGCCGGCACCGTGTGCACATACAGGAAGTGGGTGGTGTCCGGGATGTTCTCGGCGAGCTCCTGCACGTGCATCCGGATCCGCCACGAGACCGTCTCGTATCCGATCCAACCCGGCGCGCCCCACTCGGGGCGGTCGGGCATCCACCATGTCGGCGGCCGGCCCAGCTCGTCGAAATGGACCAGCACGAGTCCGCTCGTCTCGTGCACGGGATAGCACGACAGGCGCGCGTTCGGCACGAACGGTCGCGTCGCGTACGGCACGTCGTCGCAGCGGCCGTCGGCCGCGAAGTGCCAAGAATGGAATGGGCAACGAATGCCTTCGCCCTCGACGGTTCCCCCGTAGCCGACGTGCGCGCCCATGTGCGGGCAGTGCGCGTCGACGACGGCGGCGAGGCCGCCCTCCGTGCGAAAGAGCACGAGGTCGCGCCCGAACCACTGCATCGGGACGACGTCGCCGGGCGCGACCGCCGCCGACTCCGACACGAAGTACCAGCCCGTGGGGTACGGCGGGAACGGATAGCGGTACTCACCCATCGCCACTCATCTTGCCCACGACCGGCGGCGGCGGCCACTGCTGCTGTAGCGGGACACCTACGACCGCCGAGGGCCGACCGAACCGGCGGGAACGGATGGCGGCACGTGAGAAGGTGAGGTGTGCACGTCCGTCATCGTGGCGTGGAGGTGCGGCCGTTCCCGTCCGATCGGCGGCTGGTGACGGCGGCGATGCGTGCCGGCCGGCGCATCGCGCCGATGCACGGCCTGGTGGATCTCGACGTCACGGAGGCGCGCCGGCTCCTCGCGGCGCATGAACCTCCGCTGTCGTTCACCGCTTTCGTGATCGCGTGCGTCGCGCGCGCCGCCGCAGCCCACCCGGAGGTCCACGCATACCGCAACTGGCGCGGTCAGCTGGTCCTGCACCACCACGTGGACGTCGCCACGCTGGTCGAGATCGCCACACCCGAAGGCCCTTTCGCCCTCGCGCACGCCGTGCGCGACGCCGACATTCGTGACGTTGCCGATCTCACCGCCGAGCTCCACAGGGTGAAGGCCGATCCGGGCACGAGCGCGAGCGGCCGGCTGCTGCAGCGCTTCGGTCCCTTCGCCGCGCGGGTGCCCGGCTTCGTGCCCGTCATGTACGCGGTCATGAGCAGATCGGTACGCGCGCGGCAGAAGACCGGGACCGTGGCCGTGACCGCGGTCGGGATGTTCGCCGGCGGTGGCGGCTTCGGGATCGCCCCGCCCACGCTGGTGTCGCTCGGCGTCGTGGTAGGCGGCGTGGGTGCGCGGCCGCGAGCGGTGGACGGACGCGTCGAGATCCGGGACGTCGTCGATCTGACCGTGACCATCGATCACAACGTCGTCGACGGTGCCCCGGCGACGCGGTTCGGCGCCGACCTACGCCGGCTCGTCGAGAGTGCCGCGATCTTGCGAGCGTGAACCGGGCGTGACGATCGTCGTGCGGGCCTCAGGAGTACGCGCGTGGGTGAAACGCCCATTCGGGTGGCGGAGCGTGCAGACGGCGGCCGGTGATCGAGAAGGGGTCGACGACCAGCCAGGCGTCGCGCTCGGCGACGAGCCAGGGCTCGGGGTCGAAGCGCTCCCGGAAGTCGGCGGCATCGGGATCGACGTGGTGGAGCGTCCCCCGGACGAGCACGGACCAGCCCTCATGGTGCACGGCGTCGATCCCGTCGATCTCGAACGCGGCGTGCATCGCTGCCCGTTCGATGACGTTGCCCGGCCGCGTGCGGAGCGCGAGCCACGTCCGACCGGAGGTCTCGACGAGTCGAAAGTTCACCGGCAGGACGACGGGAAAGTCGTCGATCACCACCGCGATGCGCCCGACCTCGTGAGCACGCAGGAGAGCCAGGCAGTCCTGGTACGGCAGCTCCTCGAGCCATGCGTCTTCCATTCGACCTTCCCGTGCCGAGACCATGCGAGCCTACGTCTCCACGTCTCGTGACGGGACCGACTGACATGTCCGCACGCCCCCGTACGAACCTGGCGCGTCGCGCGCAGGACGTGCTCGAGCGCAACCGCCGCGGCGCCTGGACGTGTCCGTCGGGCGCGCTGTATCCGCATCAATGGCTGTGGGACTCATGCTTCGTGGCGATCGGCCTGGCTCGTTACGACCCGCAGCGAGCGGCCGGTGAGCTGCGCGCGCTGTTCCGCGGCCAGTGGACGAACGGCATGTTGCCGCACATGATCTTCGCGGACGGTGTTCGCGACGTCGGCAGCCGGAGGATCTGGCAATCGCGGAAGGATCCCCGGGCGCCGCGCGATGTCGAGACGTCGTGCATCACGCAGCCGCCGTTGCCCGCGGTCGCCGCCTGGCGCGTGGCGCAGGCCCTGCCCGGCGCCGATCGGAGCGCGTTCCTCGCCGAGTGCCTCCCCCGGCTCGTCGCCTACCACCGGTGGCTCTACCGGGAGCGCGACCCGCAGCACCGTGGCCTCGTGACGCTGATCCACCCCTGGGAGTGCGGACTCGACACGACACCGCCGTGGATGGAGGGGTTACGCCGCATGCCGGCACCGCGGTGGATGCGACTCGCGCTGCGGTTGCGCCTCGCGCGGGTCGTGCGCTTCGTCCGCAGGGACACGCGGTTCGCGCCCGCTGCCGAGCGTCCGAGTGACGACGACGGACTTCGGATGCTCGTGCTCGTGCACCGGGCCAAGCGTCACGGCTTCGATATCGCGCGCATGCCGCCACGCGAGTCGGTGCTGATCGAGGATGTCGCGTTCAACGCCCTGCTGGCGGTCGCCAACCGATCGCTGGTGCGGATCGCGCGCGCCCTCGGCTCGACGATCGACTCGGAGCTGGAAGACTCGTTCCGTACGACCGAAGTGGCCCTGGAGCAGCTCTGGGGCGAGTCCGCCGGTCAGTATTACTCGCGTAACGCGGTCACCGGCGCGCTGATCGAGCTGTCGACAGTGGCGACCTTCCTCCCGTTGTGGGCGGCTGTCCCGTCGCGAGCGCGCGCGACACGGCTCGTCGCCCTCTTGCACGAGCGTTCGAAGTACTGGCCACGCTTTCCCGTACCGAGCGTGCCGATCGACGTGCCGCAATTCGACGCCGATCGCTATTGGAAGGGACCGACGTGGGTCAACACGAACTGGATGGTCATCGAGGGGCTCCGCGCGTACGGCGAGACCGATGTCGCCGACGAGCTCCGACGGCGCACGCTCGACCTTGTCGAGCGCGCCGGCTTCGCCGAGTACTTCTCCGCGCTCACCGGCCACGGCTTCGGTGCCGACGAGTTCTCCTGGACCGCCGCGCTCGTGCTGGACCTGCTCGGGTCATCGGTTGTTCCGAGCCCATGAGCCGGGCGAGCAGCTCGGAGCCTCCGCGAGGTCACGCCCTCGAGGCGACTGCGATCTCCCAGGTCTGCGTGTACGACAGCGTCCCATTGTCATCGACCGGGCGCATGCCGGTCGGGCTCCCGCCGGCGAGCTCGACCCGGAGGTCTGCGACGATCGCAGCAGCGGGTGATTGCACGCGGTGGGCCTTCATGCGAGGCTGCGCCCGTCCTGACAGGCGATCGCCGAGGAGCGACCGATGAGCACGTCGAGACGTCGGCACTACCGCGGTATCGGTATCGGTGTGGCGCTCGCCGGCCTCGGGCTCGCGGCGGCGGAGGCGGCGCCGGCGGAGAGGTCACGACCGGAGGCGGCGGCGGGGGCTCCGGCTTCGGACCCGCGGGCGTGGTCTTCGAGACCGGTGTTCGCGCCGGCGACGGCCTCGTGACGATCACGTTCGAGGCACCCGCGGCTGCGCCTGCGGCGCCGGTCGTGGTCGGGCCGCGCTTCACCGGCTGAGGCGCGATGGGCAACGGCACGAAGGTCAACCATCCGGTGTTCGCGCGGATGTACGCGCGGATGGCAGCCGACGCCGAGGGGAGAGGCGCGGCCGACCACCGTGAGGAGATGCTGGCGGGCCTTCGAGGTCGTGTGATCGAGGTCGGCGCGGGTACCGGCCTCAACTTCGGTCATTACCCGGCAGCCGTGGACCGCGTCGTGGCGGTGGAGCCGGAGCCAGTGCTCCGCAAGCTGGCGACCGAAGCTGCGCGACAAGCCACAGTGCCCATCGAGGTCGTGGATGGAGTCGCGGACGCGCTGCCGGCGGAAGACGCGTCGTTCGACGCCGCGGTCGCCTCGCTCGTGCTCTGCTCGGTCGCCGACCAGGGGCGCGCGCTGGCCGAGCTTGCACGTGTTCTCCGTCCGCGTGGCGAGCTGCGCTTCTACGAGCACGTTCGTTCCGAGCAGCCGCGCGAGGCGCGCGTCCAGCGTGCGGTCGACGTGTTCTGGCCACTGTTCGGCGGTGGCTGTCACACCAGCCGCGACACGGTCGGCGCAATGGAGCGTGCCGGGTTCGACGTGGAGACCTGTCGGCGCTTTCGTTTCGTGCCCTGCTTCCTGGCTCGACCGGTGGCGCCGCATGTGATCGGCATCGCCCGTCGAGCGCCCAGTGCAGCCGACGGCTCCGCGTAGCAGACTGTCGACATGACGTCGCAACCTCTACCCGAGCAGCACAGCGTCGGCCTCGTCCTGGATTGCCGTGATCCGAAGGTGCTGGCCCCGTTCTGGGCTGCCGCGCTCGGCTACGTCGAGCTCGGAGGCGTCGACAACTACCTCTTCCTCGCCCCGGACGATCGCCAGGGACCCAACCTTCTCCTTCAGCGCGTACCGGAACCGAAGTCGGCGAAGAATCGGATGCACTTCGACATCCACACGCCCGACATCGAGCGCGAGGCGCAGCGTCTCGAAGGGCTCGGCGCGCAGCGCCTCGAAGCCGCCCCGCGCAGTGAGCACGGCACGAACTGGTTGCTCATGGCCGACCCGGAGGGCAACGAGTTCTGTGTGTGCGATGGCGGCGCCGGCGCCTGAGCCGGCCCGGCTCAGGCGGCGGTGGGGTCGCGCATGCGCCGCGCCACGACGACACCGGATCCGGCGGTGAGGCCCGCGACCACCAGGATCGCGACGGGCGCGTCGAATGCGTCGGTGACGACGCCGACCAGGAGCCCCCCGACCGCGTAGCCGAGGTCGCGCCACAAGCGGTACACGCCCACCGCCGACGCGCGCCACGTCGGGTGGGCGCGGTCGCTGATCGCGGCGATGAGCGTCGGGTACACGAGCGCAGTGCCCAGCCCCATGGCGAGCGCGCAGCCGGTCCACCATAGGTACCCGTCGACTGCGGCGAGACCGGCGATGCCCAACGCCTGGAGCCACAGCCCGGCGACGATGAGCGGCTTGCGGCCCACGCGATCGGACCACGCACCCGTCGCGAGCTGCGCGATCCCCCACGAAGCGGGATACGCGGCTGCCACGACGCCGATCCTCCCGACGGACAACCCTTGGCCGGCGAGGAACACGGGCACGAGCCCCCAGACGAGCGCGTCGTTGAGGTTGTTGACGAGCCCCGCCTGGCACACCGCCGACAGCGACGGGTCCCGCACGGTGGTCGTGACGAACGTGGTGCGAAACGACTGCCGCCCATCAGCGTCACCATCGTGAAGCCGCGCCTCCTCGCGGGCGTGGTGGTGGGTCTCGCGCACGAGGCCGGCCGACAGTGCGAGCCCGACCAGCGCGATCCCGATGCCGAGCACGAACGGCCACGGCCGGGGACCGTGCGACGCAGCGATCGCGCCGGTGATCGCGGCAGCCAGCGCGACCGCGCCGTAGCCGGCGGCCTCGTTGAGACCCAGCGCGAGACCCCGACGCGCGGGGCCGGCGAGATCGATCTTCATGTTGACGGTCGTCGACCATGCGAGGCCCTGGTTCACACCGAGGAACACGTTGGCGGCCACGACCCACCCCCACGACGGAGCCCAGATGATCATGGGCGCCACCGGCAACGCCGCGACCCAACCGGCGACCAGCACCCGCTTGCGTCCGTAGCGGTCGGCCAGGTGCCCGGCGGCCAGGTTGGCGAGCCCCTTGGTGAGGCCGAACGCGACCAGGAAGGCCAGCGTGGCGGACGCCGACGCGATCCCGAAGTCCCGCTCGGCCAAGAGGGGCAGCACCGTTCGCTCGATGCCGACCATGGCACCGACGAAGGCGTTGACGACGACGAGCAACGTGAACTGGCGCCAGTTGGGACCGAGCCCGAGCGTCGGTCGCGCGACCGGCGCCGCGCCGGTCGCGTTGGTCATCGCACGACGGCGAGGCCTGCCTCGAGCCAGGCAGCGGTGCCGCCGGCGAGATTCGCGACCCGGAACCCGCGCTGCTGGAGGAGGCTCGCGGCGGTCGCCGATCGCTCGCCGTGGCCGCAGAGCGTGATGATCTCGCGTGCAGGCGGCGTCGCGCCCGCGATGACATCCCCGAGCTCGAGGTGCACCGCGCCTGGGATCCGCAGCGCGTCGAGCTCGGCGTTCTGGCGCACATCGAGGAGCAGCGCGCCCGCCTCGTGACGTTCGTGCGCCGCGTACGGATCGACCACTTCGACGGCAGCGCTCGGTAGGCCCGCCTCGCGCCACGCCCGCATGCCCCCGTCGAGAAACGCGAGGTCGTCGTAGCCGATGCGTCGCGCCAAGCGGGTTGCTTCCTCGCGGCGTTCCGCGTCGACGATCAAGATGACCGGCTCGCCGAAGGGCACGACCCAGCCGAGCCACGACGGGAACGCGGGGCGCAGCTCGTTGGAGACGGCACCGACCGGGTGCTCCGCTGCCCATTCGTCGATCGGACGGGCGTCGACGAGCCACGCGCCGCGTTCGACGCGCGTTGCGACTTCCCGCGCGGTCAATGCGGGTGGGGGCGACATGCCGGCGAGCGGCCGCGGTCCGGCCCGGTTGACCGCTTGCAGGTGCCGGTAGTACGTGGGAAAGGAGCCGAAGCCGTTGACGAGCGCCTCGACGAAGGCATCCTCGTCGTCGATCGCCAGGAGCGGGTTCGTCGCCCGTTCACTCGCCACCGTCGCGTTCTCGACCGTAGAGGCGGCCGCGAGGCAGAACGAGCCGGCTCCATGCGTCGGGTACAGGGCAGTCGTGTCGGGCAGCGCCCCGAGTCGCCGCAGGCTGTGGAACTGCGCCCGCGCGAGCTGCTCCGTCCGTTCGTCGCCGAGAAGATCGGTTCGGGCTGCGCCGCCCAGGATCAGCGACCCGCCCGTGAACGCGCCCCGGGGATCGCCGTCGACCTCGACGACGTAGGTCATGTGCTCGGGGGTGTGCCCGGGGGTTCGCAATCCTCGGAACGTGACCTCGCCGAACACGAGGCGCTCGTCGTCGGCGATCGTGCGGTGCGGCCACCGGGGACGGGCGCCCTCGGGTACCACGGCCTCCGTCCCGCGCGCCGCCAGCTCGGTCGCGCCGCTCACGTAGTCCGCGTGCACGTGGGTGTCGAATGTCGCGACGATCTCCGCCGCGAGCCGGTCTGCAATTGCGAGATGCTCGTCGACGTCTCTCGGCGGGTCGACCGCGACCGCGCGGCCGTCGCCGACATCGACGAGGTATGACGTGTTGGCGAGGGCGTCGTCGCGCACCGGGTGAACCCTCGTGGTCAACGCGGCTCCTCAACCGATGTGAGTGCGCGCTCGAGCGCTCGCAACGAGGCGCCGACTTCGCGGCGGAGCTGCCGGTTGCGGACCCGCGCCAGCAGCACCCGACGCCAGAACGTCTCCGGATGCAGGTCCCAGGTGACGGTGACGTTCGCGCCATCACCGTCGTCGTCCACCTGCCAGACCCAGATGCCGAACGACGGGTTGCCGTCATCGGTCTGCGAGCGGTACTCGAAGTGCCTCGCCGCCGGGTCGTGGCGGAGAAGGCGGGAGCGGCTTCTCCACGAGCTTCCCATCGCCTTCAGCTCGACCACCCACTCAGCGTCGCCGGCGAGCGTCGCCGGCTGCTCGGTGACTCGGGTGATGATCCCGTTCCACTCGGGCAGCCGCGCGATGTCTGTGACGAGCGTGAAGACGTCGCTCCCGGGCGCCTGGATGCGCCGCGTGACCGAACCGTGAATCGCCATGCCCCTAGGTCGGCTTCCGCGCGACGAACGAGTACCCGTACACGTCGAACGCCCTCGCCTTCTCCTCGCCCTCGGCCCCGTCGAACGTGTCGACCTTCCCGCCGATGCGCACGTCGACGAAGCCGGACTCTTCGATCATCTGCTGCCAGCCTGCGCACGGCAGGCCACCGGCAATTCAGCCGGTCCACAGGTCGATGTCGCGCAACGCCTCCGGTGGCACCGGCCGCCCGTTCGCGATGTCGGCGAACTGCAGATACCCACCAGGGTGCAGCACCCGCTTGATCTCCTCGAACACCCGACGCTTGTCCGGACACAGATTGATGACGCCGTTGGAGATCACGACGTTCGCCCAATCGTCATCGACCGGCATCGCCTCGAGCAGGCCCTCACGGAACTCCACGGACGCGAGGCGGAGCGCCTCGGCTGTCTGCCGGGACTTCTTCAACATCTCCTCGGTCATGTCGATCCCGACGACCCGGCCGTCGATCCCGACCTGGTGGGCCGCGACAAAGGAGTCGAATCCGGCACCCGAACCGGCATCGACGACACGCTCGCCCGACTGGAGCATGCGCATGGCGAACGGGTTGGCGACGCCGGCGAACGACTCCACCGCCTGATCCGGCAGCTCGTCGACGACGGCCATGTCGTAACCGCACCGATCGGCCGCGGTGCGTCCCGTGTGGAAGTGGTACACGGCGTTCGGCGCGACCGCGACCTCCCGGTACTTCTCGCGGACTTGCTCGCGCAGTGCGTCTGCGTCGACTGGCGGCGTGTCGCTCATGCGCCCCTCCTACTCCCCGACCGCGACGCCAAGGCCGGCGCGCCGCCACTCCGGGAAGCCGTCCTCGAGCCGATGCGCGCTATATCCGCTCGCCCGCAACGTGCGTACCGCTTCATCGGCGTACACGCAGTACGGGCCCCGGCAATACGCAACGACTTCGGCGTTCCGCGGCACGGCGTTCAGTTGCTGCGCGAGCTCGTCGACCGGGATCGACCGCGCGCCGGCGATGTGGCCCGCCGCGTATTCGATCGCCGGCCTCACATCGATGACGATCACGTCACCTGTGCTGAGTCGCTGCACCAGCTCCTCGCGACTCACCGGCACGAGCGGGTCGTCGCCACCCAGATACGCACGCGCGAGCTGCTCGACCTCGGCAATGTGCTCGTTCGCGAGGCCACGGATCACGGTCCAGAGCTCGGCCACGCGGTCGCTCGCAAGCCGGTACAGGATCCGCGTACCGTCGCGACGGCTGAGCAGGAGGCCCGCGTGCGCGAGCGCGCGCACGTGATGCGATGTGTTGGCAATGCTCTGACCGATCTCGCCGGCGATGTCGTCGACGGACCGCTCACCTTGGGCGAGAAGGTCGACGATTTCGGCCCGCCGGCCGCTCGCGAGTGCCTTCGCGACACGAGCTTGGGCCTCGAACAGTGCTTCCTTCGCGGCCCGTGACGTCACGTG
>Ga0137375_10007791_pt1 | contig 12739 bp, 9 predicted proteins | sample SagtaG_24_FD_104936 | JGI IMG/M metagenome (GOLD analysis project Ga0137375, IMG submission 104936) | Vadose zone soil microbial communities from Sagehorn Ranch, Mendocino, California, USA - Sage1_R_113_16 metaG | ecosystem: Environmental > Terrestrial > Soil > Vadose zone | place: USA... | reverse complement strand
TTCAGCACGCCCGGCGTCTCGGACCAGCCGTAGACCTCGAGGAGCGTGGCGAGCCACTCCCGGGGCGGGTGCAGGTGCGCGCGCAGGCGCTCGGTGGCCTCCAGCTCTGCCTGCGCGATCGCCGCGCTGGCCTCCTCTTGGCGCGCGCGCTCGACGCGGAGGTGGCGCAGGTGCCGCGCGAGCTCGTCCACCTCATCGACCAGCCCGCGCATCGCGTGGTCCTGGACCTGCGCGGCGAGCCCCGCGGCCGCGTTCAGGTCGGCGTGGCTGTACTCCATGCGGACGGCGATGCCAAGGGCCTGCCGGTCCTGCTCGCCGACGGCCGCGAGCCAGCTCGAGGCCAGCCGGCCGAGCAGATCGTCGGCGCTGCCCGCGTCGCGGAGGTCGCGCTCGACTGGCGCGGCGCCGAGGGCCTCGCACACCGACCGCGTGGCGACGAGGACCGCCGCCCGCCCGCCGGCCAGGGCGGTCGCGCGCTGGACCCCCCGCTGGCTGAGGTCGGCGGCCGTGCCGACCTGGAGCAGGCTCCGCGCGACCGCCGGCCCGACCCGGAGGTCGCGGGCGCCGTGCCGCGCGGTCCTCGCCGGCAGGCGTGTGGCAGGCATGTCGCTGCGGCTCGTGAGGATGCAGGCGAGGCCGTCGGGGAACGCCGGCAGGACCTGGCCGCCGAGGAGGCCGAGCGTCAGGTTCCGCTCGTCGAGGTGGTCGGCGTGCTCGAGGACGAGCGCGTCGCGCGGGCTGAGGGCGCCGGCGAGCGCCGCCCCGAGCCGGCTGAAGAGCGGGATCCATCCCGCGACCGGGCCGGGCCGGCGGCGCGCAAGCTCGAGCAGCTCCTGGTCGGACCCTGGCTGGAGCCGCTCGACGACGGCGGCGAGCGACACGAGCAGTGTGCCCGGATCGCGGTCCTCGGGGCCGAGGCGGACCCACAGGACGCGCTCGCGCTCCCGCCTGAGCACGGCCGCCAGATCTTCTGTGCGCAGCCAGCCCGGCGGCGCCGCGAACAGCGTCACACCCCCGGCGGCCGCGTCGTCGACCACCGCCTGGCGAACGGCCGGGGTCGAGGCTCGAGGCGCGGCCGACTTCGCTGTGAACGGCATGCCACCCCACTCGTTCCAGTTCACGGCCGATCGATTCACTCCACATCGAAACAAACGAAATGTCAACCATGTACCCCGAACTTCACGGATTGTGCGAGATTCTAGAAATGCGCGGGAAGCTCAGGTAGAACCGGCCAGGTATCCGCGATGTACGACCTGATCACCGCCCCAGCCGCCGTGGCGGCCACCCGCGCGCTGGCAAGCGTCTGGTGCGCGCCAAGCACAAGATCCGCAACGCCGCCATCCCCTACCGGGTGCCACCGGCCCACCTGCTGCCGGAGCGCACGGGAGCGGTGCTGGCTGGTGCCCTCCGCGGTGGTCGAGCTGAACCGGGCGGTCGCTGTGGGGATGGCCGACGGCCCGGCGGCTGCGCCGTCACCGTGGACGCCGACGGCGCTCAGGCACCGAGGGTGAAGGCGTCCACCAGGGAGGCCTCGGGCGGGTCGCTGGGCCGGGGCGCCGGGTGGACGCGCACGAACGCGGTGGTGGCGAACACCTCCCGCCAGCGGTTCCCATGGCGCAGCAGCGCCCTCGACGGGTCGCCGGCCTGCGTGCGGTGCTCCTCCAGGGTCTGCCAGACCTGCTCGGCGACGGGGGAGGTGTCGACCCAGCAGGTGAAGTGCTCGTCGGGGGTGCCGCGCGGCCCGAACGGCTCGTCCTCCCCGGGGATCTCGGCGCCCTGCTCGGCGGCCAGCTCCCGGAGCCGCGCGAGCTGCGAGACCGACACCCCCCAGTAGTACAGGCGCGGCTCGCGCTCCCTGGACGCTCGCGCGTAGGCGGCGAACGCCACCCGCACGGCGGCCGACACCGCCATGTGGTCCGGGTGGGACGTCACCCCGCCCGGCTCCATGGTGACCACGACGTCAGGCCGGACCCGCTCCAGGGCGCGCCGGACGGCGCCCACCAGGGCCGCCGGGTCGGCGTCGCCCACCCGGCCGTCGACGAAGTCGCCGAACTCGACGTCGGTGACACCGAGCATCGCCATCGCCGCGAGCTCCTCGCCTTCGCGGACCTCGGCCAGGGACTCGCGGGTGGCGCCGGAGCCGTCGGCGATCTCGCCCGCCTGTCCTCTCGTGGCCGTCCACACCGCGCCATGCACGCCCTTGGGGACGAGCAGCGCCAACGAGCCGCCCATCGACCAGGTCTCGTCGTCGGGATGGGCGAAGCAGCCGAGCAGGGTCACGGGCCGGGCCATGCCACCTCCGCGGTGATCCCACCCGGCCGCCTCGGGCGTCGGGCGGGAGCGTTCGTCAGCCGCTCCGTCAGGTCTCACCCATCGTAGGTGGCGCCGCCGCTCGGGTCACAGCACCGGGCCCGGACCAGCCGCCTGACCCAGCCGCGGGAGCTCCTTTCGCCGATCACACGCCGATCAGGTCAGGGCATTCTGGGGCTGCGACGGGACGACGAGCCACATCGCGAGATAGACGGGGACGGCGGCCCCTCCGAGCAGGGCCAGGGCGACGAAGACGATCCGGATGATGGTGGCGTCCACCGCGAGGTACTCGGCCAGGCCCCCGCAGACGCCGGCCAGCTTGCGGTCGGTCTGGCTGCGGTACAGCTTGCGGGCTCGCTCCATGTCGCTGCCTTTCGCTCCTGCCCGTCCATGTCGAGCCCGCGCGGTCGCGGGTCTCCACGGCAGTGTCGCGATGGCGGTGACGGCTCGTATCGGTGAAGTCACCAGTCTCCCGCTACAGCGGCTCTGGGATGCTGGTGACCTGCTCGGCGAGGCGGAGCCGGACGAGCTCGGCGCGAGCGGAGATGTCGAGCTTGGCGAAGATCTGCCGGAGGTGGTAGTCGATCGTCCGAGGGCTCAGGAAGAGCTGGGCCGCCACCTCGCGGTTGGTCGCCCCTTCAGCGACGAAGCGGACGATCTGGAGCTCCTGCGGGGTGAGCTGGGCCAGCGTGCTCGGATCGCGCTGGCGAGCGGTCTCGCCGGTGATGCGCAGCTCCATGCGCGCCCGCTCCGCCCAGGGGGTGGCGCCGAGCTGCTCGAAGGCGGTGAGCGCCGCGCGCAGGTGCTCGCGGGCGTCAGCTCTGCGGCGGGCGCGGCGCAGGGCCTCGCCGTACAGGAGCTGCGTGCGGGCCCGGTCGAACGGCCGGCCGCTGTGGTTGTGCAGCCGCAGGGCTTCCGTGAAATGGCGGTCGGCGGCCGCGCCGGCCGACAGCAGACCGCGGCAGCGCGGCACGAGCGCGAGCGCCCACGGCGGGGTGGCGTGGGCGGCCCACTGCTCGAAGCTGGCCAGTGCGGTCTGGGCGCGGTGGGTCTGGTCGGCCCGGACGGCGGCCTCCACGAGATCGGGGACGGACAGCAGCGCGATGATCGGGTGGGCCGTCTGCGAGCCGGCTGCCAGCGTCTCGAGCCGGGCGAGCGCGCCAGCCGGCCGGTTCAGGCCGAGGTCCAGCAGGGCGAGCGCCCAGGTCGCGCTCGCCGCTTGGAGCCGCAGGCCGCGAGGCACCGCGTGCGCGAGCGCTTCGGCAGCGTGCGACCGGCAGGTGTCCTCGCGGCCCTGGAGCGCGGCCAGCAACGCGAGGGTGCCGAGGTTCCGGCAGACACTGCTTTCCTGTCCGGTCTCCCTGGCCAGGCGCAGCCCCTCCGATGCGCTTGCCGTGGCGGCCGTGTAGCGGCCGCCCGCCACCTCGGCGATGGCGAGGTGCTCGAGGAGGTAGGGGAGCATGCTCAGCTCGCCGCTCGCCCGTGCCCGCGCGACCGCCCGGGAGTAGTAGTCGTGGGTGGCCGTGTCGTCGCCGAGGTAACGGGCCGCCGTGCCGGCAAGGCCGAGCCTGCCGGGATCGTCGAACCCCCGTGCCAACGCCACGGCCTCGCGCAGGAGCGGGACGCCCCGGGCGGTGTCGCCCTCCAGGATGCTGCCGATCCCCACCAGCAGATCCAGCGTGAACTGATCGATGCGTCCCTCGCCGCGCGGCAGGGCCGCCGCACGCTTGCCCGCGGCGATCGCCATGGAGGTGTCACCCGCGTAGGACGCCGCCTCCCGTGCGGGCAGCAGCATCGCAAGCGCCTTGGTGGGGTCGAGCGGCGCGACCTCAGCCGTGCCGGCGGCCAGGATCGTGAAGGCATCGGCCGGTACGCCGCAGCGCAGCTCGATCACTCCGCGCAGGTGCTCGATGTCGGCGCGCTGGCGTGGCCGCGGTGCCTGGCGGGCCGCGCGGTCAAGCAGCGCGAGCGCCCGGTCGGGCTGCCCGGCATGCCAGGCGGCGTCGGCGGCGGCGATGAGCCGGCGACCTCGCAGCTCCTCGGGGGCGGTGAGCTCGGCCGATCGCTCCAGCGCACGGGCCGCCGACGCGTACCCGCCGCGGCGCCGGGCCCGTGTGGCGGAGCGCTCGAGCTCGTCTGCGACCCCGGGATCGGGCTCGATGGCCGCGGCCGCCCGATGCCAGGCGCGGCGGTCGGCATGCTCCTCGCCCTCGAGCGCCGCGGCGAGCGCGAGGTGGACAGCCTGGCGCTCAGCGGAGGTCGCATCCCGATACACAGCCGAGCGGACCAGCGGATGCCGGAAGCTGATGCGCCCTTCGACGATGCGCACGAGCCCGGCCGTCTCCGCCGCGCCGAGCGCCGCCGCGCCCGCGCCGAGCGCCCGCGCCGCGCGGAAGATGACCGCCGGGTCGCCGCTCTCCTCGGCGGCCGCCGCCAGCAGCAGCAGCTGGGAAGGCGCCGGGAGGCGGCGGACACGCTCGAGGAATGCCCGCTGCACCACGGCGCTCACCGGCAACGTGCTCGGCAGCGAGGCGCGGCCGGCAAGCTGGTCGGGGCTCAGCGACACCGGCAGCTCGATGAGGGCGAGCGGGTTGCCGTGCGTGCTCTCGACCAGGCGGTCACGGACGTCGGGCGCGAGCGTGGAGCGGGCCCCGGCGCTGAGCAACGCGCCGGCGGCGCCGGCCTCCAGACCGGCGAGCTTCAGCTCTGGCAGGCCAGGCGCCGTGAACAGCCGCAGGTCGTCGTCGCGTGCGGCGAACAGCAGCACGATCCCCTCGGCCTCGAGTCGCCTCGCGGCGAAGGTGAGCGCATCCGCCGATGCCCGGTCGAGCCATTGGGCGTCGTCCACCAGGCACACCAGCGGTCGCTCCTCGGCGACCTCCGCGAGCAGGCTGAGTGCCCCCACCGCGATCAGGAAGCGGTCGGTGTCGTGGACGTCGGCAAGCCCGAAGGCGCCGTTGAGGGCCGCCGCCTGGCGGGCCGGAAGGCGCTCGACGTGGTCGAGCACAGGCCGGACGATCTGGTGGAGGGCCGCGAAGGCAAGCTCTGAGTCCGACTCGACACCGAGCCCGCGCAGCACCCGCATCCGCGTCTTCGCCGCCGCACGATCGGCGGCATAGGCCAGCAACGCTGACTTGCCGACCCCGGTCTCGCCGCGCAAGACGAGCGCTCCGCTCCGGAGGTTGCCCGCATCGGCGAGAAGGCGGTCGATAACTGCGCATTCCGCACGACGGCCGTGGAGCATCCCTTGATGATAACCCCAGCGTAAAGGGGTGAAACCACCCGTTTGCTCAGGTCCTGAGCTGGCGCCCCTGGCCGATGACCGGCGCCAGCCAGCGCAGCAGCGCGGAGGACGGAGCGCCGCGGAGGAGCGCGTCCCGGAGCGCCACGGCCACCGGGTTGCGCAGGTGCGCCAGGCGGGCCACATACCTCGAGCGGCGGGCGGCGGCCGCGGCGCGTGGCGCGCGAAGGGCACCGTAGGCCCGCAGGGCCGAGGTCGCGTCGGGATTCGCGCCAAGGGCGTCGGAGAGCGCCTCGGCGTCCTCGATCGCCTGGCCGGCTCCCTGGCCGAGATGCAGCGGCATGGGATGGGCCGCGTCGCCGAGCAGGCCGATCCTCCCCGCCGACCAGTGGGCGAGCGCTGGCCGGTCGTACAGACCGCTGCGGACGATGGCCTGCTCCAGGGTCGCGTCGATCAGCTCCGGGATGGGCTCGTGCCAGGCCCCGAAGCAGTGCACGACCGTCGCCTTCTCCGCTGCCGGTGACCCGCCGCCGTCCTCGCCGGCGCGCGTGCTCGCCCACCAGTACGCCTGGTTGCCTCCCAGCCTGGCGATGCCGAACACGCCGCCGCGACCCCATGACTCGCCGGGGCGGAGCCGATCGGCGAGCAACCGGTCGAGCGGCACGATGCCACGCCACGCCGCGTAGCCGGTGTAGTGGGGTGGCCCGTCCCCGACGAGCGACGCTCGCACCCGCGAGTGGAGCCCGTCGGCGCCGATGACGAGATCCGCGTGCTCACTGCTCCCGTCGGCCAGGTGGACGGTCACGCCCGCGTCGTCCTGATCGACCCCGACGCACTCCGCCTCGAGCCGCAGCACGCTCCCGTCGAGCGCGGCCAGCAGGGCGGTCTGCAGCAGCCCGCGGTGCACGACCACCAGCGGTGCGCCGAACCGGGCCGCAAGTCCGTCCGCCATGCCGCCCGCGAGCAGGACGCCGTGCGAGGAGCGAAGGTCGTCCCTGGTCGCCGCGGCGCCGACCCGCTCGATCGCCGCTCCGACCTCGAGCCGCCGCAGCACGCGCATGGCGTTGGGCCACAGCAGGATCCCGCCGCCGATCCCGTGCATGGCCTCGGCCCGCTCCATGACGGTGACGCCGATGCCACGCCTTCGCAGTGCGATCGCAGCGCTCAGCCCGCCGATGCCAGCGCCGACGACGACGACGTGCGGGGCTTGACGCAGCCGTCTCACCTTCCCCCGAGGTTCGCCGGGCGTCCTGGCCGACGCGGACGCCCAGCCGCCGCCGGTGCCATCACTCGATCCGTTCGCTGCCTGCTGTCGCGGTGCGGGTGCCGAGCAGCAGGCGCGCGGCGGCGCCGACTGCCAGGCCAAGGGCGGCGCCGCCCACCATGTCCAGCGGCAGGTGCGCGCCGACGTAGACGCGGGCCACAAAGACCGTCGCGGCGGCCGCCGCGACGGTCCAGCGGCCCCAGCGGGGCAGCCACGGCGCGGCCACCACGGCGAGCGCGGTCACGACCGCGATGTGGCCGGAGACATAGCCCAGGCCGTGGGAGTGGGCGCCCCGCACGATCACGTCGTCCAGCAGGCTGTCTGGCCGGCCCCGCAGCACGAAATGCTTGACCTGCTTGGCGAGCAGGTAGGCGCCCATCCCGGCCACGGCCAGCTCCGCGGCCAGCCTGAAGCGGCGAACGACCAGCGCCGACACGACCACAACGGGCACGATCAGGAAGTTGCCGAGCTGCATGGGCAGCCACACGATCGGCAACGGCACGCTCGGCAGGTGGTTGACCAGCCGGAACACGCTGGCCTCCGTGGCCGAGATGCTGTGGGCGCTGACCGGCAGTGCGCTCAGGAAGAGCACCGCCACGCCGAGGCCGAGCCAGCCGAGGTCCCACCAGCGGCGCTCGGTCGCCGATGCCGCCTCAGCTGTTCCGGCCTCGGGCGGGCTGGCCGCCCGAGGCCGGCGGGGGATGACGCTCATCGCGCCTGGACCTCCAGGAGGTCCGACGCTTCCTGGGTCGCCGGGGACAGGGACTGCTTCCGCCACCACAGGTAGGTGCCGACCCCCACCGGGATCGGCAGCAGCCAGGTCAACGCCCGGAACACCAGCACGGCCGCGACCACCTCTGCCTTGGCGCTACCGGCGGCCACCAGCCCACCGATCAGCACCGCCTCGACCACTCCCACACCACCAGGGGTGACCGGGACCGCGGTGGCCAGCCGCGCGAACGCGAACACCGCCAGCACCTCAGCCCAGCTCACGTCGGCGTTCGACACCCCCACATGCCGCAACGCCAACAGCAGCACCGCGTACAGCGACAGGTGGCTGACCACCGAGGTGACCGTGATCCACACCCAGCGGCTGCTGATCAGGCCGATCGTGCGGACGCGGAATTTGGTGGTCGCAAGCTCCCAGCCCTTGACCGGCGGGCGACCCACCAGCCGCAGGCAGCGCGACGCGAGCCGGCCGGCCAGCTGGCCGACCCGGCGGGCACCCTCCTCGCTGCGCAGCATGGCGGCGAAGACCAGGACGGCGGCCGCCAGGCCACCGATGCCGATCAGGGCCGCCGTCACCCGGGCGGCGCTGACATGACCCTGCAGGGCGACCAGCGCGAGCGCGAAGACCGGCAGGCCAAGCTTGGCGAAGGCGTTCCAAACCCCGGAGACGAGGACAGCCAGGGTGCTCCGCGACTTGGAGAACCCCCACGACCCCAGCATCGCGTAGGTCATGCCGATCCCGATCGGGGCGCCGGCGGCGGGCACGGTGTTGGCGACCGCTGTGGCCGACTGCGTCAGCACCGTCGCATGCGGGTAGCTCAGCCCCGGCGTCACCGCCATCCACACGAACGCATACGTCGCCAGGTTCCAGACCGCCACGATGAACAGCGTGGTCAGCTCCAGCCAGGTCATCGCACGGATCGCGGCCCACACCTGGGCGAAGTCGATGCCCTTGAACACAAACCAGAAGATGACCGCGACCAGGACCAGCGACAGCACCCCCTGGACGATCATGCGAGTGCGGCTCGGACGCCGCTTCGTCTCTGGCACCTGCTCAGCCATCAGCATGGCCTCCTCATCTGGCGCTCGATTCGTGGAGCTCGAGCCGGCCGTCGGACTGGCTTCGTACGGTGGCGTGCAGGACATCGCGGGTGGTGAAGCCGAGGATGACCGAGGCGTCGTTGGTCAGCGCCTCCCGGCCGCCGGTGCTGGCGTCGAGACGCTGGGTGATGCAGCCACCGGGGAACCGGTACCAGCGGGTGACCGCATACCCCGGGCTGGTGCGCTCGACCCGCTGGTTGAGCCGGGTCCCCGGCTCGTCGGTGGTCAGCGACTGGGCGTCGCCGACGTCGCACGAGGCGGTGAGCTGCACGCTGAGGGCGCCGACGCCGCCCCGGTCGTGGTCCACCGTGAACCGGGAGCTGCCACTGCCGACCACCACCTCGGCGAGCGACCAGCCGGCCGGAAGCGCCCCGACGCAGGGCACCATGGCGGCCGTGGGCACCGACTGGGCCATGAGCACCAGCGGCTCGTGGGGCGCGCACCGCAGGTCCCCGGACTGGATCGCGGCGTTGCCGACACCTTCGTCGCTGATGAGGAGATCCCACGCCATCTGGATGACGATGAAGGCGAGCAGCAGCGCAAGCGCCGCGAGCCCGATGCGGCGGACGCTCCAGCGCTGGATGGCGATGGGGCGGGGCTGGTGGGGCAGGAGCCCGAGGAACTCGGCATGCAGGTCGCGCCCCTGCGCCCGGATCATGCGGCGCAGCTGCGACGGCATGGCCAGGCCCCGGGTGGCGGCGAACGCCTCGGTGATCTCCTCGATCGTGAACAGGCGCACGGCGCGGGCGTAGACCAGCTCGGGGTCGCTGCGCAGGGCCAGGCAGAGCATCATGTTGGCGAGGTCGACCGCCTGCCGCCACGGGCTGGGGCGGACCTCGGCGAAGGCGACGTCGATGAGCATCACGCGCCCGTTGCGCACGAGCAGGTTGGCGGGCTTGATGTCGCGGTGCGCGAGGCCGGCGTCCCACAGCTTGCGGACGATGCTGAGGCCGTCGTCGATGACCCGCTCGTCGACCTCGGCCTCGCCGAGCTCGACCGAGCCGTCGAAGAACTCGGTGACCAGCAGGTATTCCCGTTCCGGGGTGAGTTCCACGAAGCCGAGCGGCTGCGGGCTCGGCAGCCCCGCGTCGTGCAGCAGGCGCAGCGCGTAGTCCTCCTGCTGCACCAGCCGGCGGACGGAGTTGAAGGCCTTCTCGTCCTCGAGCCGGCCGTACAGCAGCTCGCGGCCCAACTTGTACGAGCGGTCCGAGCGCAGGTGGTTCTTCGCGTACAGCTTGCCGAACAGGTGGGTTTCCGGGTCGCCCTTCACGGTGATCCGCAAGGGCGTCGAGCCGGCCGAGCCGGCCAGCCCGAAGGGCTTGACGTCGCTCACGACCAGGCCGAGCTGGTCGGTGAGCGCCTGGCGGATCGCCTGGCCCCGTTCCCCGCCGACGTCCAGGTGCGCGCTGCGGCCACGCCGGTAGCGGATCGGGAAGACCTCGTTGGGGGTGATGAGCCGGTAGGCGAGCAGCGGGATGGTCACCCCGAGGGCCGCGGCGAGAAGCACGTCGGTCGGCGCGTCCACACCCAGGTAGATCCGTGCAACCGCCACCAGGGCGAAGATCGCGGCCGCGGCCCACTTCCCGGCCTGCCGCCAGCGGCCTTCCGGCACCAGGCAGTACAGCAGGCTGACCAGCGTCAAGGCCATGATGGTCAGCGGGACCGACGGCAGCGCGTAGCCGTTCCAGCCTCCCTCGATGGCGACCCCGAACGGCCGAGGCCGCTTGAGCGCACCGGACAGGAGGAGGGCCAGCCAGAAGGTCAAGTTGATGACCACCACGAAGACGATCAGATGGCGGAAGCGCTTCAACACCAGCAACGGCACGACGACGCACCAGACCAGGATCCTGATGGACCACCAGTTGCTGAGGAGCGCCACCGGATGCAGCGCATCGGTGAGCCACGCACTGCGCAGCCCGGCGAACCATCGCACCACCCGATCGTCGGCCGCGGTCACCGCGACGGCGGCACCGTGCCGGCTGGCGGCGAAGGTGACAGCGAACAGCGCGACAAGCCCCAGGGTCGCCAGCAGCCATCCCACGCTGCTGGCCTGCAACCTGTGGGGCAGCGGTGGCGCCTCCCCGGTGGGCCGCCGCCGTCGCGAGGGGCGCACGCTCGCGGCGAGCCTGGCGCCATCGTCGGCAGCTTTCGGCGTCTGGGCCGGGACCGTGACCATGACACCCCTCCTGGCCCGGTTGCCGGCAGCGCACCTCGGTCGTGCACGCCGGGATCCTGCGCTGACCGATGTCCTCGCGCAGGAGCCTACGCATCCGCGGCGTCCGTCGAATCGGCGATGTCACCAGTCCGCGGGCCCAGGTACCGCGCGGCAGAGGCCCGACCCAACGGCACCCGAGCCCGCGTGAAGACGTCGACGACGCTCTACGGATCAGGGTGGGCGGTCCCGATGTCGCGAAGCTCGGCGAGCCGTCGCTCGTCGAGGGTGGCGAGCACGTCGAGGGCCGCGAGGTCGTCGAGCACCTGCCGCGGCGTGGTCGCGCCGAACAGGACGCTGGTGACGGCGGGGTTGGCCAGGGCGAAGGCGATGGCCAGCGCCGCCGGGCCGACGCCGGTCGCCTCGGCCTGTGCCCGCAGGGCATCGCCCGCGGCCAGCGCCGGACGGATGCGCGGGTCGTCCAGTTGCCGCGCCATCCGACCGCTGGGCGCAGCCGCCGTGTACTTCCCGGTCAGCACACCACCCGCCATGACCGCCGATGCGACCACGCCGATCCCGTGGGATCGGAGCACCTGCAGGACCGCCGGATCCTCCACGGGCGAGCGCTGAACGAGGCTGTAGGGGAGCTGCGTGGCGCACGGTCCAGGCAGGCCGTCTCCGGTCGCCACTCCGGCCGCCTCGGCCAGCAGCGCGGGCGGCCAGTTCAGCACCCCCCACGCTCGCGCCTTCCCCGAGGAGACCAGCTCGGTGACCGCGCCGACCATCGCCTCGACGGGGAGGCCCTGCGGTGGCGGGGCGGTGTAGACCAGGTCGATGTGGTCGAACCCCATGCGCGTCAGCGAGGCCTCGAGCTCTGCTGCGGCGGTCTGCTGAGGCCAGAACTCCCACCAGAGCTTGTTGGCGACCACGACCTGGTCGCGTTCCCAGCCCACCGCGCGGAACAGCTCGCCGAAGACCACCTCGGAGTATCCGGTCGCGATCGGTGCCGTGCCGGTCTCGTCGTTGTAGCGGGCATCGTCGAGGAAGTTGATGCCCGCCTCGAGCGCTGTGCGCATGACCGCGACGCCCGCATCGCGTGGCAGCCGTTCGTAGGTGCGCCAGGAACCGAGTGACAGCTCCGACACCTGGAGTCCGGTGGCGCCGAGCGGACGCCGTCGAGGCGGTTGCATGTCGCAGTTCTACACCACCTCGGCACTTCCAGCGTGTTGCTCAACGAGCGTAGTGGGCGAACGGTTGACATACGCGGTCGTATGCAGATATGATTCCGTATGTGAATGCTCCACGGCAGCGACTGACCAGGCAGAAACGTCAAGCGGAGACTCACCAGGCCCTCGTCGAGGCAGCCGCCGCGGTCTTTGCTGAGCGAGGGTTCACCGCCGCCTCCCTCGACGAGATCGCCGAACGCGCCGGCTATACCCGAGGGGCGATCTACGCGAACTTCGCCGACAAGGACGAGCTGTTCCTGACGTTGGTCGAACGCCACAAGAGCGCCTTCATCGATGCCTTTGAGCAGGCCGCGGCGATGGCGAGCGCCCAGGAGCGCCTCGCCGCGGTGCAAGCGCTGCTGACCGGGGGACCACCGGGCCTCGCCGCGGACTGGACGGTGCTGTGGGCCGAGTTGTGGCTGCACGCCGCCAGGCACCCGGAGGTCGCCGAGCGTCTGGCTGAACAGGAGCGTCGCTACCGCGGCGCGGTGGCCGGGCTGCTCGATATCGTCGCGGCCGACCTCGGCGTGGAGCTATCGGCCCCGGCAGAGGAGCTCGCCGCCGAGGTGATCGCGCTGGACGTCGGGCTGGCGCTCCAGTGGCGTCTGGCACCCGAGCTCGGCCCGGACGCGCTCGGGCGCGCCATCGTGCGGTTGCTGGGAATCCATCCACCGCCCGCAGCCGGCGGGCCAGACTCGGAAGGAGCCGACCCATGA
>Ga0137375_10007786_pt1 | contig 12744 bp, 15 predicted proteins | sample SagtaG_24_FD_104936 | JGI IMG/M metagenome (GOLD analysis project Ga0137375, IMG submission 104936) | Vadose zone soil microbial communities from Sagehorn Ranch, Mendocino, California, USA - Sage1_R_113_16 metaG | ecosystem: Environmental > Terrestrial > Soil > Vadose zone | place: USA... | reverse complement strand
GTGCAGCCGATGGGCAATGCGAGCGCGAGGACAACGACGAGGCGTATCTGCATTGCTGCAACGATGGCGGCGAAACGACAGAGCTCAAGACCCGGTGCTGCGGATTGACAGAAGGTGTACAGGCGAAGGCGCGAGCCCTGAATGCCTCATCGCCGTTTCGGGCGAATGCTGTAATCGATCGGGACATTGACCAGAACGCGCACCGCGCGGGCATGAATTCTTGCAGCCCGAAAGAGCGCGCCCAGAATGTAGTTGCGGGCCGGTTCATTGAAACCCTCATTCGGACTCTCGATGATCTTCACTGACCACGGTTCCGCGCGTCCCATCGTGTCGATGATCGCCTGCACGATCACCCGCCCTTGCACGCCCGCCTGACGCAAGAGGTCGGGATAGACGAGGGTCGGACCGGAGAGGAAGGCGGGAAGCACCTCCACGCCCGATTCGGGATACACTTGATCGGAACCCGGCTTGAGCCAGACCGTGAAGGTGTCGGCCGTGCGCGGCGGCGAGCCGACCTTGTTTCCCTTCACTTTCTTGGAGGCGGTGTCCGGGACCTGCGACTGCGCGGCGAGGAGGGATGCCGAGCCGCAGAAGGCGAGGACGACGAGGAGCTTGCGCATGGACAAATGCGGGCTCGGAAATCTCAGTTCAGCCACTTCGCCACCCCTCCGTGATGCGAGCACGTCCCGCGTCGCGACTGGCTGAAGCTGAACGTCCCATCCCTGCATTGCGCAGTCGCACCCGGAGGCGGCTGATTGTCCGGCGCGCGAGTCGGCGAGCGCACGCGGTCGCCTTTCGAGTTTGTGTAGCCGGAGCCCTCTTTGAACGAACCGTTGGGCTGTTGCGACAGGGAAAGCCGAGGCAGATAACCGGCGATCCCGTTGACCGCTATTTGACACCAGCCGTTCCCGCAGATGGAGACCTGTACCGGCGACTCCGCGGCGAGGCGTGCGAGCGACTTCGCGCGCGGGTCGGGTCGGGCGCGGACGGTGACTGCTGCCGTCGTATAGGCGGTGGTGTTGGCGACCTGCGCCTGGACGGCGAGTGCGGAAGCCGACAGACAAACGGCGAGAAGAGCGGAAGCGAGCTTGGGCATGGGGAGCCCTCCCGCCTTAGACTACGGTGCTCTGGGTGTGAGCGCGAGTTGAGCGATGGTTGATGCGCGAGCCCTGAAGGGTCCAACGACAGGGTCGATCGACAGTTGCCGCGGTTTCGTAATTCGCCGATCACCACTCTCCGACGGCCAATGCGCGTCTTTCGACGCCCGGTTCGTGTCCTTCGATGTGCCGTGCGCGTCCTTCAATGCGTCGTGCGCGTCCTTCGGCGGGCGGTGCGCGTCCTCCGAGGGCCAATCACCGTCCATTCTTCCCCGATGAACGTCCTTAAGTGGCCGGTGAGCGTCCATTGTCCCACAAAGAGCGTCCTCAACTGGCCGATGAGAGAGTCTTTTCCTCCGGTGAGCAAGCCATTTCCTCCGGTGAGCGAGCATTGGGCTCCAGTGACCGAGCATTGGGCTCCGGTGAGCGAGCATTGGGCTCCGGTGAGCGAGCATTGGGCTCGAGTGACCGAGGATTGGACTCGAGTGACCGAGGATTGGGCTCGAGTGACCGAAGGTTGGGCTACAGTGTGCGAGGATCGCGCCCCGGCGAGCGAGGATTGGACTCCAGTGAGCGAGCATTTTCACTCAGTGACGGAGCATTTTCCCTCAAGAAGCGAGCACTTTCCCTTAGTGCGCGAGCCCTTTCATCCGCTGAGGGAGCCTCTGCCTACAAATAAGGTCCTAAAGTCGTGGTGAGCATCCATTTTTCCATGGGGAGGGGGTGTAATCCGTGCGCTGAAAGCCTGCCCTGAGCGCAGCGAAGGGCGCCGGCTCGGCGAAGCCGCAGGGTCTACTTCGCGCGTCTCGAATCTATCCCAGGGCTCGAGCCCAATGATCCTCCGCAATGATTGAAAGCGGTAAACCATCTGCTCGGTACCTTATTGCTTTCTCAAGCTTTCGGCCGAACGAGGTATGGACCCAGTCTCTACTGCCGAACGTGCCGATGACAACATAATTCGTCGTTTTAGTAATGTTCGACGCGCAGTGGCCACCTAGATTCTCCACGTGACGTTCGCAATCACTACGTGGGCCGAACGCAAATCGTCCGGTGAAGACGAATAGGGATTCAGGCCACACGATTTCAGGAGGTGGTTTATCCAAGGGCAGCTCGGTCGAGGCGTCGTCGCCGGCGATCATGCCTGCGTTCCCACCCACGAGCGCACCAAGTAGGTCAGCGAGCTCAGTCCTCTCGGTTTCGTCAATTTTCCCATCTGCAAACACTTGTTGAAGTCGCCGATGGATGGCTCGAATAGCCCAATAGTCGTCCGCGTCGGAATGCTTTTGGGTCCATTCGTTAAGTAGCATCGCTTCGTCATCTGTTACCACTCCATCACACAACAATCCTTTGACAAGTCCGAGCATTTCCGAGATGTCACGCTCAGTCCGTCGAGCGCGATTGAACGCAAGATTCAATGGTTGGCCATGCTGGTCTAACCCCATGTGAGCTCCTCGGCATAGTCGATTGCTTTGTTACTCAAGGAGATTCTTAAGATTCTCTGCAAGGTCGCGAAACAAGTCCCAGCGGGCATCCTCGGCTGAATAGGACAGCCGTTGAGCGACCCAACGAGCTCGAAAGGGTTTTGATGATACGCCGTCGTCAACAGCGTCCTGCTCCAGAGGCTCATATTCAGCGAATCGCGCTCGAAGCGCCGACTCGAAGTTTGTTCCAAAGACGGCGAAATTCGCCGTTACGATCACGTCGTCGCTTGCAATAACTCCGTCTACTTGATCCGCTGGCACTCCGACAGAGTTTAGTGCATCGCGTCTTTTGATGCCCTGTTGATCGTCACCAGCATCATTGTCAAAGACGACAAACACGGGGATTTCAAATGCCGCGAACAATCTCCGCCACCGCGCGAGAGCACCTTTCCCGCCAACAGCAATGAAAGCAACGCCTTCGCGCGTGTTATCAAGCCCACATCGCGCGAGGTAGATGGGGAGAGCCAGGGACTCGGTAGGACCTTCAACAAGAACAACAGCTTTAGCGAAAAATCCTTCGAGTATGTGCGCAGTTGCCCCAGCCTTGTAGAAGGGAAGAATGTTTTCCGGCGTAGCTCCAAGTGCGCCGCTTTCCAGGCATCTCGTAGTCAGCTCCTGCCTTGTCAGTTGAGTAGAAATGGTACGACCATCCGACTTGCTGATAATGCACAAACCCTCTAACCCCTCGACATCGATGAAATGAGGTGAGTGCGAGGTTAATAGGACTTGAAGTCCACCCGCACACATCGATGTCAAACGTCGGGCAAGCCATTGCTGGGCTAAGGGGTGTAGGTGGGCCTCTGGTTCCTCGACGACGAGCACGATACCACCGTGAAATGCTTGGGCGTACGCATACGCGAATGAGACCGCGAGTATCTGCTCCTCTCCGGTCCCCAGTTCTTCGAGGGTGCGTGGCGTTCCTCCTTCTTGGGCATGCAAACGAAGTGCATGAAAGAAATTCGTAGGGTTGTAGGCTTCGAAGTCGACTTCAAGCCTATGTGTCATTGTTCCGATGAAGTCACCAAGCTGCTCTTTGAGTCTGCCTGTGAATTCGGAGAACTCGGGGATTTCAGCGAACTTAGTCTTGATTTGCGCGAATAGCTGCTCGAGATCCTCTCTAGTTTCCTGGACCTCCATCAGCCGATTATGAAATCGATGCATCAACTTACTGAGAAGCGTGGATTTGCTGGTGTAGCTGAGCTGATATCGTAGATTTCGTTCTGCCTCCAACATTATGCAGACGCATGTATCACGATCCGTATTATTGATCCAACCGGACGCCCCGATATACGGAAGCGGCCATCCTACGTACTCTGTTTCCTCAGCGTTGTGAGTCCACGTGACCTTACGGTAACGCCCCCCGAACTGATTGTCTTCAGCGAACTCAGCGAAAATCTTGATTTCTTGATCACGATCGCGTGCGAAGAACTCGTGATCCTCGGGACTGTAGTTGGCGGGCCATATTGGTCCCAAGAGCAATGACAGAGCTTTAACTATGTTGGACTTGCCCGCGTTATTCTCGCCCACCAAAACGACCGGCGCATTTGCCGGAAACTCGATCTGGATCTGATCTCCAATCGATCGGTAGTTCTGAATTGCTAGCTTGGTTAGGCGAGCCATTAGGTGAAGGGACCCTCGCGCGCTCACAAACGGACGGAAGACCGCGCTTCGAAGATTTGACTGATAGAGTTACTGCGCTAGGGCGTTTTTGCGGCATCATAGGGCGGATTTGCGGCAAGCGATGTGCGCTGAAGCGCCGGCTCGGCGAAGGCGCGAGCCCTGAAGGGCTCAAGCCGTCCTTCAGGACGCGCGTAGTGGCCGAGCCGGCCCTTTAGGGCACGGCTTCAAACGACGAGTCGGGTCGTCAGGTCTCGGGGAGAGATTGGAACCGTGGGAGTTGAGAATGTGATCCGTGCGCTGAAAGCCTGCCCTGAGCGCAGCGAAGGGCGCCGGCTAGGCGAAGACGCCAGCCCTGAAGCGCTCACCCCGTCCTTCATGAACAGTTTGTAATCCGTATCGCAATTACTTCGACGCTTTTCGAGACTTGCTCGAAGGCAGCCGCTCAGCCTGCCTCGGAAGAATGTAGACACCTTGAAGGGCGTGCTCTACGACCCTCATGGCGATTAGAAGGACCTCTGTCTTGTGAGGCGTCACTTCGTGAGCAGCTTGGTTTCCCATCAAACGTAGGCTGTGCAGAATCTTCGCACCGGCTTCAGTGATGACGCCTTGCTTTGCCAAGTCCTCGATCCTCTTCTCCAGATTTGAACCCTTCGCGTTTCTGTCAACGCATAGAGTTTCTACAATGGCTCTAATTCCAATCCCCGCGAGAACTGGCAGATTTGCACTCAAAGCGGAGTGGGTTTCGTCATAGATGCGCATCAACTGTACTGGAAGCAGATGACTATCTGACATGGGCGCAGCACCCGCGATGCGAGAAGGGTAAAGCGTCTCGTGATCAACTAGGGTGTAGGTGCTGCCGTCCTCGTCAGACTGCTCAATGTCCTCAGTATTCTGCCAGTTCTGCCGGAAGCTGATGCCTTGACACCCACGACACTCAAGAATCTCGTCAGTGGTCCACCACTGCATGTTTTCGTCCTTGTCGGTCTCACTGACCATATAGAGAACGTCATGCAAAGTGGGCCCATTGCAGTTGGCGCAGGCCACCTTTGTGGGTTTGCCTGGTTTCGTGTGATAGCTTCGTTTGGGTGCCACCAAGCCCTCCATTAGGTCTTAGTCTACGCTTCTATCCTCGGCCGGCGTTTTGATTTCGGCTAGGGCGTTTTCGCGGCACTGTAGGGTGGATTTGCGGCAGAGGGAACGACCCGTGCCGCGGAAACGCCGGCTCGGCGAAGACGCGAGCCCTGAAGGGCTCACCCCGCGTCCATTAGGACGCATGCAGTGGTCGGGGGATCGGATTCGGCTAACCGATTCTCACCGTTGTTGGGGGATGTCGGAACGATGCCAATTAGATTGACCAGATCTGCTTGCCAGCATGAAAAACCGTTATCGGCCCATCCTGGGACACCTTGAGGGTCATGCCCCACTTCGATGCTATTCGAGCGGCGTGAGTTCGCCCCCCACCCTGCAATGTGGCACTCTGATCAAGTTGAAGTATTTGGCCACACGATATGATTGACCCGCTGCGATCGATCGTGGTAAGACCATCAGACGATAGCACGGCAAGAGCTGTATGCGATTTCTGTAAGTCCGAGATCGAACACAAGGTGAACTGCTCGCGTAACGCATCGCCGAGTGCCGACCTGTCGATTGATCCCACCGTGGGTGGAAGCACGGACGAATCATCAGGAATCAGTACCAGGGCGCCTCTTCGAAGGTCCGAGAGGGCGAACATGAGTAGAGAAAGCAGACTGGCTACCGAGGGATCTACTTTGGAGGCGACAAGCAGAGCGGTGAGAAGTTTCTCGTCTCTGGAATGCCAGTGATTAGCGTGCCACCTCAGAGATAGACCAGATCTCCCCCGTACATGTACGTCGTCGTTGTAACCGAGATAAGCTACCCAAGTGCGACCCGGCATCTCACGAACGAGTTCCACGCAGTGAGCGCCACCACAACGTTCAACCATGCTAAAACGTGTGGGATCAACCGAACGAAGTATTCCCAAGACCGACCGTCGATTATCAATGAGGTAAAACGAATTGCGGCCGTCAACGTACCTGTGTGCTGCTGGTAAGTGGAATACCGTTTGGCTAAGTGGAATGACATCGCGAAAAGGGCTGAAGCGGTATTGTGTTTTTGGCAACGCCTCGAGGTAAAGCTCAGGTTGAGAAGAGTACACGATCCCTGAGGTCGCTCGCGCAGTTTCGTAGCGGACAAATGTCAGGTCAGCCAATGCCTGAAGAATGAAGAGATGGCTCCAATAACCGCCAGTTTCCCCCCTTACCAGTTGGGCAACTAGCAGATGCTCAAACGCCAGAAGCGCACCAAGTTTACTTGGTTCATTAACTGACCCCTGCGCCGAACCAGCCAGGACGGTCATGAGCGTTCGAGGGAGTCGAGAAAACAGTTTCCTTTCTGCCTTTGTGAATGGCAGCACCAACCTTTCTATCGCAAACGTCCAGGAAGCAATGCGGCTGATGCTAAGCCAGAAGGAAAAGCCGGAAGGGACGGACAACAAAGCGACCGAGCAGTCATCGGTTACATGCTCGTAGAGTACGGGAATGGGGTGCTCGGGGGGACCTGGCGTAACTGTTACAACAGAACCCGGTAGTAGCCGCTCCAGCATCGTGGCAAGCCCCACGACCCGAATATCTTGATTCACAGGTCAATAAATCTCGAGATCCGTCAACAGGACGATTTCCTTACACTCTCAGTTCAATTGCTGAAAACACCCGCGACTTCGCTTGGGGAAGGAAGGTGGTCCGTCCAAAACGACTGAGTTAGGGCGTTTTTGCGGCACGTTGGGGCGGATTTGCGGCATTCGGCGCGCTGATCTGGAGTGCTCCCCGTCTTTCGGACCAAAGGATATGAGACATATGCTACAGGGTGCCCGAGAGGGGACGTCCGATGCGGGTCAGCCGATTTCACGAGGAGCAGATCGTCCGCCTGCTGCGCGAGCAGGAGTTGAGCGGGCAGACGGTCGCGAGCTTTATTCGGCGTAACGGGATCTCCCGCCACACCTTCTATCGGTGGCGCAAGAAGTATGGCGGCCTCACCGAGACAGGCCATCCGGCTCAAGCGCCTGGAGCGTGAGAATGCCCGCTTGAAGGGGCTGCTCGCCGATCGGGAGCTCGAGCTCGAGGTGCTCAAGGAGATCAACGCAAAAAAATGGAGCGCGTAGCGGTCCGCCGGGCCCAGGTGCGCTACGCGATGACCCGCCACCTGTCCTGCCGCCGGGCGTGTGCGCTGCTGCGCGTGGCGCGCTCGGCCCTGGCCTACGCGGCGCGCCGGCCGGGGCGCGATGCGGCGCTCGTGGCCGAGCTGCAGCGCCTGGCGGCGGCCCATCCCCGCTACGGCTACCGGCGCATGTGGGCGCTGTTGCGCCGGCGCGGGCTCGCCGTCAATCCGAAGCGCGTGCACCGCCTCTGGCGGGGCACCGGGCTCGCGCTGCCGCGGCGCCGGGTGCGGCGGAAGGTCCGGACGGGGGCGCGGGTGCGCCCGCGCGCCGATCGGCCCAACGCCGTGTGGACCTATGACCTCATCCACGATGCTTGCACCGACGGCACGCCCTTCAAGTGCTTGACCGTGGTGGATGAGTTCACCAGGGAGTGCCTGGCCATCACGGTGGCCCGCTCGCTGCCCGGCGATCGCGTCTTGCCGATCCTCGCGCAGCTGGTGGCCCGCCGCGGTGCGCCGCACTATCTGCGCAGCGACAACGGGCCGGAATTCATCGCCCGGCGGATCCAGCGGTGGCTCGCGCGGGAGGGCATCACGACCGCCTACATTGATCCCGGCAAGCCGTGGCAGAATGGGGTGGGCGAGAGCTTTCACAGCCGCTTCCGCGACGAGTGTCTCGACCAGGAGGCGTTCTTTACCGTGCACGAAGCGGCGGTCATCATCGAGCAATACCGCCGCGTCTACAACGAGGCCCGACCGCACTCGAGCCTCCACTACCACACCCCCGCCGAGGTCGCGACGCGCCGTGCCCGACCTCACCGCGAGGAACGATCCCGGCACGGCCAACAGACACCCGTGGCTGTCACATAACCCTGGTCCGAAGAACGGGGGCATCACATGGCCCGCGAGCTCAAGGCCGGCTCGACGAAGACGCGAGCCCTGAAAGGCTCATAGCGTCCTTTCCTACGCGCGTCGTGGCCGAGCCGGCCCTTTAACACAACGGTTCGGGTCGTCGGATCTCGAGGAGAGATAGAACCGTGGAGTTACGATGTGATCCGTGCGCTGAAAGCCTGCCCTGAGCGCTGCGAAGGGCGCCGGCTCGGCGAAGGCGCGAAACCGGCAAGGGGCTTCAGCGGAGATCTCGAACGCTACGTCGTACAGCTGGGCTTGCCACGTCGGTACCCAGTCTACGTCACGTCATCGGGCCACGTCACTCGCCTTCGGTCGTAAAGGACCGAGAGCCTAATAAAACGACGTGAAGTGAAGCTTTCGTATCCAAGCCCCGACGCCATCCAAGTCAGGGGAGATCACCCGGGCTGTCAGCCCCAAACGCGCGAGACCGTAGTCGACCTTGGTGCGAGCCACCTCAGGAATCTTAAGCTGGATGGTATTCGGCAAGTCTAGTGGTGACGTAGGATCGGGCTGGCAGGTGAACACACCTTGCTGCGAGGCTATCCGCGGCGTGACATGCGGCGGTGAGAAAGCTCTCACCTCAGTCAGCTTGAAGGGATCAAGTGTCTGCTCCTCGCCCGCCCTTAGAAAATCGGGATCCGGGTAGCAGTATACGGCCGCTTCTCGTTCGAATGCCTGATGGACAGCAAAGTACAAAGCAACAAGCGGGCTTACTGTCCAATCAAGCAAACGGGTCGGGACTCCGTGATGTTGAGCAAGACTCAGCAGTTCCCAATCGGCCTGTGGATATCTGCCAAGATATTTTACGCATTCAACTCGAAAGACATGAAGCGCTTTCTCTTCGCTGACCAAAAGATCGTCGAGGCCTTTTCCTTTCGCGACCACCGTTGGAAGGTGACGGCCAAGTGCAGGCATCAACTGATGGGCTTTCGCATCAGATACGCCACGAAAGATTGCCCCTTGCAGTGTCTCATCGATTACCGCTGAAGAAAATTCCTCCAATGACGAAACGGTGACAGTCTTCATCAGAGCTCACAGTTTGCAAGTGACTTTCGGGGCGAGAGAGTTAAAGTCTGATGAAATGATCCAGCGGTTTAGTCGGACGGTTTGGTCCGTACGTCAAACGCGGGCTCGGCGAACACGCGAGCCTGAAAGGGCCCCCACCCGCGTAATCTCGGTGGCGTGACGTGCCACGCCGAGTTACACCACACTAGGTGCCTCTAGTATTTGGTCGATTATCACTTTCATGCCGCGAGGTCTGTAATCAGCATCACGCATCGAAGAAATAATGAGATTTCGGAACACTTCGTATCGGACGCCACCCGCGTACTTGCCCGAGAATCTGCTCAGGACGTCACGTCCTCGAAACTTTGAAAGCCATTGAGTGCTTGTTAATTGAGCCTTTGCCTCTTGCGAGTACTGCTGTTCCAATTCCGTGAGCCGTGTCGATGAGATGGATTCGATAGCGGCCTTTTCAAAGCGCTTTCGACTCCGATCGACGGCTTCGCTAATTGCGATGGCGACGTCAGTCCGTGCCGGATCACTTGCAAGGGTAATACTCTCGAGCAGAGTTCGATTTGCGAGCAATCTCAAGCGGTGCGCCACCAACGTCGGGATTGTCTCGGCCGCGCAAGTCCTCAGGGCCGCCAGAACAGACTCCTCATTATGATCCACGGTCTTCGTAACATTAATGTCTTGCAGCGCCTTGAGAACAAACGCGGGTTCCAAAAGATAGTTCTCGATGTGATAGACGTCCCAACGAAACCGTGTTGTGACCCCGAGGATCTCAGGGCCCTCACCGTCGGAGTCCGTAACCGCAAAAAACCGGCCCGGTATTTGCCCCGCTGAGCTGGCCTTATCTAGTATGTCATAAAGATCGGCTACCCTGCGCCTGTTACCCGCCGAAATTGAATTGACCCTCGCCTGAAATTCTGGGAACAGAGTGCCGGTCATGCTGGCATCAAACTCCGAATCATCACCACCTTCAAAAACCACAATCTTTGCACCTGGGCGATATGCAGCCAGATCCCCTACTAGTTCGATGACCAGTCGTTCGACGTCTCGCTTTGCGGAAACTGGGGACGCTTGATTCGAACCCTCGTATTGGCCCGGTGGTTGGAGATGGAACACACTGAAGCCCACCTGTCCCACCGCTTCGCGAATCAGTGTGTCGGAGTGAGTAACGAGCCACAGTTGGTTTCCCAAGGCCCGGCCCAGATGTCGATGATAAAATGTCGCCAAGCCGCTCACGAGTCTCGGGTTTAGATGAAGCTCGGGTTCATCGATCAGAAGCACTGAGTTTTGCGGCGCCGCATTACGCAGCCTGAGATACCCGTATAGGACCTCCTTCTCACCAGCGCTCAGCTCGTCGATGTCGTGCTCGCCTCCGGACGGAGTGCGCACAGGAAACAACATCCCACCGCCCGCCGTTGGCCTCGGGCCGAGGAATTCCTTACCAGGAAAGAACGTTCCAAACAGTTCCTTTAGCGTATCAGATAGGCTGGCATCAGGGGTAAACGGCGATTTCGCTTCCTTGGCCAAGAGATTGCGTACGTAACTTGCTGCCATTTCGCTTTTCAGGTTGGCGTACTTATTCGCGTAGTTGTACAACGCAGCCTGCCTAAGGCGATCCTCGGCAGGTTCAATGTTCAGGTTAATGCCTCCTACAACCTCGCGTCCATAATTGCGGTTGGCTCCGTGGTAATCGATGATGCCAATATGCTGCGGCTCATACTGACTGAACACCAACTCCAACAGAAGGGATCTTGAAGTCACTACCAGCGATCCAGGAGGCGTAATAGCCGCGGCACCGAGGTGCAATGGCTGCTCAATTTCCTCGAGTAGAGCCGGTAACGATTCCTCCACCCGTCGCATCACCTCTGGCTCATGAACCCGAAGATTTGTTGCGAAGGGCGTCCCACCGAGATACCGCCATGTCGCCAGTTCGGGAACCAGGGCTTTCCAAGTGTGATCAGTTAGAAGGCCGCGTGCACTCTTGGTGAGATACGCCTTCTCGCTTTGTGATAAGGAAAACTGGACCCGAATCTGAACAGGCTTGTTGCGGTCCTGAAACATCACGACCCAATTTGTTTCGCGCTGATTGAAACTGATCTGAAACTCACCAAACCAACTCTGCCACTCGTTAGGCTGGTATCCTCCGTACACCGACTTTAGGAGGCGTATCGCGTCAAAGACACATGATTTGCCGCAGCCGTTGGGTCCAGCAATCACCACCGTATCTTGGAGATCGCCAAGAGTAAGGCTGGTTATTGCTCGAAAATTCTCAACGAATAAGGTCTGAATTCGCATAACCCCTCGAGCCAGAAAAAGCGTCTTGAATGCTAGGTCAGTATGCGATTTGGAGGATCAATCGTTAGGGCGTTTTTGCGGCATCGTAGGGTGGATTTGCGGCACTTACCAGACGGGCTTTAGATTCGATTTACGTTTCCTCGAGAATTACGGTCGACCGCACCAAGTCGACGCCGCCCCTTCCACTGACTCCCACTATTTGTCCGTCCACTGTGATATGATCGCCCGGTCGCAAGTGATCGATGGTATGACGATCATCCAAACGAATCGTCACGTGAAAGAACCCGCCTCCAACCGCCCTAATGCCCAAAGAGTAGCAATCATCATCGTCTGAGATGTCTACAAGAGCGCCTGACCACCTTGCCCATTTGCCCCTGTACAGCTGTTCGCCGACTCGCTCAACGTCGAGAGGGGGGAGCTGTGCCAGCGTTTCGATGAGTTCCTTTGGCGATTTCTCACGGACGTACTGACGCAGCTCCGCTGCAACTTTGGCCACGCCCATGTAGTCAGGGTACCCGGTCGAATCGAGTCCCTGTCGCGACCTTCGTCGAACCTCCTGCATGGCTGATACGGATGTCGAGGGGACTCTGGATGATGGAGATTCACTTGAAATTCGGACTTTCGCGGGCTCGACGCCTTCAACCGTCAGATGCTCCTGGCGTCGCTTGTATTTCAGAACGAGGAGGGGCCCAACAACGCCACTAATGAGGGCCGCAACGATGGCCGCGATAGCGGTGTCAGTCATCGATACATAGTAACTGGCTACAAGAAAGCTGTGCAGCTCCTCATCGCGGCGAGCAAATCGCGGACGGCAACATCAGCTCGCTCATCCCCCCACCCCCACCCCCTTCGCATACAACGGAAACTCCTCCGCCATCTCCCGTACCTGCCCCTTCACCCGCTCCACCGTCGCCTCATCCCGCTTCGTCAGCACCTCGTCGATCAGCTCCGCCACCCGCTCCATCTCTTCGACTCCGAAGCCCCGCGTCGTCACCGCCGGTGTGCCGAGCCGAATGCCGCTCGTCACGAACGGCGACTGCGGATCGCCCGGAATCGTGTTCTTGTTCACCGTGATCGCCGCCCGGTCGAGCAACAGCTCGGCATCCTTCCCCGTGATGTTTTTCTTGCGCAGATCGACGAGCATCAGATGG
>Ga0137375_10007785_pt1 | contig 12745 bp, 19 predicted proteins | sample SagtaG_24_FD_104936 | JGI IMG/M metagenome (GOLD analysis project Ga0137375, IMG submission 104936) | Vadose zone soil microbial communities from Sagehorn Ranch, Mendocino, California, USA - Sage1_R_113_16 metaG | ecosystem: Environmental > Terrestrial > Soil > Vadose zone | place: USA... | reverse complement strand
GCCTCAGCTTCTCGTTCAGCATCCCTTCCAGAAGCTTGAACCGCTTCCCGATTGCCTCGACCTCGCCCATCCCTCACAAGCTACACCAAGTCCTCCAATTATGCAACAGTTATTTCATTACGACTCCTAACGGCTGCTGGAGATTGCCTCCCCCGCGCATCGCCCTTACGGCTTGCCGTCCTTCCTCTGGGCGAATGAGATGAACACCACGGAGCCGATCGTCTCCAGGAGGCCGACGAACACGTAGGAGACCCGCCCCGCGTAGATCCCGCCGAAGAAGCCGAGGCATGCCAGCACAGCGCAGCCGTAGAAGCAGGCAAGGGCAACTCGGGGCGTCATGCGGGCTCCCTGGCTTCCCGCTGAAGGTTCCCGACGGGACATGGCTCCCGATGAGCGGTCAGGTCGCTGTGGCAGGCGGGGCACGGCTGATCGCGGAGGGCTGCGTCGACCTCGCGAATGATGCTCCGCAGCCGGGCCACCTCGTGGGCGAGGGGCTGCGCGTACCCGATCGCGTCCCGCCAGACGCGCGCTGCCTCGGGGTCCTTCGGTGCCCAGACCGTGGGCGTGCGGCCCGCGCCCCTCACCGCCGCAAGGAACGCCCGAAGGTGCTCGGCTGGGATCCGCGGTTCGGGTTGGCCGAGGTCCACGGCCAGGAGGTCAACGTCGTCCGGCATGGAATGTGCTCCCTGGAGGGGAGGCCCGAGTCTACACCCCTGGGACGCCCTGACCTTCTTGTGCCAGGATTGTCGATCCACGTGCAGGACCGTTAGGTTCGGCGGCGGGGAGGAGTACCCATGACCGTGACGCTGCTGAATGAACGTGTGGCCGACCTCGTTCACGTCGCGACCCTGGTGTGCGATGGTTTTCGAGCCGGTCTCAGCAACGATGAGCCACTGACGGAGGACACACACGCGAGGCTTGCCACTGCGGTGGAGCGGACGCCCGAGTTTCAGGACGTGGTTAGTGCTGCGTTCGCGCAGTTACCAGAGGATCGAAGCGTCGATGATCTGCCCCCGATCATTGAGCGCCTGGAGCGAGCCAGAGACACTCGGATACTCGATTGGTCGGCAAATGTAAGGGCGTTCATGCGGAGGAGTCGCTTCTATCTGAATCTCTGGAATGGGACGATTCCTGACCCGTCGGAGCTTACGCAAATGCTAGTAGGAGCTCTCGGAGTCGCGGCACTCTTGAAGGTGGACGTTGTGCCAATCGACGGACTCGCCATTCGCGGCGAACGGAGTATCGACTTGGGAGGAATGCAGCTCGTCGAGATGTCCCGCAATGAATGGGAGGCGTTCTTCGAGACGGATCTGTTCTATCCCCCGTCGATTCCCACAGAGGATCTCGACTCGCTGTGGTGCATTCGGCGGGAGGGCAAGCACAAAAAGCGAGGGTGGGGCATGCCCATAGACCTTTTTGCCCCGCGATCACGAGCAATGCGCGAATACGGCAACTGGTTGCGATTTGCCAGCCTTTGGAGTCTCGGGTCCGTCCGACCGGTTGGGCTGCTTCAGCACATCGCGTCGCCTCTCGCTGAGTATCCCGTCTACTCTCGCATCGCGGAGACGCCTTGGCTCGATCCGATTTCCGGCGAGGACGGCGAGGTCTACTACCGTCCGCATGTGACCGTTCAGGTCGACGACGCTTCGTCATTTCGTGATTTCTTGCTCAAGCTGGCCGCAGGGCACGAAGCGGCTAGGGGGGATGGTCGGCTAGACGCGGCGCTGCGCTTCTTCGACCGCACATGCTTTGGGCAGTTCGGCGCGGAACCCTGGCATATCGGCCTCCTAGAGCGCGACGTTCTAGAGGATTTCATCACCGATTCCTGCACTTGCTTGGAAGCCGCCCTCCTTGATGGGATGAGCGAGAGAGAAAAGAAAAACAGGCTGGCCCAACGAATAGCTGCCCTTGTAGCGGTCGATGAGGGAGAGCGTAAGAAGGTTTGTGACGAGGTCGCCTCCGCATACGAGACGCGGAGCGCCATCGTTCACGGCGACGCCCCCCGGCCGCAAGAAGCGCTAGCAGTTGCGGCTAAGAGCCTCCTCGTGAGAACCCGGCAAGTCCTCGTCGCTCTCATTATGCTGAACGGGGACCGGACGCTATTCCACAAAGCCGTCAGCGATCGATCAGAAAGGGCTAGGCTCCGAACCCACCTGCGGTTGTACCCCGAGTAGCTCCGACGTAGGCCGACGCCCGACGCCCGGCGGGCCAAGGACGGGAGCTGTGACGGTTTGCGGGTGTCACAGCCGAGGCGGCACCGGGACGTGGCGGACCCGGATCATCTGCGCCGACGGCGACGGGCGCTGCGGCACGAGTGGGGGAACCGCCTGTAGCGATCCCTGCCCGGAGAAGGGACCAGTAAACGTCTCAGCCGCTTACCCAGCTACGTCAGGCCCACGCGCAGGCGCACTACGGGGTAGGACGCCGGAGACGTCCCACAGAGTAACGTGAATCCACGGAACAGCATCCTTGATTGTCCAGACCTTGAGCGCCTTCTCACTCGTGCCGTCATAGCCTAGCGGACCGACTCCCGGCTCAACGATGTCGACGGCCAAGTGCAACTGGCCGGGCTCTTCGTGATCTCGGATTACCTCGATGGGAACCTCCATGATCTCGACGTACTTGCTTGCGTCACATGGCGGGAGGCTGGCCGAGAGCATCCGATCGGCGTTCGTAGTTTCGAGCTGCTCGCAGCCCTTGAAGGTGGCGTCTGGAGGCTGCGTCTTCCGAATCACATGAGCCTTGCCGTGGCTCTTCGAGTGCTTCTGACCGGAAGCGTGCTTGCTAGCGTGCGGACGCCAATTGGGCACACCACGCGCGTCCTTCTTCGCTGGGATGTTTCCGGCGTGGCTGTCGTCGGCCTCGGTAATCCAATTGACGTAGATGTCTCCAGAGGACTCTCTCTGGATCTCACCAAAGAGCCGGAGGTCAGCGGGGCCTCGACGAACCGCGATCGCGCGGATACTCATGGCCGGTCCTTTCCAGAGGGAGCCCGAGTCTACACCCCCGCGCCTACGGCTCCTGCGGACCTCCCGTGCCCGTCACCCCGGATAGGCTCTCCCCCGGGGGTGACCCGTGCCGTGGGAGGAGCCGAAGCGGCTGCTGTCCGACCGCGAGGTGGAGGAGATCCGCGTCGGGGTGAAGTCCGGCCTCCGCGGGCCCGTGCTCTCGAAGTGGATCGAGCAGCTCCTCGCGGACCGCGACGAGCGCGTGCGCCTGGAGCGGGAGCGGAACGGCTAGAGCCCGCGCGCTGCTATGAGTCTACGGAGTCGATGGGCTTGAGGTCAGCGAGTGAGAACTTCCCCCCGCACTTCGGGCACGCGACTTCCGCCGGGAAGGCTCGCGCTGAGAAATAGGTGAAGACCTTCGCCCAGAGGTATGCCTGCCCCAGGTCGGACACGGAGACCACCCTCGCCACCTTCTCGAACAACTGCGGCTTGAGTGGCGTCAAGTGGCGGAAGTCAACGTAGCTCTTCGGGACCAATGCGCACTCGGGAAGGGCAAGGTAGCGGTGGACCCGGCCCGCCTCGATGAGTTCGCCCAGGGGACGGTCACCCTCCCGAGTCGGGACAAGCTGCGATGCGGCGGGCCATGGCTCCACCGGTGCCACGTGCCAGGGCCACGCTTGCTTCTTCGCTTCCGCTCCGAGCGTGAGTGCGCGGTTGTCCTCCTTCGCGAGGGTCACGCAATCATTGCTGACGATGATGCACCGCTGGAGCTTCGCCTCGAAGAGGGGCGTGTCGGGCGGGTTCCTGAAGAGGGGCGGGGTCGGCGGGACCCTGAACGAGGGGGTCGGCGAGTAGTCGTAGATTCGGGCCCTCACTTCGGGGGGCGAATCGCCCTTGTAGGCGCGAGCAACCCGCAAGGGAGCTGGCACGGCACCAACCGGACACGTATCTACGATGTCACCCTGCGAGAGCTCGGCCCTTGGACTCGGAAGGTAGAAATCTTCCGCCCTCACGGTGCCCCGGTCCGGCTCAGACCAGGTCGTCGAGGCGTTCGAGCGGCTTGGTCTTGAGCAGGAACCGGGCCAAGCCCTCCGTGTCGGAGGGGACGGCATAGATGCGGTCAGGCTCCGCACTTCGTGGCGGGCGCGCCCCGTCGGAAACAACGATGGCCCGGGGGACGATTGCCAGCTGCGTCGCCGCGGTCGCAACGGCAACGACGAACGCTGACGCCGCCACGAACCCCGCCGTCACCCGCTTCAGTGTCGGGAGCCATTCGCGAGCCGATTCGGAGTACGGTTCGCGCTCGCTGGCGGTCAACTCGGACAGCTCTACCCCGGGGGCGAAGAATGTGGCGTCGAACAGGTCCGTCATCGTGATTCTCCTGGGAGGGCTTCTGGGGGGAGGATGCCCCGGACTCTCTCCGCTATAGGTTCGCACAGGTCCAGCAGGTGGCAAAGCTCACCAGCGGTCGTATGTATCCGCAGGATCGGCTCAACCACAAGCCCGCTAGACCCGCCACTGGTCAGGAACCGGGCGATCCCCGCCGGGGGGAGTCGGAAGAAGTCGAGGCTCGCTTGGGTGCCGTGATAGCAGATGTACTCGAAGTTCGCCCAATCGGAGTGCTCACGGTCGGACTCCATGGCCGTGAGGCTCCCGCGAGGCATGCCCTCCTGGGGGAGGAAACGCGACGGGTAAGCCTCCCTGAGGCCCTTGTGGAAGTCACGCGAGTTGTGCCAGAAGTGGAGGATGAAAGGCTCGTACGCGTAGCGAATCTCCACGCGGGTCCGCAGCTTCTTCCCCGACAAGTGCTCCTTCGCGAAGAACAGGCTCACCGCGCCGTGCCGCTCCTCGGCCCAAGCGAGGTCAGCGTCATAGAAGTTGACCGGTGGCGACAGCTTCGATGGGTTGATGTGGATGTTCTTGTCGGAGCCTTCAAGGTAGACAGCGTCCAGGGCGATGTCGGGCCTACCCCTAGACACCTCGGCAAGTGCGCGGTTGTGCTTTCCCCTATGCTTCATGCAGCCTGCCGGAGTCTAGACCAGGCGTACCGCTGGCGAAAGGGGGGATGTGGCAGGGGTCACAGGTCGGCCCTAGGCATTTGACATTCTGGCTTTCTCGCTTTCTCATAATTGCTCCGGAGGCATCATGGCGACGAAGAAGAAGGCGAGGGCTATCAAGGTGCCGGTCACGAGAGTGGCGCTCCTCGCCCGGATCAACCGGAAGCTCGCTGAGCAGGGCCAGCAGCTCATGGCCGCGCGCAGCGCTAGGGCACGGTTCGACCTCGGGGACTGGTACATCCGGGGCGAGATCGGGATCGACCTCCACCACGTGGACCCGGTGGACCTTGCCCGCGGGATCGGCGTGTTGGCGTCCTGGGAAGCTGCCGAGGGGTTCTGAGGCGAGAGGAATGGAAAGGCTCCCGCACACGTGTTGGTGGACCGCGCAGGAGGAGCTCTACCGCCTTCGCATCGGCGAGCGGGACGTCGTCTACGTTGAAGGATGGGGCGTGCGCAGGCGGGACGATGGCAAGCTGGAGCCGTTCCAGCATGGCTGGGTCGAGGTGAAGGGCGAGGTCCACGACGTGACCCCGGACCACGGCTGCTTGCGGTACTTCGGCGCTCTCCGCTTCGAGCATCCGCGGAAGTACGAGGCCGATCACCGGATCGACACTCCTTTCCACCGCGATCTCGTCCCGACGCATAAGAACGGGGATCCGAACCCCCACCATGACGCGACGCTAGCCGCAGCCTACGAGGACGCACAGCGTGCGGCCGAAGCCTACTGCAACGAGGCCAACCAAGAGACCCGATGAGGCGAAATCATCCACGCCAACGCACGTACGGACAATGGCTGCGCGTGGGCTCTTACCCCTTGCGCGCCAGGCAGCCTTCGCAGGCAGCACATTTCCAGCACAGGGGCTCGTCTTGACCATAACTGGCGCGGCAATCCACGCGCCCCCAGGATGTAGAATCCCGCGCGTCCGGGCCTTAGTCGCCGGGCAGGAGTAGTTCCAACTCGGTCTCCACTGTGGCCTTGTTTGGCACACCCTTGGGGCGGCCGGGGCCCGGGCCACGACGGAGGTGCCGGTTCTGGGGCCTCATTCCCGAGGACGGTTTCCACACGGTTATTTTGACCGTCGGGCCGATCACGGGCAAGAGGGGAAACGAGGACGACCAGCTCGTTCCTCCTAGTTGGCCCCCGGCTATGCGTTGCCACGGCGGGTTCGTCCCCGCGGCCCCACGGCTCTGGCACCTCAGCAAGGAGCAGCGGACCAGGGTCGGCACTGTTGGAGGCTATGCTACGGAGTTGGGAGACAGCACCGTGCCCGCGAAACGGCAGCATTACGTCCCGCAGTTCTACCTCGACTACTTCGCCCTGCCGAACCGAGCCGGCGCGACGCCCACCTTCTGGGTCTACGACAAACGGGGCGACGAGCCTCGCCCCCAGACGCCGGTGAACACTGCGGTCGAGTCGCATTTCTACACGCTGAGTGCGCCTGAGGGCGAGAAGGACCACTCTCTTGAGGAGATGCTCGCCAAGGTGGAGTCGCTTGCGAAGCCGATCCTAGATGGCTGGCAAGGCGCGCACGCGCGGCCGCAGGAGCGTGAGCGCTTGGACATGGCTGGGTTCCTCGCGCTGATGCACACGCGCGGGCCGCGCAACCTTGAGGCAGCCGAAGAGGCGGGCCAGATCGTCGCACACGAGTTGCTGAAGGCCGCTGCCGAAGACCGTGTCGCTGTCGAAGCACGCTTGAAGCGCACACAATTGGGCTTGAGCGTCGAAGAAGCCACCGAAGCCCTCCGACACCCCAAGGAGCACGTCAAGATCGGCTTCAGCGACAAAGCGCCTCTGGCTATGAGCTTGAGCCAGACGCCCGATGTCATCGTCGCGCTAGCAAACATGCATTGGTCGCTCTGCGTGGCGCCGACAGGGGCGTTCTTCATCACGGGCGACGCTCCATTGTGCGTCTTCGTGCCTACGCGACCGGGTCACGCCATGTTCGGTGGGGGCATGGCGCTGCCGGGGGTCGAGATAACGTTTCCCATCAGCCCAAGCCTCTGCCTGCTCGTGACGTGGCGGGCACGACAGAGACGGATGAGGGTCGATGGCGAGTTCGTGGATGAGAGGAACAGGCGCACTGCGCACATGGCGGAACGCTTCGTAATCTCGCCCTACCGCACGCGCCGGATTGCGGAAGTGGTACAGGAAGCTCGCGTGACGCTCGACAAGCCAAAGCTCAACGCCGAATACGTAGCACAGGCGGTGCGCGCGAGGCTGGCGAAGCAGAACGCGCGGGGCACTGCCTCAATCGAGCAGCCGGCGACGAAGGGCCGCCAGCCGATGTAAGAGCGCCGCGAGGGGGAGTCTCCGAGTGAACAGAGCTTTCCGCGTGGCTCGGACTTGAACGTGCTCGCCGCGGTGCAGACACCTCCCCCCGGGCTCCACGCCTTCCCCGAGGAACTGCACAGTCAGGCGGTAGCCCAGTGTTCGGTTCCGCCCTTCGGCTCCAGGGGACCCTTTCGTCCCGGTCACGAACGGGGGACGCGCTGCGCCTACTTCCTCATGGAGGAATTGCAAGGGGATCAGTAGAGATAGGTGGTAAGCGTCACCTCGATGTAGAGCACGGCCCTTGAAGCGGACGATGCGCTGAGTAACTGATCCGAGTCCACCGAGACTCCGGTGATCAAGGAGTCGTCTCCGAGCAGGCAGTAGAGACGTTCATTCACGCTTGCCGGTTTGTCACGCCCCAATTGGTCCTTTCGGTGCGGGATCCGGAGGGCGTCAAGAAGGGTCTTCAGGCGGTTGTCAAGATCGCCGCCTTTCGTAACGTCACCAGGGCGTCCGAGCCGCAAGAACTTGATGTGGAGTTCGCATGACACTGCGTTCTCCTTCAGCACGAGCGGCACTAGCTCGAAGCCACCGACCGAAACGCGACACATGTTGTTCTGCCAGGGCCCCATGCCCGCAAAGCGACCGTCAGTCTTGACGCTGATACCCCTAAGCGTTCCCTCCGGCAGTGCCATCCTGTTGTTCGCGAACATGCTTAGCACCGGGTGATCCAGCCAGACCCTCTCTAGTTGCGAATGAAAGACCCTCCGAATCCGCTGTTTGTCCGCAGCCGTCCCGGTAGGAGGCAACGACCCGTCGTAGTGGAGTGTGAACTTCATCGTCCCTCGCTTTAGGTTGAGCGTTCTGGTGGAGGCCAGTGCCGGCCGAATCCGAGCCTCGAGTCGCGTCCATGCCACTCATTGAGGGTTCGCCCCGAGGCGCGGCGAGTCCATGACTAGCCCGGCCCGAGGCGTGAGTTAGAAGGCGATGGTTGGCACCATCTTGGAGCGAGGTCCTTAGCTCCGTGGGTTGATGCCGCCACGGGCCGTCATGGACAGTGGACGGACGTCGGCAAGGTTACGAACGCCCTGGCGGGCTCGCTTCGGACCCTTCTTCTGATTGCAACGCGCACACGCAAGCGTGATATTTGTCGGATGGTACCTGCGGTCACGTGCAAGGAGCCGATCCACGTGCCAGGGTCTGCCATCTGGTCCGGCGTCCTTGGACCCCTTGCCGCCGCAGTACTGGCACGTCCGATCGAATAGCAGGATTACCTTTTGCCTTAGCTCGGCTGGGCAGCGTTCCCGCTGGCGCCGCGCGGCCTTGATAATGTCCCGTGCCGTGCGGCCAGCAAACCGGTCGCGTATGTCCTCGGCGATCCACAGGATGATATGTCGTTGACGGAGGCTACGGACGATTCCAATCCCCTCCTTTGGCGTGAAGCCGCGCGATTGACATGCCTTTACTATCCGCCGAACCTCCTTGGGGCTGATTCCAAGGCCCTGGCAGTCTCGGCGAAGGTCGTTCCAGCTAGTGCCTTCTGGCAGGCGCTGCCATGGCGTCCGCCCCACCCGCACTCGCCTATTCGGGAATCCAGGTAAATGCATTGCGAACGCGGGCTTCGGTCGAAAAGCGGCACTTCTTGCAATCCAACCTCGTCCCTTTAGGGCGGTCTCCGACCGTACCCTCGATTCGTGTAGGGCTAAGAAGGGAAATCTCGATCTCATAGTCATCGGTGCAGCGGTTGAGTTCCTCATGCCGGTAGACGCCCAGCCCCGTCATATAGGAGCACACGAGGCTGGCCCTTCCTCGCCCCACGTACCGGTCGCCACTCTTCTTCAGCTCCGCAAGGGAGAAGGCACCTTGGCTCTTCTGCTCGTCGGGGAGGATGGTCTCCACGTAGAGGTTATCGCCGTCGTTCCGGAGAATCTTGGTTGTACCGGTGGCCAGGGACCTCCAACGGGTGGGAAGGCCCGCCTGCCTCGAGAAGAGATCAGTTGCTTTACCCAAGCGTCCATCAAGATCCCTCAACGACAAAGATTCTGTGGAGGAAAGCATCCCCCGCGCATAGTTGATGGGAACAGCAAAATTGAGGTTCTCCGCCTTGCCCTCGCCGACTTTGAACGTGACGACCCCAACCACTTCTCCCTTCTCGTCCAGCATCGGTCCGCCACTGTTGCCATGGTTCGCGGTAGCATCCGTCTGAATTACCTTGTAGCCCTCGTCCAGTGTGCGTACTGCGCTGACGACGCCGGTAGAAACGGACCCTTCAAGCACCCCCAGTGGGTTTCCGACGAGAACGACTCGTTGTCCCGGCTCAAGGCCGTCAGAGTTTCCTAGCTGCACCGTTGGGAGGCCGAAGGCGCTGATCTGCACGACGGCAAGGTCCTTCCTCTCGTCGAAGGCTCGGATCGCCATCTTGTCGTAGATGTCGCCGTTGGCTACTCTGACGGCGGCCTGAGTGGCCCCCCGCACGACGTGGAGGTTGGTGATGATGGTCCCAGAAGAGTCCACAACGAAGCCGGAGCCGCTGGCCTCTCCGCTGGCGGTCTTCACTCGAATGGCCACTACCGCCGGCAGCGCCTTCTTGGCCACTTCGGCGGGGTTGAAGTCCGCTGGAGCGGCTGGCCACGGGGCAAGGGAAGCTGCGATCGGGCAGATTACTGAGAGAACCCGCATGTCGCCTCCGGCTGTGGTTTGCCGACAAGGATAACTCTTTCTACCGCTGGGGCCCTCCGGGGTTCCTGTTCTTGTTGGACTCGCGCTTCCGCTCCAGCTCGATCCGTTCGTCCCGATCGCGGGAGCGAGGTCAGACAAGTCGATCGCCCTTTGCCAGATTGCACGCCCAACACAGGAGTTGGATGTTCTCGGCCTCATCGCCGCCGCCGCGAGAGTAGGGGATTATGTGATCGAAGTGAAGACCCTTCATTGCTCCGCACTTCACGCAGGCACCACCGTCTCGCGACCAGACCAATAGTTTCACGTCGTCTGGTATCGCAGTGCGCCCGCTCGGGGCCTTGAGATTGTCGCCGAGGGGCACGTGCTGTTCGGGCGAGCTGGGCGCCGAGGCGGTCGTCGTTTGGGTCCCGTGCGTGGACGCCAGGCCGTCGCCGCCGGCGACGGCGAGCTGGACGCCGGCGTCACCGTCCTGGCATCGCCCACGCGCGTGGGACCCGGCTGGCCGCTGACCTCCACCTCGAACCGCGGCGCCTCCCCGTCAATGAAGGCGCCGCGGTCCGACGTCGTGGTCGGAATCTTCTTCCTGCAATACGAGCGTGTGCGCCCGCGTAATGCGCGAGCACCCTCCTGGAGCGAGCGCCGCCCCGTTTCTTAAAGGAGAGAGGGAGTACTGCGAGATAAAGGGCGTGACACACGCCCCTGCGTTCCGTGTCCACTCCACGGGGCCTGAACGAGTTGCGGCAACGAGGCACGTGGTGCCGACTCAGGACGCGATCTTGGTTCAGGCCGGTCCAAGCGGAGCACTCGCGGCACGGCAGCGGACTTCGTTCCGTCCTGGCGTGCCCCCCAGAGACCCCGCGCGTGCTCCGTCATTTTTGAGGAACGCTGGCCGCGATTCTCAAGCCTGAGAAGCCTCCCGTAGTCCTGCCGTGTCGAACGATGCGCTAACCCGAGGCCAGTCATTACAGAGCACGTTGAAACCGCGTTTCGACCCGGCGGCACACGCCTTGCCTCTCCTCACAGCAGTCTGCGTCTGAGCTGGGAGGGGAGTCCGATGGACCTTCGGGCCTTCGGGGGGTCGAAACAAAACCAGCAGAGAAGGTGATGCGGCGCCCGTCGCCGTCCACCATGCGGCCGGAGAAACCGCAGGCGGAGGCCTCCCTTCAGTGGCTCACAGCACGGGTTCCGCCCGACCTCGTGCGCGAGATCGAGGCTCACGCGAAGCGCAGCGGGACGACTCGGTCCGAGGGCATCCGGGAGTGCCTGGCGGTCGGAATCGAGACGATTCGCCACCGGGAGGGCATCCCGGGCGGACGTGTCGAGGAGCTCCTCGGAGCGATCGAAAGCGTTCGTCTCCTGCTCGAGCTGGTCGGTCCGCCGACTCTCGGAACGCAGCGCCTCCTGGCCCACTGGGCGTCCCGGGACGGGGCGGTAAAGGTCAGCGAGGACGAGCTGCTGGCCGAGGTGCGAGTCGTCAGTGCCGACGAGTGGGAGCAGGCCGTTGCCGAAGCGGAGCGAGACCTCTCCAGGCCCCGGAACGCGGGCCCGCCCAACGAGAAGGCCTGACTTTTTCTTCGTCGAGGCTCGCTACCACCGAGACGCGGGTCGAGCCGGAGCCCAGGTGCGGTACATCGCACACCGCGAGGAGGGGCTGACCGACGGGCAGCGACGCGAGCTCTGTGGAATCGGCGAGCGGTATCGGGCGATGAGGGGCCACGAGCACGCCATCCGGAAGGCCCTCCGCGAGGACGGCCGCGGTCTCCGCCACCCGGTCTACTTCCGCTTCATCCTGACCGTGGACAACTCCGCGGCGGAACGCTTCCGGAGGCTTGACGGCTTCTTCTGCGAGCGGGTTCTCCGCGACGCCGTGGAGAAGACCTTCCGCGGAGCCGCCCGGGGCGCCCAGGGGGTCTTCGCGGTCCATCAGCACGGAGGGCAGGGCCGGCCCGCCCACCCTCACGTGCACGCTCTCCTCAGCCCTCGGTTCGAGAACGGAATGGCGGTCCACCTCTCCCCGGTGAGGATCCAGCGAATCAAGGAACGCTGGGAGCGGGAGGTCCTGTTCGGCCTGCAGCGTCAGGAGCGCCGGCTCGATCGGGCCCGCCAGATGCTGGCACCGGTCCCTTTCCCTCGCCGGCGGGAGCGCGACGAGGAACGGCCTTACGCCTTGCTCCCGCCCAGGAAGACGTTTCCACGGCACGGCCAGCTCGAGCTGTTCACCACGGCCCGGCGATCGCTGAGCCTCGCACGGGGCAACACATGGGTCGCGCAGTGGCTCCAGTTTGGCCGGCGTGGTCGCCGCTGGGAGCGCGATCCCGAGAGCGCGGTACGTCGCGCCGTGTTTCGGCTGGCCTCCAGGGCCATGCCCAAGCCGCTGCGCGACGTTGTCTGGCTGCTGCGCGGTCTTCGGCCGGCGGGCCTTCGGCAGCGGTAGGAAGGCAATGGATCCCGCCAAACAAGCCTCGGATCGCAGCCGGCTGGAACCTTGCTCAACTAGACTGGGCCGAGGCGGGCGATGACGCTCCTCCGTCAGCTGAACCCGACGGAGCAAGCAAGGCCTGGTGCCGTCGTGAAGAAGCTAGGGGGTTCCCGGGAGGCGCTTGGGGAGACCGCCACGCTTGAAGGGCGCAATCAAGCTGGAGAGGCTGTGCCGACGAACGCGTTCGGCGATGCCCTCGAGCACTCGACCGAGCCATCGCTGGGACTGGGGCTGCAGACCGGCCGAGCCTCGTAGTGGCCCTAGCCGCCCGGCTCGCCCAGCTCGCCCAGCTCGGGGCCGGACTCACGGT
>Ga0137375_10007770_pt1 | contig 12755 bp, 9 predicted proteins | sample SagtaG_24_FD_104936 | JGI IMG/M metagenome (GOLD analysis project Ga0137375, IMG submission 104936) | Vadose zone soil microbial communities from Sagehorn Ranch, Mendocino, California, USA - Sage1_R_113_16 metaG | ecosystem: Environmental > Terrestrial > Soil > Vadose zone | place: USA... | reverse complement strand
GCCTGCTCCCAGCCGACCGCCCGGTCGAGGCTGAACCGCCCAGGGCCGGCAAACGCGATCCCGGCGAACACGGTGGCGACCGTCAGCGGGAACTCCAAGCCCCCCTTGGCGTTCCAGAACCCCTTCGACAGGTGGACGCTGACGATCGCGTTGAGCATCACGCCGATGCCTGCCGCCGCGGCCAACGGGGTGAGCACGCCAAGGGCGAGCAGCGCACCGCCGGCGGCCTCCCCCACGCCGGCCAGCAGCGCCATCGGCCGTCCCGGCCGGTAGCCGAGCCGGTCGTACCCCTTCGCGGTGCCCTCGAGCCCGCCGCCCCCGAACCAGCCGAACAGCTTCTGGGTGCCGTGGCCGGCCAGCGTCAGCCCAACGATCACCCGCATGACCAGCAGCCCGATGTCGGATCCCATGCCATCTCCAGAACGTCGTCGTGTACAGCCGTGGCCCTCAAGCGGAGGTAGCCCTCCGATCTGTCACCCAAGGTAGCACAAGGCGGAGGTCAGCCTCCGTATTCCCGGTACAGGCGTGGCGGTGGAGTCGAGTCTCCTCAGGTCCTGGGTCCGTCGCCCTGAGAATCCACCATCTCCCCTTCCAGCGGATACCCTGCCTCCTCCCACTCCTGCAGGCCGCCAGCGAAGCGTCGAACGTTCCGGTAGCCGTTCCGCTCGAGGAGCTGGTACAGCGCGACGCTCGCCATACAGGAGGGGTTCGAGCAGTGGACGACGATCTCGTCGTCCTGGCCGAGCCCCCTGAGCGCCTCCTCGGGAGTGGAAAAGTGAAGCGATCCCGGGATGTGCTGCGCCCGGTACTCCCAGTCGCCCAGGGCGTTCACGAGCTTCAGGGGATCCCCACGGTCCAGCTTCTCCTTGAGCTCTTGCGCGGATATCAACCGCATGTCAATCCCTCGAGTCGCACCGACGAAGGCCGCAGCCTGGCACCCGCACCTGGATGGCACCATTCCTGGTGCTCGGTGAGCTTGATCTGGTCCAGGTAGAACCGCGAGTCGGGACGGGATTTAGTCCACGTACGGCCCGTTGAAGACGGGGACTTCCCCGTACGGCTGCCCGGTCATGAGCAGGAACCGGGTGCCGGGGGCGGCGCCGCTGACCGCGAACTCCCCCCCCGGGACCCAGCAGGACGAGCTGAGGAGGCCTTGCCAGGCGCCGGTTGGCCCCGAAGGCGGCCTCGCCGTCCAGCACGTAGGCGAAGCCCTGGAACCCGGGCGGCACGGACGTGGTGACCTGCCCGCCGCTGGGCAGTTCGACGTCCAGGATCAGCGCCGGCGTGCCCAGTTGAACCGGAGAGCCCTCGCCCACCAGCACCCGGACCGTCGCGTCCCCCTCGTGCCGCACGGGGACCTGCTCCGGCAGCAGCACCTGTGCGCTCGGCTCCGCCTGCTTGTCCTTGCGGGCCAGGTTCACCCAGAACAGCACGCTTCGCCACTCGGTGTCGCCCAGGCCCTCGGTGCGCTCCTCCGCGCCGATCGCCTCGGCGTGCCAGGCGCCCCGCCCGGTCCGCAGCGCCAGCAGCGCGCCCTCGGGCAGTCGCGCCCGCTCGATGGCCCCGCCGGGCCCCGTGCTGTGGCCGGTGCTGGCCGACCCCTCGAGGATGTACCACAGGTTGTCGAACCCCCGGTGGGGATGCTTGGTGTCCATGCCCGACAGCTCGGAGAGACGGAACCGGCTCTCGTGCACGAGGATGAAGGGATCGGACCGCTGGTACGGCACGCCGCGGGCGGGAAGCGCCTCCAGCACCGGCAGCCCCATCATCCGGATCCGCGCCGCGTCCTCCACCAGCACGGCGTCCCGTGCCGTCGTCTCGACCTCTGTGCTCATGGCGGCCTCTCTCTAGGAAGCGGAGGTAACCCTCCGATCTGTACAGTCGACTAGCACAAGGCGGAGGTCAGCCTCCGTATTCCCGGTACACTGGCGCCATGACGACCGCAGACCGCCCCAGCGACCGCCCACCACCCGCCAGGCCGCTGCGCCGCGACGCCCAGCGCAACCGCGACGCCATCCTCGCCGCCGCCCGGCAGGTGTTCTGCGACCACGGCCTGGAGGCACCGCTCGAGGAGATCGCCCGCCGGGCCGGCGTCGGCATCGGCACCCTCTACCGCCGCTTCCCCAGCCGCGTGGAGCTGCTGGACGCGGTGCTGGCCGACACCGTCCAAGCCCACGTCGACGCGGCAGAGCAGGCCCTGGCCACGGTCGACCCCTGGGACGGGTTCACCTACTACCTCGAAGAAACCTGCCGGCTACAGGCCGCCGACCGCGGCCTCAACGACGCGATGGGCATGCGGTTCCCGCGCGCCGCCACCGTGGAGGCCGCCAAGGCCCGCCTGTTCGACGTGGTCGCCCAGGTGGTCGACCGCGCCCAGCAGAGCGGGCAGCTCCGCGCCGACCTCACCCTCGAAGACCTCGCCTTCGTGACCTGGGCCAACACCCGCATCCTTCAGGCCGGCCGCGCCGCCGGCGCCCCCGACGCCTGGCGGCGGCACCTCGGCTTCCTGCTGGACGGGTTCCGCGCCGACCGCGCCCACCCGCTGCCCCAGCCGCCGCTGTCACCCCGCCAGGTCCACCGCGCCATGCTCACCCTCGGCCGCCGCTCCGCCGGCGACGCCCACTAGCATCCCGCCGCCGAGCGCGCCCCTGGAAGCACTAGATCGCCATAGCGCGGAAGAACTATGCACACAGATATCCCCAGCCTGTGGACAACCCAGGACGCCCGCGGGCGTGTCTTGCGGGGTGGGGTGGCGTGGCTGCACAGTGACCGGGCACGGGCGCCCTCATCCCTAGGTGCATCACATGAGCGAACACGACACGACCACGCGGCCGAGCTTCCTGATCGACATGGACGGGGTGCTGGTCCACGAGGACGACCTCATCCCCGGGGCCGACCGCTTCATCAAGGCCCTCGGGGAGGCGGAGCTGCCGTTCCTGGTGCTGACCAACAACTCCATCCTGACCCCGCGGGACTTCGCCGCCCGGCTGGCCAGGACCGGCATCGACCTGCCGTCGGAGTCGATCTGGACTTCGGCGCTGGCGACCGCGCAGTTCCTGGACTGGCAGCGGCCGGGCGGCACTGCCTACGTGGTCGGCGAGGCCGGGCTGACCACCGCGCTGCACGACGTCGGCTACATCCTGTCCGACCGCGACCCTGACTACGTCGTCCTCGGGGAGACCCGCACCTACAGCTTCGAGGCCATCACCCGGGCGATCCGGCTGATCAAGGCGGGGGCGCGCTTCATCGCCACCAACCCCGACCTGACCGGGCCGTCGCCCGACGGCGTGCTGCCGGCGACCGGCTCGGTGGCCTCCCTGGTCACTGCCGCCACCGGGATCAAGCCGTACTTCGTGGGCAAGCCCAACCCGTTGATGGTGCGCTCGGCGTTGAACCGCATCGGCGCGCACTCGGAGTCGACCGTGATGGTCGGCGACCGTATGGACACCGACGTCGTCGCCGGGCTGGAGGCCGGGCTCGAGACGGTGCTGGTGCTGAGCGGGATCTCCACCGAGGCGGACGCCGAGCGCTTCGCCTACCGGCCCTCCCGCATCGTCGCGTCCGTCGCCGATCTGGAGGTCGACGTGGGCGCCGGCGGGCTCGGCTGACCACCCTCTGAAACCACCGGCGGCGCCCACGTGGGGCGCCGCCGGTCGTCGTCCGGTTCTCAGCGGGAGCGGCGGCGCGTGTCCGGCTGCCTGATGTGGCGGCCACCGGACGCGCGGTCGCGCGGCTGGGCCTGGCGGGCGGCCCCGCCAGGGACTGGGCGGCTGGGCGGCTGGACGGGCATCGGGCCTGGCCGGGGTGCCCGCATCGCCGGGCTTCGCCCTTGGAAGCCCAGTCCCTGGGCGGCCGCGGGCGGCCAGGTCGAATCGGTCCAGCGACCCTGGGCGGCGCGGGCCGTGCCCATCACCTCGCGGCGCGCCGGGACGGGCACGCGGGCGTCCTGGACGGCACCGCCTGGGCGCCCGCCCGCCGAGGCGCGCCACCCTCCGAGCGCGCCTCGTCTGATCGCCGCCGGGTCGGGCACGAACGGCAGGTTGGAGAACCGCACCGGCGGCAGCGAGACGGAGGTCAGGTAGCCGAGCGTGGCGCCGTAGACCCAGTGGCCGGCGAGCGCGCCGATGGCGGTCTTTATGGTGAGGGGGAAGAAGTGCTGCTGGGCGACTGGCGCGAGCGCCAGGACGGCGAACAGCCCGAAGCAGACCGCGGTGCCGTAGGCGATCCCCGAGCGGATGCCGCGCCAGGGGAGCATGGCGAAGGCCATGCCCATGCCGGCGCCGTTGCCGCCGAAGCGCCACACGTAGCCCCAGATGGCGGGGGCGTGGGGGTTGTCGAGCATGAGGCGGCCGATGCCGGGGATGGGGTCGTCCCAGTAGCCGAACTTGTACAGGGCGAGCCGCAGCACGTCGTAGATGCCGGTGGCGGCGACGCCGGCCAGCCAGCCGACCAGCGCGCGGCGGCCCCACTCCTTGTGGCGGAAGCCGACCAGCATGGAGATGAGGACGGCCGGCAGCAGGAACAGGCGTGCCCCGTACGGCAGGGGCAGCACCTCGGAGTAGGCGGCGGCGAGCGGGCCGATGGCGGCGTAGCCCATGGCCAGGAAGATCACCCTCGGGTACAGCGCGGGGACCGTGCTGGTGATCGTCCTGACGGCCGTCTTGAAGGCGCTGAGCAGCTGCGCGTCGGCGGCGGCGGCGGTACGCGCGGTGGCCTCCATGGCCTCTCCGGAGCTGCCCGGCCTGGCGCGGTTGCCGTCGTGCCTGCCCGAGTCGTAGCGGCGCGCGGGGACGGAGCTGGAGCGGGTCGCCGGGACGCCGCCGCGGGTGCGGGCCGGGACCTGGCTGCCAGGGCGCGGCTCGGCGCGGCGCGGGTCGGCGTACCCCGGTGCGCGCTGGCCGGGGGCCGGGCCGCGGGCCATGGGCTGGCCCGGCATGCCGCGGCGGGCCGCGGGCGGCCCGGGGGGCGCCGCGGGCGGGCGCGGGCGGGGCGGCGGAGCGGGCGCCGGGCGGGGCTGGCCGGGGCGTGCCGCGCCCCAGCCGGGCGGGACGGTGCCGTCCCAGGAGCCGGTGGCGGGATCGGCTGGGCGCTGCCACGGGCCGGTGCTGGGATCGGCTGGGCGCTGGGGCCGCTGCGGCGGCGGGTACGGGGCAGGCTGGTAGGCCTGACGCGGGTTGATCGTCTCTGTCGTCGGTCTCAACCCCTCTCCCGAGCAGCGGGCCCGCCCACGCCGTTACGCCACGGCGAGCACGTGCCGCCACTTGCGACAGGTTGACCGAGTGACGCCACGTGGGGGCGCGGAGCCACACGCTTATCGGAGTCGGGGTGGGGGGTCCCCAACACCACCTACATTACCGGCCAGCGCGGAAACGTCAAACCGGAGCGCCTCGAACCGCTCGATTCATCGCCACGCCGGCCAGCGACGGCGGTGGGGCGCCCCCGTGGCAGGCGCCCAACCGTGGCCAACCGGTCGACGGGGCGCCGCTCAGACGGGGGGCGGGGTGAGCGCGGCCGGCAGGGGCGCGGCGTGGACGACCCGCAGGCACAGGACGGCACGGGTCAGCGCGACGTAGAGCAGGCGCAGCCCGCGCGGGCCGCTCGCGGCCATCGCGGCCGGCTCCACCAGCACCACCTGGTCGAACTCCAGGCCCTTGGCGGCCGAGGCGGGCACGACGGTGACACCGGCGGCCACGTCGAAGCGGTCCACCCGCTCGAAGCCGATGCCGCGGCGCTCCAGCTCGGCGATCGCATCGGCGAGCGCGGCGTCCGCCACCACCAGCCCGACCGACCCCTCCTGCGCCCGTGCCGCCGCGAGCTCGTCCAGCCACGCGGCGACCAGCGACTCCGGACTGCTGGCGCGGACCCGCAGCGCGTCGGGCACGCTGCGCACCGAGGCGGCGGGGACGGTGCCGGGGGCGATCTCCGGCAGCAGCCGGTTGGCCCAGTCGAGCACCTCACGAGGCGCCCGGAAGGCGCGCGGCAGGCGCTCCATGCGCGGCGCCGGCCGGCCGAGGTGGTGGTGGACGTCCTCCCAGCGCTCGGCCGCCCACGGGCTGGTGCCCTGGGCCAGGTCGCCGAGCAGCGTGGCCGAGCCGTAGCGGCAGCGCCGGCCGATCGCGCGGAGCTGCATCGGCGAGAGGTCCTGGGCCTCGTCGGCGACCACGTGGCCGAAGCCATGTACGCCCATGATCACGTCGGCCGCCTCGTCGACCAGGAACGTGTCGGCCACCGACCAGGGCGCGGCGGCCAGGCCGCGCGGCCGCCTCGGCCAGCCCAGCCGCTCCTGCTCGTCCGCGCCGAGCACGCCGTCGGCGGCGGCGGCGAGGAACGGGCCGTCGCTGAGCAGCCGGAACACCAGCCGCGCCGGGTCGACCACCGGCCAGGTGCGGTCCATGAAGGCGCGCAGCGCCCGGTCGCGGCCGAGCGCCCTGGCGACCTCGCCCGGCGCGTCGAAGTCGGTCAGGCCGTCGCTGCGCTCGAGCTCCCGCAGGCAGCGCTCCACGATCCAGTCGCGCAGGTGCGCGCGGCCGACGGCGTAGCGCTCGCCGAGCTCGACCAGGTGGTCGACGCGGCTGCGCAGCCATCCAGGTCGCAGGGTGACGACGCGGTGCCGGAAGCGCAGCGCGAGCGGCTCGGTCGGCGGGCGCAGGTGCAGGAACGCCGCCCGCCGGATCACCGCGGCCAGGCGCGCGTCGGCCTTGACGGCGGCCGCCTCCGGGGCGTCGCGGCCGCGCACGGTGACGGCCCGGACCAGGCTCTCGACCGACTCCTGGGCGACCCTGACCTCGCCGAGCCCTGGCAGGACGTCGCGGATGAAGGCGAGGTAGGCGCGCGACGGGCCGACCACCAGCACGCCGTCCTTGCCGAGGCGGTCGCGGTGCTCGTACAGCAGGAAGGCGACGCGGTGCAGGCCGACGGCGGTCTTGCCGGTGCCTGGCCCGCCCTGGATGCAGACGGTCTCGGCGAGCGGCGCGCGGATCAGGTCGTCCTGCTCCGGCTGGATGGTGGCGACGATGTCGCGCATCGGGCCGATGCGGGGCCGCTCGATCTCGGCGACCAGCACGCGCTCGGCCACCGCCTGGCTCTCGGCCTCGCCGAGCCGGGTCAGCGGCTCGTCCTGGATCGAGGTGAGCGTGCCGCCCTGGTAGCCGAAGCGGCGCCGGACGCGCACGCCGTGGCGCTGCCGCGGGGTGGCGCGGTAGAAGGGCCGCGCGATGCCGGCGCGCCAGTCGACCACCACCGGGTCGCCCTCGGCGTCGACCACGTGCCTGCGGCCCACGTAGAAGCGCGCCTCGCGCGCTTCAGGCATGCGGGCCGCCGACGGCGTCTCGACGGCGTCCTCGCCGTAGTCCAGCCGGCCGAAGAACAGCGCCGTGTCGGGGTCGTCGGCCAGCGAGGCGACGCGCTGCCGCAGCCTCCACGCGGCCGCCTCCTCCGCGTACGGGTCGCCGGCGACCACCCGCAGGGACTCGGCGCGGCGCCGCATGGCCGCGAGGCACCGGCGCGCGTACGCCAGCATCTCGCGCTCGGCGCGCAGCTCCTCGACCGGCAGGCCGGCGGCTCGGCTCACGGGCGTGCTCCACGGGCTCGGGTGCGATCGGGCGGGCGGGGCGGCCACGCCGCGCCGCGGCTCGACCGGCCGCCGCGCGGGGTGCGGGCACAGCCCGCTATTCTCCCTGGCGTGGCCGGGCCGGGGGCAAGCGGTTTTCCGCGGCGGGCTACTTCACCGTGACGCGGTGGAAGCGGCGGCGGCCGCTCTGCAGCACGTAGGTGCCCGGCTCCAGGTGGCTGTGCTCGTCGTCGAGGGTGCGCCCGTCCACCTTGACGCCGGCGCCCTTGATGCGCCGGCGGGCGTCCGACAGCGAGGTCGCCCAGCCGAGGTCGGCCAGGATGCGGGGGACGTAGCGCTCCGAGGTGGCCGACTCCTCCATCTCCGGCGGCGGCTCGTGGCGCACGAACACCCGGTCGAACTCGGCCTCGGCCTGCTCCGCCGCCTCCTGCCCGTGGAACATGGCCACCATCTCGCGGGCCAGCCGGCGCTTGAGCCGCACCCCGTCCAGCTCGGCGGCGAGGCGCTGCTTCTCCTCCGGCCGCAGGTCGGTGCCGAGCGCGAGGTACTGGGGCATGGCCTCGTCCGGGATCGACATGGCCTTGCCGAAGATCTCGGCCGGCTGCTGGTCGACGGCGATGTAGTTGCCGTAGCTCTGGCTCATCTTGCGCTGCCCGTCCGTGCCGACCAGCAGCGGCGCGCACAGCGGCACCTGCGCCTCCTGGCCGGCGCGCTGCTGCAGCTCGCGACCGACCAGCAGGTTGAAGAACTGGTCGGTGCCGCCCAGCTCGACGTCGGCCTGGATCGCCACCGAGTCGTAGCCCTGCAGCATCGGGTAGAGCAGCTCGCTGATGGCGATCGGGTGGTTGGCCTCGTAGCGCTGCCTGAAGTCGTCACGCTCAAGCATCTGTGCGACGGTGAACTGGGAGGTGAGCCGCAGGACGTCGGCCATGTCCATGGGCTCGAGCCACTCGGAGTTGCGTCGCACCTCAAGGTGCTCCTCGCTGAGGATCGCCCTGAGGCTGGCGAGGCAGCCCTGCACGTAGCCCTCGACCTCGTCGGCCGAGAGCTGACGCCGCGTGCTGGAACGGCCCGACGGGTCGCCGATGCGGGCGGTGAAGTCCCCGATCACCAGCACCGCCGTGTGCCCGAGCTGCTGGAAGCGGCGCAGTCGGCGCAGGCACACGCCCCAGCCCCAGGTGACCGACGGAGCGGTCGGGTCCACCCCGTACTTGACCCGCAGCCTGCCGCGCCGCCGCAGTTGCTCCGCCAGGCCGCCGGTCGGGGTGTCGGCGAAGCCGTCCTCCAGGAGGTAGGCGGCCTCCGCCTCGGGGCTCGCGGTGACCTCGGGCGGGACGGGCGGCAGTCGGTACCTCATCGGCGGTCGGCTCTCCTGTGGCGCTCCAGCTTCGGGACGGGCGCGGTCCGGGCAGGCCGGACGCGCAGCGCGATCATACAGTTGGCGCAGGTGACGGCGTGGATCACGGGCCGCCGGCCGCGACCGGCCACTGCGCCAGGCGTGGCCGGCGGGCCGGCCAGAACGGGCGCGAGCACCCGGCGACGGCGAGGGGCCGGTCACGACTGGCTCGCTTCGGCGAGCCAGTCGGCCGGCCCCTCGGGTGCTGCAGGGACGCTAGGGCGTGGCCACGTTGACCAGGCCGCGGCCGTAGGCGTCGCGGTCGGAGACGCGCGCCCCGCCCAGGTGGCAGTAGCCGGTCGGGCAGGCACTGCCGTCGAGGTCGGCGGCGCTGGTGTCAGCCGCCGAGGTCACCTGGGTCAGGTTGTGGACACGGTGGTTGGTGATGGCCTTGAGCCGGGACACCAGCGCCGACGGGTTGTGCCGCAGCGACGGGTGCGCGCTGGCGATCAGGGCCAGCGCGGCCGAGGCGTGCGGTGCCGCCATCGAGGTGCCCTGGATGGCCGTGTAGCAGTTGTTCTCCGGGAACCCGGAGCCGGCGGAGAAGACGAAGCAGTCGATCTCCGTCGCCCAGTTGGAGGTGGTGGAGAAGTCCTCCCAGACGTTGGTCAGGTCGGCGCCGGTGTAGGGGAACCCTGGCGTGCCGCCGCGGTCCCAGAACGGCAGGTTGAACTTGCGCGCCCCGCCTGGCGCCCCCACGTCGATGCGGGGACCGTAGTTGGAGAAGTACGACAGCTGGTCCTGCTTGCCGGGGCCGGCCGCCTGGTGCGCGTCGCCGGTTGGCTTGCAGGTGGCGTTGAGGTCGTCGGCCGAGCCGATGGTCCCTGGCGCGCAGCTCGCCGAGGAGGCGTTGACCAGGTTGCCGGTGGAGGAGACGTCCACCACGAGCGGCACCCCGCCGGGGACCTCGTACAGGCCGAACAGGTCCTCGACCGGGTCGCCGGGGGCGGTGAGCGAGCCGTGGTTGAGCACCTTGCCGCCGCCACCGACGCGCACGTGCTCGTTGCCGGCCGAGGCGGCGATCACGGTGCCCTTGGTGCGGGCGTAGTTCACCGCGGCCACGTAGGCCTTGTAGACCGCGTTCTGCTCGGGGTCGCTGCGGTCGAGGTAGCCGCCGAACGAGATGCTCACCACGTTGATGCCCATGTCGGCGGCGGTCACGAAGGCGTCGAGGATGGTGGAGTCGAAGGCGGAGCCGCACCACTGCGAGATCTTGAGGGCGACCAGCCCGACCTTCGGGGCGATGCCGTTGATGCCGCTGCCGTCCAGCGCCGCGGCGATGTTGCCGCCGATCCAGGAGCCGTGGCCGTTCCAGTCGGTGGTGGCCGGCCCGCCGAACTGGTCGGCGAGGTCCTGGTCGGAGACGCCGAACAGGGTCTTGCAGATGGGCGGGTCCTCCGAGCCGGTGAAGTCGACCACCTGGGTGACCTTCTTGGCCAGCTCGGCGTGGGTGAAGTCCACCCCGGTGTCGGCCACGCCGACGGTCACCGCCGGGTCGCCGGCGCTGGTCTTCCAGCCCTGCGGCGCCCCGATGCGGTCGTAGTCCCACTGCAGGCCCTGGTAGCCGAAGGCCGGGTCGGGCGTGATCCCGCTGGAGCTGCGAGCCCCGACGCGGACACGCTGGGCCACCCGGTGCGCCCCGCGGAGGCCGGGCTTGGCCAGGTTCGGCCTGCGCGGCTCGGCCTGGCTGACCTTCTCGACGTGGTCGGCGCCAACGGCGGCGGCGCGGCTGTCGTCCGCGAGGCCCGACTGGCCGCTCGCCGACCCCTCGACCACCAGCGTGCCGATCTGGGGCACCTCGCGCACCACCTTGGCGCCGCTGCGCAGCGCCTTGGCCTTGAGCGCGCCGTAGTCGGCCCTGCTCTTGGCCACCACCAGGAAGCGCCCCGAGGTGCCGCCCCGCGTCGGCGAGGCGAACGACGCAGCCGGCAACAGCGCCGCGAGCACGGCGAGGATGGCCGTCACGACCACCCCTCGCAGCAGGCTTCGGGCTCTCACCACGGATACCCCTTTCCGGCCTCTAACGGCCGTTGTGATCAACGAGCTGAGATGTCCCCCGCGGGGACCCGGGCATGGCGGGAGGAGAGCGCGCGGCAGACGGCGACGCCCTCGCCACTCCGAGTCATCGGCGGATCATCGCCGAACCCGAAGGATCGCTGCCATACAGCAGACGGACCATCTCCCCACGTAGCGTCGCGCGCGGATGCGGGCACCGGCGCCAGCGGGCGCGACTCCGCTGGCGCCGGTGCGGTCGGGTGCCGTCGTGGGCCTGGCCGGTCGGGCCGCTCAGCCGTCGAGGTCGATGTAGTTGAAGGACGAGGTCGGGACGGTGCGCTGGTTGAAGTCGTGGTCGGTGACGCCGTTCTCGACGTCGTAGTTGTATTCCTCCACGTCGACGGTGTCGTTCGGGTTCACCGCCACGACGTAGGCGACGTGGCCGTAGGAGCCGCCGTTGGACTGCGCCACGTCGCCGACCTCCGGGGTCGCGTCGACCGTGACGTGCCCGAAGCCGGGCATCGCCGCCAGGGCGCGGGCGGCGTCGTCCCAGTTGTTGGCGTTGCCCCAGTGCACCCCGCCGTAGGTGTTGGAGAACGCGATGCCTGCCTGGTTCAGCCGCCAGGCCACGTAGGAGGTGCACTCCCGGTAGTAGAAGTTCCAGGGGTCGACCGACTCCCAGCTCTGGCTGGTGTACGGGTAGGCGCCGGAGTCGTCGCAGTCCGGCTGGACCGGGAACGGCGTGCCGGTCTCGACGTACGCGTCGGGGACGTAGCCGCCGTCGGCCAGGCGGTCCCAGACCTCGCCGGCGCCAAGGGTGCCCGCCGCGTACTCGCCCTGCTGCACGGTGCACTGGATGGAGACCTTGGCGCCGCCAGGGACCTGTGCCAGCAGCGGCTGGGAGAGGGACGGGCCGGCGTGGGCCTCGACCGTGCCGCCCGGACCGGCCACCACCGGTGCGTCGGTCACCGCCCCGACCGGAGCGGCGCCGACGACCTGCAGCCCGAGCAGGAGCGTGGTGGCCACGGCGAGCAGGCGTGCGCGCACCCGCCTGCCGATGGTGGTCGTCCACGGCACGTGCCTGCTCCTTCCCGGTGCGGCGCGAGGGGCCCGCGCCTGCGCAGCCTTCCAGGTCGGCGGGAAAGCCCGAAGGGCCCGTGGCACCAAACCGCCGGGCCCAAAAGGGCCCAAGCGGCGGGGCAGGGGCCCGGGCCCCGTCCGCCCGGTCGTCAGCCGGCCGGTGCGTCCTTGAGGGCGAGGACGGCGGCGTAGGCCTCCCGGCGGGACCAGCCGGGCAGGCCGGCGAGGGCGCCGGCGAGGGTGCGGACGGGCACGCCGGCGCGCAGCAGCGCCGCCAGCAGCCCTGCGAGCTCGGCCGGGAGGCCCACCGGCGGCGCGCCGGCCGGCGGCGCCACCACCACCAGCGCGTCGCCCTGGCCGGCGGCGGCACGCTGGCGGGCGGCGAGCGAGCGGCGTACCGCGGCCGGGTCGCCGCGCAGCACGGTCTCGCCGGGCCCGCCCGGGTCGAGCACCACCGCCACGCCGGCGCCGGCGAGCCGCTTCCCGACCTCACCGAGCCAGGCGGCGAGCGCTCCCGGCGCCGCCCACCACACGCCGGTCGCCCCCGCCGCCACCGTCGCCATGGCCGCGGCGCGGGCGGCGCGGTCGCCGCCGAGGCGGCCGCCGAGCGCCAGCCGCTCGCCGGGCAGGCCCGAGAGCACCAGCGCGGCAAGCTCCGCCGGCAGGCCGACGGCCTGCAGCGGCGTGCCGGCCGCCAGCGCCCCCGCGAGCAGG
>Ga0137375_10007745_pt1 | contig 12779 bp, 22 predicted proteins | sample SagtaG_24_FD_104936 | JGI IMG/M metagenome (GOLD analysis project Ga0137375, IMG submission 104936) | Vadose zone soil microbial communities from Sagehorn Ranch, Mendocino, California, USA - Sage1_R_113_16 metaG | ecosystem: Environmental > Terrestrial > Soil > Vadose zone | place: USA... | reverse complement strand
GAAGAATTCGATCTTGAAATTGGCGGGCGCCTTCCATTGACCGAATACCTCAAGGATTCGCTTCTGGGCATTCTCGTACTCGATGGGCGAACCCTGCGGGCGTTCGAACCAGCTGATCACGTATTTCATTGGCATCCTCCTAATTGTGTTGGTTCCCGGAACGATTGCTGTTTGGACGGGCTCACGCCCAAGTTAACCTGCGGGCCCGCTGGAGGCGGGACCATCGGGTTGAACGCCTTGTTGGGCGCGCTGCGCGAAACCTCCTGACGCCTCCCTTATGGCATCAAAAAGCTTTTGACCTGCTTTTAATGCTTCGTCGGAGTTCATCTCATGCCCCAGCCACTCCAAAGTTGAGCCACCCATACTTAAGACTGAGACCTCCAACGCTTGACGTTTGATAGAGCGATCTCGTCCGCCGTCGATGGCATAGTCGTCTACATGCTCCGCAACGTCACGTAGTTTCTTCAAGGCTGAAAGACTTGCATCAAATTCCGCAAGGGCAGGCACAAGCGACTGCTGACAATCCGGGATGCCAGATGCGAGCTTGGCCGCACGCCGCAGCCTGGTTAGAGCAACCATGAGGAAATCGAAGTCTGCCCACTTGCGAAACACGAAGTCTTTATCTTCTGGCTCTTCTGTTTGTAGGCGACGACATTGCAGGTCGACTGCCCACAAAGCCAAATTCGCTAAGCGCCTCGCTCTCTCATACGTTGCCTCTGACGTTGGCTTCATAGCGCCTAACGTATGAAGCTAACCGGCGGGCCGCACGGACAGTCGCCAAGTTGAAGTCGCGTATCGGCCCGTCCGGTTCAGCGCAGGGTTAGGCGGCACGAGCGCGATTGCTGCCGACGTGAAGGTGAAAACAAAAACTATAAAGAACATGACAAGCCAAAGTATGAGCGTCCGCTTGGACCTCAAGAACGGTTACAAGACGTGCGCCGAGTAAAGATGCGGCCGTCTCATTCGGCGACCGACTCGAGAATGCAGATCTGCGAGGCCGTCGCAATCAAACTCCGGAACGCGAAGCCGCTCTCGATCAATAGGTTTCTAAACTCGGCCTCATTGCGCTCGCGGGCCGTGCCGAACATGGCCATCATCTGGATGTCCAGCAGATAGAACATTGAATTGCCACGCGCCGGATCGGGTTCCAGAAGCTGTTCGCAGATCAGGAGGCGTGCGCCCTTTTCCATCGCTGACCGGCAATTCTTGAGAATGCACCGGCAATCCGCATCGGAGAAGTCGTGCAGCACTCGCATCAGCAGATAGATGTCTGCGCCACGCGGAACACGATCAAAAAAGCTGCCGCCCTCAGTCGCGATACGGCCAGCCATCCTCGCGGCTTCTGGAATTGCCGCCACGACGTCATCGCGGTCAAACACCAAGCCACGGGGTCCAGCAAAGCGGCCAAGGATTCGGCGTAGCGCTTCGCCGTTGCCGCCACCGACATCGGCAATCAGGCCTGCACCGGAAAAATCGTAAGCATTCGCCACGGCCTGGTGCCGATCATCGGGGAAATGCGCCATGAACTCATCGAAGATTCGAGCTTCGTCCGGATGCTGGCGCAGATAATCGAAGCGGCCGATATTCCAGGCAGCGCAATACGGTATCCCGCCGGCGAGAGCCGCATCCAGTTTGCCCCATGCCTGCCACGAACCGGGGGCAGTCCAAAACCTCGCGCCATAGTGCAGGCTCTGCGGGTTATCGGTGCGCAAGAAGAGCGACAACGGCGAATGCGAAATCTCGCTCGATGCAGTGACACGGAAAATACCCCAGCTAGCGAGCGCACGCAGGATACGCAGCAACGGCTCCGCGTTCACGTTGCACTCGGCGGCCAGATCGGCCACGGTGCGAGTGCCCTCGGCGGCGATCCGGTCGGCTAGCGTTAGATCGGCCACCAGACGGATCATGCGCGAAATCTGGAAACCACGGATCAACCGGTCGAGTGCCGCACGGTCTTGCACGTCTCCTGCGTCGCCAGCCATGGCCACCCCGCATGTCATGTTGCCCACTGCGCGTCACTTTAGCGCATGATTCCTGTGTTGTGGCGGGCTGAATCACCCGCCCGATCAGACGTCCGCCATAGGGCCGATAGCACGATGCTCCTGCCGCCTAACGAATCAAGCTAACCGGCCGCGAGCGGACGGCGCGCCAGCGCCGCCGGCGAGCGGTCCGGTTGAGCGAGAGGTTAGCCGGCGCTCCGAAAACGGGTGCGCCACAAACGCGGGTTGCGCGAGGTGTGAAGCACCGCCACGACGGCGATGTCATCAGCACGCTGCGCATAGAAAACGCCATATGGAAAACGGCGGACGAGGGCGCGCCGCAGCGTCCGATAAATCGTTGGATATAGCTCAGGGTTGTTCTCGATGACCGAGAAAGTCTGATCGAGAGCGCCTCGAAACTCTAAGCTCAGCCCCGCTCGTTGTTCTTCGTACCACTGCGCCGCACCGGCGATGTCGTTCTCGGCTTCAGGGCTCAGGACGAGCCCTCGGCTCATTTGTCGGGCCAGATGCGGTGACGTACTTCAGCCCAGGAGGAACCCGCATGCGGATCCTTCTCGAGGGCATCGAGGCGGCGATCAAGCTCCGCCCTCTGTTCATCGGTAAGCGGCAACGCTTCCGGGTGCTCGACGATGCTGTCCCAGATAGTCTCGACAACGCGAATACGCTCGGGGATGGGAAGTTTGAGCACTTCCTCGATTGTAATGTCCTTCATGGCATCAATTTAGCACAACCCCTTAGCGACGGCTAACGAACAAAGTTAACCGGCGCCGAGCGGACGGCGCGCCAGCGCCGCCGGCGAGGCGTCCGGGTTGAGCGCGAGGTTAGGTGTCAGATGTCTTTGCACCTGGACGCTCCATCGCAACTTTAGACTCGACAAAGCCCATCTTCTCGTAGAACGTCGCAACTCCGGGTGCCGCTGCCCGAAGCACCCACGTGATTCGGCGATTGTCCTCCATCACAGCATTGACTAGCGCGCGGCCCACACCCTTACGCCGGTGCTGTTCCGCGACCACCAGCATTGAAATGTAGCCGTTCGCCATTCCGTCGCAAAAGGCGCGAAGGAAGCCTATAACTTCACCGTCCTCGACGGCCACAAGAACCCGCTGTGACCGCGAGAGAAGCTCTCGGAATTCCTCAGCACTCGCGACGCCGCGATCCCAGCCGTTCGCCTTCAAAAGACACCGCGCCTCTTCGGTTTCCGATGGCTCGATCGCCCGGATCTCCATCTGACACCTAACGAACCAAGCTAACCGGCGCCGAGCGGACGGCGCGTAAGCGCCGCCGGCGAGGCGTCCGGGTTGAGCGAGAGGTTAGGGGGCTGGCGCATGATGCATAACTTCCCAAGCGAACCAACCAATGAACGCGAGGAGAAATACCCCGCTCAAGAAGTGTACAAGTCGCGTCCGCTGAGCCGTGGCTGCGGTCATCGGACAGACATGCACAAATGCTACGAAGGCGACGAGGGAAAACACCACGGCTACAGCGTTCGGCCAAGAACTCCGCGAGAAGAGAGCGTACTCCACGCAGAGTGCCACGATCACCCACACCACGATGAACAAGGCAACCTGTGGCCAAAACTTCAGCACAACCTTCCTCCCGCAGCCGCCACAGATTGTGGGCCGGATGTCGCTAGCGGTTGATTTGCGCCAGAACGACAACGTAGGTTGACCGCAACTGGGACACGCGTACATAGCCCCCTAACGAACGAAGCTAACCGGCGCCGAGCGGACGGCGCACCAGCGCCGCCGGCGAGGCGTCCGGGTTGAGCGGGATGTTAGGCCCAAGCATCTCATTTCAATACCCAGTCCACATCGGACTTCTCGCTCTCCATGCCGATGAGAGCTTGAGGGCACGCGTCCTCTGATTTAACGTTTCGCTCTATGGCGTCGAGCGACTCACGCTTAAGCTCCTTTATCAGTTCCGCGACCTGCTGAAACTGCTCTTCACTCGGGAATCTCTTGCGCATTTCTGAAACATAAAGCTTTCGAGCGTTTGCGGCCGCTGTCGCATTGCGCTCCTTCCATGCAATCAACGCGCTGGAAAAACGGTCGGTCATGCTAGGGTTCATTGCGATACACGCGGCGACAAGCGCTTCCGTCAATTCCGTCGCATTGCATGTGTAAACGGCGGCATATATGAGCCCTTCCGATGCTGCGACCGTTAGCGGCGCAGCGCAGCAAAGCACCAGCATTAGCGCGCGACGGATCACGGCTTGGGCCTAACGAACCAAGCTAACCGGCGCCGAGCGGACGGCGCGCCAGCGCCGCCGGAGAGGCGTCCGGGTTGAGCGAGAGGTTAGGCCCCAGCCTTGCTAACCAGGGGAAAGCGCTCAGGATGAAGGATTGACTCAACCGCAAGATCGATATCGAGGTCGGGCCAATAAAGGTGATGCGCGGCAGGCATTGTGACATGCAGCAGCTTGCCGATTGGCGCTTCGCGGAACCAAGGAAACTCCTCAAACGGAACGAAATACTCCTCTTCCCGAAGCAGTAACCAGAAGCCGTGGGCAGATACGTTGGTGACTTCAGCTGCCGAAGTGACTGTGCCAGGCGCGGCGGATGACATCTTCGTTCTCTCTAATCACTTGCAACGCGACGTTAACCTCGTACGGCGGCAAGCCATAGCTCTGCGCAAGCTCAATTCGTGGCTCAAGCCAGAATTTTGCTTCGCCCACAGCCGACTATACATGCACGTGCATCCGCGTCTCTTCGCGCGAAAAGAAAAATAGGCGAAATCCCTTCGCGCGGAGGACCGTGGGACTCACAACGCCTATTCTACGCTTAGGGGGATGGCGAACTGGTAGCTGGGGCCTAACGATACAAGTTAACCGGCCCGGCGCCGCCACCGGCGCAAGGACGGAGGTTCAAGCCCCGCCGGTGTGTATTCCGACGGAAGGTGACCGAGGTTTCCGACGGATGATGACCGCCGGATCCGACGATGTTGACCGGTGAATCCGACGGATGTTGACCGCGTTTGCGGGCACGTCGGAAATGCGGTCAAGTTGATCGGAACGGCGGTCACGATGCCCGGAAATCGGGCTCGTAATCGCGGTGGCGGCGCTGCGGTGCGTGGTAATTCGAACCTTCGGCCGGGTACGCTCGCTCCCTTTTGTTCAGGGAGCCTGCGGTGCCAGCCAACCGGATTACCATGCGACGAATTCGAGAAGTTCTCCGTCTCAAGCACGAATGCGCGTTGCCCAACGCGCAAATCGCCGCCGCATTGGGTATCGCCAAGGGCTCGGTGGCGAACTACCTCGCCGCCGCCACGGCTGCCGGATTGACGCACAGCGAAGCGCTCGCGCTCGACGATGCGGCGCTTGCTGCACGACTGCATCCGCAACGTTACGTCTACCCGCAGTTTGCCGTTCCGGATTTCGCCCAGGTCCATCGTGAGCTGCGGCGCAAGGGCGTGACGCTGCAATTGCTGTGGGAGGAGTATCGGGCTCAGGCCCAGGGCATTCCCTACAGTCGGTCGCGCTTCTGCGAGCGCTACATCGAGTTTCGGCAACGGCTGCGCCGCTCGATGCGGCAGACCCACGTCGCCGGTGAGAAACTGTTCGTCGACTACGCCGGCCCGACGGTGCCGCTGATCGACCCGGCTAGTGGTGAGATCACCCGCGCCCACATCTTCGTCGCGGTGTGGGGCGCATCGAATTACACCTATGCTGAAGCCACGGCCACCGAGTCGAAAGCCGACTGGATTGCGGCGCACGTCAACGCGCTCACGTTCTTTGGGGGCGCACCGGCGCTGTTGGTGCCGGACAATCCGCGCGCCCTGATCCGCGACCCGGATCGCTACGAGAGCCGATTGCCAATCGCACCTACGAAGCGCTGGCCGAGCATTACGGCTGCGCTATCTTGCCGGCGCGGCCGCGCAAACCGCAGGACAAGGCCAAAGTGGAAGCCGCCGTGCTGCTGGTCGAGCGCTGGATTCTTGCCCGGCTGCGGCATTGGCGCTTCCACAGTTTGACCGAACTCAACACTGCCATTCGGCAATTGCTCGGCGAGCTCAACGACCGGCCGTTCCAGAAACTCGAGGGTTCGCGCCGCAGCTGGTTCGACCTGCTCGATCGATCGGCGTTGCGGCCGCTGCCGAGCACTGCCTTCGAATATGCCGACTTCAAACGAGCGCGGGTCTCGCGTCTCGATTACCACGTCGAGTTCGCGCACCATTACTACTCGGTGCCGCATGCCCTGGTCGGCCAGGAAGTCGAACTGCGCATCACCCGCACCACGGTCGAAGTGCTGTTCCGTCATCAGCGAGTAGCGAGTCATGCTCGCTCGCATCGTCGTGGTGGCTACAGCACGATCCCTGAGCACATGCCGGCGGCGCATCGCGCGCATCGAGAGTGGACTCCAGCTCGACTGCTGCACTGGGCGACAACAATCGGCGTCGCTACCGGGCACCTGGTCACTCATCTGCTCGAATCCAAGCCGCATCCCGAGCAAGGCTACCGCGCCTGCCTCGGTCTGCTCGCGCTGGCGCGCAAGTATGGCGATGCTCGGCTCGAAGCGGGCTGCGCACGCGCCCTCACGCTCGGCGCTCGGACCCGCAAGTCGGTCGCTTCCATCCTTGCCGCCGGTCTCGACCGCCAGCCGGCCACCGCCACGCTCTTTGCCGACAGCGTTCTGCCCGAGCACGCCAACGTGCGCGGCCCTGAGTACTACCACTAACTAATCCGTTGAAGGAGATCGTTCGATGCTGACCCAACAAACCATGACTCACCTGCGCACTCTGCGCCTCGATGGCATGGCTCGCGCCTTCGAAGAGCAGCTCACTCAACCCGTGGCCACCGGCCTCGCCTTCGAAGATCGTTTCGGCCTCCTGGTTGATCGCGAGCTCGCTTGGCGCGATACCCGGCGCTTGGAACGTCTGCTCAAACAAGCCAAGCTCAAATATCCCGACGCCTGCATCGAGGATCTCGACACGCGCAGTGCCCGTGGCCTCGATCCGCGGCAGCTCGCGAGCCTCGCGGGCGCCGATTGGATGCGCAGTGGCCACAACGTCCTCATCACCGGCGCCACCGGTCTCGGCAAGACCTGGCTCGCCTGCGCGCTTGGCCAAGCCGCGTGTCGTCAAGGATTCGCCGTCTTCTACACTCGCTTCAGCCGCCTGCTCGAAGAACTGCGCATTGCCCACGGCGACGGCAGCTTCAGTCGGCGGCTGCAGCAACTCGCCCGCACCGATCTCCTGATCCTCGACGATTGGGGCCTCGCACCGATCGGCCAGTCCGAACGCAATGACTTGCTCGAACTGCTCGACGATCGCACTACCGGCAAAGCCACCTTGATCACCAGTCAACTGCCGGTTGAACATTGGTACGCCTACCTCAACGATCCGACCTTGGCCGACGCCATTCTCGATCGCATCGTGCATGGCAGTCATCGCCTCATGCTCAAGGGTGAATCATTGCGCAAGAAGACCGCTGACAAAGGATCGAGAAAGTCGTGAACGCAAACCCCTCCACAGCCGCGTCGCCCACCGCGCCGCCGCCACCACCAAGGAAGCTACCCAATGACCTGCAGCCTCCATCCGAACCCTTGCCAGCCTTCCTGGCTGCCCCGCTGTGGTGCATCCACCCTCGACAACCGAAAAATGCTCGCCGAGTGCTCCGAAAATTGATTCACGCCGACACGATGATGACCGCCTACGATACAATTTAACCACCACGCACCGCGCCTCTCCTCGCGGTCAACATCGTCGGATTCATCGGTCAACTTCGCCGGAATACGCACCGCCGGCGACGGGTCCGCGTTGAACGCTGGGTTAGGCCCCAGGCCATGGCAGGTATCGAGCGAGCAGCCAAGCAACTATTGGGATGCCAACGACCAAATAGTACTTAACGGATTCGTGTCGTTGTCGACTTGCTGGCAACAGCGGCATTCGAGTTGCAGCTAGAAGAATGAGCATTGCCGCCGCCGCCGTGCAGAAGTAAAACCACCCGAAGTTCCGGAAGTACTCTGCTGTCGCGAAGCCCGCCGCCAAGCCCATGAATGCGGCAAGAAGAGAAAGGAGTGCCCCACTCAAGAAATAGCGCGTACCGCATTTTGCGCACTGGCACAATGCGCCGACGCTAGTGCGGAATGCCCGCCAGTAGCTGACAGGTTCCGCGCAATTGGGACATTTATGCATGAGCTGCTGCTGTGCAGGTGGGGCCTAACGAACCAAGCTAACCGGCGCCGAGCGGACGGCGCGTAAGCGCCGCCGGCGAGGCGTCCGGGTTGAGCGAGGGGTTAGGCCCCATGATGCTCATGAGCACGCGCGTCGGCTTCAAACGGAGCATTGAAATAGCCGAAGGCGACAATCTGCTGCAAGTAGCCGGGAAGAAACGCGGCAATGGAGCCCGCGGCCTCATATTGATGGACGTGGCGAAACTCGTGACTCAAGAGACGCGGACTCGCCTCGTGACCACGGCAAATAAGCACGGCATAGCCTAGCGTGAGGCCAATCATGCCGGGGCCGAGCAAGCCAGTTTGCACTGCGGCTTCGCGCAATGCGGTGTCCGTAGGCATCGGCAAACGGTCGACAACGCCGATACGAATGTTTTGTGGTTTCACGACGCCAACACTTCGCGCTAGCTCCAACTCGGGCGGCTTGAGCGTAATGCCGTTCGCAAGCGCGGCGCGCGATTGCACTTCCGCCCATGCTACTGCGCGCGGGAGCAACGTAGGAAGCGATGCCGCCAGGTTCATGGGCATGGGGCCTAACGAACCAAGCTAACCGGCGCCGAGCGGACGGCGCGTCAGCGCCGCCGGCGAGGCGTCCGGGTTGAGCGGGATGTTAGGCACCATGCACGGCCCGACGAAAATAGACGACCCGCTCCGTTTCCTCGAACCCAAGCGCCCGATGCGTTGCATGAGCCATGACGTTCTCGATTGGCGAATCGGACGCGAGCTCGCTGCAACCTTGGGCCGCCGCCCAGCGCTCGACTTCAGCGACGAGTGCGCGCGCCACGCCTTTACGCCGCGCGGATGGCTCAACATACAACCCCTCCAAAAAAGCGACCGGCGACGTACTTGTGCCGTTGACATAGTCGACTCGCTGCGACGCCTCAACGAAGCCTACCGCGAAGCCATCAGGCGCGGAAGCAAGGCGCACGCAATGCCCGCGCGCCAAGGCACCAGCCATGTAGCGCAGGTGCTCCGACTCAGTGCCGTCAGGCCACAACCGTAAGCGGAGCGATAGCCAGGCGAGATCCGTGGCGCTTGCGGGAGGGACGATTTGCATGGTGCCTAACGAACCAAGCTAACCGGCGCGCCGCCGTTTGGCGGGCGCGCGAAAATGTTTGAGCGCGCGCCCGCCGGCGGCGCGTCCGGGTTGAGCGAGAGGTTAGGGCGCACTGTTCCCCCGCGGGAAGACAATGGCAGCAAACCCATTACGTAGGGCATCTTCGTACGAGGCGCCCGCATGAGGATGGACTGAGTTCAAGTTCTCAACGGGGAAGCCATGGGATGCTTTCGAGAACTCGATTTCACTCCAGCCACGCGCAGCCAGTTCACGTTCCGCGGAGTCGAAATCTGGCGACGCATCGCGCGCCTGTCGCAGGAAGACCATCACAGGATACCGTTCGCCGCGTTTGAACTTAGCGTTTGCGCTGCCCGCGGTCGCTTCTCCAAGGAAGATCGCAACTTCCATGATTGTGCGCCCTAACGAACCAAGCTAACCGGCGCGACGAAGGACGGGCCGCAGGCCCGCCGAGGAGCGTCCGGGTTGAGCGAGAGGTTAGGCGCCGAGACATAAAAGCCCGCCACCATCGACCTTAGAACCACCACGGCCACCACCAAAACAAGCTCCTAAGCGAGTACCAAAAGCGATCGCCGAATCGTAGGGCGAGCACTCCACAGACTAGACCACACAACACCGAGAAAGCGATCACGTAGTGCGCTGATGCGACAAACCATAGAAAGCCGCTGAGCCCCGTAATAAGCAGGCCAAAGGTAAAGCCGCAGCCAAAGCGAATCGTCTTCTCAACATGATCCGGTGGGCCCAAGTATCACAGCGCCTGCATCATGGCTTGCGCACGACAGTGTGTGTGGCCGATTGAACGCATACGACCTGGCGTTCGCCCTTACGAAAAGGCGTTATGGGGCACACAGTGAAATAGCCGAATACGAAGTTCTCTGGCAACTGCGACCTGAGGCTCTGTGGCATGTAGAGATTCTCCTCAGAGTCACCAGCGACAGCAAGCAGACGACGGGTCCCTACCGGCCAAATGACGGCGCCCCAGGTGCCATTCGAGGCGGACAAACGGCCGTGGACTATTCGGCACTCCTCCACGGGTTTAGGAGCGTGCTCACAGCCATTCTCAGCGTGAGCAACAGTCGAGACGGCAATCAACAACGATGCTGTCAGCGGTACCATCTCTCGGCGCCTAACGAACCAAGCTAACCGGCGCCGAGCGGACGGCGCGTAAGCGCCGCCGGCGAGGCGTCCGGGTTGAGCGAGAGGTTAGAGGTCATCGCACGCGCACGGAGCCCGCGAGTGCATCAAGAAAACTCTCAACGTCCTGATCGTTGACTCCCGCAAAATAACCCACAAAGAGAACGGCGCCCTTGAGATGAAAAACGCTGAACCCAACGGAGCTAGGATCCGAATCGACGACCACTGGCGAGCAGATCCAACGGGTTTCCGTTATGCCACCCTGGCGCGGAATTATCGCCGGGACGATGCCGTCGCAACCCAATGCTTTCGAGCCGGCCGCGCCGGGAGGGAACGGGCGACGCATTCGAGAGCAATCTTGTGAGGTTGTAGGAATGCAAGCCTCGGCGGTGATGAGCGGCGGACGATATGGTGTGGTAGACCCCATGGCGAAGAGTTTGCCGCTACCACTCTCGACGTACCAAGAGTCGGGAAGCTCAAAAGAAAAAGCGAGCATCTGCGCTTCCTTCGCAGATACGGTCGGCGCCAGCGCAAGAAACGCGAAAGCGAACGCTATCCGGACGCGTGCGATCATCAGACGACCTCTAACGAACCAAGCTAACCGGCGCCGAGCGGACGGCGCGTGAGCGCCGCCGGCGAGGCGTCCGGGTTGAGCGAGAGGTTAGGGCGCACTATTTCCACGCAGCCGGCTCCTTGCGGCGAATCTTGTCCAGCGGCTTATACGAGCGCTGCTTGTTCAGTTTGTTGGCAAGCGCATCCTTCCGATAGATGTGCCTGAACAAACCTTCCAGTTCCTCGATCTCTTGGACCGAGATATTGTCCCAGGCTTCAAAGACGGAGAAGTGCGTCCATAGCTCGGGCTTCTGCTTGCGATGTGATGCGAGACGGCCTTTGATTCCCGACGCCTCGCCTCGGGCCATACCTACGTAGACGACGTTCATTGTTCGTCGTTCACCCTCGACAAAGAGTACGTAGATGCCGCGCATGCGGAGTGGCAGCTTCGCGATATCCGCTACGGGCATGAACTCAAGCGAGTTCTTGAAGATGCGGTGCAGGCTCATTGGCATGATGGCTTCAATCAAGTGGCAGCTCTGTGCGCCCTAACGAACCAAGCTAACCGGCGCGCCGGAAAGGCGGGCGCGCGAGAATGTTCGAGCACGCGCCCGCCGACGGCGCGTCCGGGTTGAGCGAGAGGTTAGGCGGCATCTTTATCGCCACCACTGCGGCAGCTCGCCGGATGTTTCCAGACCATCCGCTGAGCAAGCCCACGGAGCTCTTGAGTCCCAGAATATTCGCACCCGTGGCGAGATGGTGGGAACATCGTCGAGTGAGCCAGCAGGAATGACCATTTCGCGGCCGCTCCGAGTGTGATGAGGCAAGGGTGAACCGCAAGCCGTGCAAAAGGTAGTTGCGAAGCTTTGCGCCGACGGGAGATCGAAGCGCTTTGTGAATTCGTGACCGGCGACCCATTCGAAGTTCGCGGGATTCACGTAGATGTTCGAAGCATGACCGGTACCCGTAGCTTTTCGACAACGCCCACAATGACAATGGGCGAAGCGGAGAAATGGCCCTCGCACTTTGTAAGCGACGGCCCCGCACAAGCAGCTGCCGGACAGAACGCCGTCGCTCATAGTGTCTCCTTTTGTCCTGATGCCGCCTAACGAACCAAGCTAACCGGCGCGCCGGAAAGGCGGGCGCGCGAGAATGTTTGAGCGCGCACCCGCCGACGGCGCGTCCGGGTTGAGCGAGAGGTTAGAGCGCTTTCTCATAGATGGCCACCAGCTCGCCCTCGTGAGCGATGTGTTCCAACAAGCGCCACTCATTGCGCTCAAGTAAGCTGGCAGAAGTGCTCGTTGCACAATACACGCGAGGGAACCCAAGTTCCTTCGCCACGCTCTCGACGCCACGCAGGAGCTCACCACCGATACCTTGGCGCCGGCGCGCCGGAGCAACGAACCCTGCGCCAGCCCAGGGCCCAATATCGGGCCGGCTGGCGATTGATTGAGCTTTCAGCGCGGCTACGCCACAGACCTCGTTGCCACGGAATGCGACCAATCCAACAGGCAACCCACTTGCATTTAAGTAAGCCCGCAGATCTGTCTCGGCATCACCAGGCCCGCTTGCACCGTAGTAGGCGGGCCATTCAGATTGGAACCAGACTGCGAGGAGAGGCACAAGGTCGGGACAATGGGCCAAGCGCTCGATGCGGATGTTGCTACTCATAGGCGAAAGCGCTCTAACGAACCAAGCTAACCGGCGCCGAGCGGACGGCGCGTAAGCGCCGCCGGCGAGGCGTCCGGGTTGAGCGAGAGGTTAGGCGGCAGTTGATGGCGCATTGGCGCGACGCAGCTGATACGCGAGATAAACCGCCAGAACAAGTAGAACCGGCGCTGTAGCTAG
>Ga0137375_10007735_pt1 | contig 12788 bp, 9 predicted proteins | sample SagtaG_24_FD_104936 | JGI IMG/M metagenome (GOLD analysis project Ga0137375, IMG submission 104936) | Vadose zone soil microbial communities from Sagehorn Ranch, Mendocino, California, USA - Sage1_R_113_16 metaG | ecosystem: Environmental > Terrestrial > Soil > Vadose zone | place: USA... | reverse complement strand
CTTGTGTGATATATGCCGCGTCTTCGGAGCCACTGGTTGGCGGCGACGTTTTCGTCTGGATATTCGAGACAGTACACATCCTGACGCCTCCGTCACTGCGTCGATTACGGCTCAGCGTACCTACACCGATAAGAGTGGAAAGGCACGCGCCTCGATTGGATGGTATTTCCCGAACGACTTGAACGACAAACCTAGAACGGGCCAATTTGCCATTCAGATTCAGAGCCTAGCGCAGGATTTCCAGCCGGAAGTAGTTGCTGGATTGATTCAGTTCGTCGCTGATTGGGCAGCGATTGGGGCCAAGGCGCAAATGGGCTTCGGCTTGATTGAGCCGGTGAACGAGCGGATTGAGACACAGACGCTTTATGACTGGCTCATTGCCACAGCCGGAAGCCTGCTTTATCCGAACTTGCCTTCGCTGCGGAACATTTTCCTGGCGCAAATTAAACCCAAAGATTCGAGCACATCGTTTACCGAGCAAACCACTTTCAACTTGAAATACGACCTGCGCCGGTTGTTCGCAATCGACCAGAAGCTGCGCCACTACATTATGGGCACAGTGAAAGATGGGCGGATGGCAGCAAAGGTCAAAATCTCGCGGCCTTACGGCAATGGTCTGATGCGCGTGTGGGGATGGATTCCCGAAAAGCCGGATGGCTACACAGGCAGTTGGAACCGGAGCGCGGTTGTAGATGCCATCTACCAGCACCTGAAAACAAACTACACTTTGCAGGTCTGGCGCGAGATGAACTCACCGCGAGATACCGATACGCCGAGTACCAGCGATGCAAAGGCGTTCTTGCATAGTTTGTTGGGGCTGAAGGAGGACAGCAATGGAGCGTGACTATTACGCCTTCCGGCAGGCGCAGTTGAGCAATAGTCTGAACGAACTTGGGCAAGCGGCTGCGAAGGTTGAACAGGCGAAAGATAAAAACGCGCGCCAACAGGCTAAAGGAAAGATGAAGCAAGCCGCCAACAAGGCAGTGAAGATTGATCCCCACCTGGCTTATTTATGGTACGAAGCAGGCGCCTCAGAACTGGACAATTCGATCCGCGACGCTTGGCAGGAACGTTTGGCCGTCATCAATGTTCAGCAAGAGCATAAGGAGCATTTTGACTTCCGCAAGATTCCGGACGCTTTTCGCCTCGCGCCAAACGTATCTGACGCTGCCGATCTGCCACCGCTCAGTTTTTTGCTGTGCGTTCCCTTCCGCTTGCAAAAGCCTTACCTGAGCAAGGACGAGCGCGACTTTTATCTGCTCGACAATCTGATGCGCAGGGAGAAGATTTTTCAGACACCGATGCTCGCATCCACAAGCTGGAAAGGTGCTTTAAGAGGAGTAATGGTTCAGCAGTTGGCAGAGTGGTGGTGCAGCTTGAGCGAAGAGTCCAGGAATGAACGTAGCAAGCGCAAGGAATTTGTGGCGAAGCGAGTCCAATCAGGGCGGCTTTTCGGCACGGAAAGGGACGTGCAGGTCAACGACAGCCGTTGCAAACGCTACCTGGACAAAATGGGTGGAAACCATCTGGCGCGTTGGTATCGGAGGTATGTGCGGCGTTTTATCTCTTCAACCAGTTTCTTCGCCGGTCGCCTCCATTTTTACTCGACCTTCTTCGACAAGATCAGCTTGGAGGTCATCAACCCGCACAGCCGCGCAACCGGTGTCGGCGAGCGCGGGCCGATTCTGATGGAGTGTGTGCCGCAGGGAACCGCTGGCGATCTCGTGGTGTTGTATGTGCCGTTCGGCCCGATTGGGCAAAGCGAAGCCGATAGACGCGCTGAAGTTGCGCAAGACTTGGAAGTGTTGACTGAAGGTATCCAGGCGATGCTCACGATTTACGGGTTTGGAGCCAAAACCAGCAGCGGCTTTGGAATCGCCGACGAGCGATTGCCGAAGCTGGGCACACTGGCGCTCCGCGCGGAATTGCCTAGCTTTACCGCGTCGCCTGAACCGGCTGTGAGCGGAATCGAACAGGCGCAGGCTGAGATTGCTCAATTTGTCGCTCGGCAAGGCCTACAGGAATTCCCCCGCTGGACGAAGAAAGAACTTGAACAGAGCAACTGGGGCGCGAAAAAGCAAAGTGAGTACAAGCGTCTGCGCAAGCGCCATCCAGGCTGGGACGATCAGGCGAATGCCTGGCGAGAGCCAGTAGAAGAAGTCGCACCTGCTCCATCCCAAATGCCGACAGTGACAATTGTGGAATTTGAAACCTTGAGCAAATTGCGCGATTTGGCGCAGAGCGTGGCGGCGCAGTTGCGGAATGGAGGTGAGGCATGAGCCATTCATTCTGGCAGCCATCAGATGAGCAACGGCGCACGATTCTTTTGTTGGAAGCCTTGGGGCTGATTCACGACTTGGGTAAATTGAGCAACCGTTTTTTGGAAAGCCAGGAACCTTCTGCCACAACAGACTATGAACATAGGTTGCTGGCCGACCCGCGATTGATAAGCATTTACAATTCTCACACGGTCATTTCAGGCGATGAAGCCAGCAACTACGCCCAAACGATTTTGAGTGAGGCCGCCAGCAGGCTATCCGCTTTTCAGGAACGGGGTGACTTGACCGCAGTGCTTGAGAAAGTTGCCTTCACGGATTGGACAGGCCAGCAATACAACTTCGCTGAACTAGCGCCATTGGTGGCGCGGCCTGGCTTGGCGCATGCCGTGGCGAACTGGCGCGGTGTGCTTACCAAAGAGATGCAGCCGGGGCTGTTGGTGGGCAGGCTGCATAGCCCGTCCCATATCGAGAAGGAAGGCGAGCCTGACCAGCATAAACAACCTTACAGCCATGTTTTTCGCGCCACGCCGTTCGGCCTGGAAGAACAGGTCGGAACGGTTGCGAGCCAAGAACTGACCGATGCGCTCAATGCATTGCCGCTAACTGACATCGAAAATATCACTACCCTCCAGCGGCCTGACTGGCTGGAAGAAATGAAGCTACTGCTGCGCCGTGGCTTGGCAGACAATCGACGCCCGCACAACGAAGTCTCCTTATGGGACTGGGGCTACACTGTTAGCACACTGACCAAAGCCGCTGCGGCGTATATTTTCAAAAACGGCTGGCCTGCCAATCTGGATGACCTGCCGTATCGCACGCTACGTATCAACCTGGACATCCTCGAACGTTACACACACAGCGACAAAATCAGCGACCTGTTGGGCGTGCGCCAGGCCCTCAACGAAGCTTCCCCTCGTGTGCAGGCTTTGCTGGAAGAGACCTACGCGTTGGGTAATTGCTTTTACCGGGATGAAACCGGCTCCTATTACCTGCTGCCCGACATTCTTGATGGTGACGAATTGGCGGCGCTTCGCAATGAAATTCAGGCGCGATTTGCGCCAGATTTGCGTCCGCGTGTTCAACTGGAGGAGCGCATCACGGTGGGGCAGTTGCACGGAAAATCACCCACGCACGATCCAGGCGCGCTACGCCGTTTATTGGCTGAGCCACGCGCGAAGGCGTTGAGCGAAGCGCCGACGCAAACTGATAACAACCTATATCTGTTTGAGGCCGAGTGGACAGAAGGCCGCCCCGCCAACGCCGAAACTTGCATGGCCTGCGGCGTGCGACCTGTAGGCTACCCGCGCCAGCATTCGCAAGTTGAAGTGGAGCGCGAACTGGCGGCTTGGGCAACACAGGAGAAAGCTGAGAGGCGCAATATCTGCCGCGTTTGCCTGGATCGGCGAGGCCGCCGTGCCGAACAATGGGCGAAAGATGGTTTGCAGGGCACCATCTGGACGAATGAGGTCGCCGACGACAACGGCCGTCTGGCCCTGTTTGTGGGCAAGTTGGATTTGGAGGGCTGGTTAGACGGGACGCTCCTCTCCACGCTTCAGGTCACGAGCAACACTGCCAAGAATCCATCACCGGCGCGCCTCTACCGCATTGCCGAAACGTCCCGCCAGTTCTGGGAGCAGGTCACCAGTAAGGTGATGCCCGTTGTTGTCGGGCAACGACCGCTTCGTCTGGCGCTGTACCCGCAACCAGACAGCCAGCCCGATCTGGGAGACTTTCACGCCTACGAACTCGAAGTAGATGGCGTGGCGCTGAATGTGATTTGGGATAAACCGCACGGACGCTTCCTAGTGGCTGACAATCTTACCTATTTCACTCGTCGCCTTGAGACTGGTCTGGATGACATCGTCAGCCGTGTGCGCGGGGGCGCGCTTCAAGTGCTTGAGCCATCAGCCTTCCTGAACTCTGGCCAACCGGTGTTTAAGGCCGTCATTGAACGTGTGGAAAAACTCAACGGCTACCTTCCAGCCATCCCACTGCTGGCCGAGCCGAGCGCGTGTCTGATGCTGGTTCCTGCAAACAATGCATTGGCGCTGGCGCATGCTGTCAAGCGCGAGTATGAGCGGCAGATGAGGCGAGTGCGCGACCGGTTGCCGTTATGCCTGGGGCTGGTGTTTTGCCACCGCCGTACACCTGTGCGCGCTGTGTTGGAAGCGGGTCGGGCAATGTTGAAGATGAACGCCGGTGAGGAATGGGAAGGCTGGCGGCTGGTGGGAAAGAACTCGCCAACTGCCGCAGAGTGCGAGTTGACCTTTGACAACGGCGTCACTTGGCGCATCCCTGTAGTTGCTGGTGATGGCAGAACGAGAGATGAATGGTATCCCAGAATGCAGCAAGGCGATAGTCACACGAATGCGAAAGCAAGACATGTGAGTGATCTGAAGGTGCGTGATCCGAAGATGCCGCCGAACAAAGGGTGGAAAGTTTGGGTTAGGCCAAGCCGTTTCGACTTTGAATTCTTGGACGCTACTGGTCGGCGCTTCGAGATTTACTATGACGAACGTGGTCGCCGCCCACGCCGGACTCGCCCGTTCTACCTCGAAGACCTGGATCGTCTCGATGAATTGTGGAAGTTGATGAAACGTCTGGCTCTATCGCAACGCCATCAGATCATCCGCGCCATTGAAGCGACGCGCGAGGACTGGTACGGAGCAGAGCAAAGCAACCAGGCAGAGGATGACAATGTGTTTCGGCAATTCGTGACCGACACGTTGGCCGGGGCCGAGTGGCCAAAGAGCCAGCCTTGGGGCGGCATCTCGCGGGAATGGCGCGACAAGTTGGTTCAGGCCGGAGCCAGTGGCGAACTGGCCGATTTGGTTGAACTGCATATGGAGATTTTGAAAGAGCGATAAGGAGGCATATCCGCAATGGCAACCTACGAACGGCAACGTTACCTGCTAATGGCCACTGATCCGGTGCATATCGGCACGGGCGGCTACCGGCTGGGGCGCGTGGACAACAGCATCGTGCGTGAGCCGGGCACGAAAGTTCCCAAAATCCCCGGTACCAGTTTGCACGGCGCAGCGCGCTCTTATGCCGCACAACTTTACGAAACGCCCGAAGCCGCCGGGCAGAGTCAGGACAAGGTTGAGAAGCCCGATGCGAATCCCGTTTGCTACACCTTCGGCTATCTGAAGAAGGACAAGCAAGGCGATGAAGACAAGACTACCGCCTATTCCGGCGTGGTCAATATCTTCGATGCTCACGTGCTCCTGTTTCCAGTGCATTCGATGGTCGGGCCAGTGTGGGTCAGCACAATCGCTCGGCTGCAGGAAGCAGACTTTAACGTGAACGATCTTCCTGACAATTGGGACGCTGGCGCCGCCCTGTTGACTTCGGATAGAAAGGACGCATTGAATCTGGGCTGGCTGATGGTCAGCGTGGGCGGCAAAGCGACAGTGAAGGCGCCGTCGAAGTGGCGCCAAGAATTGCGCTGGAAAGCAGTGTGTGACCACCTTGTTCTGGTGAAAGACGCGCTCTTCAGCCAAGTGGTGAACAGCAATCTGGAAGTGCGTACTTCAGTGGCGATTGAACCCGAACAAGGCGCGGCTAAAGAGGGGGCGCTGTTCACCTACGAAGCTTTGCCCCGCACCACCTTCCTGACGGCTGAGGTTGTGCTGGACGATTACCGCGATGGCGCAAATGGCCGACCGTTTCCCAAGAACACAACGGCCAAAAATAACCCGTTGCCGAGAAGCGTGTGGTCTGGCCCGCTGGACGTGGCGAAAGCCGGTCTGCGGATGATTGAGTGGTTGGGCGTAGGTGGTATGGGCACACGCGGTTTTGGACGGATGGCGGTTGTGGGTGAACCGCTGGCGCAGAAATTCGGCGAGGAGGCATGGCAATGAACAACTCACAACCCAATCTGGATCGGCTGGCCGCTGAGCGCGCGCAGGAAATCATTCGCCGCACCAGCGGCAAAAAGGCCGGCGATATAGACAACACCATCACTAAGTCTTTGGGTGTGCTGCAAGAGAACGGCATCTATGCTTGCTTTCTCTATCTACTGGCCAAAGAAAAAGAGAACAGCGATGTGGTGGTCGACGAGATGCTGAGTTTATTGGCCGGTTTGGGCTTTGGTTGGGACAAGCCAGTGAACAATAGCGCTGAAGCAGTGTTGAAGCATATCACCGAGAAGGCAACGGATGATCTGGAACGATTGCTGCTGGCCAAAGAGACGTTGGAGCAGATGTTGATATACGCCCGCTATGGAGCAAAGGCGCGCGACTGAAAGAGGAATTTATGGCGTGGCAGGTACATCAGATTGTCTTTCGTCTGCGCTCGCCGCTGCACATCGGTTGCGGCAAAGTGGGCAATCTGCAGCGCACTCGACCGTATGTCACAGGTCGAGTGCTGTGGGGGGCTTTGACCATGCGATTGACGCGAGATGCAGCCAACGGTCACGGCTCGGCGACTGACTCGCAGGAATATCTAAAATATGGGGAAAAGGTTCACCTCTCCCTTGCTTACACTTATTTCTACCCCGCCACAAAGTCGGGAGCGGATTACCAGATCGCCTGGCCCTGGCCGGATGAAGGTCAGTTTCGCCGTCGCTTTCTCACCAGCTACAGCGGGACAGCGCTATCTTATCCGCAGCAATCGGCAGCGACGGGGATGCTCCGCGAAGTGGAGTTCATCACTCCCCGAACACTGGACAAAGGTGAACCTGTCTTTCTGATTGGCTACGTGTTTGAGCGGGATGGCTGCGAGTTAGAATGGCGAGCGGCGTGCAAACGGTTGCAACTCGGCGGTGAGCGCGGATACGGTTGGGGCCAGGTCGAGTTGATCGAACCCATTCAACCGGTGAGTAATGACTTGTTTGATGGGAAAGCCACCTTTATTGATATGGGAGATCAACCTGCCATTTCGTTGCCAGCTACCGAATCATTACCGGGACATCTTCTGGCTCACACCGTTGCAACAAATTTGCCAGCCCATGGTGAAGTCGAGCCGCTGGTTGGCCGCGAGTGGCGATCACACAACTCGCGCAATCGTTACGCCGGCCAGCACGTAGAGTATAGCAGCGCCTGCTTTGCTCCCGGAGGCAAAGTAATTCAGCAGGCTGATTTTGCGGTTGAGAAGTTGGGTATGTGGCGGTGGTTAGACAACCTCGAACCTTGAATGTGGGCATATGCTGGCTAAGGCATCTTTGTAATCGGTGGAGAAGGAGCGCTTGGGTAGAGACGCTTTTGCCCAAGTCGTGCTCAGCGGCGGTATTGATAAACTGAAAACCGTTCGCCCGTAAATGTAGCGTCATCGCACACCCCAACTGCATTGCCCACCTCATCTGGGTGATAGATAATCGCCGCGCCGAAAGGAGCCCGCGATGTCTACACCCAAAGTCTCATTCTCCGATCTCGAAGATGCTTTTCTCGATTCCAGCTACGAGCATCATTACTGGCTCGACAGACGGGCGGGCGAAGTGTTGTTTGTTGATAGTGAAATCGCTCGAAGCCTGGAGCGCGGTGAAGATTTGTCCAACGCTCCCAAATGGCAGCACGACATTATCGAACAGGCGCGGCGGGTGTTGCGCGGGTTTGGAGAACTGCCCGGTCAGGAGGACGACGATAGCGAAATTGAGTTGGGGCGTTACGTGGAGATCCCGAAGCAGGAATCGCGCGACGGCTATGAGGATATGGTGGAGTTCGCCGAGACGGTTACCAATCCTCATCTGCGCGATCTGCTCGATGTCGCGTTGCGCGGCAAAGGCGCGTTCCGGCGGTTCAAGGATGTGTTGCTGGGCTATCCGGCGGAGCGCGAGCGGTGGTTCGAGTTCGAGGGCCGGCGCGAGCGGGAAAGGATCGAGGCGTGGGCGCGGGAGAAGGGCGTGGAAATTGATTTTGAAAGGCGAGAGTGATGGCTAAAGAGAGTTTGCCCAAACTGACCGAAGCGGAGGTGCGCAAGCTCGCGACGGCGCAGAGCTTCGAGCGCGGTCAGCGCTACTTCAAAGACGGCGCGATTATTGAACCAGTGCTGCAAGGCGATGAATTGCGCGCCGAGTGCGCCGGGTCGGAGTATGAGCCTTACGAACTTTGCGTGATCTTCGACAAAAAAGGCGTGGCGGAGATGGATTGCACCTGCCCTTACGATCAGGGGGGCGCGTGCAAGCATCTGGTGGCGTTGCTGCTGACCTGCGCGCGCAAGCCGCAGGCGGTGCGCCGGCTCGATTCGCTCGACAAGATGTTGGCTCAGCGCAGCAAGGAAGAATTGATCGCGATTGTCAAACAGATGGTGAAGCGCGACGCGAAGCTGCTCCACGTGATCGAGCTGGCTACCGCCGGCCCCAGTCCGGGCAAGCCGATGAACGTGAAGGCTTATCGCGATCAGGCGCGGCGCGCGATGAATAGCGAGTCGCCGCAGATGATCGAAAGAGAGTTGAAGTCGCTGCGCGAGGCGGCGGCGCGGCTGGCAAAGGCGGGCGATTGGCTCAACGCCGGAGCGATATACCACGTGGCGCTCGATGAGGCGGTGGACGGCTACGACGACCTTGTACAATCAATGGATTATGACGGCGATATCTCGGCGCCGATTGATGCGCTGGCTGAAGGGTTGAAGAAGTGTTTAGAGAAAAGCCAGGCTGACGCCAGGACGCGCCTGGCCTGGATCGAGACCATGCTCGAAGCTTATCTAACGGACATCGAGATTGGCGGCATTGATCTGGCGCCGAGCGCGGCAGAGGCGGTGTTGCAGTTGGCCAATGATGAGGAGTGGGCCTGGGTGGAAGAGCGACTGCGCGATGAGATCGGCAGCGGCGGCGGCAGGGATTTCAAACGCGAATGTCTGGTCGGTTTTTTGACCGGCGGACTGGAGGCGCGCAATCGCGCGAAGGATGCGGATCAACTCATTCACGAGCTGGGCACGCCCGAACAGCAGGCCTATCTGCTCATCGGCGAGGGCAAGATTGTCGAAGGACTGAAGATGGTCAAAAAGATTATCGTCGGCAAGCCGGGATTGGTAACGCAGTTCGCTGACGCGCTTCTGGCGGCGGGCGCGAAGCAGGAGGCGCTGGCGTTAGTGATGGAACAAGGCGGCGACCACTGGAACAACCGCGACTGGCTGGCGAAGTATTACCGCCTACACGGAACGCCGCGTGAGGCGGTGGAGGCGCAGATAAAAGTCTTTCTCGCCTCGCCCCACGCGGAGACCTTCAAGGCGCTGCGCGAGGTGGGCAAGAAGGCGCGCGATTGGGACGCCATCCGCGCCGACGCGCTCGGGAGGTTGGAGCGGGAAGAGAAGATTGGGCCGTTGATCGAAATCGCATTGCACGAAGGCGACGTGACGCGCGCTCTGGCGCTGCTGCCGCGAGTGAAAACATCAGGCTGGTATTCCAACGATTACAGATGGGAAGTAGCGCGGGCGGCGGAGAAAGAACATCCACAGGCGGCCATCACGCTCTACCAAGAGTTGGCCGAGCGCGCCATCGGCAATCGCTCGCGCGGGGCTTACCAGCAGGCCGTTGATTACCTCAAGCGCGCGAAGAAGCTGGCGTGCAGGCTCGATGGTGAGGCGGAATGGCAAAGCTACTTGCAAAGCCTGCGCGCGCGCTATCCCACCTTGCGCGCGTTGCAGGAAGAGTTGAGCAAAGCAAGGTTGTAGATGCCACAGACGCTCCCACTGATCATCGGAATCGGAAACGAGTATCGCGGCGACGACGCAGTAGGTTTGATCGTCGCCCGCCGGTTGAAGGAACGTCTCGCGGAGTCTGTCACAGTTCTTGAACAAAGCGGCGACGGCGCGGCGTTGATGGGGGCCTGGCAAGGCGCGCAGACGGTGATCATCATTGACGCCGTAACGTCTGGCGCGGCGCCGGGGACGATTCACCGATTTGACGCGAACACGCGGCCGATCCCGAAGGGCGACTTCCGCTGCTCGACGCATGCGTTCGGCGTGGCCGAAGCGATCGAATTGTCGCGCGCCCTGGGCGAGTTTCCCCGAAGTCTGGTGGTCTACGGCATCGAAGGAAAGAACTTCGACGCCGGCGTCGGGCTATCGCCCGAAGTTGAAAAGGCCGCTTGCGAGGCGGTCAGACGGGTGTTTGCAGAGGCGCAAGCTGGATTGACCGATTTGCGAGGCTGAAGTCCGATGCGTAAGCATTTTTCGATGTCGATCCCATTCATTCAAAACTTCAAAAAGAGGTGATAGATGGTAAAGTTCCTTGCATCGAGAGTATGCGCCGTTTCATCTATTTGACATCCGAACTTGCTTAATGCTGAGCGGCACAGCCCTGTTTTGGGAGAATACATAATGTCGAACACTTTCGACGCACTGCCGCATCAACCGCTTTTCGGGCCGAAGAAAGATTTCCATCCATGGCGTAAGCTAACATTCCGCCACAGTTGAGCGCCGACGCATACTGCCCGACAACGAATCTCATCACCCCTTCTTTTATATACTTTCCCGCCAGTGATTGAAATTTGCCGTTTGAATTGACATTGAGTCGCTTGCATTCAAATGCGAAGTAAACATCCTCGCGCGCCCGGTACGCCGAAATGAACCGGAGATCAATACGCCCCAACTCCTTGCCGGAACTGATATCGTCTTCTACGGACTCACGCCAAATGGTTACCGGAATCTCTCGGCGCAGGTTCTTGTCCTGAATGAGCGCGCTGCGAAAGCGTCTGGTGATCGATACCTCATGCTCTTCACGGTCTGTTTTGGGGAATGTATCCCATACGCCTAATACGAGCTGAACGATCTCTGGTATCTGGCTTTCCGGAAAAGTGTCCAGCCATAGCTGCGGATCACCGAAAACGCGCCTATGTTCCATAGTGTCTCTCGTGGCTGGCCGAGAGGATTGCAGCGGCAATGTCGTCGGCGTCATTTAAAGCTGCGGTTCGCGTCCAGTCCCGGCGGATTAGCGGCTTGACGATGTAAAGGTCATCCCTGTCAAAGACCTTAACGTTCCTAAGCCATCGGATCGAACCGGAGTGGTTTGGAAGGAGTATCGCTACCCTCCTGAGGGCGCGATCAAGTTCCGTGGATGATGAGCTTTCTTTCTCGACTGCGTTCAATACTCCGTCCCGCGATAGGCGGACGACAGCAAGCGCCGTTACGGGGGAATGGATGACTCTGCCCGTGATTTTCTTCCCGCTTCTGCGTCTCCACGTGTTAAGAGCCTCCAGCAACAATGTCAAGTATTCTTCCCTGTTGGCGGTTGACGCTGTGGCCAGGGCTGGTATCTTTGATGATCTGTGTGGCGTTGCGCTTGGTATCCACACGTTGACGGTATCTTCGATAAGCGCGCGTTCCCAAGAATCAACTCCGTAGTAGGCATAAACAAGCTCATCAATATGCTTATTCTCCTGTTCGACTCGCCATTCGCCTTTGATGACGCTCTCTTCGAAATCGGCTTCTAGCGAGCGATGCAGCTTCGCCAGCTCTCTGAGCGCTTCTCGCTGCTCAGGCAATTCGGGTAGTGGGAAAGGAAATCGCTCGTACTCTGTCACGTATATCTTGGCGCGCTCACTTCCCCAATTAGCGGATGTGTGGAAGAAGAAGTATAAAGCGAGTGGAGAGGCAAGCGCGCAGGTGAGAAACCGCAATTCATCTTCGTGCTTCGGTGACGCATGAATTCCGCGTAGTGAATGCGTAAACGAACAATCAAAACTACAGAAAGCGATCTTCAGGCGCTGACCGGTTCGGGAAACCCCATGAGGGAAAACAACATGTGGCGCGCAAAAGATTTCTTCTTTTCCTAAATACCTTGGATCGTAGACAGGAGGTTTCTCCTCGCTCGAAGATCGAGAAACGACGTACCGATGAACAGCTTGCACGGGCAGAAATGGTATTTTATGCAGGATGGGGCGATCTACAGCCTTGCCCTTTCCTAACGTATTGAAGCCCTCTCCTATAATCCAACGCTCGTTTGCGTCGCGTTTTTCGTCCGTTCGTCTTGCCAAGTTATCTAAATCGGCTAGGCGGTCGAGGAATTTATTGTCACGCGGCGTGCCCCAGAAAGTCTGCTTCCAGACGAGAGGAACAGCGTTTCGCCTCAAGTCCGAAAGGACGCGCCACAACTCAACTTCAACCCTGTCATCAGGCGATATTGTCAGCATATCGGCACGTAAGCACTCGTTATCTGTTTTGGGAACGAAGTACTCGATCATCCCTTCCTTAGCATCAGGCTTAGCGCCGGAATACATTACGATTGCGGCAGGCCGATCCGCACTGGCGAAGAGGAAGTAACTCATATCGGAGAGGTTTACGACGCGCTCCACACTATATAGCGAAAGCCATTGCTGCTGAAATCGCAGCGCCTTGTCTTGGTGGTTGAGCAATATGCTGGCTGGCAGCATGAAGCAGATGCGCCCTTCTTCGCGGAGATGTTCCGGCGCTTTAAGCGCAAATGCGCAGGCAGCCTGTCCTTGTGGAAATTCATAATCGCGAGCCTGCATCCATCGCCAAACGAAGGAGTTCTTACTTGTCACCCGCACCCAGGGTGGATTCCCGACTATGTAATCGAAGCCGTCATGTGGGAGGTCGGTTTGATCAGAG